>Ga0164241_10002114_pt1 | contig 22319 bp, 16 predicted proteins | sample OricomyardsoilBY_FD_108780 | JGI IMG/M metagenome (GOLD analysis project Ga0164241, IMG submission 108780) | Backyard soil microbial communities from Emeryville, California, USA - Original compost - Back yard soil (BY) | ecosystem: Environmental > Terrestrial > Soil > Unclassified | place: USA... | reverse complement strand
GCCAGCCCCGTCGAGATCGCCACCGACGCGCTCAGCAACCCGACCGAGCGCCACTTGCGACAAAGGACGAGAATTCCCCACGGTGCCGCCCACATGTACCAGACCGACGGATGCACCGCGATCGTGAGCGTCAGCAGCACGACGGAAATGAGTAACTCCTGCCACACCTTCAGCGGCTTTTCGCGACACCAGAGAAACAGCAGCGCCACATAAGCCATGATCGACACCGCGAACGGCCGCCCCAGCAGCAGCCGGAAAAACAGCCCGCCCTCCACCAACATCGCCAGTCCGCACGCCAGCAGCCACGCGACCGGACTTCCCGAAAAAGCCAGCCCCACGGCCGCGAAGCCGACCAGCGTCAGGCAAAAGGAAAAGACTAACAAATCTTCGATCGCGAGCCCGCCCGTTTCGTGGAGCCACCGCAGCATCGCGTGCCAGCCCGGATGGCTGTCCATCTCCGGACGGATCTCCGGATTGAGCAGCAACACCTCGCTCCACGTGCGATGATCCACCGCAAACGCCGTATGCCGCATGGCATCGTCCGGCGGCATATAGCCAAGGCTGGCTACTTTGAGTGGTATCAGCAAAAACGTGAAACAACACAGCAACAGCGTGCCGATCTTGATCAAGGAATGTGCCAGCGGGGACGGGGTTTGCATCAGGGAAATAAAAAAGGCCGCACATACTGTGCGGCCAGAATCAAAAGAAGTTTAACTCAGATTAAACTTAGAGCGGTTTGCCTTCGGTATCGAAATCGATCGCACCGGTGGTCGCATTATCCAACGCGTTGATGTCATGAGGCCCAATGCCATTCAAGTTGAGGTTGAAGGCGGCAGCACCAGCGGCGACCGTCGAATTGTATGTGATGTTGGTGCCGCTGTAGCCTTTGCTGACCTTCTGGAGATAATCTTGGATATTGGCGCCAGAGGACGCGTCCGTATAATTGACGGCACCCGTAGTAGAATTATAGTTAATCGCCAACGTCGAACTCGATGCCGGATATTGCAAGAGCAACTGCTGTGCAGCGCCCGCAATTTGACGAGCATCGTTAAGGACGGTCTTGGAGAGCGAGTTCTTGCGCACCTTCTGGAAGGCGGGGATCGCCATCGCGGCCAGGAGGCCGATGATGACGACAACGATCATGATTTCAACGAGGGTAAAACCCTTCTTGGAGCGGTTAAGTTTCATAGGATATAACAAACGAGTTTGGATAATAGATAATAAACAAAGCTCAGCCGTGAGCAGTGGAGCTATTGATCGGTTACAGGCACGCGCTCGCAAGGGCGAACAAGGTCAACAGATTGTAAATGACATGCGAGAGCCCACCGGGGTTAGGGTATCAAACCTATTTAGACACTATAAACGTCCCTACCCAACGCACTCTTCGCCGAAACGCAACCGCCCGAGCCAAGACATCGCGTCCCCACTTCAAACGCCCGGATCGGTGGTCCGGGGAGCGCGGGCGTCCCCGCCTGCCGACTTGGGCGTCCCGCCCAAGCCTTCCGATCCGTCTCCGGCGGGACGCCGGACACCACACGCGGGACGCGTATGCTCCCCGGACCGACGACGCGCGCCACGGACATTACGCAAGAACGACTCCAAGGGCAGGCGGAAGGGATCAACCTGAATGGCTGGGAGGGGAAGCGGCTGCGTGGGATCTTCGGGGGCCACTCGCTGGCGCTCGTAGCTACGGGGCTCGTGAGAGGGTTGGGCAGAAGGGGCAAACCGGCCTCCGAACTCCGATCCGTCTCCGGCGAGACGCCGGACACCACACGCGGGACGCGTGTGCTCCCGCATACCGACGATCGCTCCTCCAGCCCGGCTCGCCCACCTTCCGCCCGCGAACGACTTCCTTTCTCCCCAATAAAAACCCCGGCCAGGAAAACCCGGCCGGGGTGTAGTTTACTTATTTATCGAGCGGTTACGCTTTGTAGCTGAGTCGGACCATTTCAAACAGTCCGAGCACTACGAACGCACCGAGTAACAGGGCTAGCATATTAAGTGCCTCCTAGTTAGAGCCGCCATCGGAGACCGACTTTGGCTGTTCAGAACCGCCATCGAGTGATGACGGAAGTGAGAAAGAACTGGGTAAGTGATATCCAGTATTACCCCTATTTCCAGCAAAAGTTTCAGACACCTGACCGAAACGGACGCAACTCGCTACCCGTGAGCCGGTTGATGTCGCCGTGAACTTCCTTCACGTGAGGAATTTCCCCCATCCGAAAGGCGTTTCCGCGCTTCGACCAGAGCCTGTCCGGCTCGCCAGCCGCTCCCTTCGCGCGAGCATTATTTCGCGTTTCCCTGAAGTCTCGTGCGGGGCTTATCTATCGCCCATGAATCCAGATCGTCTCTGGTTGCGCTTCGTCCGCCTCTCGTTGCTCTGCGCGCTGCTTCCCGGCTTCGGCCTGGCAACTCTCATGGTGAGTGCGCGAATGTGGAGCGTCCCCGCCGGCCTCTGGTCTCTGGCCGCGATCCAAACCCATGCGTCGGCGTTGATCATGGGTTGGGGCGCCGCGATGATCCTTGGAGTCGCCCTGCATTTCCTGCCCCGACTGCGCGGCGTAAAACTCGCCCACCCCGGCTGCGTGAACGTCTTGTTCTGGTTTCTGGCGGCCGGCCTAACCTGCCGCGTCGTTGGCCAACCGCTTCTTGCCGCGCTTGCTCCCTCGGGCAGCGGCCCGTCAGTCGCATGGCTCAACGGCGTGATCGCGGCCGGCGTGGCGTTTACCGCGTCTGCCTTGGTGGGGATAACTGCGGTGTTGTTCGGCACCTTCCGCGCGGGCCCTCCGCTCGATAAAAACAAAGGCTTCAAGCAGGTCGCCCCCTTGCTCGCGCTGGCCGCGCTGGCGTTGATTGTCGCTCAACTCGTCCTGTGCTGGGGCGCCGGCGGGGTTCTCATGAAGGGCGGCAGCCTGAGCGTTCTGCCCGTCCTGCAGCAGGCGGTCGCCGTGGATCTCCTGCTCTACGGCTTCGTCGCCGCCGGCGGGATCGCGATGTCCTCGCGGTTGTTCCCGCTCACCTTCCGCACCCAATTGCCTCATCCTCGCGGCTTGCAGATCGCCGCCGCGCTCCTCGCCGGCGGCGTCATCCTGACCTCGTTCGGCGTATTCGACGCGGTGCCGGCCTCTGTCGCACGAGCGGTTCAAAACGGGGCCTCGGTTCTTTTCGCGGGTGGACTCCTGAGCGGTGCATGGGCGGTGCGTATCTTTCACGCCCGAAAACCGATCACGGGCGCGCGCAACCCCTATCGAGTGTGGGAAGATCCCGCCGCCGTCGGTGTGTGGTCGGCATACGCGTGGACCGGAGTCGCGGCCGCGCTTCTTCTTCTCCCCGCGCTGCGAGAAGCGGGCGCCACCATTCCCGTGGAACTGCTTCAGAAAAACCTGCCGCGACACGCCCTCGGCGTCGGTTACATGACCCTGTTGATCCTCTCCGTGGGATGGAAAATGCTCCCCGGCTTCGGCGGCGGCCAGCCGCGCGGGCGACCGCTGCTGTGGAGCGCGGTGCTTCTGGGCAACCTCGCGGGCGTGCTCCGCATTTTGCCCGCGGTTATTCCCGCTCAAGGAAACCCGGGCGAAAGCTGGGGCGAGCGGCTGTTCCCCTTCGCCGGACTCGCCGGTCTTGCTGCCGTCGCGGCCTTCGCCCTCGCGCTCCACGACAGTTTCCGCAAGCCGCCGGTTAGTCCTCTCCCCGGATCGCCGCCGTCCGTGCCATGAGCCCACAAAAATACCCGCCTCCTCGAAGGGAATGCGGGCGGGAAAATGGTGGACACAACAGGACTCGAACCTGTGACCCCGTGCGTGTGAAGCACGTGCTCTAACCAACTGAGCTATGCGTCCCCAAACTGAGCCGGGGAACGTGGCGGGCGCTCCTGGCCGAATCAACTCTGTTTTCGAAGTTCGTCGCGCGCGCATACCGATTCACATCCGGAGGACTGATGGCTCCGGCTCAGCTTTTAAAACCGAACGCCATTCCCTTTCATGCCGAAACTCAGCCTCGGAATTTTTACAGGAGAAAACGGAGCTAACGAGAAATCCTCACGCGCTTCGTTACCCCTGTTCAAAGTGCAGACGCTTGAGACGACGATCAGTAAAAGACCACTCCAGGAACGATTCCTGAATCCTCTGAAAGTCCTCGTGCAGTTCGTCCCTCAACGGCGGCCATTGGCCGTCTCCTCCCGATCGCGAAGGCCATTGGCCGAAGCCGCACCTCGAAAAAACGCCCCATGGGCGTTTTTCTATTAGCGGTTAACTCCCTCCGAAATCCGGGTCCTATTCCCCTCGATCACCACCTGCCCGACGGTGGATTTTTCAAAAGTGCCCGCAAAAAAGTCGCGCGCGCGATGATTACCGAGACCGCCCGCACCACAGCCCCCCCGAGAACCACTCCCACAGCCACCCGAACCTTCGCGCAGCTTCGTCCGCAACGGCGGCCATTGGCCGTCTCCGCCCGGTCGCGAAGGCCATTGGCCGCAGCCGCACCTCGAAAAAACGCCCCATGGGCGTTTTTCTATTAGCGGTTAACTCCCCCTGCAATCCGGGTCCTATCCCCTCGATCACCACCTGCCCGACGGTGGATTTTTCAAAAGTGCCCGCAACAAAGGCCGCCGCTCACTTCTTCACCCGCACCGCGCGCTTTCGCTCGGGAAAAATCGTGCGGCAGATTTCGCAACTCATCCCGTCGCACCCGCGCGCCGTGCAGTGTTCGCGGCCATAAAAGATGATCCGCAGATGCAGCTTATTCCAATGCTCCCGCGGAAACAGCCGCTTCAAGTCCGCCTCGGTCTGCTCCACGTTTTTTCCCGCCGTCAGCCCCCAACGCTGCGCCAGCCGGTGGATGTGCGTATCGACCGGAAACGCCGGCACGCCGAACGCCTGCGCCATCACGACCGACGCCGTCTTGTGCCCCACGCCCGGCAGCTCCTCCAATTCCTCAAACGTCTTCGGCACCGCTCCGCCATGCTTTTCCATCAGGATCTGCGAAAGCTGCGAAATCGCACGCGCCTTCTGCGGCGAAAGCCCGCACGGCCGGATGATCGCCTGTATTTGCTCCACGGGTACACGCGCCATCGCCGCCGGATTGTCCGCCAGCGCGAAGAGCGCGGGCGTCACCAGATTCACGCGCTTGTCCGTGCACTGCGCGGAGAGCAGCACGGCGATAAGCAGCGTGTACGCGTTCTTGTGATCGAGCGGCACCGGCGTCTCGGGATAAAGCTGCGCGAGCCGTCGATCGATGAACGCCGCGCGTCCGGCCTTGGTGGAAAACATGCGCGCAGGCTCCGCGAAATACCTTCGCGCGCAAAATGTTTTAGCGCCTGCGCGAAACGCCAGCATCACCCGAGGCTTAAGAATACCGCGGATCGCCCCGGTCCGGGGGAGCACTGATTAACCCACCCACGCGCTGATACGATGCCTCGGATTTTGAGCAAAAGATAAGGCAACGAGAGCTCGCCCGTCGCTCGAGCTCTTTGCGCCCTTCGTTCTCTTCGTTACCTCCTGTAAAGAAATCCGTCTCCGCGTTTCAGCGCTTCCTTAGTGATCAGTGCCAACTCGCGCATATCTTTCTGCCCAAAATCCGACGCCGCGTTTTTCAACAGCGCCCCAAATCGCGATTGCCCGCGCCTGCCCCCGGCTCCTAGCGTCCCGGCCTTTATGTCCACGCCGTCCTTGCCTGTTTCCCCGGCCTCCGTCGCCACTGCCACGGACTCCTCGCGCGATCTGAGCGCACCGCTCGATTCGTTCGCGCGCCGCCACAACAGCCCGGACTCCGCCGAAGTCGCCGCCATGCTTGCCACGCTCGGCCAGCCTTCGCTCGACGCGCTCATCGACGCCGCCGTCCCTCCGCAGATCCGTCTGGAAAAACCGCTCGCTCTCCCCGCCGCCCCCGGCGAAAGCGCCGCCCTCGCCGAGCTCCGCAGCTACGCCGCGCAAAACCAGGTTTTCCGCAGCTTCATCGGCCAGGGTTACTACGGCACCCACACGCCCGGCGTCATCCAGCGCAACATCCTGGAAAACCCCGCCTGGTACACCGCCTACACGCCTTACCAAGCCGAGATTTCCCAAGGTCGTCTCGAAGCGCTGCTCAATTTTCAAACGATGATCTGCGACCTCACCGGTCTCGACATCGCCAACGCCTCCCTCCTCGACGAAGCCACCGCCGCCGCCGAAGCGATGGGCTTGTGCGCCCGCAGCGTCACCGACGCCGCCCGCAAAAAGTTTTTCGTCTCCGCTCTCTGCCACCCGCAGACCATCGACGTCGTCCAGACCCGCGCCAGACCCCTCGGCATCGAGATCGTCGTCGGCGATCACACCGCCGACGCGATCGACGGCTCTTACTGCGGCGTCCTCGTCCAATATCCGGATACGTTTGGCAACCTCCACGACTACGCCGGCTTCTTCGAAAAAACCCACGCCGCCGGCGCCCTCGCCGTCGTCGCCACCGATCTCCTCGCGCTCACGCTCCTCCGCGCTCCCGGCGAATTCGCCGCCGACGCCGCAGTCGGCTCCGCCCAACGCTTCGGCGTTCCCATGGGCTTCGGCGGACCGCACGCCGGCTTCCTCGCCACCAAAGACGCCTACAAACGCCAGATGCCCGGCCGCCTCGTCGGGGTTTCGAAAGACGCCCAAGGCGACCCCGCCATGCGCCTCGCCCTCGGCACCCGCGAGCAACACATCCGCCGCGACAAAGCCACGTCCAACATCTGTACCGCCCAGGTCCTGCTCTCCGTGATGGCGTCGATGTACGCCGTTTACCACGGCCCCGCCGGCCTCCGCCGCATCGCCGAACGCACGCGCCTCTTCACGACCGCGCTCCGCGACTCCCTTGCCGCCGCGGACCTCGCCGTCAACACCGGCCCCGTCTTCGATACCCTCCGTATCGAAAACGTCGATGCAGCCGCGATCCACGCCCGCGCGGCCGCCAAAAAAATCAACCTCCGCGCCATCGACGCCCAAACCGTCGGCATCTCCCTCGACGAAACATCCACCGTCGCCGACCTCGCCGACCTCGCAGATTTATTCAGCGCGCAAGCGCCTGCGTCTCTTGGCACTTCGCCCTTCGACCTTGGAACTTTCACGCGCACCCGCGCGTTCCTCCAGCACCCGATCTTCAGCCAGCATCACACCGAGCACGAGATGCTCCGCTACATCAAGCGCCTCGAGACCCGCGATCTCTCGCTCGTCCACTCGATGATCTCGCTCGGCTCCTGCACGATGAAGCTCAACGCCACCAGCGAGATGTTCCCCGTCTCCTGGCCCGAGTTCGGCAAACTCCATCCGTTCGCCCCCGCCGACCAAACACGCGGCTACCAAAAACTTTTCTCCGATCTCGAAACCTGGCTCTCCGAGATTACCGGTTTCGCCGCTGTTTCGCTTCAACCCAACGCCGGCTCCCAAGGCGAATACGCCGGCCTCCTCGCCATCCGCGGCTTCCATGAATCGCGCGGCGAAAGTCACCGCAATATCTGCCTCATTCCCACCAGCGCGCACGGCACCAATCCCGCCACCGCCACCATGGCCGGCATGACCGTCGTCCCCGTCGTCTGCGATCAACAGGGCAACATCGACGTCACCGATCTCCGCGCCAAAGCCGACACCCACGCCGCCAATCTCGCGGCGCTGATGATCACCTATCCGTCCACGCATGGCGTATTTGAAGCGCCAATACGCGACATCTGCGCCCTCATCCACGAACGCGGCGGTCAGGTTTACATGGACGGCGCCAACATGAACGCCCAGGTCGGCCTCACCTCGCCCGGTTTCATCGGCGCCGACGTCTGCCACCTCAATCTCCACAAAACCTTCTGCATCCCGCACGGCGGCGGCGGCCCCGGCGTCGGCCCGATCGGCGTGGCCAAACACCTCGTCCCCTTCCTCCCCGGCCACGTGGCCGCCGGCCAGGCGAAAGGCGAAAGGCTTGAGGCGAAGGACTCCGATCCGCTCGCCCTTCGCCCTTTGCCCCTCGCCTCGCGCGGCGCCGTCAGCGCCGCGCCCTACGGCAGCGCATCCATTCTGGTGATACCGTGGATGTACATCCGCATGATGGGCCCCGACGGCCTCACGCACGCGACCAAGCTCGCCATCCTCAACGCCAACTACGTCGCCAAACAACTCGAGCCGCATTACCCCGTTCTCTACAAAGGCGCGTCCGGACTCGTCGCCCACGAATGCATCATCGACTGCCGCGGTTTCAAAAAACACGGCATCGAGGTCGAGGACATCGCCAAGCGTCTTCAGGACTATAACTACCACGCCCCCACGATGAGCTGGCCGGTCGCCGGCACGTTGATGATCGAACCGACCGAGTCCGAAGCGAAGGTGGAGCTCGACCGCTTCTGCGACGCACTGATCGCGATCGCCGGCGAAATCCAGTCCGTCGCGAATGGCAAAGCCGACAAGACCAACAACGTCCTCAAAAACTCCCCTCACACCTCGAAGGTCGTCTGCGCCGACAAATGGGAACGTCCGTACAGCCGCGAGCTCGCCGCCTTCCCGACGAAGTGGGTGCGTGAATACAAATTCTGGCCCGCCGTCGGTCGCGTGGACAACGTTTACGGTGACCGCAACCTCGTGTGTTCCTGCGTCGGCATGGACGCCTACGCCGAGAGCACGAATTGATTTTTCACCCGGGATTCGCGTGCCGCCGCGGCAATTCCCCGCGGTACTCGCGCGACAGGCCCGAAACCCCAAAGGCGAAGTATTTTGGGCTTCCCCGCTGCTAACCGGCACCTAGTCGCGATCCAGCGTTGAAAAACGCCGGATGAGTCATGAGACTGAGAAATGCGCAATAAGAGCACTCCGCCCGCCAAACCATCACGAGACGCCGCTTCCCCCGGCTATTACCTGCTGGTCAGGCGCAGTTTGGGGCGTGGTTCCGAGTTCATGAACAAGCTCCATCGCATGGCTGTCGGCAAAACCCGCCTCGAAGCCGCGCATGAAGCCGAATTGTTCGAACGCGAACTCAACAACGGCCTGACCTTCGCCGAAGCCGAGGCCCGCCAGATCGCCGAGGCACGCATCAAACGCGACGCCGCGACGACGTCCGCCATGAACGACGGCGTTTATTTCGTCGCCATCCACACCGTCCACCAAGCGTCCCAAATGCCTGGCTTCGACGTCTGGGGAAAACGAAAACACACCAAGCGCCCCGAAGAGGCCAAGCCCGCCCGCCGCCCCGCCGCGCCGAAGCCCGCCCGCCGTCCAAAGGCGGCCAAGCCCACCCGGCGCGCGAAATAAGCCGCCCCCCGGCGCGAAAGCGCGCTCGGGAAATGCCGCTTCCTTGAAAAGTGGATACACGCCCGATCCGTGTCTCCGCACAGCGCTCGCCGCATTATTTGCCGGATATGCCGGAGACGTGAGCATCGTCGGCGCGAGTCATTTTTCGGCGGCGCGCCGATTGCGCTGATCCGGCGCTTCGCAAGGCATGTCAGCTCCTGCGGTTGAGAATGCACACGGCCACATCGCGAAAGCGGACGCGTTGTCGCCTATCCCCGGATACACGACGGCAAACGCCGCCCTCGGTTCGTGCGGGAGAGCCCGAAGGCGCGATGCCCAGCTCGCCACGGCAAGCCCTCGAGTCCTTTTATTCGCGCGAGTCGATCCGGGTCGCGACTGATGAACTGACCGAGCCACCGCTCTCCAAGCCACGACCGCGCTCGATGCGCGACATTCACGCGGAAGGCACGAGGCGGGAGATAGTTTTTGAGAGCCGGAGACTCGTCTCGTCCGCAGACCAAACTGCGGACTACACGGCCTTGTGATCTTTTCCGGCACGCAGCGTTCGACTTCGCGTGCAAACCGCCCGGACGACCGGCCCCGAGAGATCAAATTGCAGTATCCATTCGATGGATAGATATTCTCCAAGACCACGCGCGGTAGATTTTTTCCACGACGTGGCCGTTTTGTTTGCGTCTAAAATGCGCCGCGATGCACACGCGTATTTAGCGATCCACCACGGCCGTTACGCAAATGCGTCGGGTTGGCGCGAAAACCTAAGTAAAATCCGGGAGCAACCAGTCCGTGGGTTTTTTCGCCAAACGCGTCCCGATGGTCCGGGTTTTGCAAGAGCGCGTTCGACTCTCGCAGCGGCTGCCGGGAAGCGCCGCATCGCGAATCCCTCACACAACATCAGAATGAAAACTAACATCACACTCCTCACCGCGGCCGCTCTAGCCTCCGCACTCTCTGCCAGCGCGCAGCTCACTCCGAATCCCACGGGCGTAAACATGTTTTCGGAAGCGTCCGCGTTTAACGCCGATAGCTACGCGAACACCCTCGGTCCGGGTGGAATGCACCTCTACTATGCATCGCAAATCGATGCTCCCAGCACCACCGTTAACTCTTGGAACTACGTCACGCAGACGTCGGACATTTTTCCAACGATTCCCTGGCTCGCGCAGGGCGGCACGGTCAAGACGATCTTCATTGGCGAATCAGCGGGCTCGGCGAATGACTTTGGCTTCATCAAAGCCGGCGCGGACCTATCGATGTCGTCCAATTACACGTCCATCGTGAACGACGTCGTCAACACGGGCGATGCGTCGGGCAACATCCAAAGCGGATGGGAAGCCATGGTGAACTACGGTGCCGGCGAGCAACTGGATTTCTGGCTCAACAATCCGGGTACATTTGTCCCAGGCGGCACTTACTTCTCCTTTCTCCAAAACGGTGCCGGTTCGGCCTTCGCCAATGGGGACCCGTATGCACACACGAAGTTCTCGTGGACGTCGGTCATGACCGAATACGTCGATCTCAACGGAGCGACCGTGCACGGCAACGTCGATACGCTCTTGATCGCCTATGAGGATCTCCGCGGACCCGAACTACCCCCCGGCGGCGGGCTTCCGACCATCCCTCCTGGTGACGCCGACTACACGGACTTCATCGTCGCGTTTCAGTTCCTGCCCGATCAATTGCCTCCTGTGCCAGAGCCGTCCACTTATGGCCTCATGGGCGCAGCGGCCTTGGTTGCTCTCGTCGGCTACCGCCGCTGGAAGTCCCCGGCTAAAACCGCGGCTTAAGTAAATCACTGAGTCATCCATCCTCAAACCGCCCCCGTTTCGAACGGGAGCGGTTTTTTTGTGCCCGTAGAGTTCGAGCGCAAAAAGCGGCAATGCCCGGCCGTCCGAGAAGAGTAGGGCTGACGCTAGACCGCATAGTGCAGTCACAAATCAGACGATTTTCTACAGGTAAATGCATGCATTCAATTTTCAACTACGGGCAGCCGGCCGATCGCCACAAATGCAAACCTCCAGCGTCTTGGTTAAGGGTTTCCCCTAATACATTCGCAGGCGTTATCTTACCCGCCAGACACTTGCCAATAGGAAGAACACCCCAGACTCTCGAAAGCGTAGAAGACAACTCTGCGACCTCGGGCGAGCTGCCGGGAAGCGCTCATCCGAAACCAGATCACAGTAATCACCTCATGAAAACCAAGACATCAACCATCCTCGTGGCGTCCTTCGCCGCTGCCCTGGCCTCTGTTGCCAGCGCCCAAATCACGCCGAGCCCTACCGGCATTCACACGTTCGTCGCTCCTTCCGCCTACAACGCGGCGAGCTACTACAACACTCTTGGGCCTGGCGGTCTGCAACTCTACTACGCTTCGCAAGCGAATGTTCCGAGCTTGGAAGTCAATACGTGGACCCCTGTCACCCAGACCACGGACATCGTTCCTTCCGTTCCATGGATCGCTGGCGGTGGCACGGTCAAGACCATCTTCTTGGGTGAGTCCGCCGGTTCATTGAATGACTTCGGCTACATCAGCTCCTCCTCCGACGTGAATGCAGCCTCCAGCTACATTCCCTTGGAAACCGACATCAATAACCCCAGCTCCATCACGAGCGGCTTCGAAAGCCTGGCGAACTACGGCGCGGGCGAGCAGCTCGATTTCTGGCTCAACAATCCAGGTGGCCCAGTTGCTGGTGGCACCTACTTCTCGTTCCTCTTGAACTCGGTGGGATCTGCGTTTGCCGGCAACGACCCCTACACCCACGTCAAATTCAAGTGGGTTAACGTCAACACCGAGTACGTGGTCAACAGCACCACGACGACAGGTTCAGTCGCCACCCTCCTCATCGCCTTCGAAGATCTTCGCGGACCAGAACTGCCCCAAGGTGGCGGTCTTCCCACGATTCCCCCCGGCGATGCTGACTACACCGACTTCATCGTGGCCTTCCAGTTCTTGCCCACGCAGGTTCCGGTTCCCGAGCCATCCACCTACGGTCTGATGGGTGCCGCCGCCCTCCTCGGTCTCGTCGGTTACCGCCGCTTCAAGGCCTCCAAAAAAGCCGCCTAAGCGTTCGATAGTTTCAAAACGAGTTTTGGATAACTCTGACGCCCTCACCTCACGGTGAGGGCGTTTTTTTGTCTGTGAACGTGCAGCTCTGATCGATCTTCCCGTGCTCAATACGCCAACAGCCCGCTGGGAGCGGGCGGATATCCTAAATCAGCGGGCCGCCACTCGATAAATGGCCCGCGACTCGCGGGCTGTTCTTACCAAGCCACCGCCATCACACGATCACAACCAAGGCGTGCCGCACTCACCGCCGAGCACGCCTTAGTCTTTTTTCAGTACCCCTCCTCGCGCCGAAAAATCCACTCCACTCATTAGGGAGCCACACCCCGCTTTTGCCTCCTCCTTTCCCGTCCATCGAGTTAACCCGTCGTCCGATCGCCGCCGATTCCGTCCTATTCGCTACCCGCTAATCACTACTCGCTACTTCTTCCCATGCCTTTCGCACGGCGTGTCAGCGTTTCGTCAAGCGCACCAACAAGGCGTACAAAAGTTCGAGTTTGGGCACCACCGCTCCCACTTCGCGCGCCCGTCTCAACGGTTCGCCCCAAATTGCCTCCACTTCCACCGGCCGGTTCTCGCGATAATCAATCAGACTCGACGGTTGGTAAGGCCCCATCGGCCGCGTGTGTTCGATCTGCTCCTCGATAGAGCTCAGCGGGATAACATGCCCGATCTTCGCCGCCGCTTCGATGATCTCCTTCATCAACGCGCGCACTTCCGCCTCCAAGACTGGTTGCGCCAAAATGTTTTCGGTCGTGATTCCGCCCGCGGCGATCGCCAGGCCGTTGAACGGGACGTTCCACACCAGTTTTTTCCAGCGCAGCCCCGCAAGGTCATCGTCCATGCGGGTCTTCACTCCCGCTTGCGCGAATAATTCCGACACCGCCGTGAGGCGCTCCGTTATAGGGCACCCGAACTCACCGAGCGAAATCGACCCCGGCGTGATGCATAAAATCTCTCCGGGCGCTGTGCGATTCACGCAGATAAAACAGAGTCCGCCCATCACGCGCTTCGCACCGAACAACGCCGCCAGTTCTTCATCCGAACCCAATCCATTCTGAAGCGTGAGGATCGCGGTGTCCTCATGCAAAAGTGGCCCCACGAGTTTCAGGAACTCCGCGTTGGCCGTCGTTTTGAGCGCCACGATCACCAAATCGCAGACGCCAATCTCTTCCGAGCTGCCCGCCACATTCACCGCCGGCAGAGAGAAATTCCCCGAGGGTGTCATCACGCGTAGTCCTTTTTCACTTACAACATCCCGGTCGCTGCGCATCAGAAACACCACCTGCGCGCCCGCGCGCTGAAGCATCGCGCCATAGTAACACCCGAGCGCTCCCGAGCCGACGATCGCGATTTTCTTCCACCTGTTTTTCACGTCCGAAAACGAAACCCCTCGGCGCGGCGTGACAAGCTCCCGTCGCGACATCCTCTCGCCGTGATCACTCCGGCTGCGCTGCGTTCATTCTTTTCGTGAACGCGCAGAACGGCCCGCGCGCCGCGGGGTCGGATCACGTCGCTCGGTAAGAACGCCTCACGCGCGAATCGCGCGCCCGTTTGAGTTTCTTCGGGAAGTCCGAGATCGCGTGCAGGCCACGGCTCTCTTTCCGCTGCAGCGCGCAGGTCACGATCAGACCCGCCACCTCGATTAGGTTTCGCAACTCCAGCAGCCGCGGATCCACGGAGAAATTCCAGTAGTAATCATGAATCTCCTTGGCGAGCGTCGCGATGCGCGTGTGCGCCCGTGTGAGCCGCTTCGTCGTGCGAAGAATACTCACATAATCCCACATCGTCCGCCGGAGTTCGTCCCAGTTGTGCGCAATCACCACGCGCTCGTCCTGATCTTCCCCGCCAAGATCGACCCAGTCCGGGATTCGCGCATGCGATGTTTTTCGCTGCGCGCGATCCAAGTAAGCCGCCACGGATTCCGCGCCACGATGCGCCATCACCACCGCCTCGAGCAGCGAATTGCTCGCGAGTCGATTCGCTCCGTGCAACCCCGTGCACGCCACTTCACCGCACGCGTACAGACCGGGCAAATCCGTCTCCGCCGAAAGATTCGTCGCGACGCCGCCGCAGGTGTAATGCGCCGCCGGCACGACCGGGATCATGTCTTTCGCGATGTTTATCCCCTGCTTCTTGCACGTCTGATAAATCGAGGGAAACCGCTCGCGCAAAAACGCCTCGTTGCGGTGCGTGATATCGAGCCACACATGAGGCGCGCCCGATTTTTTCATCTCTTCGTCGATCGCTCGCGCCACGATGTCGCGCGGCGCCAGATCGGCCATCGCGTGATAGCCGCGCATGAACGCCTCCCCCGCCGCATTGCGCAGGATCGCGCCTTCGCCACGCACCGCTTCGCTGATCAAAAAACGCGCACCCGTCGCCGAATACAGCGCCGTCGGGTGAAACTGGATGAACTCCATGTTCCGCACTTCCACGCCCGCGCGATACGCCATCGCGATGCCATCGCCCGTCGCGATGCTCGGATTAGTCGTATAAAGATAAACCTGTCCCGCCCCACCCGTGGACAAAATCACCACCGGTGCGTGAAAAGTCACTACACGCCCATCGCGCACATCCAGCGCATACAGCCCCGCCACTCGATTCGATCGCGGCTCCGCTTTTTTCGCCGTTGCTACCACAGGCGCGGTCACCTCTTTCGCGCGCGATTGCGGACGCCCCATTCGGCGCGTCGTCACGATATCCACCGCAAACAGATGCTCGAAAAGCGCGACTCGCGGCTCCCGCCCGATCGCTTTCAAAAGCGCCGCCTCGATCGCTTTTCCCGTCATGTCCTTCACATGAAGAATCCGGCGCTCCGTATGCCCGCCTTCCCGCCCGAGATCGTACTGCCCGGAGTCGTCGCGCGAAAATTTCAGCCCCAGATCCACCAACTCCTTCACCCGCGCCGGACCGTCGCGCACGATTTCGCGCACTACTTTTTCATCACAGAGTCCGTCACCCGCCACCAGTGTGTCCCGCACGTGCGACTCCACCCCGTCCGCCTGCGAGGTCACCACCGCGATCCCGCCTTGCGCGTAGTTGGTGTTGGATTCCGCCTTCGTCTTCTTCGTCAGGATCGCCACGGAGTGCCCGCGCTGCGCGATTTTGAGAGCGAAGCTCAGCCCCGCGATACCGCTGCCGATCACCAGGACGTCAAAATTCCGTGTCATGAGGGCCGAAAGTAGTGAGTAGCGAGTAGCGGGTAGCGAGTAGAAATCAGCACACCCCGAGCCCGTCTCAACCGCCACATCGCCCCCGCGCTGCCCTCAAAAAATCCACCCCTCATCGCCTGCCCTTCCGACCTGCTCGCTACTCGCTACCCGCTACTCGCGACTTTTCCCGCCCCCCCCGCGCGCTTACAGCACGACGTTGTCGATCAGCCGCACTTCATCCACCCACGCCGCGATGCACATGAGCGAACGCCCCGGCTCGACTTCGCGCATCGGCTCCATCGTTTTTCGATCCACCACTGAGATATAGATGACGCGCACGCGGCGCTTCTGCGAAAGGATGTGCGTCGCCTCCGCAATCAACCGGTCCGGCCGCCGCTCCCCCTTCGCCACCATGTCCGCGCCATATTTCAGCGCCTCATAAATCGCGAGCGCCTCAGCGCGTTGATTGGTTCCCAAATAGCGATTGCGCGAACTCATCGCCAGCCCCTCGGGCTCGCGCAACGTCGGCGCCACGACGATCTTCACGCCCAGATGGAGATCCTCGACCATCTTCATGAGCACCGCCACCTGCTGCGCGTCCTTCTGACCGAAGATCGCCTGATGCGGCCGCACGATGTTGAACAACTTCGTCACCACCGTCGTCACCCCGCGAAAATGCGTCGGCCGCGTCGCCCCTTCCAGCGGCTTGGCCACAAACTCTTCCGACACGTACGTGGAGTACCCTTTTGGATACATCTCTTCCACCGGCGGCGCGAAAATCACCGCCGCCCCCGCCTCCGCACAGAGCTGCTCGTCCCTGTCCAGATCCCGCGGATACTTCGCGAAATCCTCGCTCGGACCGAATTGCGTCGGATTCACGAAGATCGATACCACCACCACATCCACGTCCGCCGTCATCTGCCGGATCAGGCTCAAGTGCCCTTCGTGCAACGCCCCCATCGTCGGCACCAGACCGATGCTTTTCCCTTCCGCGCGAAACGCTTCGGCAACTCGCTGCATTTCCGGGACAGAGGTGACTTTTTGCATGTTGGGATCGACTGGGGTTACGGCGTCGCAACGCCGGGCTTGAACTAAGGAAACCCCCGCCGCTTATTCAAGCCCTCTACGTCGTCATGATCCGCATCAACGAAAACTACACCAAGCTCAAGGCCTCCTACCTCTTCTCCGACATCGCCAAACGCGTGACGGCTTTCACCCAGGCCAACCCGGACAAACCCATCATCCGCCTCGGCATCGGCGACGTCACCGAGCCCCTGCCCCAAGTCTGCCTTGATGCGTTCCACGCCGGCGTCAACGAGCTCGGCCACCGCGCCACCTTCAAAGGCTACGGCCCCGAACAGGGCTACGCGTTCCTCCGCGAAGCCATCGCCCTGCACGACTACGCCGCCCGCGGCGCGAAGATCGAAGCCGACGAAATCTTCGTCTCCGACGGCTCCAAATGCGACTGCGGCAACATCCAGGAAATCTTCTCCACCGACGCGCGTCTCGCCATCCCCGATCCCGTGTATCCGGTTTATGTGGACACCAACGTCATGGCGGGCCGCACCGGCGCCAACATCGGCGGCCGGTATCAAGGAATCACCTACCTCGACAGCACGCCCGCCAACGGCTACGTCCCCGCGATTCCCGGCGCCGCCACCGATCTGATTTACCTCTGCTTCCCCAACAACCCCACCGGCGCCGTCGCCACGCGCGAGCAGCTCGCCGCCTGGGTCGCCTACGCGAAACAGAACAAGGCCATCATCCTCTTCGACTCCGCCTACGAGGCCTACATTCGCGATCCGCAGATCCCGCATTCGATCTATGAAATCGAGGGAGCCCGCGAGGTCGCCATCGAGTTCCGCAGCTTCTCAAAAACTGCCGGCTTCACCGGCACGCGTTGCGCCTACACCGTCGTCCCGAAATCGCTCGTCGCCTACGACGCCGCCGGCGCCGCCCACCCCGTCCACGCGCTCTGGAATCGCCGCCACACGACGAAGTTCAACGGCGTTTCCTATCCCGTCCAAAAAGCCGCCGCCGCGATCTACAGCGACGAGGGCAAACAACAGGTCCGCGCCATGACCGACGCCTACCTCGCCAACGCCGCGCTGATTCGCACCGCCGTGAATACGCTCGGCTTCAGCTGCATCGGCGGCGACAACGCCCCCTATATCTGGGTCAACACCGGCCGCGATTCGTGGGAGTTCTTCGACCTCCTTCTGAACAAAGCCCAAGTCGTCTGCACGCCCGGAGCCGGCTTCGGGAAATGCGGCGAAGGCCACGTCCGCATCAGCGCCTTCAACAGCCGGGAAAACGTCGTCAAAGCCCTCGAGCGCATCGCCACCGCGCTCAAATAATGTCCCCGCTCGCGGTCATCGTCCCGGCCTATAAAGGTCAGTTTCTCCAAGAAACCCTGGCGTCGATCGCGGCCCAGACCGATCGCGCGTTTCACTGCTATGTTTTCGACGACGCCAGCCCCGAACCGCTCGGGACGATCGTCGAAAGCTTCTCCGGGCTCCTCCCGATCACCTATCATCGGTTCGAAGAAAATCTCGGCGGCCGCGATCTCGTCGGCCAGTGGGAACGCTGCCTCAGCCGCACCACCGAGCCGTGGGTCTGGTTTGTGCCCGATGACGATCTCTTGGAACCCGGCTGCGCCGCCCTCGCATTAAACGCCATAGCGACCGCCGAGCAAAACCTGGTCCTCCTTCGCTTTAACATCGTCCCGATCGATTCCGAGGGCGTCCCGCACAAATGCCGGCCAAACCCTCGTCACGACACCGCGCTCACCTTGATGAAGGACAGCCTCCTGGGGCGGCGCCCGTTCAGCTTGGGTGAAAATATTTTTCGCCGGAGCGCCTACCACGCGGTCGGCGGTTATCCCCGCTTCGGCGGCGGCAGCGGCGCGGACCTCACGCTCCTTCTTAAACTCGCCCGTCATGGCCGTATCGTAAACCTCCACGGCCCGTCTTTTCGTTTTCGTCACCACAGTGCCGCCATCTCGTCCGGCGCGTCGAAACACCAGCAGATTGCCATCAATGGTGCCGCCGAATGCTGCACGTTTCTCACCGAATGGAACCGGCGCACCCCTATCGCATCGTCGCTCTCAATTTTCTATTGGACGCTCCGATGGTATCACGCGTGCTTAAAAAATTGGCGCAATAATCTGACTGACGCTCAACGAAATGAAATTGCGTCCTTCGCCCGCCGCCAGTGGCACCTTCCCCGCTTCGTCCACGCAACGCTGCTCGCGGGCACGCGCCTTCGATTCTGATCCCGCGCAGTCACGCACGCACGCGTGATCCCGCCCGCCGCCCATGGCCGCCTCTTTTCAGTCCAGATTTCAGCTATGCGTAGAGTCCGCCGCGATCGCTCTTTTCTCGTTGTTGGTGCGACCCGCCCCCCGCCGCAAAACAAAGCTGCTGCTCTTTAAGCCCGACCGCTTGGGCGACCTGATCGTCATTGCGCCGCACCTCCAGGCGATGATCGCGCACTTCGGGGCGGAAAACACTATCCTCGTCCTGTCAGAGGCGAACCAAGCGGCGGCCCGCCTGCTTTTTCCCACCTGTGAACAAATCGTCGTCCCGTTGTATCTGCCTCTGCGACGCTGGCGGGAGTGGCTGTCGTTCATGCGCGGCGTCGCCGCGATCGATGCCGATCATGCATTGTTCTTTCGCCACTACATGCGTTTTCCCCACACGAAGGCGATGTGGCGCGTCGCCCGCGCCCAAAACAAACGCTGGGTCAAAAGCGCGGAGGGCCACGTCACCCCGCCTGCTTCCGACACGTGGCTGATGAACGGCCAGCCCCTCGTCATCACCACTCCGCCCGCCTTCCGCGAATCCATCGAAACTCACATCGCGCGCGTCCTGCTGGCCACTGTGTGCGGCTCCGACACGTTGCTCTCGCCGCTCCCGCGCCCCCTGTTTCCAGCCCCCGCTCCTGAAGCCCCTTCCGGAAACTACGCGGTCGTTTTCCCTTTTTCCAACAGCCCGCTGCGCGATCTTCCTGCCGCCATGTCGCAGGCAATCGTAAGCCATCTCGCCCAAGACCCCACACAAGCGGTCGTGCTCTGCGGCACCCGGGATCGCCAAACCGAACTCGCTCAAATCGCCCTCATCGCGAACCAATCGTTTTCGGCAGGGCAACCCGGCCGGATCCGCGTGTTCATTCCTCCGTCCTTCGGAGCGTTTTACCAAGCGATCCTCGATGCGCGCATCGTCATTTCGACCGACACCGGCTCCGCCCACATCGCCATCCTCCACGACTGCCTCTTCGTCGGCATTCTCGGCGGTGGCCAGTACGGCATTTTCGCACCTTGGTCCGTCAGCGATCGTCAGCGCTGGGTCTCGCACCCGCTGCCCTGCTACGGCTGCGACTGGATCTGCAAATTTGACCGCGCTCATTGCGTCACCGATATCCCCATCGCCGCGATCACCGCCGCGATCGACGACGTCCTGCATCAAGCACCTATCGCATAAACCGGGCTTGTGCCCCCCGCGCGCCCGCTGCCACTGTCCCCGTCCGCCACATGTCCGAGCCGTCCGACATTTCCTCCAGCCAGCGCCCCGCACCCGATCCGCTCGCGAAATTCCCCCAGCCCGTCCGCGCGGCCTACGCGCTGTATCAGGCAAACGGTGACGCGGCCGCCCTCGACACCGTTGTCATGGCCGTCGTGCGCGATTTCATCCCCCGCCACCTGGCCCCGCCCGTCGAACAACCGCTCGCCGACTCCGCCCGCCTCATGGCCGACCTCGGCTTCGACTCCCTCGCCATCGCGGAAACCGTTTTCTTTCTCGAAGACCTCTTCGGGGTAAAAATCTCCAACGCCGAAATCATGGAGGTCAGCACCGTGGCGGAACTCCGCGCCTTCATTCGCGCCAAACTCGCGCGAACCCCCGCCTCGTAAGCGGCCCGCCCGCTCCGCCCGCATGTCGCGCACCGCCGTCATCACCGGCCTCGGTTTCATCACCAGCATCGGCAACGACCGCGCCTCCGTCTCCCGCAGCCTTCGCGAGGGCCTGCACGGGATGACGCTCTTCGACTTCTGCGGAAACCCCGGACTCCCCGTCAAAGTCGCCGCCCCCGTCCGCGACTTCGATGTCGCCTCGACCAACACCCGCGATTGGTCATGGCCGCGTGGATACGACATCCCCCGCGAAACCCTGCGCGGCCTCGCCCCCCACGGCGTGTACGCCTTCTGCGCGCTCGAACAAGCCCTCGCCGACGCCCGCCTCTCCCCCGCCGATCTCACCGATGGCGGCACCGGCCTCTTCTGCGCTTCCGCCGGCTCCGCGTTTCTCCTCCATCATCACCTCGCCCAATCCACCGCGGTTAACTTCGACCGCGGGCACCCCATGGGCGTCGTTTCCTCCATCGCCGGGACGCTCAACTTCAACCTCGCCGCACACTACCACATCGCCGGCCCCGTCACCGGCTTCGTCTCCGCCTGCGCCTCGTCCACCCACGCGCTCGGCTACGCCTCCGACGAGATCCGCCTCGGCCGCCAGAAACGCATGATCGTCGTCGGCGCCGAAGAGCTCAACGCCGAGACCGTCCTCCCCTTCGCCGCCATGCGCGCGCTCTCCACGAATCCCGACCCCGCCACCGCCTCGCGCCCGTTCGACAAATCTCGCGACGGCTTCGTCGGCACCGGCGGCGCCGCCGTCCTCATCCTCGAAGAACGCGACCTCGCCCGCGAACGCGGCGCCTCGATTTATGCGACCCTCGCCGGCTGGGGCCAGGCCTCCGACGGCTACAACGTCGCCGCCCCGCGCCCCGATGGCGCCGGCCTGCGCTCCGCGATCACCCGCGCCCTGGCCGACGCCCGCGTCGCGTCTCCAGAAATCGACTACGTGAACGCCCACGCGACGTCCACCCCCGTCGGCGACGCCGCCGAAGCCCTCGCCCTCCGCGAAATTTTTTCCCGCCAAAATCACCGCCCTGTCGTGAGCAGCACCAAGGGATTGACCGGTCACGGCCTCTCCATGGCCGGCGCGATGGAAACCGCTTTCTGCGCGCTCGCGATGAAAGAGGGATTCACGCCCGGCAACGCCCACCTCGCCGACATCGATCCGGCCTGCGCCGGCCTCGACCTGCCACGCGAATCGCTCTCCCGCGCCCCGCGCACCATCCTCAAAAACAGCAGCGGCTTCGGCGGCAGCAACGTCTGCCTGGTGCTCACCCGCCCCGAGTAACTTAGCCGCCATCGTTCTCGTTCTCCTACTCTTACTCGTTCTCCCCCGTCCTCGTTCTCTTTCCCCCTTTTCCCGAATCCCACGCCGCCCGACTCTTCACTCCGACCTTAGCGTCTTCGCGTCTTTGCGCTTAATCTAATCATCGCCCGCGTTTATCTCCGCTTTCCCACTCATCACCCCCATGACCCTCCAGCAGCTCGTCAAACCCGCCGTCCTCAAGCAACCGGTCTACGAGCCCGGCAAACCCATCGAAGACGTCGCCCGCGAACTCGGCCTCGATCCCGCGACGATCATCAAGCTCGCCTCCAACGAAAACCCCTTCGGCCCTTCCCCCAAAGCCGTCGCCGCCGCCACTCGCGCACTCGCCCACGCCGAGCTGTATCCGGACGGCGGATGCTTCGCCCTTCGTCAAAAACTCGCCGCCCGCTACGCGCTTTCCCCCGATCAATTCGTCGTCGGCAACGGGTCCAACGAGCTCCTCGAACTCCTCGGCCACGTTCTCCTCGGGCCCGGCGACGAGGTCGTCATGGGCACTCCCGCCTTCGTCGTCTATAAACTCGTCACGCTGCTCTTCGGCGCGAAGGCCGTGGAGGTTCCGCTCGTCAATCATCGCCACGATCTCGGCGCGCTCCTCCAAGCCGTCACCCCTGCGACGAAACTCGTTTTTCTTCCG
>Ga0164241_10002113_pt1 | contig 22320 bp, 24 predicted proteins | sample OricomyardsoilBY_FD_108780 | JGI IMG/M metagenome (GOLD analysis project Ga0164241, IMG submission 108780) | Backyard soil microbial communities from Emeryville, California, USA - Original compost - Back yard soil (BY) | ecosystem: Environmental > Terrestrial > Soil > Unclassified | place: USA... | reverse complement strand
TGGAGGCCTCGTATGCCCATGGTGTTTACGCGCTGGTGCGAGAACTTGTGGGCCCCGACTACCCCGGCGACCCGCAAAATCACCGCCAAACGCAACTTCTCAAACTCTCCGTGAGCCGGGCACTAGGAATCGATCAAGCAGACTGGGATCTTCAAACTCCAGGCGATCAACGCGACACTCCGCGGCGCTTTCCTTTCAGTGTCTACCTCGAAGACCTCCGCTCTCCCTTTAATGTCGGGTCAATTCTCAGAACGGCCGAAGCGTACGGGTTTGAGCAGGTTATTGTTTCGCCCCTTTGTCCCCAACTGACACATCCGCGGCTCGTTCGGACCGCCATGGGGGCCTTGCTTTCACTCAACGTTTTGGTGGAATCAATGGCTTCTGCTCGAGCACGCTGGAGCGGCCCCGTTTGGGCCCTTGAACTGGGGGGAACCTCAATCGATCACTTTGAATTTCCAAGCCAAGGACTCCTCCTCGTTGGCAACGAAGAACTCGGGCTTTCACCCGAGGCGCTGGACTGGGCTGACACCTCGTCCGGCCGCGTCAGCCTGCCTCTCTACGGCCGCAAAGCAAGCCTTAACGTGGGCGTAGCTTTTGGTATTGCGGCTTCGCGCTGGGTGGGCGCACTTTTTTAGTGCTTTGCCGCTAAAATCTCAATTCAAGACCAAAGCCCCAGCGGTCATTGTTGTACTTGTCCCAGGAATAGTCACGCTTTGAATCGTCCTGGACAAATCGGGTGTAATCCAAATAGAAAAAGGAAATATTAACGCGGACCCCCGTCAGCACGGTCCATACCCCGCCCAGAGATTGAGATTCGGTCCAGCTATCCCCTGGGTAAAGATAGGTTCCATCGGGGGCGACTAAAGAGCCGGTGTCGACATAAATCGTTGAATCCAGAGTCTGCCAGTTAAAATTGACTCCGCCAAAAGCCAAAAATTGAATTTTATTCCCAAAATCAAGGCTCACATAGACACGAGGACTGAGATCAAGGTCCCACAGGGTATAAGTCAGCGTGCCGTGATTGTGCTGAACAAAATAAACCCACTGCGAAGAATAATAATCCCTAGAGAAAAATGCCGTCACATCCGTCGACGAAATATCAAAATCACTCTGTGCGAGACGTTTTACGTCGCCTTGGAGCTCAAAGCCGTAATGAAAGGGACCCCATAATTGTTCCCCCAGGTCCAAGAAGAGAGCGCCGCGAAGGCCTCCGCCGCCCACAAAGTTCTCTTGAGAGCTATCGGAAATGATCCCCAACCCCAGCGCACCGGTGTCCTGTGCCCAGGCCGCTCCACCGAGTAACAAGCTCGCCGCCAATAAAATGATGCCCTTTTTCATGCTCGTCTCCTTGGCTTTGTCATCGTACCCCGCTCGGGTCAGTTGCGTACCGCTTGGTCTCCATGGTAAATCTAACACGTGGACTTCCGCATTTCTACACTATGGATCGCAACCCTTGGTGCCATTCTCGCGACCGTTTCGTGTACGGGGCTCTCGTCCAAAGCTCATGACCCGCTGGTCTTTGCCTTGAATCTCTCGGACCAAACGGTTGCGTTGAGCCTTGTCCGCGATGGAGTTACCCTGGTAAGTTTTGGCGCGGTCGGGTCCATGGAAAGTATTTCGCTCACCAAGGTATCCTCCGCGTCCGGTGTTCTGCTCAGGCAAGAATCCGGTACGACAGCGACCGCGTGGACCGACCCTTCCGGCACTCCTTACAGTCTCCAATTGAAGACGGGATCGCTCTACGCCATTGTTGTCGATCATGCGGGACAAGCCGCACTCTACACCTTGCCTGAGTCCTACTCCTCCGATCCCAAAATTTGCACGGTCAACTCCACGTCCTTGCCGCTTTCTCAAGTACAGGTGGCCCCTGATTGGGGCAAAAACGTGAAGATATACTCCCAGGATGTGCCGCCAGTCGTCCCGTCAGAGTTTTATTCCATTGAGCCCAAAACCCTTGGGTTGTACTGGCAAACGTTGGCCCAGGAGCCCTCGGGCAGCCATACAACAGCCACGGACGCCAAGGGTAAACCGCTACGCTTGCCGTTTGAGCCGCGTCACTACTATTTATTTTTAGCCGGAGAAGGTTCTCTTCGCGATATTTCTCCCGTACTCGAGTAAAGGAGCCTTCATGGCGTTTCTTCCCGAAGGAATCGATTCCGTCTTAATTTCCGAGGAACAAATTCGAAAGAGAGTTTCCGAACTCGCGGGTCAAATCAGCCTCGATTATCGGGGGACGAAGCCCCTTCTCGTTGGACTGCTTAAGGGAAGCTTTATTTTTTTGGCCGATTTGGCGCGGGCCCTCGATATCGACAGCGAAATCGATTTCTTGACCGTATCGAGCTACGGCAATTCGATGGAAAACTCAGAGGTCAGGATTCTCAAAGACCTGGGTGAACCCATTCAGGGACGCGACGTCTTGATTGTCGAAGATATTGTCGATTCTGGACTCACTCTAAGTCGGATTCTGGAGCTTTTGGTCGCCCGCCACCCGCGAAGTCTCAAGGTTTGTACGCTTCTGAACAAGCCGTTTCGCCGTAAAGTAGAGGTTCCGATCGACTACATGGGATTCAACATCGAAGACGTCTTTATTGCCGGATACGGGATTGATTACGCTCAAAAGTACCGAAATCTTTCTCAACTCGTTGTTGTTAAGCAGTTGTGACTAGTCATTTCCCGTCGAGGCTGTTATATATGAGGGTACTATGACAGTCACCAAAGAAAAATACGTCACCGTCGCCTACCAATTTTCAACCCCCGAAGGATACCTTCTGGGAACGTCGGACCGGCAAGGTCCGCTCACGTTTTGTGCTGGTTCAGGCGATGTCATTGCGGGACTAGACTCCGCGCTTTCGGGCGCAGAGCAAGGTCAGGTGCTCGATTTCATCATTCCTGCGGCCGAGGCTTACGGTGATCGAGATGAAAGTTTGGTTACTCAACTAGCAGCGTCGGACCTGGGGCTAGGCGGCGAACCACGGGTGGGCTTCCGAGTTGAGGCCCAAATTGATGGCCGTTGGCGCTCAGCGCTCATCAGCGAAGTTGATGGCGATAAGCTTACTGTCGACGCCAATCACCCCTTGGCAGGTGTTCCCCTTCATTTTCACACGGAAGTTCTTTCCATTTCGGACGAGGCGCCGATCATGGAAGGCTGTGGTTGCGGAGGAGGGGGTTGCGGCTGCGGCGGTCACTCCCATGAATCCGCCAACGAAGCCTCCTGCGGTTGCGGCGGCGGAAGCTGCGGTTGCGGCGGACACGAATCTGCCAGCGAAGCAACCTGCGGTTGTGGAAGCGGCAGTTGCGGCTGTGGCGGTCACAATTAAAAAGTTTGGAACAAAAAAGCCGCCTCAAAAGGGCGGCTTTTTCATTGTCAACAAATCGCTGGTTTAGCGGATCGCTTCTTCGTACAGCTCGTTGACCTTGCCCCAGTTAATAATCGAGAAAAAAGCGGCAATATAATCGGGGCGACGATTTTGGTAGTTCAAATAGTACGCGTGTTCCCAAACGTCAATACCAAGAATGGGCTTTGCCCCATCAATCAAGGGACTATCCTGATTGGGTGTGCTCAAAACCGCAAGGCTCTTATCGGCCTTGACGACCAACCATCCCCAACCAGAACCGAATCGCGTCGAGGCGGCTTTTGTAAAATCAGCTTTGAACTGATCCAGACCGCCAATCGATTCCAGCGCGCTGGCAATCTTTCCGGCGGGTTTTCCCGATTTTGACGGGCTGACGAGCAGTTCCCAAAAAAGGCTGTGATTGGCGTGGCCGCCTGCGTTGTTGCGAACCGCTGTCTGCTTATCAGCCGGGAGCGCCGAGAGATTTGCCAGGATCTTCTCCACAGACCAAGAAGCGAATTCGGTGTTCTCAAGGGCCGCGTTGGCATTGTTGATATAGGCTTGATGGTGTTTTCCCCAGTGAATCTCCATAGTCTTGGCGTCGATGGCGGGCTCCAGGGCGTTCAGCTCGTAGGGCAGTTTAGGAAGGGTAAAAGGCATAACAACTCCTCAATAGTAGATATGACTATTATACTCAGGTTGGCCTTAAGGGGAAAGCTTGCACGGCGGAATCCAATACCCTAAACTTTAACGAAGGTGCGAAATACCATCGGAGGGCTCGATGAACGATCTTGCGGCATTAAATGAACAAGAAAAGATTTTCTTAGCTGGTGCGATCAAGGCGGTCATCATGGCCGATGGTTCGATTGATCCGTCCGAACTCAATGAACTGGACCATATCGTAAAGGATTTGGGATTTATCGACTTTGACGAACACCTTGCGCGTTTTGAAACCGACATAAAGTCCGACGAAGATTTTGAGTATCTGGCCAAGACTGTTTACCATACGGAAGCCAAAAATCTCATCACTGCTGTCCTTTGGGAACTTGCTCTCCAACAAGGATTTGCTCGACCGGACGAGGAAACGATCATCCGCAATATACGAACTTGGTGGAAACTCGAAAAAACTTGATCTTCCCGTGGCTCAATCGAACCCAATTTGATAAGATCGGGACCCATGAGAGCCGAAGTATGTTTTCTCCGGCCGGGGCTCGATAGCCGCGGCGCACGGCATAGCGCCGAGACCCTCGACGTCTACCTCTGGGAGGGCCTTCCCCCTCTTTCGCACAACGATCTTAGCCAGGTTTTTACCGACACAGTCGTTCAGAAAACCGTTTTTGACGGGTCAGGCCCAGATCAGTCTCCCCTAGCCCATTGGTCGTGGCTGGTTGAAATCAGCTATCGCGCCGGCGTGACAAATCCCGTTGCTATAACCGCCAGAGAAGCCATAGAATCGGCATTCGGCCGTCCCCTTGATTCCAAGGCTGTCGTGCAAACCGCCACATTGTGGCTGTTCCCGGAATCCTCCGATGAGGCCGCTCGAAACCAGAAAGTGGCCGCCCTTCACAACCCCCTTATTCAGCAAGCGATTGTGATCACGCGCCAGGAATGGGACCAGGGAAAACGGCTCCCTCATTTATACCCGCGGGTGATGGACTCTGCGACGCCTCAGGTTCAGTCCATTCCTTTGCGCGCTCTTGAAGCCCCGGCTCTTGAAGCCCTCTCGAAATCACGGCTCCTGGCCCTTGCCCTCAACGAAATGCAGGCCGTTCAGGGCTATTACCTCACCCCCGAAGTCGAAGCCCATCGCCGGTCCTTGGGACTGAGCCTTGAGCCCACGGACGTCGAGCTCGAAATGATCGCACAAACGTGGAGCGAGCACTGCAAGCACAAAATCTTTGCGGCCCACATCGATTACACCGACCGGGAAACCGGCGAAACTTCCCACATCCAGTCGTTGTACTCCACTTACATTAAACAAACCACACGAGATTTGGAGCCCACCCGCACTGACCTCAAGTCCGTTTTTCACGACAATTCCGGCGTTGTCGAGTTTGACGACGAAACCCTGGTCTGCTTTAAAGTCGAGACCCACAACAGTCCCAGCGCTCTTGATCCGTTCGGCGGGGCCATTACCGGAATCGTCGGCGTTAATCGAGACATCATGGGGACCGGGAAAGGCGCCAAGCCTATTTTCAACACGAATTACCTCTGCTTTGGTGACCCCTCAACCCCGCCAGAAGACATTCCGGCGGGCCTTCTGTCTCCTCGAACGGTGCTCCGCGGCGTCCATCAAGGTATTATCGAAGGCGGGAATCACTCGGGAATTCCCACGGTTGCGGGCGGCTTTCTCTTCGATGAGTCTTACCTAGGCAAGCCGCTTGTTTTTTGCGGAACCGGCGGGATTCTACCGGCACAGGTGAACGGTGAGGCCGCGTACCTCAAACACATTGACGCCGGCGACCTAGTCGTTATGTTGGGCGGGCGTATTGGAAAAGACGGCATTCATGGTGCGACCTTTAGTTCCTTGGCGCTCGACGAAACAAGCCCCACAAGCGCCGTCCAAATTGGCGACCCTATTACCCAACGAAAAATGCTCGACTTCCTGCTGGAGGCCCGAGACCTTGGACTTTACAAAGGCATCACCGACAATGGGGCCGGCGGACTGTCGTCGTCGCTTGGAGAAATGGCCGAAAGCTCGGGAGGAGTTCGCATCGACCTCGAACGTTGTCCGCTCAAGTATCACGGGTTGGCTCCCTGGGAAATTTTGGTGAGTGAAAGCCAGGAACGGATGAGCCTGGCCGTCGATTCCTCGACAATTGACGAATTTTTGACCCTGGCCGCCAAACGAGAAGTCGAAGGAACCGTGATTGGTCAGTTTACCAATGACGGTTGGGTCGACCTGCGGTACAACGGAACGGCGGTAGGAGCCCTCTCGTTGGAGTTTCTCCATCAAGGCCTGCCCCCTATGAAACTTCGTGCCGAGTGGACGCGGCCAGAACGCCGCGCCGTACCTGTTCCCAACACGAAGGACTGGGGCCCCCTGCTCCTCCGTATCCTGGCGGATCCCACAGTGGCGAGCAAAGAAGGCTTGGTTCGTCAGTACGATCACGAGGTGCAAGCCCGTTCCGTCGTGAAACCCTTTTGCGGTGAACAACGCGATGGCCCGACCGAAGGTGCGGTCCTCAAGCTCAAACCCCACTCTAACCGGGGCCTGACGGTCACTCACGGCGTCTGTCCGCGATACGGCGACCTTGATCCTTACCAGATGGCGCTCAACGCCGTCGACGAGGCGTACCGAGCTCACATTGCGCTGGGGGGAGACCCTGACCGGGCTTCAGCCCTCGACAATTTCTGCTGGCCGGACCCCGTCGAAAGTTCTTCGACGCCCGACGGTGCTTACAAACTGGCTCAGTTGGTAAAGACCTGCCAAGGACTGCGCGACGCTTGTCTGGCGTACGGCCTTCCCCTCATCAGCGGTAAAGACTCCATGAAAAACGACGCCGTGATGAACGGACGAAAAGTCTCCATCCGTCCCACCCTCCTCGTCTCTTTGATGGGAATTCACAACGATGTGACCAAAGCCATGACAACCGATTTTTTGGCTCCGGGTGATATCATTCTCCTTTTGGGCTCTTCCCGCGCTGAACTCGCCGGTTCGACCCTCGAAAAAATCTTAGGCCAGTCCCTGGCCGGAGTTCCCACAGTCGATCTCAAAACTTCAGCTTCGTTGTATCGCTGCGTCAGCCAAGGCCTAGACAAACGGCTCTTCCAATCACTCCACGATCTTTCCGACGGCGGGCTTGCGGCGGCTCTGGCCGAATCCTCACTGGGCGGCCGCTTGGGTGCCAAGATCGAACTGCCGAGCGGCCAGCTTTCTGACGCTGATGCCCTGTTTGGCGAAAGCCCCTCCCGCTTCCTGGCCTCGGTCTCTCCCCACAACAAAAATCAAGTTCTGGAACTACTGCAGGGTCAACCTTGCGTCGTTCTGGGGATGGTGACCACGGAACCCCGAGTTCAGATTGTACGCCGTTCACGAACTCTCCTGGACCTTTCCTTAGACGAAATACTGGCGGCTTGGAACGCTTTGGAGGCGGTGCGATGAAGCCAATGGTTGGAATTCTCACTGGGTTTGGCATCAATGCAGACGACGAATTAGGAGAAGCGTTCCGTTTGGCAGGGGCTGAGGTCACAGCGCTTCCGGTCACCTCGCTCATCGAAGAGCCCCAAAGCCTCAAAACCCTTCAAATCCTCGGATTTCCCGGTGGGTTTAGTTTTGGCGATCACTTGGGATCGGGCCGCGTTCTCGCCCTGAGGCTGCGTCATCAGCTCAAGGATCAATTGTCCGAGTTTGTGACTCGTGGGGGAATGGTGCTCGGCGTCTGCAATGGTTTTCAAGTTCTGGTCAAAATGGGTGTGCTCCCCAACCTTTCGGGCGATTGGACACCTGAGGTTACTTTGATCGGCAACGATATTGGTCAATTCCAGGACCGCTGGGTTTCTGTGGCGTACCAACCCGATAATTCCAGCCCCTGGATTCGAGGATTAGGAGACGCCGATCTGCCGATCCGCCACGGCGAGGGGCGTTTTCAAGCGGCAAATCCCGCTATTCTCCAACAACTTCGGGACCAACACTTGATTGCCTTGAGGTATCGCGGTCACAATCCCAACGGGGCAGACGATGCCATTGCTGGACTAACAGACCCCACGGGACGAATCTTTGGATTAATGCCCCATCCCGAGGCGTTCGTATCACGCCTGAGTCATCCGCTTTGGAGGCGCAGGGACGACGTCGGTCCGTTGGGCCTCAAGGTCTTTAAAAATGCCGTCGATGCTTTTCATTAAGGGAAGATCCAAAGAGGAGGTTTCATGGCCCGCCATCGTGTGCTCAAACGAGACCTGGAAAAGCAAATCTTTGACCTCAGAAACCTCCTTGAGATCAGCAAAAGCCTCAGTTCCACGCTAGACTATAACATTCTCAACGACTCCATTTTGTACACCTGTCTGGGAGCCCTGACGGTCGTCAAGGCAGCATTCTTCAGTAAGAAGAACATCGATTCAAGCGACTTCACCCTTCACCGGGCCTTTCTTGGCTTCGACATCGATCATAACAAGGCTTATTCTATTTCCGAACGTAGCCCGCTCATTGATTTCCTCAACCAAAATACACACTGCCACGACCCGGCCACCCTTTATCGAGTCCTCCCTTCGTCGGAAGAACTCAATGTTCTGGCCAGTATTGACCCCCACATTTTAGTTCCCCTCAAGGCCAAGGGAGCCATCAATGGCCTGCTGGTTTTGGGTGAAAAAATTGGAGGTGACCCCTTTGATGACCGCGATCGCGACTATCTAATGAATATTGCCGGACTGGCGGCCATCGCCATCCACAACGCCTATTTGTTTGAGATGACGACTACCGACATGATGACAAAACTCAAACTCAAGCACTTCTTTATGAACAGCCTCCAGGAAAAATTACGGTCCCGTGAAGACGGAGAGGCCATTTCCTTAGTCATGTTGGATATCGATCATTTCAAGTCGGTGAACGATACGCACGGGCATTTGGCGGGCGACGAGGTCCTCAAGGGTGTTTCGCTGATTGTTCAAGAAGCCGTTCGTCAAGTCGACGTCGCCGCACGGTACGGCGGTGAGGAATTCATCGTCCTTGTTCCTGGTCAAAACAAAGAAATCGCTTTTGAAATGGCCGAACGCATTCGGCAACGGGTGGAAACCCACGTTTTCATAACACAATCCACCAAGGTTCGTATAACCGTCAGCCTCGGTGTGGCAGAATTTGAACCCGTGCTGGACCCTAGCCCCCTGTCGTTTATTGAACGTGTCGACCATGCTCTGTATTCTTCCAAACAGAACGGAAGAAACCGCGTCACCATCGCCACTTAGTTTCGTTCGCTTGCCCTTTGGTAGGGTTTCTGCCTATTCTCAAGAATGATTTCACACGTACCGCTCACCGATGCGGAACAAAGGCAACGCTCACTCGACACCCACCGCCGCCTTCGGGGTAAGTTGTCGATTTGTGCCAAGGAATCGCTTTCCGGTCCCGCCGATTTAGCGGTTCTGTACACCCCCGGCGTGGCCGCGCCCTGCCGTGAAATTGAGGCCGTTCCCGAGTCGGTTTGGGAATTGACGGGAAAGGGAAGCACGGTGGCCATCGTCAGCGACGGGACGGCCGTTCTCGGGCTGGGAGACATCGGTCCCTTAGCAGGACTGCCGGTCATGGAAGGCAAGGCCCTCCTCTTTAAGGAATTCGCCGGCATCAACGCCGTTCCTCTCGTGCTGAATACGAAAGATCCCGACGAAATTATTCGCATTGTTGAAGCCCTCGCCCCCAGCTTTGGGGGAATTAACCTCGAAGATATTTCAGCACCGCGCTGTTTTGAGATTGAGCGTCGTCTCCAAGAAAAACTCGATATTCCGGTATTTCATGACGACCAGCACGGAACAGCAGTAGTTGTCCTTGCCGCCCTCACGACGGCGGTAAGCCGAGTCAAAAAGTCTCTAACTACCATTCGTGTCGTCATCAACGGCGCGGGAGCGGCAGGAACGGCCATCGCTGAGCTTCTCTTGGAAGCCAAGGTCAGCGATCTCGTCGTCTGCGACCTTCACGGCATTTTACTCGCGGGCGATCCGAAGCTCTCCCCATCTATGGCAAAACTAGCGTCAAAAACAAATCCCCGCAGAGTCTCAGGATCACTCGCTGAGGCCCTCGCCAAGGCCGATGTCTTCATTGGTGTCAGCTCACCAAACGTTCTCCAGCCCGCCCACGTTACTTCAATGGCACCACGCGCCATTGTTTTTGCCTTGGCAAACCCTGAGCCCGAAATCGTACCGAACCTTGCCTTGTCGGCAGGAGCCGAGATTGCCGCTACGGGCCGGTCTGATCATCCTCATCAAATCAACAATGTCCTGGCCTTTCCAGGAATCTTTTTGGGTGCACTAACCGTACGGGCGCGGCAAATTTCCTTGTCGATGAAGCTTGCCGCTGCTCACGCCATCGCTCAACTGGCGAATTCGGACCCTGACCACCCAGAATATCTGGTTCCTTCACCCTTTCACAGAGAGCTTGCCTTTCAGGTAGGATTGGCCGTGGCCAGCTCCGCCCTCGACGAAAATCTCGCGGCTCTTCGTGTGGATCGAGAAACCCTCATCAGAAGTCTCCAACACCACTTGGTAGAGGCCGGCGCTCATCAGGCCCTCAAGACTCGCCACTGGAACACCCGATCGCCGGAATCGATCCGCCGAGTCCAAGAGCGCATCGGCGAAGGTCTGTTCCGTTTAGGTCTCATCTCGCAGGATCAACTTGACGCCGTGCTTGCCGAACAATCCCACGGCGATCATCGTCTCTTCGGTGAGATTGCCATGGCCAAGAAATTCGTTGATTTCGACACCCTTATCGACTACTTTCGTCGGCCGGGGGGAACCTTATGAGCCAACTGATTCCCGCAGAAATATGGACGGTGGCCAAAACGGACCAAGGAAGCGCAGTCCTCGTTCGTCCTCTTGAGGGTGATCGTGCCGTGCCTATTTTCATTGGACCGCTGGAAGCCCAAAACATCCTTCTAGGACTGGGCGAGGTCGAGATTCCTCGTCCCTTGACCCACGACCTCTTGCTGCACATTTTGACGAGCCTTCAAGTCCAACTCGTACGAGTTGACATCCACACACTCAATGAAGGCACCTTCTTTAGCAATCTCGTTCTCGACAACGCCGGCAAACGATTTGAAATTGACGCCCGTCCGTCCGACTCGCTCGCGCTCGCGGTACGCGCGGCTTGCCCCATCTTCATTGATGAAGACCTTGTCGACGAAGCTGGTGTAAGTCTCGAACAATTAAAACAGGCCGCAACTGACTCGGACTTTGGGGACGACGAACCGGAGCCTGACACCTCGGCGTTGGCCAGGGAACTCGACATTCTCCGGGAAAAGCTCGACGCGGCTGTTGCCAAAGAACACTATGAAGAAGCGGCGAACCTGAGAGATCAGATTCGCCGCCTTGAAAAAGACGAGCCCCTTTAAGCAGACCGAATATCAATTTTCCGAGGTTTGGCAGCTTCCTTAAGCGGCAGTGTCACCGTGAGAACACCGTTGGAAAGCTCTGCCGAGGCCTTTTCCAGGTCAATACTTGGGTCAACGGTGTAAACCCGTTCGAAATCACCTCGGCGGCGTTCTCGTACCAACCATGTGCCTGACTCGGTTGCTTGCTGCCGCTTACCGCGAATCGTAAGGGTTTTCCCTTCGGTCCCAATTTCTACGTCACCCTTTTGAACCCCCGGCATTTCTAACTGGACGATGAGATGGTCTTTCTCTTCCAAAATTGAACTTGCAGGAACCAGGGTTCGTGTCTTTGAGGTTTGAGTTAGTTCGTTCATCTTTTTTCCTCCTCATTTACGCAATGGCAATTTGACGGGCTTTCCAAGCACTTTTCTTTGCCACTGTCACCTTAAGAACGCCTTCCTTCAAATCGGCTGTCACTTTCTCGGGGTCGACAGAATCAGGAAGCTGAACCGTTCGTTCAAATTTTCCTGACCAGAGTTCACTTCGGGCAGGAGACTCTTTTTCCTTGCCGTTCGCCTTTTGAGTCGATTTTTCCCCCTTCAGGGAGAGAATGGAACCAGAAATCGAGATCTCTAGGTCCTTTTTTTCGAGCCCAGGAACGTCGACCCAAATGACACAGTCTTCTTCCGTTTCCAGAACATCGAGGGCAGGAACCGTCGACCTCTCAAAGAGACGATCCCAATCCTTGTTAAATTGATCGAAGAGACTCCACGAGTCCCAGGTTACGTCGGCCTCCGGAAAGGGCGTCCGCTTCCAATGGATAATGGCCATGTGGCACCTCCAAAACTTTGATATAGATACAGAGCAAATTGTGTGCCATTTTTTTGAATTTTGGACATTTTTTGAAAAAATATTCATATTTATTTGTAATATATGTAATTAATAGACATTATCTACAGAAAAATAGAAGTCTTTCCGAGAAGAAATCTCCTTTTTCTGAAGAATGCAAGCTCGTTAAGATGAATCATTACGATACAAAGTGTCATTTTGATACATTCATAATAGAGACTCGGTCCGTCAGCGTTTCGCTCCGACACAAAAAAAAGCCGACCCTCAGGTCGGCTCGTCTCTCTTGAGTCAGTCTTAGACGTTGTAGGTACTTGAACTCACGTTTCCGCCGGTTCCCGTCCAATTGGTGTGAAAGAATTGACCACGGGGCTTGTCGTTCCGTTCGTAGGTATGAGCGCCGAAGTAGTCGCGAAGGCCCTGGAGCATGTTTGCGGGGAGCTGTTCTGACCGATACCCGTCAAAGAATGCCAAGGCGGTACTCATGGCGGGGAGCGGCAAACCGGCCATGACACCGGCAGAAATAACTCGCCGCCAAGCGTCTTGTGCCCTGAGCATGACGTTTTTAAACCAGTCATCCATCAACAGATTCTCAAGTTTTGGGTTCTTATCATAGGCCTCTTTGATTTTGTCCAAGAAGACCGAACGAATAATACAGCCGCCGCGCCACATCAGCGCAATACCGCCGTAGTTAAGTTCCCAGCCGTATTCTTTGGCGGCTTCGCGCATCAACATGTAGCCTTGCGCATAGCTGACGAGCTTAGACGCCAACATTGCTTCGCCGAGGTCTTTCAAAAAGGCGGCCTTGTCACCCGAAAACTTCTGACGATTGCCGCCACCCAAAACTTTAGCGGCTTTCACTCGCTCGTCTTTAAGAGCCGAGAGGCAGCGCGCAAACACTGCCTCGCCAATCAGCGTGACCGGTATGCCCATGTCCAACGCGTCGACAGCGGTCCACTTTCCCGTTCCCTTTTGCCCGGCGGTATCCAAAATACGCTCCACCAAGGGGGATCCGTCGGTGTCTTTGTAGGAAATCACCCCGGAGGCAATCTCGATCAAATAGCTGTTGAGTTCACCGCGATTCCAATTTTCAAAGGCCGCGTTCATTTCAACGTGATTGAGGCCTAGGTAACTCTTCATCAAATGGTAGGATTCTGAAATCAACTGCATGTCGCCGTATTCGATTCCATTGTGCACCATCTTCACATAGTGTCCCGAACCTGTTCCGCCAACCCAGTCGCAACACGGTTCGCCCTTGTCGGTTTTGGCTGCAATGCCTTGAAAGATCGGCTTAATCGCCGGCCAAGCGGCTGGATTGCCGCCGGGCATGATACTCGGACCGTTACGAGCGCCTTCTTCACCGCCGGAAACGCCAGAGCCGACAAAAAGAATTCCCTTTTCGGCCAGGGCCTTTGCACGACGATTGGAATCGGGGAAGTGGCTATTACCACCGTCTACAATGATGTCGCCTTTTTCTAAATGAGGAAGGACGAGCTCGATAAATTGATCCACTACCTCACCGGCCTTGACCATAAGCATGACCTTTCGCGGCCGTTTCAACAAAGAAACAAATTCCTCAACAGAGTGCGCCGGAAGGAGGTTTTTGAATCCCTTACCCGCGTCATTCATGAATTCGTCAACTTTGCTCACGGTCCGGTTGAAAACCGCGACGGTATATCCGTGGTCACACATGTTCAGTACCAGGTTCTGACCCATGACGGCCAACCCGATCAGGCCGATATCGGCTTGTTTATCCATTACCTGCTCCTTATTTGATGACTATAGAGGAAGTCCGAAAAAAAATCAAAACCGGGCTAGGACCGGCGAGGCCCTTCAAGTGCCGCCGCAAGGCTCCGGGCCAGCTTCACAGCCGCAGGGTGACCGCCAGCGTCGGCTTCCTGCCTCGTGTCCAAAATAGCCAACTCTTCGTCCAAAAATCCAAAAAATGGTTCCTTGTGGTCAACTAATTTCAGAAGGAGGTTACGAATCTGATACCCTTCCTGGAGGGCGTGAAAGATCGAAGATCGTACAAAGGTCAGCAATTGAGCCTGCGCCGAAATTTGTTTCACTAAATCGGGGACGATGAACTGGTCTTCTTCGAGTCTCATGAATTCTTTGCGAAGTTCCTCGTCCTCGGCCATTCGGATATCACGAAAATGCCCATGAATGCTCTCTAAAATACCATCCAGCCGTTTCTTGTAATTCATAAAAAAGGTGGGCGCTCTATCGTCGGAGATTTGCGGTGACATTGCCGCAAATTGCGCAAATTCCTTTTGATACAGTTGGATTTCCATAAAAATATTCTTCACGTGAGGATTCTTTGCCAGCTCGGCGTTGCCGGCTACTCGGCCCTTAACCTCGTTGATGACTTCTTCCAAGGGGGGACGATTTCGGGCGTTGCTTCCGGCAAGTTCGGGATTCACTTCTTTAGCAGGTTTTTGTTGTCCTGTCGCAAATTGGGTTTCCCAACACATGACGAGAATAAGTCGGCGAAGATCGGCTTCAGCTCCTAAGATTTCCGACTGATCCGGGGTTGTAAACGCCAAACGGGTGAGAAAGTTGAAGAAACTTCCCGCTACCTTTCTCTTGTACTCAACGATCCCCGAAAGAGTGCAGGCCCTCAGTTCGTCGGGCATGGCCGCAACCTTAGCGTCGTCAATTTTGAGATAGGCCTTCATTCGGGTAGGAGTGTTGAGCTTTTCTCGTACCTCGATCCAGTCGCTTGTGACTCGTTTCTCCAGAAGATCCATGGCCCTAGTATAGGGATTCACCGCTAAAAAGTCACTTCATGGATCAAAACGAAAGCAATATGCCCAAAAGTTCCGTTTCACCCCAGTAGACGTCACAAGGAGGAAAACAGTGAATAGTCTTAATTCGGTTCTCATTGAAGGGAACCTTGTTCGTGACCCTGAGTTCAAGGAGTTGGCCACGGGGTCGAAGATCTGTGTGTTTTCGGTAGCCACCAACCGCTATTTCCGGCAAGAGAACGAAAAAAAGTCCGAAGTCAGTTACTTTGACGTCGAGGTTTGGAATCGAACGGCAGAACTCTGCCAAAAATCACTTTCCAAGGGTCGAGGAGTCCGTGTTGTCGGTCGTCTGAAACAAGATCGATGGTCTGACAGTGAAGGGAAATCGCGGTCCAAGGTAAAGGTGGTTGGTGAAAGCATCGAGTTCAAAACTCAGCTCGACAAACGGCCTTCCGATGTAACCCCAGACCCCGCCCATGAGGACCTTCGTGAACCAGCTTTCTGAGGGCTTTTCAGGAAATCACCTCAACTCTATATGGCTGGAAGGACGGGTGATTGATCAGCCGGAGGCGGTTCCAGCTTCGCTGGACCAGCGGGTCAGTTTTCGGATTCATCACACGAACCCCGCAGATCACGATGAGTCTGCGGAGTTCGAGATTGAAGCTCCCCCTTGGGCCTTTATCCTTCCCAAGGGCGGCTCCCTACTGGGAAGAAACATTCGAATCATTGGCCGCCTGAGTCAAAGACGGAGAATCGACGAAGGAGGAAAGCCGCTCACATCGTGTTACGTCGTGGGAGAGTGTGTCGAAACATTAGAACTGTCCCTTGGTTAGAAGGTAAACCGAATTCCAATTCCACCGCCCAGGGTCAATTCGTCGTTCCAAGGAAGCCCGTCCCAAAGGTTAAAGATGGGGTAAAACGCTTGAAGACGAAGGGTCGCGGCAAAGGTCTGTGAGAATTGCCAGGTTAGTCCCGTACCAACATTCGGGTAGAGGAAACGACCGGCCAGGAGCCAGCCTGTAATAGGCAATGCCATGCTGCTGGCCGTCGTTCCGTTGAAAAAGACGGGGGCCCGAGTCAAGAATCCCAGCCCGCCTTCTGCCGCTAGCGACAAATTGGGATTGAGGGGAAATTCGTACCCCCCCACGGCATTAATCATGCCTCCAAGAATAACGACATTGTCCCACATGGAATCTTCGGGTACGGCTCGTCCATTTTGATAGGTGTAATTTGCCAAAAAAAACTGAATATCGGGCCGGAAAAGCCAGTGCCCCAAGAATCGGAACGGAACCGAAACCCCAATCGTATTCACGACGGGAGAAACTCCAGAATCCTCGACCGTGTTATTAATGTACCAAATGGAACTTTCCAGCTCTAACCCATTGATGTCGATACCCCAAAGGGTTAGTGCCCAACAAGGTGTCGAGAGTCCAATCGCGAGCCCCATAAGGAGAATGACACGACGCATAGTGAAATTGTAACACGGCACACCTTAGTGAACCAGCGCCGTCCAGGGAACTGACAGCAGGCCCGCCCCGCCGACGTAAGCCCGATCAGAGATTTCCCAGGTCAACACAAGGTGATGCCGTAACCCCAGGGCTTGAGTGTAGCGTCCTGAGGGGCCTAGGTCCGGCAACCGAAACAAGCGCACAGGACCTCGTAACGAAGCTTGAACGGCAAGAGAGCCTTGGGCTGTCAAAGAAATGGCGTGTGGGCCGCCGTGAGATTCCAAAATGGGAATGGAAACGCCCCATCGCTTCTGCAAGGCCTGGTGCCGGGCCAGTGTTTCACGGTCACCAGTCTCCCCTTCAGGATCAACCCGAGCCTCTGAACCGACCTCCTCCCCCGTGGTCAATGAAAACTCAGTCCATGAGTCCCCCTTCGAAGGGGACCACCAGGAGAGAGTAAGCACCCCAGGACGAGCACTTACCGCGCTTACAAGTTGTTGATCAGGAAACTTAAGCTGTGAGGGAACGGGCAAAAGAACAACTCGCGGCTGAAGGTTCTGCCACCACGCCAAGGCAAGAGGAGGGTCCTGCGACGAAAGATCTCTAGCTAAGGTGACGAAAACCTTGTCAGACCAGCGAAACAACTGTCCCGTCCGGTATCGCTCCAGGGGCCAATTCGCGCCGGGACGAAAGGCCGTGAAAGGACCATCTCGATCGGACAAGACCAACAGCCCCTCGTGTGATACGGAAAGAACCCCCTGCTCATCGGGCCACGGCAAGGAAGCTGTTGCATGAACACTTTGCGGCCGAACCACCCAAGTCACCTCACGAGGCTGCTGGAGAGACTCCAAAGGCAACAAACCCGTGGGGCTCGTGGGCTGGAAGAGGAACCACTCGACGCGGGTGCCTCGAAAGGCGGCGTTGACGGACTCTCCCCCAGTACAAGAAGCGAGCAGGCCGGCAAGAACACCAAGGAGGACTTTTGCAATCCAGTTTGCTTTTCGCCTCCCCCTTGCTTGGTGCACTTAGTAGCTCTTGGCCCAAAGGGCCCAACGGGTGCCGGGCTTTCCACATCGGACGCAATTTTTATCGACGGGGACGTCTCGTAAAGAAAAAGGGAGGTTACGAATCGTTGCCTTGGTTAACTCTTTCACCTGAGCTTCGCATTTGGCCTCACCGCACCACGCCGCTTCAACGAATCCACCATCGTTCGCCATGATTGCTTCAAACTCACTCCACGTTTCCAGCCGATGGGTGTTTTCCTGCCGGTTCTTCAGAGCTTTCTCATAGAGTGCCGTTTGGATATCCGCCAAGAGCTCTTTGACTTTTGAGGAGACGCCACTCCGAGAAACAAAGAACTTTTCGCCGGTATCGCGTCGAACAAGAACGGCCTGGTCTTTCTCCATATCCTTGGGGCCAACTTCAATCCGAACAGGAACTCCCACCATTTCCCATTCGGCGAACTTCCAGCCGGAACTAGCGGTCTCATCGAGGTCAATTTCAACCTTAATCCCCGCTGATCGCAATTCCTGACCAACCTCACTGGCGTAGGCAGCGACTTCAGAAACATTCTCTTTTCGAAAAATAGGGACGACAACAGCCTCCGTAGGGGCAAGCTTAGGAGGAATCACCAGCCCTTTGTCGTCGGAATGTGTCATAATGAGCGCCCCGATTAAGCGAGTCGAAACGCCCCAGCTTGTGGCCCAAACCAGATCTAACGTGCCCTCTTTTGTTTGAAAGGTCACCTCGAAGGCCCGAGCAAAATTCTGACCGAGATCGTGACTCGTCCCCGCCTGTAAGGCCTTTTTGTCTTGCATCATCGCTTCGATGGAAAACGTCTTAACGGCACCGGCAAATTTTTCACTTTCAGACTTTTCACCTTCAATGACGGGAATGGCCATGTACTCTTCGACAAACTGCTTGTAAAGCCCTAACATGCGGATGGTTTCTTCGTGAGCCTCTTGTTGAGTCGCGTGGGCTGTGTGCCCTTCCTGCCACAAAAATTCGGTGGTTCGAAGAAAGAGTCTGGTCCGTTTTTCCCAACGAACCACGTTGGCCCATTGGTTAATCAAGAGAGGTAAGTCTCGATAACTCTGAATCCATTTCTTGTACATCGACCAGATCATGGTCTCCGAGGTCGGCCGAACAACCAGGGGCTCTTCCAGCTTCTCTCCGCCCGCATGCGTGACGACGGCCAATTCGGGGCTGAAGCCTTCGACGTGTTCCGCCTCACGCTTCAAGAAACTCTCGGGTATCAACAGGGGGAAATAAGCGTTGGAATGTCCCGTATCCTTGAACTTTCCGTCCAAGACTCTTTGAATTCCCTCCCACAGTGCGTAACCGCGGGGCCGAATGACCATGCAGCCTTTTACGGGTGAATAGTCAGCGAGCTTCGCGTTGGTAACAATGTCGATGTACCACTGGGAGTAGTCTGTGGATCGGGGGGTAATTTTGTCGGCCATAATTGGGCGATCTTAGACCGAGTCCGGCGGCTTCGGCAAGGTTGCCAAAACACCCCGTCTTAATTATTCAAAACTGCCGTTTCGACCATTGATCTCAGGTTAACACCACCGTGTCCGTCGTCTTCTTCCTTTTCAATGACGAAGACCATCGAACGGTCGTTAGGCGCGAGAATCATTTCTGTAATCGTATAGTTCCTTACGCCAGAACGCCAAAAGGCAGGGTTACCGACTTTGTAGGTGCCCAAAACCTTTCCCGACTTGTCATGAATTTCTAAGTCGATGTAATACGACGAACTGACCGAGGCACCTTGGTTCTTCACTGATTTCTTGACGTGGGCAATGTACGTTCGTCCCGTCTTATAGTCCAGAACCGAAAAATTGTCATAATCTTGGCTCGTCGCCTCTCCCGTCACCCGGAAGTAGATCGGCCTCCCTTGTTGCAGATAGTCCAAATGCCACTGAGATCTCTCTGGACCGTATTTTTCAAGGTGGGCTAATAAGGCCTTGAGTCCATCGTCGCCCAAGGTAATTCCTACGGGGAAAAGTGATCGGTGATACCCGCCGGGGACAAAACGATTGCGAATAACATCAACCGTGTAGGTTTCCACCCAGGGACTCTGAGTGTTTGAATCGATTCCATACTGAGCGAATTGGAAATAGCGGCTGTCCGGAGAAAAGCCAAGATTTTTGAACACGGCGACGTCACCGGCCCACGCACTCAGGGTTGCAAATAACAGCACAACGGCCAAAACACTCTTCTTCATGAAGGCTCCTTGGCCCGCGACGGACCCTCTTTTCCAGTATCGAGGCCTTTCGCAGAATCCTGAAATGTTTTTTAATGGGCTCCATGACGCTCACGCTCAGGAATGCCATTCTCGCGGCTGCATTGCTCGTTCTCGTCGTTTTGACTGGGCTTTGGGTATTTCAATCTTGGGCGCTCATCATGACCCAAGGATGGATGGCAAAAGTCGGAGTCCTCCCGCTTTATGGAATCGTCTTATCGACGGCGCTTTCCTTGGGGCTGGCGGTCAGCGGCTTTTTGGCCTGCCGGCGTATTTTCCGAAAAGGAAATGCGCCCGAAATGTTCTTTCTTGCCCTTTTCCTTTCAACCCTGGCCGGGGAAAGTTTGGTCCTCACCATTGCATGGGTTCAATTAACCGGGGCTTCGTCCTGGTACATTTCAACGATTACCCGCTCGATTTGGGGCTTCCGTCTTTCCGGCTTAGCGTTCCTTCTCTGTGCAAGCCTCTTTTCCTTTGATTTTTCGTACCGAAAGTATGGAAACCTGGTCAGTCTCGCTCTGGCGGCAGGCTGGGCGATGGCGATTGCCCTTCCCATCCACGAGCCGGCTCATCGCGACTATTTGCTCTGGGACCTGGGCGACAATGCAAGCATCGGACTAGTTCTCTCGCTTTTAGCGGGGATGATTGCCGTCAATTTTTTATTGGGACTTCGGCACCCCAACGAGGACACCGCACAAAGGAACCTGCGGGCCTACGCTTCGCTGATCCTTGTTCTCACGTGGGTTCTGACTCTCTGGTTTGGTCCTTGGGCTAGTCCGCTCGCCCTTCCAGGCCTTTTACTCTTGTCGAAGACCTCTGACCCCTCGCCCTATGGGCCGTAGTTTGCCTAGAGCTTAATCACGGTCGCCGCAGAAAATATCAATGCCGTTCCCAGCGGAATCGCCAGATTATCAAGGTCTTCCAACGGCAATGCCTCAAGGAAGGTGCCGCAAGCGGCGATCAGAAGGGCAACAGGGGCAGAGGCTCCAAACGCCAAAGCCACCACTAAAATGACCCCAAAGGCGGTGAGACTTCCTTCGAAAGTTTTCCCACCCGTAAACGGGATAACAAGCCGACCCCAAAGTTTCCCAACGATACTGGACAGACCGTCCCCGAAGGCCAAAGCGTAAATGCCAACGCTTGCCGCAGGCTCCGGGTAGAGAAGAAGGCAGAGAAGCGCCCCAAGCCCCAGAGTAATGGGACCCAAAACAGCACGCTCACGGTCACGTTGTCGAGAAGCCAAGCGAGTCGCCCGAGAAATAACAGGAATTTCTGTTCCTTGAAGCCGAAGGGATTCGGCCAGGGTATAAATAAGCAATCCAATGACTAAGAAACCTTCCGTGAGCGCCAAACTATAGTGCGCCAGCAAAGGAGTCATCCCCACCATGAGGTGGATGCTCTTACGAAACAATTCGGTTTGAATGTCTTTCGTTCGTGATGACGCCGCTGAAGCAACAACAGAATTCGTGAAGGCCATGTTGAACTTAAGCAAAGTCTATGCCAGTTCAAATACGACTTTTTATCAATCTATAAGTCATTTTAAGGAAACATTTTAACATTTTTTCTAAAAACCTCTGCCTATTCCTTGGGCAGAAAGATTGTCTTCTTTTGCAGACACCGGCATTGCGTTTTCGACACAGCGTCAGTGTTTGATTGCGAAACATACCATTCGGCCTTATGCTCGATAGTGATGAAACTGCACAATTTACTGAGTGAGCCCTTGGTCCTCCTTGGCCGATCGGTTTCGACAAAACACGAGGCAATTCACCTCATGATTCGAGAGATTCAATCCCGATATCCCTTTCCTTTGAAGCCTGAACAGCTAGAAGAGGCTGTCATGGAGAGGGAAAGCTTGGGAGGCACCTCTTTCCCGACGGGAATCGCTGTACCACACGCGCGTTTAGATTTTTTGGACGACCTCGTTGTCGCGGTTTTGAGGCCTTCTCATCCTATTGAAGACTCTGTGGCGCCGATCCGACTCGTCGTCCTCATCCTGACCTCTCAAAATAAGCCTGCACCGTATCTCAATTGTCTCAGAAGTGTTCTCCAATTTTCACAGTTGCCGGAGACCTTTGAGAAAGCGCTCACCACCAATTCCCCTAAGGAATTAATCGATCTGATTGCCCAGCAAGACTACAATCTCGAAAAGATCGTTACCGCCGAAGACCTTATTACCCAACCGCCCATAACAGTTCAACCTGACTCGCCTCTGAGCGACCTGATCGACATTTTTCACTCTAAAAACTTGAGCTACGCTCCCGTCGTGGACAAAATGGGCCAGCTTGTTGGTGAAGTTGCGCTTGGTGACGTCCTCAAAGCCGGTTTTCCGGACTTTACGTCACAAGTCGGGAATTTAAAATTCCTACGCACCTTTGAGCCTTTTGAAAATCTTCTGCGAAAGGAGAGCACTCTCCTGGTCCAGGACATCATGAAACCCGTGTCTTTTGGCTGTGATCCCTCGGCCTCCATCGTTGAACTGTGTTTTGAATTTCTCCAAAAGGGACGAAGACATTGTCCCGTTGTACGAGGACAAGAACTCGTTGGAGTTTTGAGTGTCATGGATATTCTCAATAAGGTCCTGAGGGGGTAATTCATGATGAGTCAAAACGTGATCATTCTGCTGATTCTCGCTGTCATTCTTGTTGCCCTCTTGGTACGTCGGTTTTCTCGATCTCTAGTCCTGGCCTTAGG
>Ga0164241_10002112_pt1 | contig 22327 bp, 22 predicted proteins | sample OricomyardsoilBY_FD_108780 | JGI IMG/M metagenome (GOLD analysis project Ga0164241, IMG submission 108780) | Backyard soil microbial communities from Emeryville, California, USA - Original compost - Back yard soil (BY) | ecosystem: Environmental > Terrestrial > Soil > Unclassified | place: USA... | reverse complement strand
GGAAGAAGCTCTGCAGCAACGAGTAAAGGCGCTGCATTCGGAGAGCAAACACAGGTATGGCAGCCCTCGTGTGCACCGTGCTCTTCGCGAAGAAGGGCACCGATACGGTCAGCATGAGCCGTAGAGGCAACTGCTGGGATAATGCCGTCGCCGAATCCTTTTTCGCCACCCTGAAGGCCGAACTGATCTACGAGCGCATCTGGCAATCCCGCGCCGAAGTACGTGCAGCAATTTTCGAGTACGTTGAGGTCTTCTACAACCGCCAACGCCTACACTCTACGCTCGGCTACAGAACGCCTCATCAGACAGAAACCCAATACGCTGTCACCCTCGCAGCCTGAACAGGTGTCAACAAAACCGAGGAACTCCAGCAATCTCAGGGACCGCCTGAGAGCACGACGTAGGCGACGGGGATTGCGGCGCCGACGAGTGCAATCACCGCGCCGCGGCCGAGGAGGCCTTTGCGGCCGGGGATCATGAAGAGGCCAGAGAATGCCAAAAATAGCAGGAAAACGGCGTAGAAGTCGGCGACGTAGGTCCAGGCTTTTTTGCCGCGATTGAGGTGCAGCCAGTTGGCGGCGCGGAGCAGTGGGCGCGCGGCTTGGCCTTCTTCGTGGACGACGCCGGTGGTAGTATCGACGTGGAATGTGCGTTGGTCGAACACGAGATCGAGTTGTGTGTCGCTCGCGCGATACACTTCACGGGGCTCTTCGTGCACGCCGAGTTTTTGCAATGCGCTCTTGGCGGCCGCGTCGTCTTCAGCGGGCAATGGCAGCGCGATGTGGTGGGTGCGGCTCACTTGTTTGAAGTTGGGATCCCAGTCCTTCAAGTGGTTCACGGCTAATCCCGAGCCCGCGTAGACGATGGTCAAGCCGACTGCGAGGTAGCCGACGTCGCGATGCAACGCGCGGAGCCAAGGGCGGAAGTTGAATTTGCGGCGTCGTTCAGCGTGTGTTCGCGATTCGGCGACGCCGTCAGGCATAGCGCTCTTCTTTCCACGGATCGGCGTGGTTGCTGTATCCGCGCGTTTCCCAATAACCGGGTTCGTCGTGGTTCGAGAAGCGAATGCCGGTGAGCCATTTCGCGCTCTTCCAGAAGTAGAACTCGGGTACGACTGCGCGCACGGGCGCGCCGTGCGCGCGTGCAAGTGGTGCGCCGTTTAGGCGATGAGCGACCATCACCGTCGGCTTGAGTGCGTCACGCAGCGCGATATTCGAGGTGTAACCGTGCGCGGCCTCGAATATGACGTAGCGGGCGGTCTTTTTGAGCTTGGCGCGCTCAGCCAGCTCCGCGACTCGTACGCCTTGCCACTTGGCGCCCAGGACCGACCAGGTGGTCACGCAGTGCACATCGAGCGCCTGCTCGGTCTGTGGAAGGGCAACTAGGTCTGCAAACCCGACTTCGAAGGGAGCCTCGACTTCGCCGTGCACTCGCAACTTGTAGTTGCCGGGACTTGGATCCCCGGGCTCGCCGCCCATGGGTTTCAGCGCTTGAATGACGCGCTGCCCGGGGGGCAGACGTGGGCGGCCGTCGCTGCGCGTTTGCGCTTTGGCTTCACGCGTCAAGTCGTCGGAAAGCACGTAGAACGAGCCCAGAGCCATTATGACTGTGCCACCCGCGGCCGCCTGAATGAAGCGACGGCGAGCCATGGCTTGCTCGAATTCAGGGTTGAAACGGTTCACGCGAGGGAACTCCTGTTCATACGTACGTACTTAGAACCGAAGGGTTACAGCGTGCCGCGAGCCGGTCACCTCACCGAGTTATCTAAGCCCGATTCCAGGGGAGGAGAAATTCGATGCTGCTCCGGAAGCATCGCGGACCCCAAGACGTGACAGGAATGCTACTAATCAAGGGCTTAGACAATGTGCCGCCTATTCGGCTTTCGCAGCGTTATTCCTAGCCAAGTTCACCGCTCGCTGCTCGCCGCTGAAAATGCGTTGGGCGTTCAGAGCAATCACCACCCGGACGGCTGGGGAGTCGCGTTTTACGTCGACGGCTCACCGCACGTGACGCGTAGCCCGACCACTGCGCTCGGTGATGCGCTGTTCCATCGCCTGAGCGGAGTGGTGTCGTCGGAGACGGTGCTCGCGCACGTGCGCAAAGCGACGCAGGGGGCGGGCACCATTTTCAATTGTCACCCGTTTCAGTATGGGCGCTGGGTGTTTGCGCACAACGGCGACATTCCCAACTTCGATACCAAGCGTGAAGCGTTGCTCGGTGAAGTCGCGCCGCGCTTTCGTCGTTTCATTTTGGGTGAGACCGATAGTGAAGTGCTGTTCTTCGTGTTTCTGACCGCGCTCGAGCGGCTGGGGCCGCTCAGCAAGGATCACGACATCGACTCGATCAATCGCGCGCTCACCGACGCCGTGAACCGCGCACGCGCACTGTGCGACACGGACGGAACGCGCGCCTTGCTGACCGTCGTGGCGACGAACGGTGAGTGCTTGGTGGCCGCCCAGGGTGGCAAAGAATTGTACTTTTCGACCTATAAAACCCGCTGTTCGGACCGAGGCACGTGCCGGAGTCTGTCAGCGGTCTGTGAAGCGCCGACAACCAACGGCCGGGTGAACCACTTCATCGTCTCGAGTGAGCCACTGCAGGGCGAGAACGTGTGGGAGCCGCTCGCTGCGGGCGAAGTGATCGGCGTCGACGCGCGCATGTGCCTGCGCCGCACGCGGCTCGATCACGTCGCGCTCCCGGTAGTCGCTTAGACGGTCGAGGCTACTTGCCGTCGAAGACGAGCGTGTAGGTGAAGCCTTCGCTATCGGCGGGGGTCTCGGCGCTGAGCCGAACGCTTGCGACCCGTAGTGGCTGACGGCGCTCGATACGCGAGGGGATTGCGGGCTGTCGGCAATGCGCGCTCCCGGCGAGGACCACCAGCTGTCGCATCGGTGCGCGTTTGCTCACCCAGGTCGCGGCGTTGTCGGCCATGGTTTCGTCCCACACCACCTGCGCGGCGTAGAAATTGTCCGGATCCATGCCTTGGACCTTCGGGTGATCGGCCATCTGCCGGTCGAATTCCGCGCGGTGTTCGTGGTCGTCGAAGTCGAGGTCTTTGGGCAACTGTCGTCGGAGCCGCGGATTGAGCTCCTCGATGCCTTTCTCAGCCACGGCGTGGGTCAGCTCGCGTGAAGCGTTGAGGGCCTTGAGTGGCAAGCCGTGCGTTCGCCCAAGCGCCAGCACCGGTTGGTAGTACGCATACGGGTAGCCCCAGCGTTCGTCGTAGTGCGTGCGCTTGCGGAGGCCGGCGTCGTCGAGGTGTCCGAGGCCGTACGTATAGAGAGCAGCTCCGTAGGGAGCTTGGAACATCTCGAACCCAATGCCGAGCGCTCTGCCGGACACGCGAGCGCGTTTCTCGAGGCCTTCGCTGATCGCCAGTTCGGCGTAGTGATCGCGGGGCGCGTCGTGGGCTTCACCCAGGCACACCACGTCGAATTTCGACAGTTCACTGAGCAGCTGCGCTTCGTCGAGGGCTGCGCCGTCGGCGTTGCGTTGCGCACGGAATGGTTGGGCCGAACGAGCAACGACGTCATCGGGCACGGCTGGTTCGGCACGGGCCGCCGTGGGTGCCGTATCGGGTGCGGGCGGCTGGTAGGTCGAACCGACCGGTGCCCGCGCAGTAGGCGCGCCGCAGGCCGTGAGCACGGGAAGCAAGGAAACGAGCACACGAGCACACGAGACACGCATGATTGGACTCAACACCCGACGCTTCGGTTCAATACCCACGTTCGCGCAGTTCAGCGGGGATCAACGGACTGGGTCGCGATGTGGTTAAGATCCAGAGCTGGTGCGCGGCGCGCGTGGCGCAGATATGTAAGAGGTGGCGCGCCTCGTCCTCGGGGGGGTAAGCCGCGTCCGAAACCTCGACCGCGATCACGTAGTCGAATTCGAGGCCCTTGACCTGGCGTACATCGGTGACGTCGATGCCCGGCTTGAACGGGAAGTCCTGATCGGCAATCCGCCGCACGTACGGCACTTCACCGCGCTTCAGCCCTTCGTAATACACGTCGGCCTGCTCCGGAAAGCGGCTGACGACGGCGACCGACGCGGAAGGCTCGCTCTGCATCAGTTCGCGCAAGGCCTCCGCCAAGTACGCCAGCGCATCACCGCTGTGTCCGAAGCTGAACAGCTCGACCGGAGCACCCGCGCGCACCGCGACCGGTTCGTCCTTGCTGGCCAAAGGACCGAGGACGTGCCTCGAAAATTCGATGATTTCCGCGGTCGAGCGGTAGCTGAGCTTGAGCGGTTCGATTTCGACGTGGGCCATGCCCAGCTCGCCGAGTACGGTTTTCCAGTCGGAAAAGCCGTTGTCCATCAAGAGGCGCTGTTGCACGTCACCCGAGAGGGTGATGCTTCGGGCTTTGCTCGAGCAGTCGAGCACGACCGCCAACTCGACGGGGCTCAGATCCTGCGCCTCATCGACCAAAATGTGCTCGTAGACGAGCGGATCCTTGTTGGTCGCGCCGCGGGTTAGCGGGCCGCGTAGGCGTTGGCTGAGACGCAAGATGAGCGTGTCGTCCTCGACGTCGAGCTTGGCGCCTTCGTTCAGCTCGGCACCGTCGATTCCGCGGCGGGCGCTCTGCTCTTCGTCGTCGTCCTCGCCTTCGGACTCACGCCGCTCGTCCAGGCTCTTGAGTGAGGGAGGCGCGTCGGATTTGCGCTGCTCGCGCCGCGCGGCGCGTTCGTCGTTCCGGCTCTCGATGTCCGCGATGGCTTCCGCCGTGCGCGCGGCGCACCAAGCATGCACCCGATCGAGCTCGCCCACGCTGAACGCGCCCGGCGCGAATTTGCCGAAGTACTCAGCCAGCATTTGTCGATCCGAGAGTAACTCGGACCAATTCGCCGTTACGTCGCGGGCATCACGCAGCGCGGCGCGCGCCACGCGTTCGAGGCCGACGCGTGCGTCCAGCGCGAGTTTGATGCTGGAATTCGCTTCAGTCAGCGCGAGCATGGCGTGCAAGCGGTGGCCGAGCGGACGTTCGGCGGAGTTCTTCCAAACGGTCAGCGCTGCGGCTGCTTCGGGATCCTGGCCGAGCGCGTTCACGATCTCGGCTTCGAATTGCTGGGCGAGCGTGGCGACGTGCGCGTCGATCGCGCGCAGCATTGCGGGGTGCTTCTTCAGCCGCGTCACGACCGCCGGCGTCTCGTCGTGGTAACGCGAGGGCAGGCGAGGGAAAAGGCTCTGCCGCAGCTTCTGCACCCAGCTCTCGTACGTGCGGATCGCGACGCCTCCGATACCCAGCGCCGGCAACACCTCGGAGATGTAGCGCGCCAATGCGTCGTTGAAGACCACCACCAGCATGCGATCCGGGCGGAAACGGCGAGCATCGTGGAAGGCCAAGTAGGCGAGGCGGTGCAGACCGATCGTCGTCTTGCCGCTGCCCGCGCCGCCTTGGATCACGACCAGCCCTGAATCAGGGCTGGTGATCAGCTCGAATTGGCGGCGGTCGATCAGCGGCGTGATCTCCTTGAGGTGCTTGTCATCGCCGCCCTCTTGGCCGACGCCGAGCTTGCCCGGTCGGTGATGTTGGGCCGCACGCGTGGCGGTGCCTGCGCCGCCCGCAAGCTTCGTGCTGTTGTTCTCGAGGCGGCGCCACTCGCCGGAGCCTCGACGCGCAAACGAGCCTTGCGGCGCGCTCACGCGTCGCAAGGTCGAATCGACGATCGTCAAACTACGGCGAGTAGTGACGGTCCCGGATACTTCGCGATCGCCGAATACCTCGTCGTAATCGTCGCCCTCTTCGTAGCGATAAAAGAGGCGGCTCACGGGCGCGTCGCGCCAATCGACGATTCGGATGCCAGCTTTGCTGTCGAGATAAGTGCCGCGGCCGATCAAGACGTCTCGGCGCTTTCCGTTTTCTTCCAACGCCAAGTGCCCAAAGTACGGGGACTTCGCGTCGACCTGCACTTCCACGGCTTCGCGCTTGCGCGTCGAAAGGATGTGCAGGCGTTCCATCTGCTCGAGCAACGGTGGCACATCCTCCATGCGCGCGGCTGCGATCTGGTCGCGCAGATCGAGCAGTTGTGCGTCGTAATCGGTGTTGTTCTGACGCGGTTGTTCCGGGACGCGCTGAGCGAGGTGCTCGGTGACTTGTGTCAGCGTGCGTTCCTCCTCGCCAATGATGCGATCGAGATCCGGGTCAGTTTCAGCGGGGGAGGGTATGTCGGCCATCGGGCTGGGGCATCGCAGACGAAAAAATGAGGCTTCGGCGCGTACCACGCTCGCCGGGGGGAGTCGACGCCTGAACCGCTCGAAATGCCCGCCTGCGGGGCTTGGAATCAGCCCCGAAACCTAGCGGATTCTTCCTATGGTATCAAACACTTAACGCGCTGTGGCAGGACGCAACAAGCGCTTTGCTTTTCCCGCCATTCGGCCGATGTCATGCTGCGCTTTGACGCTCTGTCTGGCGTCAGAGGGAGCCCGTTTGGAAAACTCAATGCGCGCCATGGTGCTCGAGGCACCCCGCGAACCTTTGCGGGAGAAGCGAGTGCCGACCCCGCGCGTCGGCTATGGACAACTCTTGATTCGAGTACGCGCGTGCGGCGTGTGCCGCACCGATCTCCACGTCTGCGACGGCGAACTCGCGCACGCAAAACAGCCACTGGTACTCGGGCATCAAATCGTCGGCACCGTCGCGCTGATCGGAGACGGCGTGGACGGATTCACCGAAGGACAGCGCGTAGGCGTCCCCTGGCTCGGGCAAGCGTGCGGCGATTGTCGATATTGCCTCACGGACCGCGAGAACCTGTGTGATCGCGCGGAGTTTACCGGCTACCAGCTAGACGGCGGCTACGCTGAATATACCGTTGCGAACCCGCGGTTCGCCTTGCCGCTACCCGGGTCGTTTTCGGACTTACAGGCGGCGCCGCTGCTATGCGCTGGCTTGATTGGCTATCGCGCGCTCAGTTTGACGTTCGACGCCGAGCGCGTCGGCTTGTACGGATTCGGCTCGGCTGCTCACATCGTGGCTCAGGTGGCGATCTATCAAGGCCGTAAGGTGTTTGCTTTCACCCGTCCCGGCGACGTCAAAAATCAGGAATTCGCGAAGAAGCTAGGCGCGGTCTGGGCGGGAGGCTCGGATCAATCGCCGCCGGAAACGTTGGACTCGGCGATCATTTTTGCGCCCGCCGGTCCGCTCGTGCCGCGGGCGCTGCGCGCCGTGGGCAAGGGCGGCAACGTGGTTTGTGCCGGCATCCACATGACTGACATCCCTGCGTTCCCCTACGAGCTGCTTTGGGGCGAACGCACACTTCGTTCGGTCGCGAACCTGACGCGGCGCGATGGCATCGAGTTCCTGGAGCTCGCGCCACGTATTCCCGTGCACACCGAGGTGCAATCGTATCCGCTGAATGAGGCCAACCGCGCGCTCGAGCATCTGCGCAACGGCGCGCTGAGTGGCGCGCTCGTGCTCACGATCTGAGCTAGCCACGCATCGCTGGTTCGCCCGCGCTGTACGAGGGCGCGGTGCGTTCGATCGATAGATCACGCTTCAAAGCTCGCGCGAGCGGCTCGAGTTTGTCGCGAGCCGCGAGTAGTTCGAGCTCGAGATCGCCTGGGCCGTCGACCACGATTTCGACGCGCGTCGGAAACACGTAACAGCGCAGGCGCTTGACGAGCTGACTATGCCCGCGGTCGAGGGCGACCGCGAGTCGCAACATGCCGGAGAGTACCTTGATCAAGCGCTGCTGTTCGCTCGTCAGATGAACGAGCCGATCGTGGTTCTTCTTGGGTCGCTCTTGGCGATGGTAAAACACCAGTAGCCCGAGCAGTTCGATTTCGTCATCCGTGAAGCCGCGCAGCGTGGAGTTGCGCACGATGTAGCGTGAGTGGCGGTGCCGATCGGCGTAACCGATGTGCCGACCGACGCCGTGGACCAGAGCGGCAAACTCCAGCAGCTCGCGCTCGTATGGCCCGAAGCCGTGAATTTCCGTCGTTTGGTCGAACAGTTCCAGCGAGAGCCGCGCGATGTGATGCTCCCGTGGGTCGTCGCGCTCGTACTTGCGAGCAAGCTCGACGATGCTTCGGCGCCGCGGATCCGGGATCGGCGCGTGGGTCGTCGGTGCGCGCCCGTGGCGCTCCAAGTGATCCCAGATCACGCCCTCGCGGAGCGAAGCGTCGCACAGCGTGAGCTCTTCCACTTCTGCCATTTCCAGCAGCTCACTGAGCAGCACGCCACCCAGGTGGATCGTATCTGCGCGCGCTTCACCGATCCCTTCGAGCTTGGCGCGCTTCGGCGGATCTAGCTCGGTCAAGCGGCGGGTGAGCTCGCGGATATCGCGCCGGCGCACGGTTTGAGCGTTGAGCGAACGAAACGGCGCGCCATTGACCGCCAAATGCGCGGCTTCACCCAGCGTGCGAATCGTGCCTGAAGTGCCGACCACGCGATCGAAGCGCAATTTGTGCGCTTGCGACATGACCTCGGCCGCCGCGCCGTGCACGTAGCCTTGCAGTTCGTACAGCTGGCGCATGCTGAGCGGTGCGGAAGTTCCGTGGTGATCGAGCAGCCTTTGCACGCCGAGCCGCAGGCTCTCGGCCATGTAGACGGCGCTCTGCGTGCCGAGCGAGAGTTCGACGCTGCCGCCGCCGATATCCAAAACCAACGTGCGTTCTTGCTGAAGATCGAGCGCGTGCCGAACCGCCAAGAAGATCAGGCGCGCCTCTTCGGTACCCGAGATCACGCGCGGCAAGATGCCGGTCTCGCGCAGCGTCGCGTCCAGAAATTCGGTGCCATTTTCGGCCTCGCGCGTGGCACTCGTGGCAACGGCCAAGATCTCTTCGACGCCGCGGCTCTCGGCCAGCTTCACGTATCGGCGCAGCACGTCCAGCCCGTCGGTGAATGCGCGTTCGCTCAGGCGCATGGTCTCGAATAGGCCTTGGCCCAAGCGAACCATGGTCTTTTGTCGATCGATCACGCTCAGTCCGTGATCCGGGTTCACCTCGACGACCACCATGTGGATCGAGTTGGTGCCGATGTCGATGGCTGCGAGCTTCATGCGGACTTCGTCGAAGACAGGCGGCTGATCAGTCGAGTCAGGCCATCGAGCACGATGCCCGGAATGCCGTGACCACCGTTGAACGGCACGAAATCGACCGGCAGCCCTGCCGAGTCGAGCTCGCTCCGCAGGCGCTCGGCGAGCGCGAACGGCAACACGGGGTCCGCTCGCCCGTGGCTCTGCAACACCGGCAACCCGCGCCGCGCGGGCATCAATGGCAGCCACTCCTCGTGCGAGATCAGCGTGCCGCTGAGCACCGCGAGGCCTGCAAACGGACGCGAGGTTCGGAGGACGGTGTCCGTGGCGAGCATGGCGCCCTGGGAGAAGCCGCCGATCATCGTTTGCTCGGGTACCGCACCGAAATCGCGCTCCAACACGTCGAGCAGCTCGAGCAGTGCCGCGCGAGACTCGTCGATCCCAGGCGGGACCTCGGCGATCAGGCGTTCCACGGCGGTTCTGGAGAATCGATCTTGGAGGCGAGCCATATCGAGGGGCCACCAGGCCCGTCCTCCAAAGCCGAGCTCGAGCGGCGCCTCCGGGAAAACGAAGCGAACGTCTTGCGGGACTGCGAGCTCACGCCACAACGGCACCAAATCAGTCCCCGGCGCGCCGAAGCCATGCAAAAGCACGACCACGGGGCCCGCGCCGCCACCGTCACGATCGGATCCGCCCGTGACATGGGCCGTCAACGTGCCAAGCTTGAGCTGTCTCATCACCCAGGACCTTAGCGCGAGAGCGTCGTTGTCCGCTATCGCTCGGCCGAGTTTGGCTTTGACGAACGAGGCTGCCCGTGATTGGTTGGTTTCAGGCATGGATCTCAAGGATTTGATGGGCGAACTGTTGAGCGAGCTCGGTCGCGTGTCCAAAGCGGACGGCGTGGTCGGTACCGTGCGTGATGCGGGCCATGCCAAAGTCCTCCCACTGAGCAAGATCAGTATCGCCTTCGGCACCGCCATTGGTGACGTTGGCGGGACGGCCAAGCGAGGAAATGAAGAAAGGGACGCGGGCGCGGAAGCCGGTGGTGCCGGTGGTGCGATTGTCGTCGAGCCGCGCGCGTTCGTCGTCGTCGGTGAGGACGGCGCACCGCACATGCTCGCCTTGCATCGAGGCAAAACTGCCGTGCTGCGCAAAGGCATTCAGATCTTGCCCGCGCCGAATGCAGTCCCCGCGCCGGATGCTCTGCCCTCGGGTGCCGCGCCGCAGCTCGGCCCAGGCGATAAGAAATAGCGCCCGGGCGCGTGCAGGTCATGCTCTGGCTTGGTCTGTGTGCGCTCGCGCTGGGACTGTTCGGACTGCTGGCGTATTGGTTGCCGCTCTCATTGAGCAGCAACCTGCAGGCACGCGCGGAGCCTTCTGGGAATTGGGTCTTGGCGCTGGGGATCGGCATCGGTCCCGTTGCATTCAGCGCTATCGCGGCCCACGGCGTGAAGCCGTTTTTGACCTGCCATCTGTTCGGCAAGCAGCTGGTGCGCTTGCCGTTGTCGCGTTGGCTACACAGGTCACCGAAGGAACCCAAGCCGGAGTCGGTCGAGCCGCGCGCCAAGCGGCTCGACCTGACGCGCATCGAGCGCGCGGTCGGGCGTTTTTTTCAGACCGTCGATCCGCTCGAAGCATTCGGCACGTGGTGGGAAAAAAAGCGCGTCTTCGAGGTGCGCTCGCTCGAGTTGGACGTGCGTTACTCCTTTCGCGATGTCGCCCTCACGGGCCAGATTTTGGCCGGTTTGTGCGTGCTTTCCGGCGTGCTGCCCGAGCGCTACGTGATCACCCACACCCCAGGCTGGGACACCGAGGATAGCCTCGCGCTCGCTGCGGACGGCCGCTTCCGGATCTGGCCGGTGCGCCTAGCCGTGGACGTGCTCGGTTTCGTGCTAAAACAAAGGTCGGCGGCGCGACGTTCCGCCGTGCTTGCCAAGCGAGTGACGCAGACGCCATGAGCGAATCCAAGATCGGTGACATCGTGAGTAGCTTGCTCTCGGGCGTGCATGGCATCTCGAAGAGCGAGACCATCGTCGGCCAAGCGCAGCAAGCTGGAGATGCCACGGTCATTCCCGTGCATCGCCTCAAAATCGCGTTTGGTGCCGGCAGCGCTAGTGCCGGCGGTAAGAGCGCCAAGGTGGGCGGCAACTCGGGCGGTCACGGCGCCGGTGGCGCAGTCGAACTCGATCCCGTAGCCGTCATCGCCATCGGCAAGGACGGCTCGACCCAGTTGCTCACCGTGGAAGGTGACGAGAGCAGCGCCTGGTCGTCCTTGCTGCGTGACGTGCCGGACATTTTGGGGCGCCTCGCACAATCCGTCGGTGATCGAGTGCGCACCGAGCTCAACGCCCAGTCGACGGTGCCTACGACTGAAATCGGTGCAGCGCCCGAAGTCGCTCCAGTGAACGCGCTGCCGGACGCCAAGCGACAATAACGCGCTGCTGCGCTGATTAGGTCGCGCTGTCTTTCGGCGTTTCGAGCACTTGTCGTACCGCGCGCTCGAAGCGCGCTAGGCACTCGGCAACAGCTTCGGAATCGACGTTCAAGAATGGGCGAAAGCGAAGCGACCGTTGTCCGCAGGACAAGATGATTAGCTGCTCTTCGTAGCAGCGCTTCAGCACCTGATTGCGCAGCTCGGGAGTCGGCAAATCCACCGCGCAAAGCGCGCCGAGCCCCCGCGCGTTGCTGACCTCGGGTAGGCGCTCGGCCAAAAGCTCGAGGCCGCGGCGCAGTTCGGCCCCGCGCAGCGTGGTATTTTCGAGCAGGCGATCTTCCTCGATGATCTCGAGGATGCGTGTTGCGCGCACCATATCGACGAGGGAACCACCCCAAGTGCTCGAAATTCGGCTCGGCACGGCGAACACGCTGTCAACTTCGTCAATGCGCCGGGACACGAGGATGCCGCCCACCTGCATCTTTTTGGCGAAGCAAAGCACGTCCGGCTGCACGCCGAGCTTTTGAAAAGCCCACCACGCGCCGGTCAGCCCGACGCCCGTCTGTACCTCGTCGAACACCAACAGCGCCTCGCGTTCATCGGCGATTCGGCGCAGCGCTGCCAAAAATTCCGGACGGAAATGATTGTCGCCGCCCTCGCATTGGATGGGTTCGATCAGAATCGCCGCGATCTCGTGCCCTCGTTGGTCGAACGCGCTCTGTACTGCAGCGAGCGAAGCGCGTTCACTCTCGGCGATGTCTGACAAGTGCTGTGCGATCGGGAAACGCACCTTCGGCGGCGCGACGCGCGGCCAATCGAATTTCGGAAAGTGCAGGGTCTTGGTCGGATCGGTATTGGTGACGCTCAGCGTGTAGCCAGCGCGACCGTGGAAGGCCTGCTCGAAGTGCAGGATTTGGCTGCCCGAAGCCGGCCTGCCGGCTGCCAGGTTCTTGCGCGCCTTCCAATCGAAAGCGGCCTTCATGCCGTTTTCGACCGCGAGCGCGCCGCCCTCGACGAAGAAGTAATGCGGCAACTCCGGCGGGGCGGCGGTGCGGGCCAGCGTCTCCACGAACTCGGCGTAGTACGCGGTGTAAAAATCCGGATTTCCGACCTTCACCGTCGCGGCGGCGGCCAGCCGCGCTTGAATCTCTGGTTCGACAAGCTTCGGGTGGCGGTAACCGAGCGGGTTGGAACCGTAGAAACTGGCAAAATCCAGGTACTTGTGGCCGGTGAGCGCGTCGACCGCGTGCACTCCCTGGCTCTGCTCCAGGTCGAGGACCAGCGGGTGCCCGGCCGTTAGGAGGTGCCGACGTAGCGTGTCGTGTACCGCCGCGGGCGGGATGCGCACGAGGCCTACCATCAAAGAATGTTAGCAGCGCTTCCGTAGAAATCACGTTTTCCTTGGGCCGATAGGAAGGTCCACGTGGAGGGCCGCGTGTGGGATGTGGGTCTCTCAGTGCCAACCGGCGGGTCGCGAGCGGGCTCTTTCCTGCGGAGAAAGGTGTGCGTTGGCCTCGAGTGAATCCTGTGGCTTACTGCGGCGCGCAAACTCATGGACGTACGGGAAATCGCGGGCGCAGTCGGCATCTACCTCAAGGAACACCCGGAGGAGCTGTGGCGTCTGCTCCGCAACGCGCTAGCCATGCGTTTTGGTGTGCCGCTCGCTGCTCTGCGCTGGTTGGCGGTGAAAGGCGCGGGCAAGAAGGCACCGAAAGATATCGAGCTCGACGCGGTACCACCAGGCGTGCGTTTGGGCGCTTCACTCGACTTGATGGGCACGCCCGTGCGCGCGTCGGCGGTCGTGTACATCGAGCGCGTGCGCGCCAACGCGACCGAGCTGTGCTTCGAGATCCGCTTGGCAGAGGTCTTGTTGAAAGTGACGGACGACAACGCGACGACGCCGATCGCGGCGTTGCTCAAGTCCGGCGCGCTCGACCTCAGCAAGCCCGGCAACTTGGTCATGTACATGCCGAAGCGCCCGCCGATCTTGGTGGATGCCAAGGACGATCGCATCGTGATTGATTTGATGCGCCACCCCAAGTTTGCCAACAATCAAAACGCGCAGCGCTTGATTCGCGTGCTGGCGCCGCTCGTTACCGTGTCCGGAATCGAGTCGGAATCACAGCATCTCGACGTCGCGTTTCGCCCATTCCCCGAGGGCGTGGCCGAGGTGATCGCGCGGGTGCGCAATCTGCTCTGACTGTGGCTCGAATGATGCTCAGCCCAGAGCCAGTCGCCAACTACCACTGTCAGGTAGGAGAAAACCCGCTCTGGGACGAACGTGAAGGGCGTTTGTACTGGGCCGATATCGACAGCGGCCGACTGTTCCGCGTCGATCACGCGAGCGGCGCTCACGAATGCTTTCACCAAAACCCCGACAAAATCGGCGGTTTCACGTTCCAAGACGACGGCACTCTGCTGTTGTTCGAGGTCGATCGCCTTGCGTCACTGAGCAAGGACGGCAAACGCCGAGTCGTTGCCGAGCAGATCGACAGCGGCATGGTGCGCTTCAACGACGTGATCGCGGACCCCGAGGGGCGCGTGTTTGCAGGCACGATCGGCAAGACCGACGACAGTGGCGGGCTCTTCCGCATCGACCTCGACGGATCGGTCGAAACCATGTGGCGTGGCACCGGCTGCGCGAACGGCATGGGGTTCAGCCCGGACTTGCGCCAGTTCTATTGGACCTGCAGCACGACTTATCTGATCTACGTGGCCGACTACGAGCGCGAGACCGGCGCTCTTCGCAATCGCCGGGTGTTTCACCGCGCCCCGCGCGAGCAGGGCATTCCGGATGGCATGGCCGTGGACCGTTTGGGTCGCGTCTGGAGCGCGCGCTGGGACGGCTCAGCGGTACACTGTCTGGACCTGAGTGGCAGCGTCCTGGAGCAAGCCACGTTGCCCGTGAGCCGAGTGTCTTCCGCGGCGTTCGGCGGCCCGGAGCTCGACACTCTCTACGTGACGACGGCGGGCGGCACTTGGGCAGGCTGCGCGCCGGAGGATGGCACGTTGTATCGCTTCAAGGTGCCGGTCCCGGGAACGGTAGAATTCCGCTCCCGGATTCGGCTGTAGCGCGAACCGCGGTTCACTCCGCGGCGGCCGGGGCGGCGGGCGGCAACGCGCGCGGAGCCTTGGGCTCACGCTTGCCGTCCCACCACGCCTTGAGTCGCGCGACGCTAAACGGGCGCGAGTAAGCGTACAGGAACATGAGGCTCAGCGCGTAGAACAGCCACGCTTGGGCAACGAAGCGGTCGTCGACCCAATAGAAGCCGCTCGGCGCGTAGAGCAGGATCGTGCTGATCCCGCTGGTCATGACTAGCGGTGGGCCCAACGAGGGCCGCGCCTTGACCAGCGCCGGCGCCGCTAAGAACAACGAATAGTAATAACAAGTCAGGTTGGTCATCGAGATGACCAGGCACACGCTCAGCGCGAGCCCCACCCACAGCAGCTTCGTGCGGCGCAGAGCCCAAGCGGTCCACGCGAACACCCCCGCGATGATCAACAGGAACAAGGGCTTGACCTGCTTGAAGCGGGCGAGACGCCCCTCTTTCCAGCCCTTGAACGGGTCGTCCATGTTGTCGTCGCGCATGAAACGCATGCGATTGTCCCAGGTGTGCTCGAGCATGGTCTCGAGGCCCATGGTGTTGGTGAGCGGCGTCGTCCCGTGCACCTTGATCGTGTGACCGAAGAACTGCTTGTACGAGTCGGCCCCGCACACGACCACGCTCGCCGGGATCAAGACGCCCGCGGCAACGAGAATGCCAGCGAGCAAGCGGCGGTGATCCGGATGCAGATAACCGAGCAGGCCCGGTTCGCGCTTGATGGACAGCTTGCCACTCGTGGCTTGAACTTCACCCGTCGTGCCGAAGCGGACGCGACGAATGATTTCGAACAAGACCATGATCCCCCAGCCACCGAAGAAGATGACCGGAAACACGCGCAGCAGAGACGACCAAGTCAGCGCTGCGCCGGCGAGCGCGAACTTGCGCTTGCGCGCCAGGCACACCGCGGCGACCAACATGAACAGCCAGTCCTGGCGAAGGAAAGCGCCGCCCGTCCAATAGAAGTTCGCGGGGGCGTTGCAACCCCAGAACACCGTGGCCACGGCCATGATGCGGAAGCCGAAGGCCCAGTAGAACAGCAGAATGATACCGACGTGTAGTGCCACGTCGATCATCGAGAGCAGCTTGAAGAACGTGTCCCCAGCAGGCGCAATGCTCGCGAACAGCTTGCCCGTCATGCCCCAGACCGGCGGCGGATTGTAGCCGTGGTCCTTCTGCATGTTGTCCCAATAGCTGCCGACTGACGAGTGATAGAACCAGTCGACGTCTTTCTTCCAAGCTTCCCAGCGCTCGGGCGTGAACTTGTTCTTGCACTTCTCCGGCTGAGTCAGGACATACGTGTCCTTCATCGGCTTGATCAGATTGACGTGCAGATCGCGCAGATCACGCTTCGCTACAGCTGCGCCGCGGCCGAGCTCGACTTCCGCAATCGCCGTGCACTCATAGAGCTCGGTGTAGCCGATCTCTTTGAAATACTTGGAACCGAGGTAGTAGTGATAAAATTCGTGCCGGTGATAATATTCGCTATAGCGAACGTTCGGATTGAAGAAGTCGAAGTAGGTAAAGAACGCGACGACGGTCAACGTGATGGCGACCCAGCGTTTCGTCTTCTTCGAGATGCGCTCGCGGAGTCGCGCTGCGCGCATCTCGTACATCAGTAGCAACGCGGTCGCGATCGTCAGGAAGATCCGCGTGCCTTTGGTAAACGCTTCCCAGCGGTTCTTTTCGAAGATCGAGCTTTGCCAGAAAAAGTCCTGGCCGGGGGCGAACAGCGAAAAGTGGTCCAGCGACGCGCTGAGCGTCGAAAGCAGGGTCATCACGGGGGAGGGTCTACACCACTAGGTTCCTGTTGTCAGGAGGGGTACAGCAGATCCGCTGACCAAAGGGTGAACGACCGTCGCGCGCGTGGCTGGCTAGGGCGGTCAGTACCGGCCCCAAATAAAGCAACCCGGGCAATCCGCTGGATCGCCCGGGTTGGTCGTAGCCCCAAAATCCCGGAGGGGGTGAGGGGCGGCGGCACTCCGTGACCGCGCGATCGACGCGCAGCCGCAGCGAGTACCTAGCCGTAGATAACAAGGCCCTGATCACGCTGCTGACAGCGCGACCTACCTCGCTCGGCTAACCTCGAGGGTCCACCTCCGGGATAAAGGTACAACTACTAATCATGCCTGTCCTCCTCCGGCCATAGCCGGACGCCCGCGCCTCCTACTCGAACGAGAAAGAGTCTCAATCGCTCGGTAAGCTGCGGTGATGGGCGCTTCCGAAAGTAGACCGCAGAGCGGTCTCGACCCAATGTGCAGGATGCGGCGGTGCTCCTCCACCGGACAAGCCCGGGAATGATGATTCCAGCCTGCACGTTGATTCGAAAGTAGCACGCCCGATCGCGACGATCCAGGCTTTTCTTCGTATTTACGGGCCGTTTCGGCTTTGAATCAGCCGCGGGTCGGGACTAGCGCTCGCTCACCCTTCGCGGTAGTGTTCGCGTCACGAAAGGGGCTAGTCGAGACTCGGGGGCAGGGCAGTACGCTCCGCGCTGAGTGAGTACGAGACCTTGCAAGGTAGATCGGCAAAGCCATCCTCTACGCCGACGTAGCCCGCGCATTCACTGCCGCTCTGCACTGCGTAAGTGAAGCTCATATCGGCCGTGAAGCGGCGCACGTCAGTGGTGCTGCTCGAGCTCAGCTTGCCGCTCGCGGTGTCACGACGGTCGATCACGCAGCCAGGGCGTGTTCCGCGTGGCTCCTGCAGCGTCACTTCCACCCCGCTTTGGAAGCCGAAGGAAACGTTGTCATGCGCGATCGCCCCTGGGATCGCCTCTTGCCCATTCAGCCAGTACAACGTGCTGTCGTCGCGCGACAGCTTGACGTCGAACTGCCAGTCATTACTGACCCCCAAAACCGCAGCTTGGCAGGTATCACTGACGAGCTTTCCCGTTGCGTGATAGGTGCCGAGCCGATCCCCGGGTTCATGCGCGTCTTGGGCATGGCCCGCGCAGCCGCTCCCCAAAATCGAGAAGACCGAGCAGCACAAAAACAGTGACGCGCACACGACGCCTTGCCGCATGCGCGATCTGCTAACAGCTGGCCGTGGATCCGGCCAAATTCCGGCTCACGCCGGACGTGGCTCAGGATTGAGCGGCTTCGGTCGTCGCGGCCGGCTTGGCCTTGCGGGCCTGAGCGGCTTCGAGGCCCACGCGGTTACGCGCACGCAACTTGGGGCGCTTGGCCTTGAGGGGGGTGGTGAGCCATTCGTGGCGGCGACGGACGTTCCAGAGTGCGCGGTTCGACATGTGGGCGGGTCAATTAGCCGACCTTGTTCATCCGTGCAACCCCAACCAAGCGCGAAATCGCGCTGAGATGCTCGGTTTGGCCCAAACGAGCTAGGCCCAAGCCGCTTCAGAATCTGTACATTCCTCGATAAATTCAGGAAAACTATGGCAGAAACGCGCCGCTCGTCCCCAAACTTGAACGGCACCCGATGACCGGCCCTATTTCAGTTGTTCCAGCCTTTCCGACGAGCGGCGGCGCGGTGCGTTCGCCTCGCGGTCAGACCTACCTGCTCGGTCGGCGCCTGGGCAATGGCGCTTTCGGAGCGGTTTTCGATTGTCTGGGCCCATTCGACCAATCTTTCGCGCTGAAGGTGTTCGCGCCGGGCAATCGCCGTTACGAAGAGGTGCGGGCAGATTGGCTGAAAGAGGCGGAGCGCCTGTATCGCCTGCGGCACCCGAACATCGTGTACGTGCACGACTACTTCGAAGCGTCAGGACTATTCTACCTCGTGCTCGAGCGCTGCGACCACAGCCTGGATGAGATGCTGCAAGCACCGTTCACCGATCGGCTGGTGGTGGACGTCGCGCGACAGCTGCTCTTCGCCGTGCAGTACCTGGCGGACAACGAGTTCGTGCACAATGACTTGCACGCCGGCAACGTGCTGGTAGTCCAAGGCGAACGCTTGACCGCCAAGCTCAGTGATCTCGGCATTGCGCAAGAGCTGTACGGTTACGGCGGTGCCAAGCCCTCGATCGTGCAGCATCGGCTGATGGCTCCCGAAGTCGCAGCGGGCGGCTACTCCACCAAGCAGAGCGATCTGTATCAGCTCGGCCTATTGATTTACCAAATGCACACTGGCGTGTACCCGATCGATACCACCGTCGGCTATGACGGGATTATCCAACAGATCCGCGACGGCGTGCCCCGCGCCAAAGCCGAAGCACTCGGCACCCCGATCGGCGACATCGTGAGCGTGATGCTCCGTCGCCAGGAACAATACCGCTACACCTCCGCGCTCCAAGTCTGGGAAGACCTGCAAAAGCTCGATGTTTGGTCGCGTGATCGCGTCGAACGCACCGCAGAAATCCCGGTGATCGAGCCGCTACCCCCGACCCAGAACGGATGAAATCGATGCGCGTCACGATGGTTAAGAAGCGACTGTTGAACGGCGAACCCTGCAAGAAATGCGTGGACGCCGAAACGCTACTCAAGAGTCGTGGGTTGTGGTCACGCATCGACGAAGTCGTGTGGGCGATCGAGGGCGACGCGGAGTCAGCGGGCATGAAGCTTGCGCAAGAGCACAAGGTTGACCTCGCGCCGTTCTTCATCGTCAAGGGTGACAGCGAAGATGCGCGCGTCTACACGAGCACGCTACAGTTCATCAAAGAAGCCCTGGGCGGCGCCGCGGTTGCCGTGGCGACAGCGGCGAGTGACGCGCCAGCGCTGAGCGCCGACGAGATCGCCAAGCTTGCGCTCGAGTTCGACAAAGCGCCGCCAGAGCGCACGATTCGCTGGCTTCTCGAACGCTTCGGTCGTGAAGCGGCCATCGCCTTCAGCGGCGCGGAAGACGTGGCCGTGCTCGACATCGCCGCAAAAACGGGGTTGCCGTTTTCCGTGTTCACGCTCGACACCGGGCGATTGCACGCCGAGACCTATCGCTTCATCGAGAAAGTGCGCAATCACTACGGTGTGAGCATTGAATTGATGTCGCCGCGAGCCGAGCCCTTGCAGGCATTCGTCGAGAAAAAAGGGCTATTCAGCTTTTACAACGACGGGCACGGCGAATGCTGCGGGATCCGCAAGCTCGAGCCGATGCGCCGTGCTCTCGCCAAACAGCGCGCGTGGATCACCGGACAACGCCGAGACCAAAGCCCGACGCGTACGGACGTGGCCGTGCTTCAAATCGACTCGAACGTCGGCCTCGGTGGTCAGCCGTTGCTGAAGCTCAACCCGCTCGCGGCGTGGAGCCTCCAAAAGGTGTGGAGCTACATCCGCGCCAACGAAGTGCCGTACAACGAGCTCCACGACCAGGGCTTCATCTCGATCGGCTGCGAACCGTGCACGCGCGTCCCGCGCCCTGGTGAGCACGAACGCGCCGGCCGCTGGTGGTGGGAAGAAGCCACCAAGCGCGAGTGCGGCCTGCACGTCTGACCGTGACCGCGACCGACCGCACCCGGGGTGAGGTCCAGCGCGGCTTAGTTGATCACTTTGGTGCCGTTGCCGCGTACGCCGGCGAGAGTTACCGCGTCTTCATCGGCGGGGGTGCCGGCGACATACAGCGTCTTCAGTTTTTTCAGGGCTTTGAGCGGCGAAGCATCTTTCACCTGAGTGTGCTGAATGCCGAGCTTTTCCAGCTTCGTCAGCTTGGCGAGCGGGGCGACGTCGGTGATCTTGGTGTCGTCCAGCGTGAGCTCGGTCAGGTTGGTCAGCGTGGCGATGACGCTCAAATCGGAGATCTGGGTGTGCGCCAAATCCAAGCGATCGAGCTTCTTCAGCTTGGCCAGCGCGGCGGTGTCTTTCACGCCGCTGTGCGCGGCGCTGAGCGACTCCAGATTCTTGAGTTCAGCGATGGGTGACAAGTCGTCGTATTCGCCGGGCGCGAGGAATAGATCTTTCACGCCGGTCAGGTGCGACAGCGTGCAGGTGTCGAGCCGCGCCGTGCGCTTGGCCTGCGAGAGGTTGAGCGAATGCAATTTGCCGAGATCGGCGATCGTGATCGCGCCGTCAGGCTTCTGTAACTTCTTACGGATCTCGTCCTCGAGGCCGGGTTGATCGAACACCGCGTTCGGCCCCTTCGCGCACTCAGACAGCTTCTTGGGCGGCAAAGCGTTCGCGGGGGGTGGCGTGGGCTCGGCGGTCTTGACCGGCTCGGGTGTGGGCGCGGGCGCCGGCGCGACCGCCGCGGACGGCTTCTCCGCGGGCGCGGGCTTGGGTGGATCGTCACACGCGGCGAGCAGCGTGATCAAACCGAGCAGGGCGAGCGAAGTGACAGCGGTGTGCGACATGACCGCGCACTCTAGGAAACGTCCCGGGTTTTTCCTAGCTGATCCATCAGGGCTGTTTCTCGCTGCTCTGATTGCACGAATTGCCCCGATCTAAGGCGATCGATTGATCTTCTTCGAGAGTGGGCGATCGCGATCCCGCAGCGCACCTCGCGCGGCGTCCGCGTTCCCATCGCAGCTCGACGCCGAAGGCTACGCCGATGTTCGACGCGAAGCGTGACCATCAAAAAAACTCTCTTCTATTCCACCGCCGCGCTCTGCCTAAGGCGTTAGCGAGTATTCGTATGCTTCCTTCAGGTAGGCTCTGAGCCGTTCGGCGCCCGACGGGTCGCTCAGCTTCGCCACGAGGGTGACGCGTTTTTTGTCGTGGACGACCTTGATGAAGATCGGATCGGCGACTTCGCGCTTCAGGTGCACGGCGACTCGCACGGCGTCAGTCATGATCACCAGGTCGGCAAAGATGCGCGTCGTTCGAAACAGGACGTAGCGCTCGCGGGCGACGATCTCGATGCGGCCGAGCGAGCGGACGATGGCCTCGACGGCTTCGTACGTCGAGACCACCGACGCGGAGCGATTGCGGACAACCTCACTTCGGTCGCCGGTGCCGCAAGCGTGACGCTGGCTCTTGCGCGCAAAAGAGCGGCGGCACTCGGGGCACTTCCAGGTCGACAGGGGTCTGCTCTTAGGCTTTCGAGCGCGATTTGCGCTGACGATTGACGCCCAAAACGCGCACCAAATCGACGAATTTGTGTAACGCAGGCGACAGGTTTTGGTGGCGCCAGACGATCAGCAGTTCGACTTGCGGCGCGCCGACGATGGCTCGAAACGCGAGACCCGGGCGGCGAAAGTTGCGCATCGACGAGGGCATGATCGACACCCCGAAGCCTGCGGCGACGAGGCTCACGATGTCGAGCTGCGCGGCTTCTTGCACGATGCGCGGCGTGAAGCCGGCTCGCCCGCAGAGGCCCATCAATTGATCGAAGAAGGCCGGGCCTCGCGCGCGCGGGAACATGACGAACGGCTCTTGCGCCAGCGCTTTGAGCGGAATGCTGCGTTGCTTGGCCAGTCGATGATCGTCGGGCAGCACCACCATCAACGCTTCACGGCGCACGAGTTCGGCGGCGAGGGTCGGATCATCGAGCGAGGTGCGCACGAAGCCGACGTCCAAGCTGCCCGCTTTGAGTCCGTCGATCTGATCGGCCGGCGGCAACTCGCGCAGGGCGAGCTCGATGGATGGGAAGCGCGTTCGGAAGGCGCGCAGCAATTCGGTGAGCCCGCTGTAGGCGAGGGAAGACGGATAACCAACGACCAAGCGGCCGCTTTCACCCTCACTCGCGCTCCGCGCATCGTGAATGGCCACGTCGAGCGCGTCGAACACCTGCCGTGCGCGGCCGAGCAACGCGGTTCCGGCGGGCGTCAATTCCACCCGACGGCGCGAGCGTTCGAACAACGGAAAACCGAGTTCGGTCTCTAAGTCCTGGATCTGACGACTGAGCGGAGGTTGCTGAATGTGTAAGCGCTTCGCCGCGCGCCCGAAGTGTAGCTCCTCGGCGACGGCCACGAAGTACCGTAAATGCCGTATTTCCATGG
>Ga0164241_10002111_pt1 | contig 22328 bp, 21 predicted proteins | sample OricomyardsoilBY_FD_108780 | JGI IMG/M metagenome (GOLD analysis project Ga0164241, IMG submission 108780) | Backyard soil microbial communities from Emeryville, California, USA - Original compost - Back yard soil (BY) | ecosystem: Environmental > Terrestrial > Soil > Unclassified | place: USA... | reverse complement strand
TCGAAGAAGAATTGAATTTTCTTTTCCGCAATATTTTTATGATCACCTTTTTGATAATACAGATTGCCTATAGTAGAAACGAATTCCAGTGTGGTATTCGCGAGTGGAGGAATAATAGGAATGATACGCTGCTTACGTTTTGCTTCGAATAACATGAAAAGTAAAATCGAAAAGAAGATGATGTAGTACGCCCATTTGAGCGTTTCAGTAGTAAGTATAAATCGCAATGGAGTTTCTGCTTCCATTCTACCTAAGTGATAATACTCTGTACGGTACACATCACTTACTGGTAAATAAGAAAAAGTATTCGAAACAAATTCATGATTAGCTCCGGCTAATAAATAAATATTGGTGAAGGCCATTGGGGTACAGTTCAGCAACAGTTGTCCTTTTCCCATGGCGACACGAAGTGTAACCGGTAAATATTGATCGTTCTTTGCCACCACCGTTGCTTTCGTAGAATCGAGTTGTGAAAAGTAATTATGAATGTTATCTCTTCTGTAAGGGTAAAGACGTGTTGAATCAAAAAACGTTGTATTCACAAAATGTATGGAAGCCGTATCCTGTTTCTCCATAGCTATTCCATTTCTAAACAAGTAATCTTTGGTGGCTAACCCTAATGTATCGGCAAAATGTTCGCTGAAGTAATGGGCGGAGATAAAAACTGTTCCTCCTTTGTTAGCGTAATTAAGTAACGCTTCGGTATCTGCTTTGCCTGCACCAAAACCGGTAGCCAGGATAATCAGATTACTTTTTTCTTTCAAAGAATCCTTTAATTCATAAATCGTCTTGTACGAATTTTTAATAGAGACATTCTTAAATAAGGATGGAAGTAACTGATCCAGCGCATAGGTGCCATACGGTTCCTTGTCACCGTGAGCCAACGTTACACTCCAATCGTTTTGCTTTGTTTCTGAAAGTTTAACGGCAACGTAAATCCCGATGACAATACTGAGGTAAAGAACATATTTCCAATCCTTCTTCATGTCAGCTTACTTTACCTTTCCATGATTTGAAAATGTCATCTACTTTCGTGAAAGTGGTTTTGTTGATTGAGAAGCCACCGTACCATGCATAATCGAAGTAAAAGCTTAATTCATTCAAGCCAGTTTTCAATTCCTTTGCTGTAAGTTCTTCTACGTAATCGTGATTGGTCTTTCCAGCCTGGAAGTCGATCAATTGGTTGTCTGCAAGTGTTTTCAACGCATAAAGAAAAATCAATCTTACACCTAAGCGGTATTCTCCTTTTTCATTCGCCTCACGAATCAATTTTTCAAAATCCATTTCGTGTATGTTCTCATGAAAGACGGAATAATTCGTTTTTCCTTTATCCGCCCCTGAGTAAAACACTTTCAATGCATCCACTTTCAATAACATCATGATAATCACAATGATCAGAACTACCGCCAAGGTGTACATCAGCACTCGCCCTAAGTTAGTAGTGGTTGCATTCTCAAACAGATCATTAATTAATTGTCCCAGCCAGCTCATCAGTCGGTCCCATAAGCTTTCAGCTACCGTGGGTGCCTGTTTGTAATTCAGATTGGGATCTGTCTTTAATTTTTGTAGTTGATCCTCATCAACGCTTTTCTTTGTGAGAACCGTTGAGTCATTCGGTCCGGAGAATTCCTTCTTTTCTTCTTCGGCCATGTCAGATTGAGATACGCCATCAGCCGCATCCTGAGCCCAACCCAGATTTAAGTAAAAGGTCGCGATGAAAAGAAAGAGAAATTTTTTCACGGTTGATTTAAAAAGTTTCTTCAGGGCGAATAGTGTCCTGGGGTTTTCCGAAGCTTTCGATCTCATTCATTAATCCTTTTGCTTCTTTCAACTCCACCAGGTTGAAATACTGGAACGCGATACCTATGTTAGGTAAGGTATTGAGTAACATCTGCAGCAAATAATAAATGGCTATGAAAATGGTAATCCATATTTGTCCAGATGAAGAGGTGACATCATTAGGGCTGACATTGGTATTATGGAGAGCATTAACAAACAAGACTATATAAAATGGGATAGCCGGAATATACATGATTACCATCATGATCATATAAAGTATAAAGATGAGGCCAAAAGTACTCCACCATTTATTTTGAACAAGTCTGAACGATCTTAACATAGACTCCAGGAAATTTTTCTTTTCGTAAGCCTGAATAATAAAAGTTAAGGAAACACTTACTAGTACATAAAATATTCCACCAAAAAGGATGATGATTCCAAAAAATATAAGTACTGGCGAGATGAGCCCGAGGATAACCATTGGGATGGTGAATAAGAAAGAAACGACAGTAGCTAATACGGCAAATAGGATCATTGAACCTAAATACATCAGGACTGTTGACCTCACTCTCAGCCAAACTTCACTTACTTCAATTTGATTTGTTCTTTTCTCCGCATAGAGTAGAATGTAATTGTTAATCGTGCAAAGGGTTATGGTTCCACTTATTAAAATAAAAGCAAATAGAAGCAGGAATTTTATGAAGTAGTTTTGAGCAAAGCCTTGATATGCTTCAGGATTAGCTGCGGCCATTTGAATTGTGCCAAACCATTCCTGAATAAAAGACCCCATCAATAGACTTCCAATAAGTACAGGCGGACCGGCAATGACCAAAATGCTTTTAGATAGTGAAGTGAAATTTTGTTTGATGAATTCAAACGTGGCATTCACTTTTCTGCTGAAGTCGCGCTGACGTTGAAGTTCAATGACTTGAAAATTTTCCATCTCGTTTTAATTGTGTGGGGTAAATAACAAAGTACCAGATAATCAGAATGGCAGATACTCCTATAATCGCTGTTTTGAAACTCCAGTGCATAAAGGCATATCTGGTAATGAATGATTCAATGAATCCCGCCAGTATAAAAAAAGGAACTAAGCCCATTACAATTTTCAAACCTTTCAACGCTCCCATTTTAAATGAATCAAGACGTGAATAGGTGCCCGGAAAAAGAATACTGTTACCCATTGTAAACCCCGCTGCTGCTGCAATCACGATGGAGGAAAGCTCGATGGTGCCATGTAACATAATGACAGGAAACGCCTGACTCAACTGACTTTCCTGATAGAAGAACATCACAAAGGTGCCAACCATCAATCCGTTGTAGAAAAGAAATAACCCCGTACCCAGGGAAGCGAATAACCCGTAAACAAATACTTTGAACGACACCAGCACATTGTTCCAGGTTATCATAAAGAACATCTGCAATTCATTTTGCGAAGAGTACACATTTGTTGGATTGCCGTTTTTGATATTTTCCAACGTCATGTTCACATAACCATCGCCCATGATTAATCGCACGAAGGTTTGATCATTTAAAACAGAGATCGCTCCGATTGCAGCGGCAATGATAAAAATGAGAAAGGCGTAAAGAAGTGGCTTCCGTGCGCCATACATTGTTTCGGGAACTTCGTATTTCCAGAAAGTAACAAACCGGTTTTTGTCTTCCTTTTTGTTTTTATAGATCTCGCCATGAATCTTGCTGGCAAGCGCATTAAGATATTGCGTAGTACGACTTGTAGGATATTGAGTACGGGCAAAGGAAAGATCATCGGTAACCTGGATGAACAATTCAGCCAGCTTGTCAGGAGGTGCCTGTCGCTGGTCTTTCATGATCTTCTCAAATTCCTCCCAGCGGGGCTTGTTCCGTTGAATAAATGCCGATTCCCTCATGACCTAAAACTGGCCGGAAGATAGAAGTCAAACGTTCAATCCGCAACAAGCCACGAATGTATATGAGAGAAAATTCGGGCTGTTGTTGATTTAAAGTAAAATTAATTTCCCGCCTGAAGTTGTTTGGCTACTTCTGCAGTTTTGTTCCACACGCGCCACACGTTTTTATAACAGATTTTTTCAATGTCCTCTTCCGTATAGCCGCGTTTGAGCAATGCATAAATCAAGTCAGGAAATTTAGAAACATCCTCCAGGCCAACCGGCAGACGATTATCTACTCCATCGTAATCCGAACCAAAGGCAACGTGATCAATGCCAGCAATATTCTTTACATTATCGATGTGATTTACAACCATATCAATGGTGGTGGTAGCCCATGGATGATTGCGTTCAAATTGTTCAATAACAGGTTTAGCTAAAGAATCAGATGCCGTCAGTTTCTTTTCATCGAGTAAAGCTTTTAGCGCCTTTCTGTTTCTTTCATTGTTGTTTGATACAGATGAATCAAGAAACACGGAAAAGAAATTGACTTGCATTACACCTCCGTTTTCGCCCAGCTTTTTAATCATATCATCCGTCATATCACGCCTGGTATTAGGTGAAAACTTGCGTGAAGAAGAATGGGAGGCAATACAAGGTGCTTTGGTCAGTTTCATCACCTGGTAGAAAGTGCTGTCATCCACGTGAGAGATGTCCACCATTATTCCAACCTTATTCATTTCGGTTACCACTTCTTTTCCAAAGGCACTCAGTCCATTGTTTGTGCGTAACGTGTCACCGGAGGAATCGCAAATCTGATTGTCTCTGTTATGTGTTAACGTAATGTATCGGACACCACGATCATAGAAATATTTTACATTCTTAATGTCGTTACCAATCGGTGCCCCATTCTCCATTCCCATTGGCAATGAAATTTTTCCTGCTTTGAAATTAGCTTCCACTTCTGCAGGAGTGTTGGCAAGAGCAAATTTTTCAGGTAGAAATTGAGCAATGTCATTTACTATGTTGATTAGTGAATCAGCCAGATCTTTTCCAAAATCTGCTTTTTGTTGATAAGCCGCAGGAATATAGATAGACATGAATGGAGCATCCAGCCCGCCTTTCTTTGCGCGTTCAAAATCGAAATTGCCTTTGCCGGTATGAATAATAGTATCCATTGTAGTGGGAGTTGGATAATATCTCTTTTCATGAAGAACCTCAGGCAGGTCTACGTGGCCATCAGTAATGATAAATTTGTGGGCGAGTTCATTCGCATAAGCCTTTAGTTCTTCGTCCGTCATTTTGTCAACCGACTTCTTGGAAGAGCAGCTAAATTGGAACAATGCCAAAAGACAAAGCAATGCGGAGAAGTACTTCATTTGTTCAGGTTTAGGTGGAAGTGGAAATATAAAAAGTTTTTGCGGCTTGATGATGATCCTTTTGATGGCTGGACTAATTAACTTTGAACTTTTAAACGCTCGCTTCTGAGCTAACTTCATGCAAACAATAAAGGTCCGCACCACACAAAATGTATTTATTCATTACCCTGTCGCGAGCGTGGGCGATCGTATCCTCGGTTATCTCTTGGATCGCCTTATTCTCGCACTTTATACCATAGCCGTAGTGGCATTGTTTTTAAACATCGACATGGAAGTGATCTGGATATGGTTAGTGGTGATTGGGTTTCCGTGGATGTTTTATCATTTGTTCTTTGAAATATTAATGGATGGACAAACTCCCGGCAAGCGTGCAATGAACATAAAAGTCATTCGCCTGGACGGCACACCTGCATCCATTGGTGACTACTTGTTGCGTTGGATTTTCAGCTTCATCGATTTTTACGTTTTGTCAGGAGCCATCGCAGTAATTGTAGTCGCAGTTGGAGGCAAAGGACAACGCATTGGAGATGTGGTGGCAGGAACATCGGTCATCAAATTGATTAAGCAAAATGAAATTACCGCAAATGATATTTTTGTTACCCCTGAAACGGAGTATGTTCCAACATTCCCTCAGGTTGTTCATTTAAACGAGCGGGATATCGAACTGATTCAGCGCGCACTGGAAGTCAATCGCGATCAGGCTAATATACAGCCAGTGATGGCGGTGACGGAACGAATAAAATCATTGCTTGGTGTTCAGACCGATCTGCCCCCCGTTAAATTTCTTTACATCGTGGTGAAGGATTTTCAACATCTTACTTCACGTTAATGACGGAATTACCAATAATCACGCGTTCGCAGTTATCTTTGCGTAATGGCCAGGATAAGCCCGAAGTGTGGATTGCCTTTAATGGCAATGTGTACGATGTATCGGGCTCCAGGCTTTGGAAAATGGGCAAACATTACGAACATTGGGCCGGCCAGGACTTAACTGATGAGTTGAAGGACGCACCCCATACCGAAAAAGTATTCGAGAAATTTAAGATAATTGGAAAGCTGAATGGTAAGGGATAATCAAAATCGTAAATTGTATTTCGTAAATCGTACTTTATTAAAATGATATTATTAGCCGACAGTGGAGGATCAAAAACAGATTGGCGCCTTTTAAAAAAGGATGGAACAATTGGACAAGCAAGTGGCCCCGGATATAATCCTTACTACCAGCCTGTAGATGACTTGAAAAAAAGTATTAATGAAATTCTCCTTCCACAGGTACAGGAAAATGTAACTAAGATTTATTTCTATGGAGCAGGAGTTTCTTCCGTTAAAAATCAACTTACTATCAAAAGTGCTTTTCTTGAATACTTTCCTGAATCACAGATAGAGATTGGCTGGGATCTGTTGGCAGCAGCGCGCGCATTATGTGGTCATGAGCCAGGTATTGCCTGTATCATGGGCACAGGTTCCAATTCCTGTTTGTATGATGGGAAGGAAATCGTGGGCAACGTAGCTAACCTCGGCTGGATACTGGCCGATGAAGGATCAGGCGCTAATATTGGCAGAAAATTTCTTGTAGATTATTTGAGAAATAAAATGCCAGCCGAATTAGCTAAACAATTCAAAGCACGGTTTCCCCTATCACGTGAAGAGTTTTTAGAGAAAGTATATCAACAGGAAAAACCAAGTGCATTCCTGGCGAGCTTTGCCAAATTTATTTTCCAGCATTTAAAAGATCCCTATTGTTATAAACTGATCTACGACAGCTTCTCCGAATTCTATGAGAACAATGTGATGCAGTACGATAATTATAAAAACCTGAAAGTTCATTTTACAGGATCCATTTCCTTTTACTTCAGCGACATACTACGCCAGGTAGCGAATGATAAAGGGATTACAGTTAAGAATATCCTGGAAGGACCTATCGCTGGATTAACGTTGTATCATAAAAGTGATATGAATTAATCCGCAAGTCATTCAGAGCTATGCCGAAGGCATAAGCGAAGAATCTTCGCAAACGTGTTTATTCTTATTAGTCATCAAAATTTTGAGCACTACCGAATCATCCTCTCTTTATAACAATCTGGATACGATGAGTATCCATGAATTACTTTCCAATATCAATAAGGAAGATAAAAGTGTTCCCTTAGCTGTGGAGAAAGTAATGCCTTCTATTGAGAAACTGGTTTCCGCGATTGTGGATAAAATGAAAAGCGGTGGTCGTTTGTTTTATATCGGTGCCGGCACAAGTGGAAGATTGGGTGTTCTGGATGCATCGGAAATTCCACCTACCTATGGAGTTGGTCACAATAAGGTGATTGGTCTGATTGCCGGTGGTGATACCGCTATTCGTAAAGCGGTTGAAAATGCAGAAGACGATTGGAAGCAAGCATGGAAAGACCTGGAAGAGCACAGCATTAATCAAAATGATGTATTAATTGGAATTGCTGCATCTGGTCGCACGCCCTATGTAATTGGAGGAGTAAAAGAAGCGCGACTCAATGGAATTATCACTGGTTGTATTGTTTGTAATGGAGGAAGTGAATTGGCGAAGCACGTTGACTTTCCAATTGAAGTAGTAGTCGGACCAGAGTTTGTTACCGGAAGTACACGAATGAAGTCAGGAACCGCTCAAAAGTTGGTTCTAAATATGATTTCCACTGCCGCGATGATTCAATTGGGTCATGTGGTAGGAAATAAAATGGTGGACATGCAGCTCACTAATATCAAATTGGTAAATCGTGGGGCCAAAATGATTGTGGAAGAATTAGGTGTAAGCATGGAGGAAGCAGAGGTACTTCTGAAAAAATACGGCAGCGTACGCAAAGCGGTAGAGTCAGCCCGAGGTTAACTGGCACCACTATTTATCGATTAACCTTATTCTTTTAACTTATTTGTATGCATACCATTGAGCCTTATGCAGGATGGCTTCAGTATTATGATTCATCCAATGATGAGCATTCACCTTTTTATGGCAAGGAATACAATTACGAATTGTACACCGAAACCATTTACGGCTATTACATCGATCCCGCCTGGGATTATTTCGGTTCCGAAACACTCTATCTGAAAACACTATATGCCGATTATGATCAGCGCTTTGTGGTGCTGGAATTTATTGGCGAGTGGAATGATACAATCAACAACGACATCATGACCCTGAAGCGTGACGTGATTGAGTTATTAATGGCAGCCGGCATCAACAAATTTATTCTGATTGGCGAGCATGTGCTCAACTTTCATGGCTCGGATGATTCGTATTATGAAGAATGGTTTGATGAAGTGGAGGAAGGTTGGATTGCAGCAGTGAATCTTTCTTTTCCTGTGGAGGATGAAATGAAGAAATATCACATTGATCATTATGTGAACATGAGTGGCACATTACAGATCGAAAACTGGCGAACATTAACGCCACAGCGATTCTTTACCCTAATTGACAGTTTGATTCAAAGAAGACTTAATTGAGCATTCTCAATCGGTACATCGGCTGGAACAAGATAAGTTCTTTTGCTTTTCATTTCTTTGCATTCAAAACGTGTTCTGCGCAAAGGCCCTTTGATAAACCATCTTCCGTTTAATGAGAAAATACTTCCTTGTGGTATTTCGGAAAGAATGGTTTGCCGGATTGCTTTAGGATCGTATTGTCGTAAGACTTGCGTAAGGGCAGGGTCAGAAAACGAGGACGCCTTTGGATTAACCATGTGTTTTTTCAGCGCTTTTAGCAATTGATCGGGAAAGATTTCATCCGTTAAAACCGGTTCAAGCAAATCCTTGAAACTATTTTTCCATTCATTACCATGTGCTTCTACCCTATTACCATGATTCATGTGCACTGCCAGGTGCGCTACCTCATGAATATAAGTAATAAGAAACAGATAAGGATGAAGATCATTGTTTACCGTAATGCGCGGAACATGACCTCTGCGAAAGGTGAAGTCGCCTACTTTAGTTACTCTGTTTTTGCGTAGAGTGAATCGGAACTGGTATTGTTCAAACAATTCCAGGCAATAAAAAACGGCTTCTGCGGGAACGTGTTTTTCGAAAAGGGCTTTGGCTTTTTCTAACGTCATAGGCAATAAAAAAGGCTTTAGAAATCTAAAGCCTTCCCGGGAAGATTCTCGGTTAAGAGATTAATTAACAGCAGCTGAATCAGCAGCAGTTGTGTCAGCAGCAGTTGTATCAACAACAACTGGAGTTTCAGTTACGACAGTGTCAGCAGCAGCTTCTTCAGTCTTCTTGCCACCGCAAGCAACGAAAGCAACTACGAAACCGCATACAGCTAATAATGCGAATACTTTTTTCATGGTTTACAGGTTTTTTAATTTGTTGCAAAGATACAAGAACGGCTCAATTTAAAGGCAAGAGGTAATAAAATTTTGATTTTTTACTAATTCCAGCATTCAAAACAGCCCTATCACTCATTAGGCAAACGATTGTCACTTCTTTCTGAAAAATAACCGAACGGGGGTTCCCTCAAAGTCAAAGTTTTCTCTCAAACGATTTTCCAGAAAGCGTTGATAGGATTCCTGTATGTACTGAGGAAGATTACAGAAGAAGGCAAAGGCCGGAGACTTGCCCGGAACCTGCGTGATGTATTTGATCTGAATGTGCTTGCCCTTAATTGCAGGAGGTGGATAATGAACTATTTCAGGCAATAAAGCATCGTTCAATTTAGAAGTCGGGATCTTTTTGGTTTTGTTTTCATATACCTGAACGGCTTTTTCAACAACCTGGAAGATCCGTTGTTTTTCAGTGGCTGAGGCAAAGATGAAAGGGATATAGGAAATCGGAGCCAGCTTTTCCATCATGGCTTTAGTAATCGTATCGGAGGTCTTGCTATCCTTTTCAATCAAGTCCCACTTGTTCACCATAACCACGATGCCCTTGTTTTGCTTGGTTGCTAAAGCGATCAGACTTACATCCTGAGCTTCCAATCCACGTTCCGCATCAATCACGAAAATGCAGACATCACATTCTTCCAATGCGCGTAACGAACGAAGTACCGAGTAGAATTCAACGTCTTCCGTTACTTTACTTTTCTTCCGTATTCCGGCAGTGTCAATCAAAATGAAATCTTGATTATACATTCGATAACGGGAGTGAATGGCATCACGTGTTGTACCGGCTTCATCGGTTACAATACTTCGGTCTGTGCCAAGCAATGCGTTTAGTAATGAAGACTTGCCGACATTCGGTCTTCCAAGAATGGCAATTTTAGGAATACCTGCATCCGGGTCTTCCACACCTTCACCAGGGAAAATTTTAACCAGCTCATCCAGAATTTCTCCGGAACCGCTTCCGTTCTCCGCGGAGATCGGATAAACTTCACCCATACCTAATTCATAAAACTCGTTGGCTTCATTCGTCTTTGATGGGGTATCTGCTTTATTGGCCGCAATGAATACCGGCTTTTTAGATCTGCGAATAATATTGGCAAACTCCTTATCGTATCCCGTAAGGCCATCGTGACAATCGACCATGAAAATAACGGCAGTACACTCTTCAAGCGCCAGTTCTACCTGTTTTCTGATCTGAGATTCAAACTTATCATCCGATCCGGTTACATATCCACCGGTATCAATAACTGTAAAAAACTTGCCTGTCCATTCTGCATAGCCATAATGACGATCGCGGGTAACGCCCGGCATGTCATCCATAATAGCCTGTCGTTGTTCAATAAGACGATTGAAAAAAGTTGATTTGCCCACATTTGGGCGCCCTACAATTGCTACAATATTTGCCATTCCTTAATTATCAATGTGCCATTGGTAAATGGGCCAATGTCAAAGTCTCCATTTTGGACACAAAACAGACCATTAGTCAAAACCAAGGTGCAAAGGTCTCAATTAAATATTCGATTTGAAAATTTAGGTGAACATTGAGCTTGTCGTGATGCGCATTAATTGACCAATTGGCACATTGATCATTTGATAATTGATTATTCGATGTACCCGAACTGCTTCAGACGAAGCTTTTGCTTTCTCCAGTTGTCGGCCACCTTAACATGGGTTTCCAGGAATACTTTGCGTTTAAAAAATTCTTCCAGGTCTTTTCGCGCTTCAGTGCCTACTTTCTTCAATGAGCCGCCTGCTTTGCCGATGAGAATTCCTTTCTGGGAATCACGTTCAACGAAAAGGGTGGCTCTCATTTTTATCAGCTTGCCATCGTCTTTGAATTCGTCAATGCTCACTTCGGTGCTATAAGGAATCTCCTGTTCGTAATTAAGGAAAATCTTCTCGCGAATTATTTCGGCAGCAAAGAAGCGTTCATACCGATCTGTGAGCGTGTCTTTCGGATAATAGCCCGGATGTTCTGGTAAGTATTGTTTTACGAGCTCTATGATTTGATTTACGTTTTCGCCTGTCTTAGCAGAAACAGTAAGAATATGTGCGACTGTTAAATTTTCTTTCCAGTAGGTAATCTTGTCATCCACCTGTGATCCTTTTCCGAGATCAATTTTATTGATGACCAATACAATTGGCGTTTTGATCTGTCTGAATCGGGCTAATATATTTTCATCCAGCTTTTCTCCCAACTCCACAACGAGTAAGATCACGTCAGCATCTTCCAGTGATACAGTAACGTAGTGCATCATCGCCTGATGTAATTCATACTTTGGTTCGAGCATTCCTGGGGTATCAGAATACACAATTTGAAAATCCTCCCCATTTAAAATGCCCATAATACGATGGCGCGTAGTTTGTGCTTTGGAGGTAATGATGGATAGGTTTTCACCCACCAGTTTATTCATAAGGGTGGACTTGCCCACATTAGGCTTGCCCACAATGCTTACGAATCCTGATTTATGTGCTGTGGCTGTCATTGAAACTACAAACTTAATGCATCCGCGTAATTACTTGGGAGTATTTGAGGGATTAATCGAAAAAAGGGATTTTTTTATGAAAAGAGCAGTTGTGATACTTACAGTCTTGGTTGGATTAAGTGCCTGTTCGGAGTATTCCTGTCCGACTTATGGAAATGTTGGGCAGTCTTATTCGGCAACTACCAAAAAATCGAAAACACCGAAAGGCAAGAAGCCTTATTATAAGTCAGTGAAAAGAGCGGAGCAATAGGTCAGGCATTCGAACAACAACTCATCACCCGAAAGGTGGCAATTCAATTGTTTGTTGGATTTGAGAAATCATTTTCTTAATTATGTAATCCAACAAGTAAACGTTGAAAAAAATTTTCTCTATCATATTGCTCGTACTCTTCCTCTTTAATGTGGTGGGATACTATGGCGTTTATGTTGGTTTGAGCATCCAGGCCAACAATGAGCTGAAGCAAAAGCTGGACGCAGAAGCATACGATGAAAGTGAAACAATCACAGTAAAAATTCCTTTGGCATTACCTTACCAGCCTGACAGCGAAACCTTTCAGCGTATAGATGGTGACTTTGAAAAAGACGGTAAGTTTTACAATCTGGTGAAACAAAAAATGGAAAGAGATACCCTTCATGTGGTATACATCCGTAATCACGAGGAAGCAGGCTTGTTTGATTTATTAACTGACTTCGTTCAGGCCAACACCGATACACCGGCTTCAAAAAAAGCAAGCAAACTGATGGAGAACTTTGCTAAGGATTATCTCTCCGTCACTTACGAATTGCAAACTGCCAGCATCGGCTGGTCATTAACAGAAACTCTCTCGCAAACCGGATATCCGGTCATTACTTCATCAGCGCAGGTTAATTCACCGCCTCCCAAATACATCATCTGATTTTCCTGCGTCCTTATTCACTTTGTGAATGAAGCTTGATTCTATTTGAGTCAGATTCATTGTTCATAGCCTTATCTAGTCATTCTTAGCTACTGAATTCAGTATAGTGTTTGCAGCACAGCAGGCAAATCAAAAAATTATCTATTGGTCTGGATGATCGAAACGTGCCGTTGCGCTTTTATGGTTTTTTTAAGCGCACGGTAACGTTTCAAAATTTGAAAACACAATCATTAAATATATGCCTTACATAAAAGTAGAAGAGCATTTGCCCGGAATAACCGGCCTGCTTGAATACCGAAAAGACACTGCCGAACCTATCCGTGATTTGACTCAATTTATTCTGCGAGGGCCAAATTCATTAACTGAAGGAGAACGAGAACTAATTGCGACTGTCGTTTCGCACAACAACAATTGTACATTTTGCTCTTCCGCACACACTGCTGCTGCTGAATTACTATTTGGTGAAACCAACACGGCTGCCTGTGTAAAGCTCGACATCGAGACTGCACCGGTAAGCGAAAAGATGAAAGCACTACTTACAATAGCAAAGCAAGTGCAGCAAAGTGGTAAAGCAGTAACCACTGAAACCGTTGACCGTGCGAAGAATGCAGGGGCAACAGATGTTGAAGTTCATGACACCGTATTGATTGCAGCACTATTCTGCCTGTACAATCGCTATGTAGATGGATTGGCAACGGTTACCCCTATTGATCCGAATTTTTACAAAGGTCTTGCAGACCGGATTGTCAACCATGGCTATACGCGTTTGCCCAACTACGACCACCTGAAAAAGAAATAAACACTACCACCCACCTTATTAAATTTAAATGAAAAGATTTTTACTACTGCTCTCTCTCCTGTTTATTAATGTCTTGGCTTTTTCGCAGGAAACGAAACTAACAGGAACAATAAAGGACACAGAAACCAACGAGCCCATCATTGGTGCTAACATTGTCGTAAAAGGAAAACTAACAGGTACAATTACCGATGCAAAGGGAAATTTTACACTGACCACTACCATTAAACCTCCTTTTACGCTTACCGTTTCTGTTATCGGCTATCAAAAACAAGAAGTTGAAATCACCGATGGCAACCAGGCTGTTTCTGTTAGCCTGGTTACTAAAACAGAACTCCTGGAGGAATTTGTCTTCTCCGCTTCACGTGTGGAGGAAAATATTTTGCAATCTCCGGTGAGTATTGAAAAAATGGATAGTCGTGCCATTCGTGAAACACCTTCTGCGAATTTTTATGATGGACTGGCAAACATCAAATCGGTAGAGATGGTAACGAGCGGATTAACTTTCAAGCAGATTAACACACGCGGATTCAATAGTACAGGTAACTCCCGTTTTCTTCAACTGGTAGACGGAGTAGACAATCAAACTCCGGGATTGAATTTCGCAGTGGGTAATTTATTTGGTTCATCGGACCTGGATATGGAAAGCGCTGAACTAATACCTGGTGCTGCTTCCGCATTATACGGACCGGTAGCATTTAACGGTGTGTTAATGATGCGTACTAAAGACCCCTTTCTTTATCAGGGATTAAGTGCTCAGGTAAAGGTGGGAGTCAACCACATTAATGAGAAGTATAGTGACCCAAGAGGTTTGTACGATTATGCTATTCGATATGCCAAGGCTTTTAATAATAAGTTTGCTTTCAAAGTAAATGCCTCTTACTTCAAAGGGATTGATTGGTACGCCACTAACTACACAGACGTAGATCCTGGAACATCAGAAGAACAGCGTGGAGATACTAATCCGGCACGCAATGCGCTTAATATTTATGGCGATGATGAAGCGAGAACACTTCCTGGCATTGGGCGTGTATCCAGAACAGGTTACGAAGAGCGCGATTTGATGAACTACGATTCGTATAGCTTCAAATCCAATGCAGCTCTTCATTATCGTGTGAATGATAATATGGAATTGATTTATCAGTATAATTTTAACCAGGGCCGTGCAGCCTATACGGGCAGCAATCGTTTTATGTTGAATGATTTTAATTTTCAGCAACACCGCGTTGAAATGAAAGGAACAAATTATTTCGTTCGCGCTTATGCCAGCATTGAAGATTCAAACAATTCTTACAATGGAAAAGGATTAGGACAGTTGATCAACACGACTTGGGTGCGGGACATGAGTGGCAACATCGTACCCGCAGATCAGGCTGATAATATGTGGTATTCACGTTATCAGGCTGCTTTTGTAGGTGGAATTAGTGGGGTTACTTCTGGTGATCATTCAAGCGCCCGAGCCTTCGCTGATCAAGGCCGATTCTTGCCAGGTTCGGATGATTTCAATGCACAAAAAGACAGACTCATTGCTACGCAAGGTTTGAGTGGGGCAGGGATATTAAGCCAAAGCAAATTGTATCATGCAGAAGGTCAATATGATTTTAGCAACAAAATCAAAATATTTGAACTGTTGGCTGGTGGTAACTTCCGCATGTATGACATGTTCACCAATGGAACATTGTTTGATGACCTGAATAATAAAATCACCATTAAAGAGGGTGGAGCGTTTGTTCAGGCATCCAAGAAATTGGTTGAGGAAAAATTAAAGTTGACTGCTTCTATTCGCTACGATAAGAATCAAAACTTTAATGGAAGACTCACTCCACGTGCCTCTGCTGTTTATACACTGGCGAAAAAACATAACATCCGCGCTTCATTTCAAACTGGCTTCCGCAATCCAACACCAGGCGATCAATATATCAAGCTGAACGCAGGACCTATCACCATTTTAGGTGGTGTACCTGACAACAGTAAAGGCATGAATGTATATGAAAATTCATTCACCTCTACCTCATTGGGGCCATTCTTCGGAGCATTTCAATCAGCTGTGGCTAGCGGAACTCCATTTCCACAGGCTATAAATCAGACTAAGGATTTGCTGGTCAAATCGGATGTGGATTATATCAAGCCGGAGCGTGTGCAAACTTTTGAAGTTGGTTATAAGAGCATGGTGGCTGAGAATAAATTGTTTATTGATGTTAATTATTATTTCAGCAGCTACAATGATTTTATTCTCAACCAGGTGGTCATGCAACCTGAAAGCCCCGTACTAGGCAGCGATGGAAAGATTAATCCTCAAGCAGCAGTTGATTTGTTAAACGGTAACAGCCATCTATACCAATTATACACCAATGCAAGTGATCGGGTAACGTCACAGGGTGCATCAGCGGGGCTTACTTATTTGTTGCCGCGCAATTATACCATTGGCGCAAATGCCACCTGGGCTTCATTCGATTTGAAGAATGCAAATATCAACGACATACCGGCATTCAATACACCGAAATACAGAACAACAGTGACTTTTGGTAATAGCTCAGTAACAAAAAACATTGGATTCAATTTAGCGTGGCGCTGGCAGGATGCGTTTGACTGGACCAGTACTTTCAATCAACTAAGACCAGGACGGATCGAAGCCTACTCTATTGTTGATGCACAGGTGAGTTATAAGATGTCAAGCATTAAATCGATAGTGAAGTTGGGAGCAAACAACTTATTTAATAACCAGGTCTATCAGGCTTATGGTTCACCGGCTATCGGAGCAGTTTATTATGTAAGTATTACCTTCGATGAATTATTGCGATAATGAGTAATCCAATTGAATTGACTGCAACCAGTGAAGTGAGCACTGAGAAAATCAGCGCTCCACTTTGGCTGGCATTTACTATATGTTTTATCGTGGATGCTCTTGGAGGCACTGTATCAACGTTAATGTCGGTGTACCTTCCTGTTGTGGTGAGAGACTTGTTGGGTAACGTTGATGAGCAACAACTCAGTAATGTAAGCGCATACATCAACTCACTTTACATCTTGGGTTGGATGGTAGGAGGTTTCACCTGGGGCTTTATTAGTGATCGTATTGGTCGTGCCAAAGCATTACAATTGGCAATTGTATCATACGGAGTATTTACTATACTTACTGGTTTCGCTACTTCATGGGAAATGGTGGTTGTCTTTCGATTGCTCTCAGGTTTTGGTGTAGGTGGCGTGCTTGTTATTTCACCCGTATTGCTTTCGGAGATCTTCCCTGAAAAATCAAAGGCGGTCTTTGTAGGAATTTTATCCATTGGTTTTCCTGTCGGAATTTTTTCAGCGGGATTGGTGAACTACATCGTGCCAACCTGGCGACAGGGTTTTATGATCGGAATTATTCCGGTAAGTATCGCCATACTGTCTATCTGGATTCTGAAAGAATCAGAAAAGTGGAAGACATCAAAAACAGATAAGACTTCACCCCCACAATCTTTATTCGCACCGGAGCATCGCAGTAACTTATTTAAGGGAGCTGTCATCTTTGGTTCAATGCTTATTGGCTTATGGGCGATTTTTTCTTGGCTACCTACGTGGGTACAAAGTTTATTAACAGATTCTGATGGCGGACAACAACGTGGGTTAAGCATGATGTTACTGGGTGCCGGAGGATTGACAGGAGGATTTTTCTCCGGATGGATCTCCAATGGACTTGGTGTTCGTAAAGCCATGATCATGTGTTTCTCTGCTTGTTTGATTTTATCTTTTCTGCTGTTCGGATTAAACACCAGCTTTTCAGGAATTATTTACGCAGAAATAGGAGTGCTTGCTTTATTTTTTGGATTCAGCCAGGGATTGTTATCAGTATATATCCCACAGCTTTTTCCCACGGCATTACGTGCAACAGCTACCGGTTTCTGTTTCAACATTGGCCGGTTGTTTACCGCAGCAGCAGTATTCTTCATTGGCGCGATGGTTAATACGTTGGGAGGTTACGGAAATTCACTCCTTACCTTCTCTTGTGTTTTTTTGGTTGGTCTCATTGCTATTTATTTCACTAAAGAAAAAACAAACTGATATGGCACACATAAATGTATCTGAAGGAATACCGGGCATACGTAGCCTGGTTATGTTCCGCCCCGAGACCGGAAAACCCTTATATGAATTAGCTCAAATTCTATTGCGCAATGAATCACCGCTTACTCCAGCTGAACGTGAACTGATTGCGACACACGTTTCCTCACGTAATGATTGTATGTTTTGTATGAGCAGTCACGCAGCAGCAGCGCGTGAATTGTTTGGATCAGAACGCAACGTAGTGGACTGTGTTATTGAAGATGTTAACTCAGCGCCCTTAACCCCAAAAATGAAAGCGTTATTAAACATTGCCGGTAAGGTACAGGAGAATGGAAAACTGGTCACACCTGAAGATGTGGCAGAAGTACGAAAGCATGGAGCGGAAGATCGCGATATCCATGACACAGTTTTGATTGCAGCCACATTCAGCATGTTCAACCGGTATGTGGACGGATTGGCAAGTTATACACCAACCGATCCAAAGGCCTATGAAGAGATGGGCAAACGTATGAGTACACTCGGCTATGCATTGCCAAAGCCATCATAGTATTTAATCAATCAAACTAAAAATATGGCACATATAACATTACCAGAAGGACTTCCCGGCATTCGTGGACCCATGGCGTTCAGACCAGAAACAGCAAAACCGTTAAATGCACTTGCGGAGGTTTTATTACGCAGCGAAAATTCATTAAGTCGTGGAGATAGAGAATTGATCGCAACTTATGTATCCGCGCTCAATGATTGTTTCTTTTGTCAGAACGCACATGGTGGACTTGCACAGCATTATCTGCAATGTGATATGACTTTTATTGATCAGGTGAAAAAAGATTATGAATCAACATCGATCCCTGACAAATTGAAATCATTATTGGCTATTGCTGCATCTGTTCAAAAAGGAGGAAAGAATGTAACTCCGGCTCAAATTGAAAAAGCAAGAAGTTTAGGAGCTACAGATATGGAGATTCATGATACCGTTTTGATTGCTGCAGCATTTTGCATGTTCAACCGATATGTGGATGGATTAGATACATGGGCTCCCCAGGACAGGACCATTTATATAGAACGTGGACCCAGAAGAGCGGAAGAAGGCTATGTGAATTTTGATCCTTCGGCTAAGTAGTTTTACAGTGACTCACTAAGGCGGCCAGATCAGGTCGCCTTTGTTTTTTAAACCAAAATCCCTTAACCAAAAGAAACTAAGATTTAGCTGTTCATATTATTTGAACGGTAGGCTTGGCCATTTGTTACTCAATGCTAAATAGAACTTTCTTTTTAGCTTCGCGATCCCAAGTCTATAGTATGTTTAAAATGCTGCCTCTACTGGTGCTAGTCACCAGCTTTTCTTTTGCCCAGGATGCCGAAATATTTAAACCCGATTCCATTAAAAGAGAGATTGAAGCAACGCGTATTAATACTGTGTTGCGTGTAGATGGATTGGCTAATGAAAAAGAGTGGAGTACTGCTAAACCAGTTTCGGGGTTCATTCAAATTGAACCGTATCAGGGTAAACTTCCCAATAACGATACAGAGATCAGAGTCCTTTACAATAAACAGTTTTTATATTTCGCCATTTTTGCTCGTGATTCGCTGGGAAAAAAAGCAATTCGGGCTACGGATTTCAAGCGCGATTTCAATTATCAACAACATGATCTCCTGAATCTTTCTTTCGATGGATTTAATGATCAGCGAAATGCGATGGCCCTGGTAACTAATGCGTATGGCGTGCAACGTGACTTGTTGTCCTTTGATGATCTTTACTATGATATAGATTGGGATGGTTTGTGGCGCGTACGTACTTCACGAACAGATTCCGGTTGGGTGGCAGAGATGCGTATTCCATGGTCAACACTACGTTATCCAAAAACAGCAGATTCAGTTCAGCATTGGGGTTTCAATATGTATCGCAATCGAAGATTAACGAATGAAGTCACGGCTTTTTCTCCTTTTCCTCGTTCGTATAGTTCTTTACGGATGAACTATGCAGGAGTATTAAGAAATTTACAGCCACCGCCACCGCGCCCCAACATTCGCATTCAACCTTACTTTTTAACTTCTTACGATAACTATAAACTTTACGATCCTGATTCAAAGACTTCAGATACCAATGTTAAAGTGGGTGGCGAAGTAAAATGGGCGATCAATCCGAATGCGGTACTGGATCTTACTGCCAATACTGATTTTGCTCAGGCCGATGCCGACCGGCAAGTGAATAACGTTACGCGGCTTTCTGTCTTCTTTCCCGAGCGAAGACAATTCTTTTTGGAGAATGCTTCCTTGTTTGGTGTAGGTGTTAGCCAGAGTGATGATGGTTCAGGCGGATCAATGCGTATTCAGCCTTTCTTTAGCAGAAGAATTGGCCTGGATGATTCTGGAAATCCAATTCCTATTGATGCCGGTGGTCGCTTTGTTTATCGGTCAGTGAAAAGAAATTTTGGAACGATGGTCATGCGCCAACGAGAAGTGGGCGATACTCCAGGAACAAATTTCATTGTTGGTCGCTACTCGGAAAATTTCGGAAAATTAAATCGTGTTGGAGGTTTGGTGACGGTAAAGAACAGACCGGATTATACAAACATTGTAAGTGCGGTTGATGGTTTTTTCAGAATAGGTGATGCGCATTCATTTAATACCATGGCCATGCATTCTACTTCAACCAATACAGGTAAGCAGGGCTATGCGGGCTTCATGCAATACTTTTGGTCAACGAATCAGTTCAAAATATGGTTGGGTGAATCCGTTGTAACAAAAAATTTCAATCCAGAGATGGGATTCTTATCACGCACAGATGTAATAGCCTCTTCACCTGGTGCCAATTGGTATTATCGCGGAAGCAAATTGCCTTTCAAGAAATGGATACGTGCGTATGAGCCCGGCTTTACTCCTGATTTTTATCATCAGGCCTCAACAGGAAAATTAGTTGAACGTTCCCTTTTCTTTTTTCCCATGTGGCTAAATCTTCAGAGTGGAGGTTTTTTTGGTTATGGAATCAATCCGGCCTATCAGCGATTATTTGAGTCTTTTACGCCAGTGGGAATTACTATTCTTCCAGGAGAGTATAACTACACTCAACACAATTTTTTCTATCGTACTGATCCATCGAAGATGCTGAACCTGATGGCTCAAAGTAGTTTTGGTACTTACTTTGATGGTAAACTGGCTTCTGTAGATGCTACTTTACAATTCGCGCCTATTCCACATCTTTCACTTAAAGCACGATTTAACCGTTATCATTTTACATCAGTTGGAGAGCTGGAAACAAATACGAACGTAGATTTATATAGCATCGAAGGACGTTTTGCACTTAATCCACGTGTTCAATTGATCGGATTTTATCAGAAAAATTCGGAAAACAAATCTGACAATTATAACATTCGCTTGTCATGGGAATATCGCCCATTGTCCTTTTTGTATATCGTGTATAATCATCGTGCTTTCGACACAGATTTACAGAAGCGTACCGTGGAAGATCACGTGATCGCCAAGATCAGTTACCTGCATCAATTTTAATTTTAATTATCCTGCACTGCTCAGTTGAAAGGGAACAGCAATGGTGAATAAAAATCCATTGCGCATGGCCCACGAAGGTTTGTTCTCGCTGATATAAGATTGATACATAAAGCTGTTCTGAATTTTAATTTTTTCAGAGACGTGGATCTTTGGAAAATTAATGGCCAGAGCTGCCGAAGTAAATTGAAACTTAGTTTCAAAGACAACGTTGTGCCAGAAGTATAGATCAAACTTAAAATCTTTAAGTAAAGCACTGATCACCGTACGATTGGCGAGCTGGGCATTCAATTCTGTTTTTGTGAGATTGAAGAAGAGCGCAGTATTTTCTACTTTAAAATAATCGTTGATCACCCAGGAGGTATTTAATGCGCCCCACACGTCAGAATCTTTGTCACTGAACCGTGTAGTTTGATTGAAAATGTATCCCCCAAAGAGCGTGAAAGTTAATTTTTTGCCAACAGGAAATCGTTTAAAGATCCCGGGTTGCAGGTAGTTAACAATCCCATGCATATCTTCCAGATCCTGTGCCTTAAAAAGAAAAGCACCAATGCGATTACGCTCGTAAAAAAGATTAATGTCAAAATTCAAATGACGCTTAATGATGAGCCTGTAAAAGGAAAATGTGCTGTAGAATGTAAGCGGGTATTAATGATGAAATCTCCTTTGTTTTTTTTCCTGGTAAGCTTTAGGGAATCCTGGCCAGAAGCAAATGTGGCAATAGAAATCAGCAGGAATAGACAAATAATGAAGGCTGGTCGGTTAGGCCAAAGGGGTTGTAACATGGCTCTTCTAACGACAATCGGTATGAGCAGTTAGCTAAAAAACTAAGGTAGTTATGTACCTTCACTTACGATTAAAAGGTATTTATGAAAAAGACTTTAAAACATAAGGAGATCGATAGCCTGGATCATAAAATATTGGCCGAGTTGCAAAAAAATGCCCGGATTGCCAATGCGGAGATTGGTCGTAGAGTAGGGCTTTCGGCCCCGGCTGTGGGAGATCGTATAACAAAGCTAGAGGAACACGGATACATTGAAGGCTACCGTACTGTTTTGAATATGGAAAAAGTCGGGCTAACCATCCAGGCACTGATTTCATTCAAAGCAGAAAAGGATGGCAAGACCGGTACGATTTTCTCATCTTCTCCTGACGGCATGGCGCTTGGCCTTAAGAACACCGGCAGCAGTTTCGAGAAGCCTTTTGGAACAGTTTCCATCAATAACTATCGCGGCAAAG
>Ga0164241_10002109_pt1 | contig 22347 bp, 11 predicted proteins | sample OricomyardsoilBY_FD_108780 | JGI IMG/M metagenome (GOLD analysis project Ga0164241, IMG submission 108780) | Backyard soil microbial communities from Emeryville, California, USA - Original compost - Back yard soil (BY) | ecosystem: Environmental > Terrestrial > Soil > Unclassified | place: USA... | reverse complement strand
GGTAAAACTGTCCTCGGCCATGTCGCTCCGCTGGTTCGTTGTTTGAGTCGGCAAACCCAAACTACTGACCTTCGGGCCGGCATGGCCACCTCTCAGCTACCCACCATCAAGCGACAAGAGCCAGGCAACGTCACCGTTGCGCGCGGCGGCGACGTGTGGGCTCAGTACACGTGCTTCACTGCGTGAAGCGGACCCGCGTGCATCCGCGAAACGCCTGCTCGGGTCAACACCACGCCGAGTCCCTAACGCGTCGCTGTCGCGATCCGACGTGCGACGCGCGGTCCAGCCGCAACACGCGGATTTCTCCCTGAGCCGCGCCACGCATGCTGCGTGCCCCAAAACCAAAGCGCGAAATAAGTTCCTCTGACGCCAACGGTTTCCCGCCTCGTGTGGCACTGCATCGGCAAGGCCTTGCTTGGGGTTGGGGCCGCGTCACGAGGAAATTCAGAGGGAACACGGTGAATCCATTGAACACTCGGCTTCGGCGAATGAGCGGGCGCGTTGCTGCGTTTTTGCCTGTGTGGTTTGCGGCGTGGGGCGGCCTTTCATCGTTGACGGGTTGTAGTGGGCATTCGAAGACCGACGCATCGACGAGCGGCGGAAACACCTCGGCGGCTGGGGGTGAACGCAGTGGCGTGGGAGGTGCGGGACTCGGGGGCGCGAGCACGCGCGCAAACGCGGGTGCGAGCGGCGCGGGCACCGTAGGGGGCAGCAGTTCAAGCGCGCCCGCAACCGGCGCGGGCGGTGTTAGCGGCGGTGCCGCGTCGAACGCGGGCGGCGCGAGCGGGAGCGGTGCCGGAGGAGCCACTGTGTCGACCGGGGGCGGCGGTGCGACGGCAACAGGCGGCACAGATCCTTGCCCCACGTTGGCCACGGCGCCAATTCCGACCGCTGCCATCACTCAATTCAACGACAACGGCGCTTGGAATTGGTTTCAAGATGAGCGCGCCGTCGTCGATCGCGCGAAGAATAAATTCGTGATCGGCTCGGTCGCGAGCGGCGGCGAGCGCGACGGCCATGTCGAAGCGGTCGTTTACGACGTGGCAACGGGGACGAAGCAGCTCTTCACACTCGGCACTAGCCTCGAAGCCTATCCCGACGATCACAACGCGCCCGCGTTTCTCGTGCGACCGGATGGCAAGTACTTCGCGATGTGGGCGGGGCATCGCCTCGACTGCTATTCACGCACGAGCATCTTCGATGGCAGCGCGTGGTCACCTGAGGCCCGGTTCAGCTGGACTTCGGTTGGTTGCCCTTGGCTCGGTTCTGACACCTACCGAGTTACGTATGCAAATCCATGGTACCTCGGCGGCTCGATCTTCGCCGCCGCCCGCTCGGTTGATACGACGCCAGCGTTGCTGACTTCGAACGATGATGGCGCAACGCTCAGCTACTACGGGCGGTTGATCGCGAGTCCGAACGCAGGGTTCGTCGCCGGTTACTATAAATACTGGGGGAACAATACGGACCGCATCGATTTCGTTGGTACCGAAGCGCACCCGCGTGACGCCAACACTAGCCTTTTTCACGGCTACTTGAAGGGGGGCAAAATCTATGACTCGAACGATGCGGTCGTCGACGACAACGCGGGCGACGATACTGCACAGCCCCTCGGACACTTCACCAAGGCGGTTTCCACCGGTATCGCGCTCGGGAGCGTGACGCTCGACCACTTGTGGAATCACGACATCGTTCGCTACGCCGACGGAACGATCGCCATCTTGGGTCAGGGCCGGGTCATGGGTTCCCCAATGGATGACCCCGACCTGCGCCTGATTTACGCCCGTTTTGACGGAACTTCGTGGCACGCGACCTACCTCGGCAAAGCTGGGCGCAAGCTGTTCACGGACGAACCGGATTATACCGGCTTGGGGGCGCTGCATCCTGAAACGCCGAACGTCATCTTCATCTCGACCAACGTGGACCCGCGTGACGACACGACCTTGCTCACTCGACACGAGCTCTTCGAGGGCGTGACTTGTGATCGCGGCGCCACTTGGCGTTGGGCTCCGCTCACCCAAGACTCCAAAGGCGACAACATTCGCCCCATCGTGCCCAAATGGGACGCGAGCCACACGTTGCTCCTCTGGTTGAACGGAACCTACAATACGTCGCAGCAGTATCGATTGACCGTCGTGGGCTCGACGGCGCTCTAGCGAGTCCGAGATTTTTTGATGGTCACCGAGCGCGTCCGGGCGCGTCGCAGCCTTCGGCGTCGCGAACGACGCTCGTGCGCTGGGCGCATGGAATAACGTCTCCCATGCTGGATGTCGCGCTCTAGAACGTGACACGCACGCGAAGCTCGCGCGGCAGGTTTGCAAATTTTTGCGCGCGAATTGGCGCAGCTATGACTTTCGTCCACGCAACCATTTGTCTTGCAAACAGGACCAATAAACACTACACAACCGAACCATGACCACCGACGCCTGTACTTAGTCGTCCGGCATTGCCCGCGCGGGCCGGCCTGACGACGCCACCAAAGGATCGATATGAAGAATTGGCGCGGTAGGTCTCGGATCGTCAGAAGGCTTGGTCAGGGTTCGCTCTTGTGCTTATTGGCGCTGGGCGTGAGCGCGCCATTCATCGCATGCTCGAGCGAACCGCTCAGCCGCGAAGAACAGAGCGGCTCGCTCGGGCTCAACTTGGAAGCGGCGCCCGGCGTGACGCTGAACGCGGTGAAGTACACCATCACCGGCAACGGCTTCTCCAAATCTGGCATTATCGACACGAGCGGTTCGCCGACCATTAGTGGTACCATCGGCGGTATTCCCGCCGGCAAGGGCTACACGATCACGCTTAGTGCCACGGCCGTCGAAAGTGGCACGACTTTCAGCGGATCGGCGAGCTTCAATGTCATCGCGGGTGGCACGACGGCGGTCACCGTTCATCTGACTGCGGTGGGCACTACGGGCAACGGCAGCGTGAACGTGAACGGCACGCTGAACGTCGGCCCGGTAGTGGATGAGTTGAGCGTCACGCCGGTACAGGTGTTCGTCGGCAGCCCAATCACGCTGACCGGCGTGGCCCAGGACGCCGATAACGGTCCCTCGCCCCTTACCTACTATTGGTCGACCACCGGCGGTCTGATCGACAATCCGATCGCGACCAACACGACACTGACGAGCTCGACCCCTGGCACCTTCACCGTGAAGCTGACGGTCTCGGACGGGGAGCTCACGAGCAGCGCGACCACCACCGTGACCTTCGTCGAGCGCGCGGCAGGCGGTGAAGGCGGCGCGGGCGGAGACAGCGGCGGTGAAGCTGCGAAGCGCCCGAACGTTTTGCTCATTATCGCCGATGATTGGGGCGCTGAATCGACCAGCCTGTACCCCAGCCTCGTGGGTGATAGCGGTGCGGTTCCCGTGCCGAACATCGAGGCACTGGCCGAAAACGGCCTCGTCTTCGACAACGCCTGGGCAAGCCCCGCGTGCTCGATGACGCGCGGCACGATCGTCAGCGGCTTGTACGGCTACCGCACAGGGGTGACGTCCGTGGGTGCAGTGTTGCCGACCGATACGGTCACTCTCTTCGATCGCATCACAGCCGAGAGCCCGAGCTACGGGCAATCGCTCTTTGGCAAATACCACCTGGGTGGCGGCAACATCGACCCCAAGGCAAACGGCGCGTTTGCTGACGCGCCGAAGATCTTGCAGCACGTGCGCGATCTCGGGATTCCGAATTTCCAGGGCATCCTCGGTGGCGGGCTCACCGACTACTTCAGCTGGAACGTCTACAACATCAACGGCCCCGCGGTGCCAACCACGACCTACGCAACGACCAAGTTGACTGACTTGGCGATCGACTACATTCACAACCAAGAGCACACTCGGCCCAGCGATCCTTGGTTCGTCTACCAGGCGTATAACGCGCCGCACGCAGCCAATGGCGCGAACAACCCGTTCGAGGTGCCGCCGCCCGAGCTCCACCATGTCGATCTCAGCTCGGTCGGCAACCCGGCGCCGGGGACGTACGCGACCAATATTCCGGTATACAAGGCCAATATCCAAGCTTTGGATACCGAGATCGGTCGCTTGCTGAAGGAAGTGGACCTCGAGAAGACCGTGGTCATCTTCATCGGCGACAACGGCACGCCGGGTCCGGTCAAGGATGCTGGTTCTAAGATCCGTGGCTCCAAGGGCAGCGCGTACGAAGGTGGCGTGCGCGTGCCGCTCATCATCAAGGGTGCCGGTGTGACGCACCAGGGCCGCACGGACGACCTCGTGGTTTCGAGCGATCTTTACGCCACGATCTTGTCGCTCACCGGCATTGACGTGAGCCACGTCAACAATAGTTACAGCTTGAAGCCCGTGTTGAACGACAAGACAGGGTCGAGTGGCCGCACCTACTCGTTCTCTGAGAGTTCGAGCGGCACGAGCAATCGCGTGTACGGCCTCAAGGACAAGCGCTTCAAGCTGGTTTCGAACCTCAAGAAGCGCGAGCTGTACGATCTGGTCGCCGACCCACTTGAGAAGACGGATCTCTACGCGAAGGCAGAGTACGCCGCCGTGCGCGCCACGCTCGAGGCTGAGATCGACAAGCTGAACGCGGACGCGAAGCCCGGTTACTTCCCATAAGTGACCTCGCGTGCGCGCCGCTCTCGCGGTCCCAACGGGGCCGCGAGAGCGCGCAGCGCCCATAACACCATGACAGACACTATTTCGTCTCAGAGGACCAAACATGACCACTGACGCCTGTACCTAGTCGTCCGGCCCATCCTTCCGAGCGCGCCAGACGACTTCTCCACTGAAAAGGATCGATCGATGAATAATTGGCGCGTTAGACCGGGGCTCGCGACGAGGCTCGGCACGGTTCCCCTGGTTTGCTTGTTGGCACTGGGCGCGAGTGTGCCCTTCGTTGCTTGCTCGAGCGAGCCGCTCGACCATGCAGGCGAGCAACAAGCCGGGTCGCTCGGTCTAAACTTGCAGGTTGCCTCGGGCGTGACCGTAAACACCGTCACCTACTCCATCACCGGCAACGGCTTCACCAAGACCGGCACGATCGACACGAGCGGGTCGCCGACCATCAGCGGCACCATCGGCGGCATTCCTGCCGGCAAGGGTTACACCATCACGCTGACCGCGACGTCGGCCGAAGGCGACGCCAACTTTACGGGTTCGGCGACGTTCGACGTGGCCGCCGGCAAGACGGCTTCCGTGACCATCCACCTCAAGGGCACAGCGACGAGCGGCAATGGCAGCGTGCTCGTAAACGGAACGCTCAACGTGGGTCCCGTCGTCGATGAGCTGACCGCGACCCCGCTCCAGGTGTACGTCGGCAGCACAGTTTCGCTGAGCGGTGTGGCGAAGGACGCGGACGCGGGTCCCTCGCCGCTCACGTACTATTGGTCGACCACGGGCGGCGTGATCGACCACCCGCTGCAGCCGAACGCGAAGCTGACCAGCACGAAGCCCGGTACTTTCACGGTCAAATTCGCAGCCTCGGACGGTGATGTCACGACGTCGGCCAGTACCACCGTCACGTTCATCGAACGCGACGGCAACGGCGGCGAAGGCGGAGCCGGCGGCGCCGGCAACGAAGAGTCGCAACGCCCGAACGTGCTCTTGATCATCACTGACGACTACGGCGCGGAAGCGTCCACGTTGTATCCCACGCTCAACGGCGACAGCGGCGCCGTGCCGGTTCCGAACATCGAGTCCTTGGCGCAGAACGGCCTCGTATTCGACAACGCTTGGGCGAGCCCGGCTTGCTCGATGACGCGCGGCACGATCGTCAGCGGCCTGTACGGCTATCGCACCGGTGTGACGTTCGTGGGTGCGGTGCTGCCGACCGACACGGTGACGCTCTTCGATCGCATCACGGCGGAGAGCCCGAGCTACTCGCAGTCCCTCTTCGGTAAGTACCACCTCGGTGGCGGAGGCGGCTTCGATCCGCGCGCCGGCGTTGCCTACGCGGACTCTGCGAAGGTGCTGCAGCACGTGCGCGATATCGGTGTGCCGGACTTCCACGGCATTCTCGGTGGCGCGCTCACCGACTACTTCAGCTGGAATATCTGGGACAGCAACGGCCCAGCGGTGCCCACCACGACCTACGCGACGACCAAGCTCACCGATTTGGCGATCGACTACATCCACAAGCAAGAGCAGGCGCAGCCCGACAAGCCGTGGTTCGTCTATCAATCGTACAATGCACCGCATGCCGCCAACGGCGGCAACAGCCCATACCAGGTGCCCCCGCGCGAGCTCCACTCCGTGGATCTGAGCTCAGTCGGCAACCCGGCGCCGGGCACGAGCGCGACCAACGTGCCGGTGTACAAGGCGGATATTCAAGCGTTGGATACGGAGCTCGGTCGCTTGCTCAAAGAGGTCGACCTCGAAAAGACGGTCGTGATCTTCATCGGCGACAATGGCACGCCGGCAGAGGTCAAAGACAAGGGCGCAAAGATCCGCGGCTCCAAGGGCAGCGCGTACGAGGGCGGCGTTCGCGTGCCGTTCATCGTCACGGGCGCAGGCGTGACTCGCCGCGGACGCACGGACGATCTCGTGGTGACGACCGATCTGTATGCCACGATCTTGTCGCTCACTGGCATTGACGTGAGCCACGTCAACAACAGCTACAGCCTCAAGCCGGTGCTCAGCGATAGGGCCGCAACCAGTGGGCGCACGCTCTCGTTCTCTGAAACGTCGAACGGCTCCAGCAACCGCCGCTATGCGCTCAAGGACAGCCGCTACAAGATCGTGTCCAACCTCGGAAAACGCGAGTTGTACGATCTGGTCGCCGACCCACTGGAGACCACTGATCTGTACGCAAGCCCGGCGTACACCGCGGTGCGCGCCAGCCTCGAAGCGGAAATCGACAAGCTGAACGCCGACGCGAAACCCGGCTACTTCCCGTAAGCGCCGAGCGTATGGTAGACGCCGTTCCCATCGTTGGCGATTGGGAGCGGCGTCGGCCCGCGTCCTCGCGTAACTCGAAAGCGGAATCCTGCGAGTGCGAAATTGGTTGGTCGTCGTTGGCGCGCTGGTCGTGGCCGTTTTGGTTGCAGTGCTCATCCGGCGCAGGGCTGATGCTCCGACAGCGACGCCGACCGTCGTAGCTAGCGCCTCAGCCGCCGCTGCGGCTCCTGCCCCCGTCGTGCCGCCCGCATTCGCGCGGAGCCGCGAAGGGTTCATCGGATCCGCGGCATGCGCGCCTTGCCACCAGGCTCAAAGCGACGCTTTCCTCGGCTCGCATCACGCCAAAGCGCTGACCAAGCCCGACGCGGAATTCGCGAAGGCGCGCTTCGATGGCGCTCACTTCGCGTCCAAACTCGGCGGTTCGACGACCTTTGCACTGCAGAGCGGCGCGGGCGTCGTGACCACGCCGGTCCCGGGCGGCAAGAGCGCCACCTTCCCGATCAGCTATGTCTCTGGCGTGTGGCCCCTCGAGCAATACGTCGTGGCGACGGAGCGCGGCAAACTGCAGTCGCTCGGCGTCGTCTGGGATAGCCGCTCGGCGAACGAAGGCGGGTCCAAGTGGTTTCACGTTTATGGGTCGCCGGGCATCGCCCCCGGCGATACCTTGTTTTTCTCGGCGCCAGCTCAGAGCTGGAACAACGTGTGCGCGGATTGTCACTCGACTTGGGTCGAGCGTCGCTACGACGTGGCCACCGACAGTTTCGACACGCGCTGGGCAGAGCTGTCCGTCGGTTGTGAGGCCTGCCACGGGCCGGGCGCCGACCACGTGCGAGGCGCGAAGGCAGGCAAAGCAACACCGTTCGCAGCCGTTTTGAAGCCGTCCGAACCATGGACCCCCTCCGCGACCGGAAGCCCCACACCGCGCACCCAAGACGGCGTCGAAGTCGAGGTTTGCGCGCCTTGCCACAGCCGTCGCACGCCGCTCAAGGAACACTTTCTGGCGAGCGACCCGTTCTTGGATTCGTTCGAACCCGATCTGTTGCGCCCGGCGCGCTACTACGCGGACGGACAAGTCGAGGGTGAAGTTTACGAATGGGGCTCGTTCCTGCAGAGCCGCATGTATCGCTCCGGTGTGCGCTGCTCGGATTGTCACAGTCCGCATTCCGGCAAATTGTATGCACGCGACAACGCGCTGTGCGTGCGCTGCCACGCGCCCGCACGGTTCGATGTCGAAACGCACTCGCACCACTCCGGCGCCGAAGCGCCTCGTTGTATCGATTGTCACATGCCGCCGATGACGTTCATGCAAATCGACGAGCGGCGCGATCACTCGATTCGCATTCCCCGCCCCGATCATAGCGTCGCGTTCGGCACCCCGAACGCATGCAATGTGTGCCACAAGAAAGAGACTGCGGTTTGGGCGCGTGATGCGCTTGCCAAGTGGTACCCGGCTTCGCAAGCGCGCCCCCATTTCGTGACGGCACTCGGGCACGAGCGGCAAGGTGCGCTCGACGCCCCACGTTTGTTGCGCGACTTGGTGGAAGACGCAAATGTGCCCGCGATTGCGCGGGCGAGCGCGCTCGAACGACTCGGAACTTACGCCTCAGACAAGACACTGCGCTCGCTGCGAGCTGCCTTGGAGAGCGCTGAGCCGCTCGTGGCCTTCGGAGCGACGCTGGGCGCCGCTCAGCTTCCTCCACAGCAGCGCGTGCGTTTGCTCGCACCCGCGCTCGAGCATCGCCTGCGCAGCGTGCGCGTCGCGGCCGGCAAAGCACTCGCGGGCGCCCCCATCAAGGACCTCCCAGCCGGTACCCAGAAAGCGCTCGAACGAGCATTCATTGAAGTCGAAGAGAGCTTCACGGTGAGTGCTTCGCGTCCCGAGACACACGTCGAGTGGAGCGCGTTCGAACTCGCGCGCGGCCAGCTCGCTCGCGCGGAAGCCTCACTGCAGACCGCGCTCAAGCTGCAGCCATGCATGCCCGAGGCGTACTTGAATCTCGCCGACCTCGAACGTCAGCGCGGCGACGAAACGGCCGCCGAACGCGCAATTCGAGCCGCGATCGCCTGCAATCCTCAGAACGCCGCAGCGCACCATGCGCTCGGGCTCTGGCTCGTGCGCGCGCACCGAGCCAAAGCGGCGATCGCCAGCTTGAAGAAGGCGGTCGAGCTCTCACCGAGCGACCCGCGCTTCAGCTACGTGCTCGCGGTCGCACTTGCGAGCAACGGAGAGCGTGACGAGGCCATCCGCATCCTGGAATCCACGTTGAAAGCGCGCCCGAGCCACGTTCCCGCGCTGCAAGCGCTCATCGGCTACCTGCGCGAAGCCGGCCAGGCTGCACGTGCTTCGGAATTGCAGCTACGACTCGAAACGCTCATGCGCGATTGATCACGCTCCTCGGGACTTGCTCGCCAAATCGAGCTCACCCAGGGACGAGCGAGAGAGTTCGAACGTCAGCGTGACATCGGGCAGCGCGTGCGCCTTCACTTGTACGGTCAACTCGAGCGGTTGAATCGCAATTCCGTTCGGCAACCCACCGTGCGCGGAGCTGTCGTGAACGATGACGAACTCCGGATGGCCCTGCGGCAGCGCGACTAGATCGATGTACACCTCTCCGCCAGGCGCCAAACTGAACGGGTGCGCGCCGCCGCGCATCCGTTGTAAACGCACCGGCTCGAACCAGCCCGGTGCGGGCCTGCACTTGCTCAACGTGACTTCGATTTGATCGATGGGGCGGCTGCCGGTGTTCGCGACCCGAATGCGGCGATAGCTGAGGCGCGGCAGCTCTTCAGTGCAAAGTTCGCCCTCGCGATCGACCACGAGTCGGGGACCGATGTCCGGTCCCTTGGCGCGGTAACTCCGCCGCGCCGACCAGAGCCACAAGCCCATGCCCCCCGCGGCGAAAATCGCCGCCGCCCAATTGGTGCCGCGTGTCACATAGGCGACCGCGACGGCGAGCACGAGCACCGGAAGACCAATGATGGGGCCAGGCGAGAGTTTCGACGTTGGAGCGGGTTTCAAGCCGTTCGAGCTTACTCCGCTGGACACTGGCTCACGAAACAAATGTCACAAGCCGTTCACGGCGGTGGAACACAGGGCTGCTCAGCTGCTCTAAATGAGTTTTCAAGACGATGCAGTCGAGCCACTCGCGGTCGAGTCGGCAGCCCACTTCATGGAATTGTTGAAGCGCGCGGGCACGCGCGATTTGGGGGAACGCTTCTTCGACGGTCGCGAGAGCGAACGCCGAGAGCGCCCCGAGCCCGGGCGGCCATTGCCGCGCGATCTCGGGAATTAGGCCGAACATTTCGGGGCGGTCTCGGGCTCGCGAACCGGGGCGAGCGGCGCGCGCAGCTGTCATCGATGCGGAGGCCATGGTAAGGCGGCTCGGTGAGCTTCTTCGCCATGCGCGCGGGCGAGCGGCGCGACGTTTGGACTGCTTTTCTGACGCTATTCGCGCTGATCGCCAGCCACGCCTTGCTGGAAACTGCGCGCGATGCGCTGTTCTTGGCCAAGATCCCGGCGACGCGCTTGCCGTTGATGTTCCTGGCAATCGCGTTGTGCTCGGTGGGGCTCGTCAAGTTGAACGGCGTCGCGACGCGGCAGCTGAGCACCCGTCGGGCGCTATCTGCGCTCACGTTGTCTGCCGCGGTGATCACGTTCGGTTTCTACGCGCTCGGCCAACACCTGGGCGCCTGGGGCTTGTACGCGCTGTATATTTGGTCCGGCCTGCTCGCGACTCTGGTGCTCGCGCACTTCTGGGATTTGGTCGCTGAACGCTTCACCATCACCCAAGCGAAGCGTCTGTACGGTTTCATCGGCGCCGGCAGTGTGCTCGGCGCGATTGCCGGGAGCGGCGCCGCAAGCTTGCTGGCCCGGGCGATGCACGCCGACCGCCTCATCTTGGTTGCTGCCATCGGTCTGGGGCTTGCCGGCTTGATCCCGCTGCTCTTCGCGGAGCGACCGAACGCGCCGCAGACGAGCGAAGAAACGCCTCGATTGAGCGAAACAGTCGCTTATGTCGCCCAAGATCCGTATGCGCAACGCGTGGTGGTGGCCCTGTTCTTGGCAACCGTCTGTTTGACGCTCTCTGACTACGTGTTCAAGAGTTCGATCGTAGCGTTGGTCCCCAAGGCGCAGTTGGGCGCGTTTTTGGGCAGCGTGTACTTTGCGATGAACGTCCTGTCACTACTGTGCCAGCTCGGCCTAGTCGCTTGGATCTTGCGGCGGTTGTCGCTCGGCGCAGCGCTCGGCATACTGCCGGCGCTGATGGTGCTATGTGGCCTCGGCATCGCCATGACGGGCGCGCTTGCCGCCGTGATTGCGCTCAAGGCCGCGGATGGTTCATTGCGATATTCGCTCCATCGCACGACGGCGGAGCTCTTGATTTTGCCCTTCGCGGACGACGGTCGCCAACGCGTGAAAGCCTTCGTCGACTTGGTCGGGCAGCGCGGCGGTCAAGTATTCGCTTCGCTTGCGATCCTGGCGTTTGCCGCAGCCAATGCTCCCACGCGCGCGGTCGCGGTCGGCTTGACCGTGCTCGCGAGCGTGTGGCTCGGCTACGCCATCGCGCTGCGCGGTCCTTATTTGGCCGTATTCCGTGCGCGTTTGAAGGCGAGCCGCGCCAATCAGCTCGAGCATTTCCCGGAGCTCGACGTGGCCTCACTCGAGACGCTGCTCGCTTCGTTCGAAAGCCCGAATGACCGTGAAGTGCTGGCCGCGCTGAACGTGCTCGACCGCGAACGTAAGATTCATCTCGTGCCCGCGCTCTTACTGCATCACCCATCGGAGCAGGTCGTGGTGCAGGTGCTGTTGCTCCTGACTCGCTCGGGGCGACGCAGCGCGGTACCAACGGTGAACCGCATCATCGACCACCCCTCGCCCAAAGTCCGCGCGGCAGTCTTCGCGGCGCTCGCGGTGTTGGCTCCGAACCCGGACCAGCTGCGGCAGCGGTTGCTCGAGGAACCGTCCGAAGAAGTGCGCGCCACGCTGCTCGTCAACTTACTCGTCTCGGGTGGAACGCTGACAGAGGAACGAAAGCGGCAAATCGACGAGCTTTTGCGCAGCGGAACGGCGCCGGCGCGCGTCGCATTCGCCGAGGCCATTGGTCACAGTCGCGCTCCGGGGTTCGATCGCGCACTCATCAATTTGGTCGAGAGCCACGAATCGACCGTGCGCCGCGCCGCCGTGCAGGCCATGGGCCACTTGGCGACGGAAAGCCTTCTTCCACAGATCATCGGCGCGCTCGGCGACGAGGCCACACGAACCGACGCCGAACGCGCGCTAATCAACTACGGCGGGAGCGCGCTGCCCGCGCTGACCGAGCGCTTTCGAGACACGCGCACGCCCCAAGCGCTGCGTTGGCGCATCCCTTCCGCGATGGCCCTGTGCGGCAGCAAGCAAACGTTGCATGGTTTGATCGAGTGGCTGCCGCGCGAACCCGACGGTAGCGTTCGCTTCGCGATCTTGCTCGTGCTCGAGCGCATCGTCCGGCAGAATCCAACCTTGACGGTGGATCGAACCGCACTCGGGCGCTCGGTCGGCGAGACATTGACCCGCGCTTATCGTTACCTCGACGCGCGCCTCAATTTAGAGCGCGGCGCGGAACAAGAACGCACGCGCAAAACGCTTGGCTACGAGCTGCTCCACGATCTGCTGCGCGACAAGGAGCGAAACGCCCGCGGCCGCGTGTTTCGGCTGCTCGGGTTACTCTATCCTGCCGAGGATTTTGCGCAGATCTACCGCAGTTTGACGCTCAGCAAGCAACACCGAGCGACGAGCGTCGAGCTGCTCGAGAATATCCTGCGCGAACCAGTGCGCAGTGCCGTACTCGGCTTGGTCGATGATTGCGCCGACGATCTGCGGCTCGCGCGCGCGGGCCGCTATCATCGCGTGCGCTCGCTCGAGTATTCACCGCTCCTCAGCTCATTGGCGGATGGCGAGAGTGCCGCGGTCAGGGAACTCGCTCACTACCACGCGGCGGAGCTTGGCTTCGAGCTCGGCGCCAAATCGGCAGGACAGGCCGCGTGAACCACGAAATATTGGGCGCTGGCCAACCAATACGAGTCGGCATTCGCGACCGAGTGCTCACCTTGCGTTCGTACGCCATGTTGGAAGGGTTGGACGACGACGCGCTCATGCTCCTAGCCGAACACGGCTCGAGCGCAGAATACTCGGACGGCGACGTGGTAAGCCCAGAGGGTGAACCCACGCGCTCGCTGTGCCTGATCGTCGAAGGCGAGATCTTGGTCTCGCGTCAGGGCCAGGTGCTGACCACGCGCCGAACCGGTGAGGCCTATGGCGGACTGCCGCTGCTCGCGCGAGTGCCATCGACGCTAGCCGTTTCTGTGGGCAAAACGTCGACGCTGGAGATCCCCGCGACGGCCTTCGAAGCGGCATTGACGACGAACTTTTCGCTCTTGCGCACCATGCTACGCCAGTTGGGCTCCGCAGTGCTGGCCATGCGCGGCAATCTGCCGACCACGCCGAACGCGGCAAGCGCAGTCGACGAGGGCACGTACTATGATCGACCGCGAACGATCGTCGAGCGCTTGATCAATCTACGCCAAGGCAACTTCCGTCACATGAACATGGAAGCGTTGCTCGATCTCGCGCGCAGCATGATCGAACTGCGCTATCCGGCCGGTGCTCTGCTGTGGAATCCAGGTGACCCCTCGACGCACGCCCTGCATATCGAAGCCGGCCGCGTGCGTTGTACGGAGCGCGACGGACGCGCCGCCTACGTTGGACATGGTTTCACCATTGGCGTACTGGACGCCTGGTCCGGATCGAGAGTCTACGAAGCGCGGTCCGAAACACCGCTGATCGCCTTTCGTATCGACGTCGAAGGCTTCTTGTCCCTGCTCGAGGCGCACCCGGAAGTGGGCTTGGATTTGCTGCGCGGCTTTGCGGCGGACTTGTTGAGCGGCCCTCGTCCTAGCCAACCACCGAGCGCCAATCGCAGTTAGTCGCGCCTCCGGCGTCGACGCAAAAGCGCCTCACCCTGCGCACGCAGGACACATTGCGCTGTCTAACTTGACCGCTCGTGCGATTGGCACGCACGCTCGCGGCGGCATGGCGTCAGACGTCGACTCGTTTCCGGGGAATGGCCAGCTTTCAGCGCTGATCCGCGCGAAGGATTGGAATCTCACCACGTTGGGCTCAATCGATACATGGTCGCCCAGCTTGGGCACCGTGCTGCGCCTCATGCTCAGCTCACGCTACGCAATGTGGATGGGTTGGGGTCCAGAGCTCACCTTTTTTTATAACGACGCCTACGCGGCGCAGACCTTGGGCGCGAAACACCCTTGGGCGCTCGGTCAACCGGCAAGCGCCGTCTGGGCGGAGATTTGGCACCTGATCGGGCCGCGCATCGCGCACGTGATGCAAACCGGCGACGCCACTTGGGATGAAGGCCTGCAGTTGTTCCTCGAGCGCAACGGCTATCCCGAGGAGACCTATCATACCTTCTCGTATAGTCCTGCGCCGGGTGACGCGGGCCAGATCGGTGGCTTGTTCTGCGTGGTGATCGAAGAGACCGAGCGCGTAATCGCCGATCGCCGACTGTCACTCTTGCGCAATTTCTCGGCAAGTCTCTCGCAGGCCAAGAGTGCCGAGGGCGTATTCGGTGCGCTCACGCAATGTCTCCGCCAGGACGCGAGGGATCTGCCATTTTCGCTCTGCTACTTGTTCGCCGAAGATGGCAAGTCCGTGCGTCGCGCAGCGTTCACCGGCTTCGATGGAACCGAACCCGAAGCGGGCGCTACCTTCTTGCTCGATTCAGGGGGACTCTGGCGCTTTCAAGAGATGTTCGAGCATGCCTCGGAGCTCGTGATTGAACTGGATCCCGTGCGCGCTTGGCCTCAGGGAGCATGGGATCGCGCACCGAGTCGCGCGATTGCGGTCCCCATAGCCGAGCCGGGCGAAGGGCGCCCTGCGGGCGTATTCATCGCGGGGTTGAATCCGCATCGCCCGCTCGACGATAGCTTGCGCAGCTTCGTCACGCTCTTCGTCGGTCAGCTCGCGGCCGGCCTGACCAACGCTGGCGCATACGAGGCCGCACAGAAACGAGCCGAAGCATTGGCTCAGATCGATCGCGCCAAGACCGCGTTTTTCTCCAACGTGAGCCATGAGTTTCGCACTCCGCTCACTTTGATGCTCGGGCCGACGGAAGATGCGTTGAGCTCGCCCGAGCGCGCGCTATCGGGCGCCAATCTAGAGACGGTGCATCGCAACGAGCTTCGGTTGTTGAAGCTCGTCAACGGGCTCTTGGACTTTGCGCGCATCGAGGCGGGCCGCGCACGCGCCTCCTATCAGCCGACTGATTTACGAGCGCTGACGGTGGACCTCGCGAGCACCTTCCGCTCGGCGATCGAGCGCGCCGGGTTGAGCTTCGAGGTCGACTGCCAAGTGTTGCCCGAGCCGATCTACATCGACCACGACATGTGGGAGAAGATCGTGCTGAATCTACTCTCGAACGCGCTGAAGTTCACGTTCACGGGCAGCATCGCCGTTGGCCTGAGCTTTCGCGCGGACCACGCCGTACTCGCGGTGCGTGACACCGGCGTTGGCGTTGCGGCGGATGAGCTCCCCCGCTTGTTCGAGCGCTTTCACCGCATCGAGGGCACACGCGCGCGCACCCACGAAGGCTCGGGCATCGGCCTTGCGCTCGTTCACGAGCTGGTTCGCTTGCACGGCGGAACCATCGAAGTCGAAAGCGCACTCGATCGCGGGACGATTTTTTCGATCGCGATCCCAACGGGCAAGTCGCACCTACCCGAAGACAGCGTGGGAGACGACACAGGGCGCCCCACGCCGACCAACGCCTACGCGACGTACGTCGAGGAGGCGCTACGCTGGGTGCCCCCCTCGAGCTCCAGCGCGCCCTCGGGTCGCAAGCGCGAGGCGCAGCTCGGCGCTCGCGTATTGGTGGCCGACGACAACGCGGATATGCGCGAATACATCGTGCGCTTGCTGGGTCAACATTGGTCAGTCGAAGCCGTATCCGATGGCTTGGAAGCTTTGCAGGCTGCGCGACGCACCCCTCCCGACCTGATCATCTCGGACGTGATGATGCCGCACCTCGATGGTTTCGGCTTGATCCGCGAGCTTCACCTCGACCCGCGAACCGCCAACACGCCCATCATTTTGCTTTCGGCACGAGCGGGTGAGGAAGCGACGGCCGAAGGCTTGCGCGCTGGCGCAGACGACTACCTGGTGAAGCCATTTTCGGCGAGCGCGCTGTTGATCCGCGTCGAGGCTCAGCTCTCCAACGCGCGCCTCCGGCAGAGCCTGCGCGAGGTCGCAGAAATGGAGCGATGGCGACTAGAACTCATCTTTCGTGAATCCCCCGCCGCGATCAGCATCATGCGCGGCCCCGAGCTGCGGGTCGAACTGGCCAATCCGCTCATCCTGCAGATTTGGGGGAAGACAGCGGCCGTCATCGGCCAGCCCTTCGCCGAAGCGGTCCCCGAGATCCATGGCCAAGGCTATCTCGAGCTGCTGCACGCCGTGCGCGAGACGGGTATTGCCACCCACGGTAAGGAAGCGCTCGCGCGTCTCGACCGCGCGGGAGATGGCGTGCTCGTCGAAGCCTACTTCGACTTCGTGTACGCGCCGTTCCCTTCAGCTGACGGCACGATTGACGCTGTTTTCGTGCATGCCTACGAGGTCACCGACCAGGTGTTGGCCCGACGTAACTCGGACCAGCTGCGCGACACCGCACAACGCGCACACAAAGACGCCGAGGCCGCCAATCGTCTGAAGGACGAATTTTTGGCAACGATGAGTCACGAGCTGCGCACGCCGCTGAATGCCATTCTCGGCTGGGCGTCACTGTTGCGTCGCGGTGAGCGCGACGCGGACGGTCTGGAACGTGGGCTTGCGACCATCGAGCGCAACGCGCTCGCCCAAGCGCGGTTGATCGAGGACGTGCTCGACGTTTCACGCATCATCAGCGGTAAATTGCGGCTGGATGTTCGCCGCATCGATCTAGTGGCGATTGCCAATGCCGCAGCCGACGTCGTTCGCCCAGCGGCTGCGGCGCGGCGCGTTCGGCTCTCGCTCGCTGCTGGCCCCGAGCCGACCGTGGATTTGGTGGGTGACCCGGATCGCTTGCAGCAAGTCGTATGGAATTTGCTCAGCAACGCGGTCAAGTTTACGCCGAGCGATGGTGCCGTCACGCTCAGCATCGAACGCCATGGCAGCGCGCTGCGGGTCATCGTGTCCGACACGGGCGCCGGCATCGCGCCTGAACACCTGCCATTCGTGTTCGAGCGGTTTCGCCAGGTCGACAGCTCGACCACGCGCAAATACGGCGGATTGGGCCTGGGGCTCGCGATCGTGCGCCACCTAGTCGAGCTTCATGGCGGTTCGGTTTCGGCGCACAGCGCCGGTGTCGGCCATGGCGCCACGTTTACCGTCGAGCTCCCCGTCCGAGCGCTCGATAGCCAGCAATCCGAAACCACGCTGCTCGGCTCTATCGAGCGCACGCCCGAGTCGTCGCGATCGTTGACCATGCTTCTGGGAGTCAAAGTCTTAGTCATCGACGACGACGAAGATTCGCGGCTCTTGCTGCAGACCGCGCTGGAAAGCGTCGGGGCTTGGGTCCGGCTTGCGGACTCCGCCGCGAGTGCCTTCGACTTCCTCGAGCAACAGCGGGTCGACGTCGTGATCAGTGACATCGGAATGCCCGAAGAAGACGGGATCTCGTTGATGCGCCGGGTGCGCGCAGTACCGCAACTCCAGCGCTTGCCGGCAGTCGCGCTCACCGCCTACGCGCGCAGCGAAGACGTGACGCGCGCGCTGGACGCGGGCTTTCAACGACACGTCGCGAAGCCCGCGAATATCTCAGAGTTGGCGCAAACCGTCGCAGACCTAGTAGAGACCGCGAACCTCAGCGGGGTGTGATCAGCGTGTCTCGCTTCACTTGCGAACCTCCACGCGCTTGCCGTCCGCCATATCCGCGCTGGAGAGCTTGACCACGCGCGAGTCGGCGTCGATTCCGCTGGCGATCAACACGGTGGCGCCAGTATCGCGTTCGACGGTGACCGGCACGAGACGCAAGGTATTGTCCGGTTCGACGAGCGCGAGCCGCAAGCCCTTGGCGTCGTTCATCAGCGCCGTCGCCGGCACTTCGTACACGCGGTGCGACGATGGCAGAGTCAGCGAAACCTCGGAATACATGCCCACCAGGAGCTCGTTCTTGGGGTTCGGCACGCGCACTTCGACCAACATCGTGCGCGTGTTTTGATCGAGCGCGCCGGACGACCGCGCCACTTTGCCCTGGAAGGCGCGGCCGGGATACTCGCGAACGCTGACCTTCGCGTCGAGGTCGTTTTTGACCCCAGCGGCGGCGTCCTGCGGCACCTGGATGAATACGCGAACCGGATCGAGGATCGCCACTTTGAACAGCGGCGTCGCGTTGCCCGAGCTCACCAATGAGCCTCGCTCGACGTTGCGCGCCGTCACCGTGCCCGCAAACGGCGCGATCACGCGGGCGAACGACTTGAGTTGCAGCAAACGACGGATGTTCGCCTGCTGCACGGCCACGCCTGATTTCGCGACCTTCACGCTCGCCGAGTCGACCACCGACTGGGCCTGGGTTTTGTCCAAGTCTTGTTGGCTCGCCACACCCGCGGGCACGAGCTGTTTGAAACGCTCGAGGTTCGCCTCGGAGAACTCGCGATTGGCGTCCGCTTGAGTTACCCCGGCGCTCGCCTGGGCGAGCTGCGCGCGCGCCTGGTCGAGCTCCTGATCGAGCTCGGGCGTTTCGATCTCGGCCATGACTTGGCCTTCTTTGACCTTGTCGCCGATGTCCACCAGCCATTTGGCGATGTAGCCGTTCGCGCGCGGATAGAGCGTCGTCTCTTCCAGCGCACGCACGCTACCGGACAGCACGATCGCTCGATCGCTGTTCACGACTTTCGGACTTATCACCTCGACACGCGGGGCGCTCTCCGCCTCCAAGCGCGCCCCCTCGGCCAGCTCGGCTTTGGCGCGATGGCGCGGGAGGTAACCGAATAGAAACGCCGCGCCGAGGATCAAAGCGCCGACCGCGCCGAGCGTCAGCAAGCGCCCCCGGCTCACGTTCGCCGGCTCCGGCAAATCGAACCCCAAATCCTCCGCCGCAGGGTGCGCAGATTGCTGGGCCAGCTCGGTGTGGGAATGTTCGGACGAAGTCACAGATCCTCCAACAGCGGGTCTTTCGTGGGCGCTTTGTTGCGCAGCACGCTGTACATCACAGGTACGAAAAATAGCGTCGTCGCGGTGGCCAGCAACAAGCCGCCAATCACCGCGCGGCCGAGCGGCGCATTCTGCTCGCCGCCTTCACCCAATCCGAGAGACATCGGGAGCATGCCGATGATCATGGCCATGGCCGTCATCAAGACCGGGCGGAGTCGGGTCATGCCGGCGGCCAGCGCGGCGTGCTTGGCGTCGCGGCCGACCTTTCGCTGATCGTTGGCGAAGGTGACGACGAGAATGCTGTTCGCGGTAGCCACACCCACGCACATGATCGAGCCCATCAACGCTGGCACACTGAGCGTGGTCCCTGACAGGAACAGTAGCCAGACGATGCCAGCAATAGCGCCCGGCAAGGCCATCAAGATCACCAGCGGATCGAGCCACGACTGGAAGTTCACCACCATCAACAGGTACACGAGCGCGACCGCGAAGATCAGGCCGAACCCGAGGCCCCTGAAGGACGACTCCATGCTCTCCACCTGGCCCTTGATCTTGACCGTCGTGCCGCGTGGGAGGTTCGGTTTGATGCGATCGACGATCTTGCTGATCGCTGTCGAAACCGAGCCGAGATCGGTGCCATCGACATTGGCTTGGACGTCGAAGGTCCGCGCCGCGTTGTAGTGAGTGATGTTCGCGGGCGCTACCGAGCGCGAGATCGTGGCTACGTTGGACAAGAGCTGCGGACCATAGCCAGTGGGCGTTGAAAGCGGGGTGCGCTCCACCGCGTCGAAGCTATTGTTTTGATACTGCGGCGTTTGCACCGCGACAAGGTATTGCACGCCGCGTTTGGCATCGAGCCAGTAACTCGGCGACACCTGAGAGCTCGAAGACAGCGACACCAAAAGGTCACTCGCCACGTCTTTTTGCGTCATGCCCGCTTGTGCGGCCATCGTGCGATCGACGTCGATCTTGAGCTGCGGCTTGGTCAACACTTGCGCCAAGTGCACGTCGACCGCGCCGGGAATGCCCCTCACCTCTCCGAGGATCTGACGAGCGACCTTGAGCGTCTCGTCTTCCTTGCCCGGCACGCCGATCAGCTGCACGTCGATGGGCGCGGCCAAGCCGAAGTTCAACACCTGCGTCGAGATGTCCGGAGCCAAGAAGAAGAACGTTGATTCTGGATAATCCTGACGCAGCTTGCTGCGCAACTTTCGCACATAGTCTGGCGTTGGGGCGTGGTCCTCTTTCAGCGCGATGCTGATCTGACCGTCAGAGGGTGAGATCAGCGCGCCCTCGCTGAGCGAGAGATTCAAACCGCTGTTCGGAATGCCGAGGTTATCGAGCATGGTCGCGATTTCCGAAGGCGGAATCACGGTGCGAATCGTCTTCTCGATTTCCGCGAAGCGGCGCTCGGTTTCCTCGATGCGCAAGCCTGGTGCGCCGCGCACGTGCAATTTGATCAAGCCAGCGTCCACGCTGGGAAAGAAATCACGTCCAAGTAACGGCACGATGACGACCACGCTGACCGCGACGAAGGCCAAGAACGCGGTAACGAAAGCGCCCCGGTGTTCGAGCGACCAGGCCAGCCAACCGCCGTAAGCCGTGCGCAGACGCGCAAACGCGCGATCGAATGCCGCAAAGAAGCGCCGCGCCAAGCCCGGCTTTCCGTGATGCCCTTCAGCGTGCTCCTTGGCTTCTTTCTCGAGCAGGAAGCGCACCAACGTCGGCACCAGGGTGCGCGAGAGGAAGTACGAGGTGAGCATCGCGAACACGACCGCCAGAGCCAGCGGCACGAACAGCGATTTGGCGGCGCCGGCGATGAACGCGACCGGCACGAACACGATGCAAATACAGAGCGTCGAGACCATCGCGGGCACCGCGATCTCTTGCGCGCCATCCACAATCGCTCGAATGAAGGGCTTTTTCTGGCCCATGTTGCGGTGGATGTTTTCGATCGCGACGGTCGCGTCGTCGACCAAGATGCCGACCGCCAGCGCCATGCCGCCAAGGGTCATCACGTTCAAAGTGTGACCGAGCGCGCGCAAGACGATGATCGAAACCAAGATCGAGAGCGGAATCGAAACGACGACGATCAGCGTGCTCCGCCAGCTGCCGAGGAACAGCAAAATCATCAACGCAGTGAGCGCTGCGGCAATCGCAGCCTCTTTCACCACACCGCTAACCGCCGCGCGCACGAACACCGACTGATCGAAGAGCAGCGACGCCTTCAGCTCCTTGGGCACCTTGGCCAGCGCGCCGGGAAGCACATCACGGATGTGCCCGACCACATCGAGGGTGCTCGCGCTGCCGTTTTTCAAGATCGACATCAACACGGAGCGACCGCCCGACACGTGCACCATGCTCGTCTGCGGCGCGTACCCGTCTCGCACATTGGCCACATCGCGGATGTACACCGTGGTGTTGTTCACGGTCTTGACCGGAATATCGCCCAACTCACTGATCAGCTCGGGGCTCGAGTTGATCACGATCGGGTACTCTTCGACGCCCATCTTTGCGGTGCCGGTCGGCAAAATCACGTTCTGCAGGCCGAGCGCGTTGTTCACGTCACGCGGCGACAGGCCCCACGCGTACAGCCGCTGGGGGTCGATATCGACCATGATCTGGCGCTGCTTGCCGCCATAAGGATACGGAACCTGCGCGCCCGGCACGGTCACGACTTCGGCGCGAATGAAGTTCATGCCGTAGTCGAAGATCTGCTGCTCACTGAGCGAATTGCTCTCCAGCGCGATCTGCAAAATCGGAACGTTCGACGCGCTGTAGCGGATGATGAACGGCGGCGTCGCGCCTGGCGGCATGGACCGCACCACGGCTTGCGACACCGCCGTGACCTGCGCCGTGGCGCCGTCGATGTTTGCGCCCGGCTGGAAGAAGATCTTGATCACCGCGACGCCGCTCAACGTCTGACTCTCGACGTGTTCGATGTCGTTGACGGTGGTGGTGAGCACGCGCTCGTAGTTGGTGACGATGCGCTTTTCCATCTCCTCCGGCGGCAACCCGCCGTAGTTCCAGATCACCGAGATCACGGGGATGTCGATGTCGGGGAAGATGTCGGTCGGCATTCGCAGGATGGTGAACACCCCGAGGATGACGATCAGCATCGACATCACGATGAATGTGTATGGGCGCTGGAGCGCGACGCGAACGAGCCACATGGGAAAACGGGGCGTTTTCGTACATCCCGAACGACTCGGGCTGCTCGGAGAAACGCGGCCTCGGTTGTCCTAGAGTCAGGGGTCGCGATCGTCCAATAGATTGTTCCGTATCGTGTGATACCTTGCTGGTATCACACGGGGC
>Ga0164241_10002108_pt1 | contig 22355 bp, 14 predicted proteins | sample OricomyardsoilBY_FD_108780 | JGI IMG/M metagenome (GOLD analysis project Ga0164241, IMG submission 108780) | Backyard soil microbial communities from Emeryville, California, USA - Original compost - Back yard soil (BY) | ecosystem: Environmental > Terrestrial > Soil > Unclassified | place: USA... | reverse complement strand
TCACCGCCTGGTTCGAATCCGTTCTCGACGACAATTGATCGAAAGCGGCCTCCCAGACTTTGCGGCTGAGGCCGTTGCCCAGACACCGCGCGTGGTTATCCCCGCGCCTCGGCCGCGCTCACCGTGACGTACGGCTCCTCCCGCGGTGCAGCCTGGTGACCGCCGCTCAAAAGCCGCCACCACTGGCGCGCGCTCACGCCGACGACCAGCAACACGAGCACGAGAAACGTGCCGGTCACCGCGATGTTCACGTGATTGTTGGTGAGGAGATGCTGCCACTTCGCGAGCTCCGCGGAGCTGCCGCCGGCGGCGATCTGTTTTTTCAATCCTTCGGCGGTGCTTAAAAAGCCGATACGCGGATCGGCGCTGAAAATCTTCATCCAGCCAGCGGTCATCGTCACCGCCAGCAGCCAGAAAAACGGCACGAGCGTAACCCACAGATAACGGACGCGTCCCATCTTGATCAGAACCGTCGTGCCGAGCGCGAGCGCCAGCACGGCGAGGAGCTGGTTGGCGACGCCGAAGATCGGCCACAGCGAGTTGATGCCTCCGAGCGGATCGATCACGCCCTGATAGAGAAACCATCCCCACGCCCCGACGAAGGCCGCGCTTGCCACCGCGTTGCCGGGGATCGAGTTCGTCCGACCCAGCGGCTTCGACACAAGGCCGAGCAAATCTTGTACGAGAAATCTCCCTACGCGCGTGCCCGCGTCGATCGTCGTGAGGATAAACAGCGCCTCAAACATGATCGCGAAGTGGTACCAAAGCGGCAGCAGGTGTTTCCCGAGCACGCCGGCGAACATCTGCGCCATGCCCACTGCGAAGGTCGGCGCGCCGCCCGTCCGCCCGACGAGATTGGCTTCGCCGACGCTGGCGGCGAGAGCCGCCATCTGTGCCTGCGTCACTGGATGCCCGAGCGCGGTCACGCTCGCGACCACCGCCGCCGGATCGCCGCGCATGTTGATCGCGAAATATTCTCCCGGCTCCATCGAGCACGCCGCAATCAACGCCATCACGCCCACCAGCATTTCGGTGATCATCGCTCCGTAGCCGATCACGCGAATGTCGCTCTCGCGCGTAATCAGTTTTGGCGTCGTTCCCGACGAGATCAGCGCGTGAAACCCCGACACCGCGGCGCACGCTATCGTGATAAAGCAAAAGGGGAAAACCGGTCCCGCCACCACCGGCCCGCTCCCGTCGATGAACTGCGTCAGCGCGGGCATCTTCAACGCGGGGGCGAGGATCAGGATGGCACCCGCCAGCACGGCCACCGCGCCGATTTTGAGAAACGTGCTCAGGTAATCGCGAGGCGCGAGCAGCAGCCAGACCGGCAGGATCGAGGCCAGCATTCCGTATCCGATGATCCACCACGCGAGCGTCGTGCCGCTCAACGTGAGTTTCGCTTCGAGCGCGGTGCCGTGCAGAAATTGACCGCCCCACACCGCGGCCATCAATGCGATGAAGCCAAACACGCTGACCAGACCGATGCGGCCCGGCACCCAATAGCGCAGCGCGCAACCCATGAGCACCGCGATCGGCATGGTCGCGGCGATCGTGAACAAGCCCCACGAGCTGTCCTTCAACGCGTTCACCACGACGAGGCCGAGTACCGCGATCAGGATGATCATGATCGCGATGATGCTCACCAGCGCGAGCAACCCCGCGAAGGGCCCGATCTCGTCGCGGATCATTTGCCCGAGCGATTTTCCGCCGCGCCGCGTCGAGCAGAACAAGATCACCGAGTCATGCACGGCCCCGCCGAGCGTCGCGCCGACCAAGATCCACAGCAGTCCAGGCAGGTATCCAAATTGTGCCGCCAGCACGGGTCCGACGAGCGGCCCCGGTCCGGCGATGGCGGCGAAGTGATGGCCAAAAACGATCCAGCGATTCGTGCGCACGAAGTCGCGGCCGTCTTCTTTCACCATCGCGGGCGTCGCGCGCTGTTCGTCGAGCGTGAGCACTTTCGCCATCAGCCACGCGCTATGAAAACGGTACGCGATCGCGAAGACGCACACGGATGCGATGACCATCCAAAGCGCGTTCACGTGCTCGCCACGCGACCACGCGAGGATCGCGAGCGAACCGGCGGCGAGCGCGATCACCACGCTCCATCCGAGTACGCGCGGCCATTTAATGGAAGAGGCGGAACTCATCGTCATCATCGGGGAATGTCTTGGGGGGAAACGAAGCGGGAAACGCGCTGCACCGTAGCTTGCGCAAATTTCGTTTCCACGAAAATCCCGCACGAGCACCGGCCGGCTTGGAAGCCGGCGAACGGCCTCCGCTCCGAGGGCGCGTCGTTCGCTTCGCACACGCCAATCCACGCGCACCCCCGTAATCTGCGGTTAATGTTCACCGTGTTACGCTCTCGCCCATGAAACCCTCCGCCCCCGCGTTTTCCGCCGCCCGCCCCGCTTCGTCGTCGCCTCGCCTGGTCGCGTTGCTCGCCCTCGCCGCCGCGATGCCTGCCGTCGCTCTGGCCACGCCCGAACGCGGCCAGGTGCCTCCGCATCCGCCGCGCATGAATCCCACCGGCATCCCCGCCTTTCCCGGCGCTTGGGGCGGCGGCATGTTCACCACCGGCGGACGCGGCGGTCAGGTCATCGCGGTCACGAATCTAAAGGACTCCGGCGCCGGTTCGCTGCGTGCCGCCATCGATACCGACGGTCCGCGCATCGTTGTTTTCCGCGTCGCCGGCACGATTCACCTCGAGTCGAACCTCAACATCGACCACCCCGACATCACCATCGCCGGCCAGTCCGCGCCCGGTGACGGCATCTGCATCGCCGGCCAGTCGCTGAACATCAACACGCACAACGTCATCCTCCGCCACTTGCGCGCGCGTCGCGGCGATCCGCACGGCGGCCAGGGCTCCGACAACATTGGCGGCAATCCCGAAGGCCAGATCATCATCGACCACTGTTCCACCAGCTGGGGCATGGACGAAAATCTCTCGCTCTACCGCCACATGCAGAAAATGGCCGAGGGTCCCGACATCAAAAACGCGACCGAGAAACTCACGATCCAGTGGTCGATCTCCAGCGAAGCGCTCGATGGAAAACACCACGCGTTCGGCGGCACTTGGGGCGGCAAGGACTCCACCTTTCACCACAATCTTTTCGCCTCCAACACCGCGCGTAATCCCTCGATCGGCATGTCCGAGTTCTTCGACTTCCGGAATAACGTAATCTTCAACTGGGGCCACCGGACCATCGATGGCGGCGACGAAACCTCGATGATCAATCTCATCAACAATTACTTCAAACCCGGCCCCGCCGCGAAGCCGGACATGATCAGCACCATCGCGCGCATCGAGCAGCGCAGCATGTACTCGCCCGGCAGCGCCTGGCGCGAAGGCGATTGGTACCCGAAAGAAGCCAACCGCCCCGGCAAATGGTATGTCGCGGGTAATATCGTCGAAGGCCACGACGACGTGACCGAGAACAACTGGAAGGGCATGCGCGGCAATGAACAGCTCGCCCGCGTGAACACGCCCTTCGTCGGCTGGCCGCTCCCGCAGGAAAGCGCCGAAGCCGCGCTCAAGTCGGTCCTCGCCAAGGCCGGCGCCACGTTGCCGCGTCGCGATTCTGTCGATACACGCGTCATGGAAATGGTTCGCACCGGAAAGCCCACCGTGCGCAACGGCATCATCAGCGATCCCTCCGAAGTCGGCGGTTACCCTGATTTGAAATTTAATCCGTCCGATCTCCCCGCCGACACCGATGGCGACGGCATGCCCGACGCCTGGGAACTCACGCACAAGCTCGATGCGAAAAATGCCGCCGACGGCGCGATCGACACCGATGGCGACGGCTACACCAACGTCGAAGAATTCCTCAACGGCACCGATCCCCGCGAGAAACTGAATTACCGCAACCTCGCCAACAACGTGGACACGATCAGCGGCTGACCGCGGAAGCACCGCGCGCCTTCGGAACTCCGCCGCTCGGAGCGCCGGCTTGGGAGCACCGACATCCGCCGTGGCTCTCCGCGGTTTGCGTTCCGCATCGCGCAGTAACGAACCGAGCCCGGCGAACCGCCGGGCTCAACCCGCGGGCCGCGTGTTCTCCCCGGACCAGTCGGGCCGCAATCATGCCCCGACGCGTTTTCCGCCTGTCGCCTCAGGCCATCTCGTCGAAGAGCCAGCCGATCATGTCATCCGCGGCATGCATCACCGCCACGTTCGCTTTCGCCAGCGTGCCCGCTTCGAGCAGGTCGACCATATTATCGGGCGACACATCCCCGTCCGCGATTCGTCCGGCGGCATCGCCGGCTTGCGCGAACGCGCGCTGCATTCCCCGACGTGGGGCTTCAAACAATTCGAGCTGACGATGGGAATTAACCGACGAGATCATGGCTCCAGTATCGTCTGCCGAAACGCATTTCTAAATAGGGACAACCACTCGTTTTTTCCCGGGAGCGACGCGGTCCACGTTCTTCCACGCCCATCACAAAACGTGTTCAAAACGCGTCCGCCCGCCTGGCGCACCGATCTCTCCGCCGGTTCGATTTCAGCACGCATTTTCTGCTGCTCCGCCGTCCCGAACGGTCCCTTACTGGCGTGATTTTCGCCGCCGCTCCGTCGTGGAAACACCGTGGCCGCCGCGCGATTGACAAGAAAACGGACACGTGCGTCTTCGGGCTGCCCTCCGCTTTCCCGACCGCCCAACCCCTGTCTGAGCGCCCCTGTTCGTCCGGCTTTCACCGCCGCAGCATCTCACGAATGGCGTTCGCTTTCCCCTACCGTCATGAACTCATTCGCCCGTACGGCGCTCGCCGTGTTGTCCTTCGGATTCCTGTCCGCGCTCACCGCGATCGCGCAAGTCCCCTTGCTCAGCGACCACTTCGACGACGGCAGCCGCACCGATTTGTCGCCCACGACTTCCGCCGCCTGGTACTCCAGCGCCACCAGCGCGACCGTGCTGACCAACGGTGCGGGTGGCGCCAACGGCTCGCTCGCGCTCGATAACGGCTCCAGCCGCACGCTCGTCGGCTATTTCACCGCCGACGGCTCGCCCGCGACGATTCCCACCGGCGAAACGATGACGCTCACGGTTAACTTCACCGTCACCGGCGCGCCGCTCACGAAAAACAACGGCGTCATCTTTGGCCTGTTGCAAAGTGTCGCCAACCCCGCCGCCACGAGCGGTTCCGGATTCGCCGCCGACGGGAGCCCTAATATCAACGCGCGCGTCTCCGGCGATTACGGCAGCAGCAATCCGTCGTCGGGCATTTTCTCCAACTACACCGGCTACGCCGCGTGGACCAATCTCAACGGCAACAACTCCACCCTGCGCAAACGCAATGGCTCCAACCCCGGCCTCAACAACGCCAGCGCCGCGTGGGCGCAAATCGGCTCCTCCACCGGCTCCGGCACCGCGCCCGTGGAAAACATTTCCTACCAGGCCGTCCTCTCGCTCACGCATACCGCAGCCGGCGGGATGGATCTCACTTACGCGCTGAAGCAGGGCGCGACCGTCCTCAACACCCTCAGCTCGTCCGAAGCGGTCGCGAGTTTCACCACCTTCGACACGGTCAATATCTACATGGCCAGCAGCACGCTCGACGGCACCTCCTCGGCCAGCCTCGTGCTCAACCAGATCGACGTCACTCTCACCAACTCCGCCATCGCCGTCGCACCCGCGATCACCACACCGCCCGCCGACCAGGCGGTCTTCGTGGGCCAGCCCGCATCGTTCTCCGTCGTCGCCACCGGCACCGCGCCGCTCGCGTATCAGTGGCGCAAGGACGGCGCGCCGATCGCTGGCGCTACGACCGATACGTTTTCAATCCCGTCCGCGCAGCTCGCCGACAACGCCAGTTACGACGTGGTCGTTTCCAACGCCGTGGACTCCGCAACCAGCACTCCCGCGACCTTGACCGTCACCGTCGCGCCGGCCGCTCCGACCATCACGACCGATCCCGTTTCCCACACCGTTAATCTCGGCGAGAGCGTCAGCTTCGTTGTGATCGCAAGCAGCGAGAGCGCGCTCACGTATCAATGGCGCAAGGACGGCGCCGACCTCCCCGGCGAAACCGGCGCGACGCTCGCCATCGCGTCCGCGCAATCGTCGGACGAGGGCGCGTACGACGTGGTCGTTTCCAACGCCGGCGGCTCCACCCCGAGTGTCGTCGCCACCCTCGCCGTCAATGCGCCGCCCTCGATCCTCACGCCCCCCGCCAGCCAGTCCGCGCTCATCGGCGGCACGGTCACCTTCAACGTCGCCGTCACCGGCAGCGCGCCGTTCACCTATCAGTGGCGCAAAAACGGCACGCCGATTCCCTCCGCCATCAACGCGAGCCTCACGCTCACGAATCTCCAGACGACCGCCGCCGGCAGCTACGATGTCGTCGTGAGCAATGTCTTCGACCACGTCACCAGCGCCGCCGCCACGCTCTCCGTTTCCGCCGGCCTGCCGTATTCAAGTTTCAACCTCACCGGCTTCGGCCAGGCCACGACCGGGGGCGGCGTCATCCCGACGACCGATGCCGGCTATCGCCAGGTGTCCACGCCGCTCGAATTCATCACCGCCCTGGCTGACAAAACCGGCGCCGTGAAAGTCATCGAGATCATGAACGACCTCGACCTCGGCTGGAATGAGGTCGGCGCGACCGTCCAGGATTTCAGCATCTTCCGCCAGCACGCCGCGCCCAAGTTGCATCTGCGCCTCCTCGTCACCGGCGTCGGCCTGATCGATGTGCAGAACAAAACCGGCCTCACGATTTTCTCAGCCAACGGCGCATGCATCCGTCACGCGACCCTCAACATCAAGAGCTCCAGCAACATCATCGTGCGCAACCTGAAGTTCGACGAGCTGTGGGAATGGGACGAGGCCAGCAAGGGCGACTATGACAGCAACGACTGGGATTTCATCGACCTCGGCAACGCCGGCACCGTCTTCAATATCTGGATCGATCACTGCACCTTTACGAAAGCGTACGATGGCGTGTCCGACATCAAAAAGGGCAGCTACAACATCACCTTCTCGTGGAATAAATACATGGGCGACGACGGAGCCACGAACCCCAACAGTTTCGTCCGCCAGCAGATCGCCGCCCTCGAAGCCAATCGCGCCGCGTATCCGATGTTCAATTTCCTTCGGACGAATGGATTCAGCATCGAGGACATCGTCACGATTCTCCAAGGCCACGACAAAACCCACCTGATCGGCGCCAACTCGCTCGACGCGGATAACAACAACCACACCGTCACCTTCCATCACCAGTGGATGTTGAATCCGTGGGACCGCCTTCCGCGGCTGCGCGGCGGCAATGTTCATAACTATAATCTTTTCGTCGACGCCCGCCTCGGCCGCGCCGCGAAGGCGCTCCGTGACGCACGCGCGAGCGCGATGACGACCTCCGCCCGAAACACGCTCAACAACACGTATAATTTCAACGTCTTCCTCAACGGCAGCATCTCCACCGAAGGCGGCGCCATCCTCGTTGAAAAGTCCGTGTACCTCGACGTCATCACGCCGCTTCGCAACAACCAGACCGACGTCAATAACCCGATCTACACCGGCAAAATCCTCGCGCTCGACACGATCTCCCAGATGACGAGCAACGCCGGCGTCACCACGACCGTGCGCGGCAACAGCACCGATGCCGGCAATCCGATGGGCCCGGTCCAAGCGGCGATCATCCCCTTCTCGTGGAATCTGCCCGGCGGCGTGCTTCCCTACGCCGCGCCGATGGACGATCCCGCCGGCCTCGAGGACATCGTCCACTCGGGCGCGGGCGCCGGCAAACTCGCGTGGTCAAAAGACAACTGGCTCAAAACCTCCTACGCGGGTAGCGCGCCTGTCATCCTGGCATCGCCCGCCTCGCAAACCGTCTCCGCCGGCACGAACGTAAGCCTCAGTGTCGCCGCCACCGGCGCCGCGCCGCTTGCGTATCAGTGGTTCAAGGACGATGCGGCCCTCGATAATCAGAACAACGCCACGCTGAACCTCGCGTCCGTCCAAGCCGCGCAAGCCGGCAGCTACCGTGTGATCGTGAGCAACCCCTACGGCGACACCGCGAGCGAATCCGCGACGCTCACCATCGGCCAGAATTTTGCCTCGTGGATCGCCGCCCAAGGCCTGGCCGGGCCTGATGCCGCGCCTGACGCGGATTACGACGGCGACGGCCTGAGCAACGCGTTCGAGTTTGCCACCGGCACTTCACCGATCGCGGTCGATGCAAGCGCGCCGCTGACCTTCACCTCCAGTGGCGACGACCTCGTGTTCCGCTTCACGCATCCGCTCGGTTTACTGGGCGTTACTTATCACGTGGAAACCTCGACCGATCTCGTGAATTGGGCGCCGTCCGGCGTCGCCCCCGTGGTGGAATCTACGACGGAAAATGCGGAGACCGTCGCGGTGAGTTTCCCCGCGGGACAACCAGAGTTCTTTGTCCGTCTGGCAGTGACACTCGAATAAAGCAGCGCGATGCCGCCCGCGCCTTTTTCCCCAAAGGCGCGGGCTTGCGAACCTCAGGCTAGCGACTGTTCCGGGCTGGGTGACAGACACCGCGAGACCTGACCGATACGGCGAAGCCGGCCGCCGCAAGGATGTCATCTATTAAATGACATTCTTGGCGCGTCCGACCTTCCGTCGTCCCGGGGGGACTTTGTCATCTAATAGATGACATCGGAGTGGTGCGAGGGGTCCCCACCGAGCCGCTCGTGCCGCCAACGGCTCACCCGGAGGGTTCGCCCTACCTTGCTGGCGCGAAAATTTCGATGGTCAGCGCGATCGTGCGCGGTGCGCCGGGCGTGCCATGTTCGGTCCCGGGTGTGATCGAACTGTAGTAACCTTCGTCGGTGAGATTGCGCATCGAGAGCTCAGCCCGCCAGCGGTGTGCGCGATAGCCGATGCTGGCGTTGAGGAGCGTGAAGGCGCGCTGAGCGTAGCGGAGATCCTCGCCTTCCGTGTAATCAATGCGCCCGGTGGAATTTACCCCGAGCGTGATTTCAAACCCGGCGGGCAGGCGGCCAATCGCGGCGAGGCCGAGATCGTACGCGGGCGAATAAGGCGCGCGGCGTCCATCGTAACGAACTCCCGAATACGGATCGGCGAATTCGCGCAGCGTCACACGGCTAGCGCCGATATCGGCGCGAAAGGAAAGCGCGCCGGTCGCCTGCCAGCTTGTCTCCCATTCACCGCCGGCCGAGCGGGCATGCGCCGCGTTGACGACGAGGTAGTCGTCGGTGGACGCGCCGGTCGCGAACGAGCGTTCGATTTGGTAGCCGGAAACCTCATACCAGAAAGCCCGCAGCGTGCTGCGCAGCCGTTGATCGGGAAAGCTGCGAGTCACCGCCGCTTCGGCCGCGCGGGTGCGCTCGGGGCCAAAGGCGGCGAGATCGCGATTGCCGGTGAACGCCGAAAAGCCGCCCGGCTTGCGCCCGACCGAGAGTGCCAGCGAGGCGTCGGTGCGGGCGTCGATCGTCTTCGTTAGCTGGATACGCGGGAGGAGTGCAGTGTCGTCCGCGCGCAAGCTGTAGATCTGGTCGGTGGGGATCTGCTCGTGGCGAACGAACGTCTGGTCGTTGTGCTCGGCCCGAAGGCCGGTGGTGATTTTCCAGTTTTGAGCAAAGCGCCACCAGACGTCGGCGTGCGCGGCGAACGGGCGGTCCGTGATCGCGTAGGACGATTGTTCGAAGGTGAAACCGCCGATCGCGCGGGCGAAACTGCCGTCGGTTTCCGCGTGAGAGAAAAACGCGCCGGCGCTCCAGCCGGTTTCGTTTTCGAGCGGCGATGTGAAGCGAAGTTCGAGGTTGCGGTTGCGGCGCGAGAGCGCGGCGTCGTTGAGCAATTCCGCCGGCCCGAAGGTGAGCACGCTGCGATATGGGCCGAGATCCCAGCGATTGATGCTCGCCGTAGCGGAGAGCCGGCCATGCGTGTTGTCGATGGTCGCGGTGAGACCGGCGTTGAGCGCGTCGTGCTCGGTGAAACCAGCGTTCTCGCGTTCGACTTCGAAGAGAGGTCCATCGAGCGGGACGAGCGGTTGTTCGCCGTCGCGCGAGCGCGTCGCGTGGACGGTCAATGCGAGCGTGAGCGGCGTGAATGGCCGCGTTTCCACGCGAAGCAGGCCGGAGCGGTTGTCCTGATGATCGAGATCCTGGCCGGGCGTGCGGTTGAAAACGTAGCCGTCGCGCGATCGAGCGGACAGCGCGACGAAGAGCGACGTTTGCTTCCGCGCGGCGAAACCCGCCGAGGCGACGCCGGTGCGCAGGGCGTGATCACCGAAGGTCGCGGTCACGGAACCGGCGCGCGAAGTCGAGGCAGTTGACGATGCGTTGAACAGCAACGCGGCCGGCGAGTGCAGTTGCAAGACGCCCGCCGGACCGGCGTATCCGAATTTCCCTGACTCCGCTGGACCGCGCAGGAGCGAGGCGCCGCCGAGTCCGCCGAGTGCGTCCGGCAACGTGGCCGCGCCGAGGAGCGGGATTTCGTCGAGATAAACGGCGACTGCGGGAGCGCCGAAGATCGGTGTGTTGCTCAGGCCGCGGAGAGAAATCGTGTCGTTGAACGAATGCGCGCCGCTGGTTGCGATGTGGAAGCCCGCGAATTCATCGGAGAGCGTCTGCGTGTCGGCAAGCGGCGACGACGCCAAGGTGAGCTGGGTTGAGGCGAGCCCGCTGCGACCGAGTGCGGAGTCGTTGACCTCCAGCGGGCCGATGGTGACGGGCGTTTCGGTCGGCGTGGTGTCGACCGCGTCGCGGAATGCTCCGTCGGCGGGAGAGCTTTGCGCGTGGAGGACGGCAACGAAGAGGAGAGAACAAGACGCGCGCGGTAGAAGGCGTTTCATGAAAGTCCGCCGACGTTCGCACGACGCATTGAATGCGAGCGAGTGAAAGTTGGCGAACACGGGCCGGTCTCACGCTGATGGCGTGACCAACCGGACGATAACACCGCGTCACTGCGACGCGTCGCGCGGGTTGGCGCTGAAAGAATCGGTCGTTGTTTCAAATTACCCCGAAGGCCATGCGTTCACACGCGGGTGCTCGATTGACGCATAAAAAAGGACGCGGGGTGACCGCGTCCTGGAAATGAAAACCTGTGCGTCAGTGCGACGATTCAGGTCACGGGGTCACTTGCACGGTCGTCGATTGCGCGAGGCCGCCATCGGCGCGGACGATGCGAATGGTCCAGGTGCCGGCGACGTTGAAGGAGACATAGCCCGGGATCGTGCAGCTGCCATAATAGCCACTGACTCCGGAGCCGACCGTGGTCCACGTCGAGGCACCGGGCGCTTTTGTCTGCATGGAGGCGTAGGTGCCGCTGGTCATGGAGACCGTGCCGTACCAGTTGACGGAATAGCTGCTTCCAACCGGCGCGGTCGCGGGCAGATTGTAGAAGACGCCGGCAAAGGCGAGTTGGGGAATTAGGAACGCGAGCAGGAGAAGCCAGACGCGGGGAACTTTCGTGGGGAACTTCAATGATAGGGTATTCATCGATGCCTGGGCGGTGGCGGCGGATCCCACGCAGCTGATTGCTTCGTGAAACAAAACCCGTCGGGTCACCGCTTGGGCGCGAGTCGAAGCCCGCCCCTTTGAGCCCGTCAACGGCCACAAGCTGCCGGCTCTTCCGAAATGCCGTTGACCGTAATGTCGCGCCTGAAATGCCGGTTCGCACGGGCTGGCGGGGAGAACACGCGGCGCGCTGTCGGCTTGGCGGTTCGATCAAACTTCGAGCGTCGATCCGTGGCCGGCGGGCCACCGGCCACCCCACGCCAGCCGCGTGTTCTCCCGGGACCGGCTGATGCGGCGAATCATTCTCTTGCACGACCGACGCGACGGATTTCAGGCGGGCGTTTCTTCGAAACGAGGCGGGCCCGGATCAACGGATCTCCGCGCGGCCGAAGGTGAGGAAACACCAACCTGCGCCGAAAAGGCCTGCGCCCAGGAACGCGGGCGCGAGGTGCCAGGCATTCGTGTATCCAATAACATAATGCACGCCGATCGCCGCTCCGAAGCCGGCTGCCGCCGTGACGAACAGGATCTGCGAAAGACTGCGGGACCGCCGGCCACACCAGACGATCCCGAGTACGGCGAAGCCAGTTGAAGCGAGTGCTCCGCCGAAACCGGCGCGGTCGTGGGCGATCACGGGAGTTAACCGGTCGGAAATGCCGCAGATTTCGCCGCGGTTGAGTCCGATGTAGGTGAGGTCGGTGCTCACGAAGACGTCGGACATACCGACGAGCGCGATCTTCGCGCCGCCGGCAATCAGTCCCGCTCCGTAGATCAAGAGCAGCCCGCGCCCGCAGCGTTGCGCGAAGGAATGATTCAACCAAGCGGGCTGCCGGAGTGAACCAGCGGCGTTGAAAGAAAGTCGGAGCCGCGCGCGCCATAAACCGGCGACAAAAAAAGGCAGGAGGAGCGCGGAGGCCACGCCATGCCAGAGATCGAAGTACCCGAAACCCAGATACGTCAGGAAACTCGCGAAACCCGCGAGGCCCGACAGGAGAAGCGTCCACCACGCCCAACGCTCTCCGTCGCGGAGCGGGAACCCGACGATCCAAAGATAGAGTCCGCCGAGCGCAACCAGCGCGCCGCCGAAGGCCGCGCGGTCGTGGAACATGAAGTTCACCAAGGAAGGATTTCCGGCGAGCGCGAGTTGGCGCGCGTCGAAGCCGAGCCGGGCGACATCGTGGGGAAGGAAGTGGCCGTTGACGCAGAGAAAAAGCGCGAAGTTGCCCGCGGCGATCAATGCGACGGACATCATGGCGAGGAGAAACGAGCCATCGCCGAGCAGGGCCGAGATCAGCCCGCGATCGCGTCCGGCGTTCTCAGGGAGCGGCGCGCTCATGGGAGTTTCACGGGAATCACCCCTTGTTTGCGCAGCCACGGATCGAGCCGGCGGGCGAGTTCAGGCCAGCGATGAGAAGAGACGGATGGGTAGAGATGATGTTCGAGGTGATAGGTGTGTTGCAGGAAAATTTCCGGAACCCAGCGACCCCGAACCGCGATGGTTTGGACGAGCGCGTTTTCGCCCTCAGCGCGGTGGGGAATCCACACGGTGGCGAGCGGATAGAGCCAGCTGCTGGTGATGACCAGAATCACGTACACACCGGGCACCGGCGTGACCGGCCAGAGAAGCGCGCTGGTGACAATTAATGCGGTCACGCAGGCGCACTCCGCGGCCATCCACGCGCGGGCGTTTGGCGCGCGGTGCCACGACCAGGCAAATAGACGGCGTTGATTTCCCACGCCGTGAAGGAGTGCGCGCCACCACGACAGGCGCGCGACCTTGCCCTCGATATCGTCATCGCCGGGAAAGTGCCGGTGATGTTGAAGGTGCGTGGTTCGAAACGCATGTCCGCTGCGCAGGACCAGGATTTCGATGATGGCGAGCCAGACCTCATTGGCGGTCTTGGAAAATCCCAGCGTGCGATGCAGCAGATCGTGCGACGTCGAAACGTAGGTGATGAACATCAGGCCCGCGACGGCGGCGATCGCGGGCAACCACCAGCCCTGCGACGCGAAGAGAATGTAGAGCGTGAAACAAATGAGAGGACGCGCAATCGACAGCACGCGAAGCCCGGGAGAAACGCGGAGCAGATCCCGTCCGAGGACGTCGAGCGATGGCAGCGCAGGCGCGGACTTTCCGGGGAGCATAGCCGGACGGTGGTGGACGGCGGAAGGGGAGCCAAGCTTCGGCGTATTCGAGAGCGGGGGCGGACCGTGTGCGCGGCCTTGCGCCGGCGGGGCGGGGTGGCACGGTGGGGCGGATGAGGAAAATTCTCTTGGTTGCCGGCTGTATTCTCGCGGGGTTGGGCGGCGTGGCCTCCGCAAACGCGCAGATCGTGGCGGAGCCCGCCGCGGTCGATCTGGGGCGGCAGCCGCAGCAGCGCGTCGCGGAGGGGAAAGTTACCTTGATCAACACCGGGAAAGAAGCGGTGACGATTTTTGCGGTGCAGCCCGACTGTAGTTGCACGGTGGGGACGCTGGAGAAGCAGACCCTCGAACCGGGCGAACGCACGGAGCTCACGATCAACGTGGAAACGCGGGTTTATCAGGGCGAGATCACGCGTCAGCTGACGTTGCGCACCTCGGCCGGCGATGTGCTGGTGCCGGTGAAGGTGTTGATCACGCCGTATGAATACTGGTCGTTGCGGCCGCCATTTCTCACGCTGGCGCCGAGTTCGCGGGACAAGGAAATGTCGGGCGAAGTGGTGCTGGATTATCTCGGAACGCAGGCCGTGGATGTGACGGCGGTCGAGTCAGCGGAGCCGTGGATCGGCGGGGCGGTGGAACGGCGCGGAGGAAAAACCTTCGCGGTGAAACTGACGAAGAAAGCCGGCGCGCCGGCGGGGCATCACATGGTGAAACTGACGGCGTTGACGACGGATGCGGTGAATCCGCGCGTGGCGTTTAATGTGTTCATGACGGTGACCTCGCTCGTGAGCGTGAAGCCGAGCCCGTTGATTTTCCCGACGGGAAAAGTGGGGACGGAGATGCGTTTGCGGGCGGAGTTGCTCGGATGGGACGGCAGCCTGCCGCCGCGTTTCGAACTGGATCGCGGGGAGGCGACGGTGCTGGGCGCGGGGAAAGAAGGACTGGCTTTCGAGGTGACAATGACGCCGGAAAAACCGGGCGCGACCACGGCGCTGCTGCGTGTTTACGCGGGGGATACGCTGGAGGTGGAGGTGCCGGTGATTTTCCGCGCGGAGTGATCAGGCGGGAGGTAAAACGCGGCGTGCGCGGAGGCGTTTCTTCACGGTTGCCACGTCCGGCGGGAACGCCAAATCCTGCGTCATGCGTTTTCTTAGATGGTTCATGTTAAGCGCCGTGCTGGCCGCGCCCGTGGTGGTGCATGCGCAACGGGAAAAACTTCCGCCCGAGGATCTCGAAATCGTCGAGAAGACCTGGCCGGACGCGAAGCGCACATCGACGGGGATACGGACCTTGGTGCTGAAACCGGGCGAGGGAGAACTCGCGAAACCGGGCGATCTGGTGAGCGTGCTCTACAAAGGGCAGTTGCTCGACGGGAAAGTTTTCGACGAGACGAAGGATGCTTCGAAGCCATTCACGTTTCGGCTGGGTCGGGGCCAGGTGATCGACGGTTGGGAGCAAGGGCTGCAGTTGATGCGGCCGGGCGAAAAGCGCCTGTTGATCATCCCGTTTGAACTCGGCTACGGCACTCGTGGGGATCCGCCCAAAATTCCGCGCCGGGCGACGCTGGTATTTGAGGTCGAGCTCGTGGACATCAAAAAGTAATTGCGGGACGCGCTGCCGGCGGGAGCTGACGGGCCGGTGTATCCGGAGGCGTCCGCTCCCTTGACTCGCCACGAGCGGGGCGCGAGTGAATGAAGCGTGCAAACCCAGCATGCGCCTCCCGCCCGATGGTCGTTTCGCACGCTGCTTTTGCTGGGGATGATGGCGGTGGTGCTTGGGGCGATGGGTTTGCTGGCGATGTTGTTGAACCGGCAGTCGCGGAGCATGGCGGAGGAGTTGGCGAGGGCGTTGCTGGGGCAGAAAATCCAGCAAGTGGACAGCCGGCTGGAGGATCTCATCGCGGCGACCGAGCGGCAGGGACGCGTATGCCTCCAGCTGACGCCGCCGGGTGGGCTGACCTCGGCGGACTTCGTACCGTTTTTCGAGCGGCTGGCGCCGGCATTCCTGCAGCAACCGGAGTTCACGTATTTTGGTTATGCGGTGGCGGCGACGGGCGACTACGCGATGCTCGAACGCCGCGATGCGACGACGTGCCGATTTGTTGAATACGTGCGGCTGTCCTCGGGAGAACGCGTCGTCCGTCGTTACCGGCTGACGCAGGCGGGGTTCTCGCTGGAGGAAACACTGCCGTGGACCGGCTACGATCCGCGGGCGCGGCCATTTTATGAGGCGGCGAGACAGTCGCAGGAAGCGGCGTGGACCCGGGCGTATGCCTTTCGCGGCAACGACTGGCATCGGGAAATGCTGGGCACGACCTACGTGGTGCCGGTGCGCGATGCGGCGGGCGCGCTGCTGGGGGCATGGGATGTGGATTTCGACATGCAGGAGCTGGCGCGTTTTCTCAAGGCGGGTGTGTCGGACCCGACTGGATACGCGTTTGTGGTGGAGCTCGCGCCCGGCGGGGAGCCGGTGTTGATCGCGCGCCCGGAGATGCGGGCGGGAAAAGAGGGCGGAGACCAGGCGTCGCCGATCGATCCGGTGGTGAACATTTTCGCGAAGCGGGCGTTGTCGGGCGTGGTGGCGAAGGGTGCGGTGGATACCTTCCGACTCGAGATGGGAGGCGAGACGCGCCTCGTGGCCTCGCGGCATCTGCCGGCGCCCGCGCCGCCCTGGCTGGTCGCGGTGGTTTTCGACGAAGGGGCGGCGCTGAGCCGGATGGAGCATAACCGGCAATGGATCTATCTACTGGTGCTCGGGGTAACGGCCGGAGCGGTGCTGCTCGCGGCGTGGCTGGCGCACGTGCTTTGGCGGCCGGTGGAACAGTTGCGGCTGGCGGTGGCGGAGCTGGCTGGAAATCCGGGCGTGCACACGGTGCCGGTTGAAGGCCCCCGGGAGATGGCACGATTGGCGGAGGCGTTTAATGCGATGGCCGGCGCGGTTGAAACGAGACGGCGGGAATTGACGGCGGCGAATCTGCGTTTGCAGGAGGAAGTGCGGCAGCGGGGACTGCGCGAAGCGGAACTCGAGGCGGTTTTCGCCAACGCGCCGGTGGAGATCTGGGCGGTGGATATGGCGGGGCGTTACACGCTGCAAAGCCGGCGGCTGCGGGAACGCTGCGGCGATGGAATCGGTGCGACGCCGGCGGAGTTGAGCCTGCCCGCGGACGTGGCGGAGGCGTATATGCAGAACAACCGGCGGGCGCTGGGAGGCGAGACTGTGCGCGGGGAAACCACGGAGGAAGGCGGCGGCGGGCAGGCGCATTATCACTGGATCGTGTCGCCGATCCGTATCGAAGGATTGGTGACGGGCGCGCTCGGTGTGAGCATCGACGTGACGGAGCGCCGGCGGGCGGAGGATGCGTTGCAACGCAGCCAGCAGCGATTGCGGCTGCATTTGGAAAACACGCCGCTGGGGGTGATCGACTGGAGCCCGGACATGCACGTGCTTTCGTTGAATGCGGCGGCGGAGACGATGTTCGGCTGGGGCGCGGCGGAGGCGCTGGGGCGACATGGAAATCTCATCGTGCCGGCGTCGGAGCGGCGCGAAGTGGACGAGGTCTGGGCGGAATTGCTGGCGCGGCGCGGGGGCTACCGGCACTACAATCGTAATGTGACGCGCGACGGACGGACGATCGATTGCGAGTGGTACAACACGGTGCTGACCGACGAGAACGACCAGGTCATGGGCGTTTCCTCGCTTGTGCTCGATGTGAGCCAGCGAGTCGGAGCGGAGGAGCGTTTCCGGGAGTCGGAGGAACGTTTTCTTCAGGCGTTCAAAGCGAGTCCGGTGGCGAAAATCATCAGCCGTCGCGCGGATGGAAAAATTCTCGATGCGAACCACCGGTTTTTGCTGATGATTGACCGGCGCCGGGAGGACGTGGTGGATCGCACGAGCAAGGACATCGATTTGTGGGAGGCACCGGATGATCGCGCGCGCTTTCTTGAAGTGCTGGATCACGAAGGCGAAGTGCGGGATCGGGAATACCGGTTGCGGCCGCGGACGGGAGCGCCGGTGGATGTGATCGTGTCCGCCGCGGAAGTTCCGCTGGGCGAGGATTTGTGTCTGCTGGTCACGTTCGTGGACAACACCGAGCGCAAGCGCGCGGAAGAGGCGTTGCGGGAAAACCAGCGGTTTCTCGCCGCGCTGATCGGGCACCTGCCGGGCATGGTGTATCGGTGTCGCAACGACCGGTCGTGGACGATGACGTTTGTCAGCAGCGGGGCGAAGGAGCTGACGGGTTATCTGCCGGCGGAGCTGGAGCACAACCGCGCGATCGATTTCGGGAGCCTCGTGTATCCGGAAGATCGCGACCGGTTGTGGCGCGACACGCAGGCGGCGATCGCGAGCGGGCGGAACACGTTTTCCTACGAGTACCGGATACGCCAACGCAGCGGAGAGGTGCGCTGGGTGTGGGAGCGCGGCGAAGGCCAGCGGGAACCAGACGGCCCGGTCGAGACGCTGGTGGGCTTCATCACGGACATCACGGAGCGGAAGCGCGCGGAGGAGGAAGTGTTGATGCTGAATCTCAGCCTCGAGCGGCGGGTCGGCGAACGCACGGCTGAGCTGGCGGCGGCGAACGAGCAGCTCAAGGAGCTGGACCGGTTGAAGTCGGAGTTTTTGGCGACGATGAGCCATGAGCTGCGCACGCCGCTCAACTCGATCATCGGGTTCAGCTCGATCCTGCGGCAGGGGCTGCCGGGGCCGTTGAATGACGAGCAGACGAAGCAGATCGATCTGGTGCGCGGATCCGCGCGGCATTTGCTCACGTTGATCAACGACCTGCTGGATCTGTCGCGCATCGAGTCGGGCTATATGGAATTAACGGTGGAGGATTTCGATCTGGTGGCGTTGCTCGCCGAAGTGGAGGCGGGGCTCGCGCCGCAGGTGGCGCAACGCGGGCTGCGTTATGCGACGCGATGCGCGTCACCGGCGGTGCGGATGTGGTCCGACCGTCAGCGGGTTTTCCAAGTGATCCTGAATCTGGCGAACAACGCGGTGAAGTTCACGCCGGCGGGATCGGTGACGGTGGAGTGCGGGGCGGACGCGGAGGAAGTGCGTGTCCGCATCACGGATACGGGGATCGGGATCAAGGAGGAGAACATGCCGCTGCTTTTCGAGGCGTTCCGGCAGGTCGATGGGTCGGCGCGACGCGTGTATGAAGGCACGGGGCTGGGGCTGCATCTTTGCCGCAAACTGGTCGATCTGCTCGGCGGCCGGATCGAGGTCGCCAGCGTTTATGGCGAGGGGTCCTGTTTCACTGTTGTTTTGCCGCGAGGAAACGCGAAACCGGGGAGGGAAAAAGCCGTATGAAACGGACGGTGCTGCTGATCGAAGATAATGACGCGAACCGCTATCTCGCGCGCTTCGTGCTGGAAAAAAATGGCTTGGAGGTGATCCAGGCGAGCAACGGCATCGAGGGCGTCCGGATCGCGCTGGAGCGGCTCCCGGACTTGATACTCATGGACATAGAAATGCCCGAGATGGACGGGTACGAAGCGTCCGCGCGGCTGCGGGCCGATCCGCGGACGGCGCATACGCCGATCATGGCGTTCACGTCTTTCGCGTTGCCGAGCGAACGCCAGCGGGCTCTCCGGCAAGGGTTCACCGATTATCTCGAAAAACCCTTCGACATCGACGAGCTTGTGCGCCGGGTCGTCCGCCTGCTTCCCCCCAGCCCGTCCGCTTCGTCATGAAAATCCTCGTCGCCGAAGATCATCCCGAGAGTCGTTATTTGCTACAGCAGTTGTTTGCCGGACTGGGTCACAAAGTGGCGGCGGTCGCCGACGGGCTGGAAGTGCTGGAGCAGCTCGGGCACGCGGGCGGCGCGCCGCCGGATGCAATTGTATCCGACGCGTTGATGCCGCGCATGGATGGTTTCGAGCTTTGCCGGACCTTGCGCCAGCATCCGCGCTGGTGCCGGCTGCCGTTTATTTTTTATACGGCGACGTACACCGACCGGGCGGACGAGCAGTTCGCGATGACGCTGGGCGCGGACGCATTTGTGGTGAAGCCGACGGAACCTGAGCGGCTGGTCGCGATCATCGCGGAAACAATCGCGAAGGTAAACGCTGCGCCGCCACGCGAGCCGCAGCCGGTGGGGGCGGACCCGTTCATGCTGGAGGAGTACACGCGCAGGCTCTCGCTGAAGCTGGAGTTAAAAGTGGCGGAGCTTGAAGGGGCGAACGACGATCTGCGCGCATCCGAACAATCGATACGGGACTTGAACGAGCAGTTGAGCGCGACGGTGCGCGCGCTCGAAAAGGAGGCGGCGGAGCGGCAGGAGGCGGAGGCGGAGGTGCGCCTGCGGGAGGAATTGTTGCGACATGCGCAGCGGATCGGACACGTCGGAAGTTGGGAGCAGGTTTTTGGCGGCCGGGAGATGGTGCTTTCGGATGAGGCGTGCCGGATTTTCGGGCTGGAGCCGGGTGCGTCGATTCAGGCGGACGAGCTGGTGAGCTGTATTCATCCGGAGGATCGCGGCCGCGTCCTGGCGCAACTGCGCATGAGCGAGGAAAAACAGCAGCCCTTTGAGTGCGAGCATCGTTTCCTGGGCAAGGACGGGGCGGAGCGGCACGTTTTTGTACGCAGGCATCTGATACGCGCTGCGGACGGGAGCCCGATGCGCTACATCGGAATCATCCAGGACATCACGGAACGGCATCTGGCGGATGCGCAACGGGCCAAGCTAGAGACGCAACTCCGACAGGCGCAGAAGATGGAGGCGATCGGCAATCTCGCGGGCGGGATCGCGCACGATTTCAACAATATCCTCACGGCGATCATGGCTCATGCGGAGCTGCTCAATCTGGAACTGCCGTCGGAGCCATCGGCACCGCATCTGCGGGAAAGCGTGCATGAAATTTTCACGGCGTCGGTGCGCGCGCGGGACATGGTGAGGCAGATTCTCACCTTCAGCCGAAAGCAGTCGGTGGAGAAAAAGCGGTTGAAGCTGGACCGGGTCGTTGAGGAGGCGTTGAAGCTCGTGCGCGCGATGCTGCCGACCTCGGTGGAGCTGCGGACGGAGTTGAAATCGGGACGCACGGTCATGGCGAACGAGGCGCAGATGCACCAAGTGATTTCCAATCTTTGCACGAATGCGGCGCATGCATTGGGAGCGCGGGGAGGCGCGATCACGATCACGCTCTCGCTGGCGAATTTGAACGACGCGCGCGCGCGATCGCGTCCGCCGCTGGGGACGGGTGAATACCTGGTGCTGGAGGTTCGCGACGGTGGTTGCGGGATGGATACGACGACGGTGGAGCGCATTTTCGAACCGTTCTTCACGACGAAAGGCGTGGGGCAGGGAACGGGGCTGGGGCTCGCGGTGGTGCATGGCGTGGTGCAGGCGCACGAAGGCGCGATCTTCGTGGAGAGCACGCCCGGCGCGGGGACGTTATTTTCGGTTTATCTGCCGGCGCTGGCACACGAAGCGGAGGCGAAGGCGGCGATGACCTTGTCGCCACCAGCGGGGACGGGACAAAAAATCCTATTTGTGGACGACGAGCCGAGCGTGGCGAAAATCGGGGCGCGTTTGCTGGAGCGGCTCGGTTATCAGGCGATGGCGTTGACCGATCCGATGGCGGCGCGCGACCGGCTCGTGAATAATCCGGAAGAGTTCGATCTGGTGATCACGGATTATTTGATGCCGCGGGTGACGGGCTTGGATTTGGCGAAGGCGGTGTGGTCGGTGCGGCCGGAGCTGCCGATGGTGCTCGCGGTGGGCTTCGGCGGACAGCTCGATGCGGCGAAGGCGAAGGCGCACGGGTTTCGGGAATTCGTGGCGAAGCCGTTTGCGATCCAGACGCTCGCGGATGCGATCGCGCGGGCGCTGGGGAAGTGAGGAGGAAATCGGGAAGGCGGGAACGGACTGGGAGAAAAGGAAGGGGTGGAGGATGGGCAGCGGAGGAGGAAGGACGGAGGAAGCGAACCGAGGTTTGCTGGAGAAAGCGGCGCCGAGGCACCGCACTCCACATCAGCCGCCGGCGACGGGGGGGATGAAGACGATTTGGGCGCCGTCGGTGAGCGGCGTGGACCAAGGGGCGAACTCGTTGTTGATGGCGACGCGGAGGCGTTCGGCGAGAAGGGTGAAGGCGTGGCGGGCGCGGAGTTCGTCGTAGAGCTGCGCGGCGGTCGTGGCGGAAGTGGAGAGCGTTTCGGCGCCGAGACCGCGTTGCTCGCGGAGGATCGCGAAGTACTGGAGGTGGACGGTTTTCACGAGGGGAAGGGCGATGGGCCGGGGGCGCAGGTGGCGTGGGAGGGCGAATGGGCGTCCGGAATTTTGGACAGGATGAACAGGAGGTGGTCGCGGAATGGCGGTGTTTGAATCGTTCTCGTTCTCTTACTCTTACTCGTTCTCCTTCCGATCAGTTTTCGATCCGTCGAGAACGAGTAAGAGTAAGAGAACGAGAACGATGACGAATGCGGATGAAGATACCGGCGGGGGCGAGGATTACGGCGCTCGGTAGTCGGATTTGCCGCCGGTTTTTTCGACGAGGCGGATGTCGCGGACGACGATGCCGTGGGAAACGGCTTTGCCCATGTCGTAGAGGGTGAGCGCGGCGATGGTCGCTCCGGTGAGCGCTTCCATCTCGACGCCGGTACGCGCGTGGGTTTGCGCGCGGCAATGGATGATCGCATCGACCGAGCCGTCGGGCGCGGCGGGAAGCGTTTCGATCTCGATGTTGCAGTCGTCGAGCGGAAGCGGATGGCAGAGCGGGATGAGCTCGCTGGTTTTTTTTGCGCCCATGATGCC
>Ga0164241_10002107_pt1 | contig 22357 bp, 18 predicted proteins | sample OricomyardsoilBY_FD_108780 | JGI IMG/M metagenome (GOLD analysis project Ga0164241, IMG submission 108780) | Backyard soil microbial communities from Emeryville, California, USA - Original compost - Back yard soil (BY) | ecosystem: Environmental > Terrestrial > Soil > Unclassified | place: USA... | reverse complement strand
TCGACCGCCTGGTACCGGACGCCGATGCGTTCCAGTGACGAGACCGCGAAGGCCGACCTCGAGGCGTGTCGACACATTCTTCGGCGCGGCTCGAAGAGCTTCGCGCTGGCTGCGCTGCTCATGCCGCGGCGCATGCGGCCCTCGACGATCGCGCTCTACGCCTTCTGCAGAGTCGCGGACGACGTCGTCGACGCACCCGAGGGCTCGCGCGTCGCTGTCGGGACGTTGGAGAGGCGCCTCGACGGCGTCTTCGCGGGTCGCCCCGCCGACGATCCGGTCGACCGAATGCTCGCGAGGGTCGTCGAGTGGCATGCGTTACCCCGCGAACCTTTCGACGCGCTGATCGAGGGCTTCGTCTGGGACGTCGAGGCGCACGACTACGAGACGCTGGACGACGTCATCGCGTATGCGCTCCGCGCCGCGGGCACCGTCGGGATCTTGATGACGTTGATGCTCGATCGGCGCGAGCCCGACGTGCTCGCGCGGGCGTGCGATCTCGGCGTCGCGATGCAGCTGACGAACATCGCGCGCGACGTCGGTGAAGATCTGCGCCGTGGTCGCGTGTACTTGCCCGCAGATTGGCTTCGAGAAGAAGGCACGTCTCGCGACGCGCTCTTGGCGGCGACCCACGCGAGCGCGGGCGTGCGTCGCGTCGTCGCGAGGCTCGTGGCAGAGGCCGAGACGCTCTATACGCGCGCAGATCTCGGCATCCCTCGCTTGCCACGCGACGCGCGGCTCGGGATCCACGCGGCGCGCTTGCTCTACGCGGACATTCACCACCAGATCCGGCGCCGCGACATGGACACGATCACCGGGCGCGCGGTCGTACCGTTCGGTAGAAAGCTGGCCTGCCTCGCGCGGGCGGCGCAGAGGACGTGGCTGACCAGCGCTGCGGAGAGCGTCCCATCGATCCCCGCGCTCCCCGGCGCGACCGCGCTCCTCGCGGGCGTGCGCCGATGAGCGCCGACGCGCTCGCCCGGATCTCGGAGGCGGCCGGCCCCGAGCTCGTCGAGAGGCTGCTTCATCTCGACGCGAGCTACGGGCGTCCGCGCCAGATCGCACGGCCCGAGCTCCCCGCGCCGGATGGTGAGCTCGATTTCGACGTCGTGATCGCCGGGGGCGGCCTGTCCGTTCTGTACGCCCCGATCCTCGCCGAGATGGGGATGCGCGTCGCCGTCCTCGAGCGCGCGACGGCGGCGCGAGCGCACCGAGAATGGAACGCGAGCCGCGCAGAGCTCGAGCCGCTAGTGACGCTCGGGATTTTGACGAAGCCCGAGCTCGAAGAGGTGATCGTCGCTCGGTACACGTCGGGCATCGTCCGGTGGTTCGGTGGCGGGACGTATCGAGTCCGCGGAGTGCTCGACCACGCAGTCGACGCAGGCAAGCTGCTCGAGCTCACGCGGCGCCGCGCCGAAGCCGTCGGCGTCACGTTTCTGGACGGCGTGTCGGTCACCGGAGAGCGCTCGCATGGGCGGAGCGTGACGATCGGCACGCGCGAGGGAGAGACAGCGTCGACGATCACGGCCCGTCTCATGGTCGATGCACGAGGCGCCTCGAGCCCGTACGCGACGGCAGATCTCGCGTGTCCGACCGTGGGCGGCGTACTCCGCGGCCTAAACGAGGGAGACGGCGACGATGAGATGCGGCCGGACATCGGAGAGATCCTCGCCACGACCGAGGACGTGGAGGACGGCGCGCAGCACCTCTGGGAAGCGTTCCCCGGTCGCCGCGGCGAGACCACGGTGTACCTCTTTCGGTACGCGCACCGCACGTCGCTCGCGCCTGGCGAGCTCGTCCGCTTGTACGATCGATTCTTCTCGCGGCGCCCTGGCTACAAGCGCGGCGATGCGAAGCTCCTTCGTCCTACGTTCGGCGTAATCCCGGGGTGGAGCCGTTCCGGCGCGCCACCGACGCCGCCTCCGGGTCGCGTCGTGTTGGTCGGCGACGCCGCGGCGAGGCATTCTCCGCTGACGTTCTGCGGCTTCGGCGCGACGCTCCGCTCGCTCGGCGGCGCGGCGCGCGCGATCTCTAGAGCGGCAGACGCTGTTGGCCCGGCGCCGACCTGCATCGTCGACGACCGGGCGCTCCACTCCGGGACGGGCGCGCTCGCGGCGATGCTCGCCTCGGCCGACGGCGCGCGGACGCCCAGCGATCTGAACGCGCTCCTCGACGCGGCCTTCGGCGGTCTCGCCGAGCTCGGCGAGGACGCCTTTGCGGCGCTTCTTCGCGACGAGATGGAGATCGGTCAGCTGATCGCGTTCTTGCGCGTCGCCGCGCGGCGACGCCCGAAGGTCTACGGGGAGATCATCGCGAGGCTCGGCATCGGCGGCGCCGCGGGCTGGGGAATTCGACTGCTACGCGCCGCGCTCTGACGCTCACGCGGCGTCCCGCAGCTCTCCGTTCGGCAAGATCTCGAGCAGACGACCGCGCCACGACACGCGCCGCTGCACGAGCGTGATGAAGAACGCGACGAGCAGCGCGACGTCGGCGGCCCACGCCCAAGCGAAGGCGGTACGACGTGTCCGGGCGTCGACGAAGCGTCCCGCGGCGAGCGCAGCGACCGCTCGCGCCACGACGGCGACGACCAGCGGCGCGACGGACCCTCCTTCGCGGACGCTCGCGAGGCTCAGCGCCACGATCGGGAGCGTCGCAGAGAAGAGCAGCGGATAAGTCGCGAGGAGCCAAGGGCGCTGCGCGCGCACGACGGCGAGCCACCGCGCCAGACGAACGATCGTCGCATCGAGCGATCGACCCTGCGCGCGAGCGAGAACGACGCGCGGAACGGCGAGAATCTTCGCCTCCGTGGCGAGCAGCCGACGGCCGAGCTCGACGTCCTCACCGAGGTAGGTGGTGAGCGCGTCGAAGCCTCCGATCGACTCGAGCGCAGAGCGACGCACGGCGAACATCTTTCCCACGAGCCCGCGCGGATCGAGCCCGGCGAGGAGTGTGAAGGCGTGCAACGACGACCCGAGGACGGCGGCCATCACGCGATCGCCGATCGTCGCCTGCGCGCCGATCTCGACAGGCGGCACCCACGTCAGCGCAGCGTCCTCTTCGAGCAACGGACGGAGCAGATCCTCGACGTGGAGGTCGCCGATTTCGATGTCGCTGTCGATCGACACCACGACGTCCGCCGTGTGGGCCGAGAGGACGCGCGCGAGCTGGTCGGCTTTTCGGTTCGGGCCGTTCGCGTGGGTGAGGAGCACCCGCGCATCGAGACCGCGAGAACAGAGGAGCGCGGCCGCCGCGTCTGCGATCGGACGGGCGGCGTCGCACGCGTCCTCGACCGCGAACACGATGCGCGCGTCGACGCGGGCGACGAACGCGCCGGTCTCGACGAGACGCGCCTCGAGGCCCGGCTCGGCGCCACTGCACGGGCGGATCACGAGGATCGTCGCGTCGGTGCGACGGTGTACGGATGGGGGCGCGCCGACGCGAAGCCGCCGTGATCGCAGCACGGCCACGGCAGTCACCATGAGCACGGACCAGCCCCACACGAGGAGCACGGCGTCGACGATCATGTCAGCCGACCCGCCGCATCCGCATCGGGACGATGCGGCGAACCCAGGGCGCGACGAAGCGATCGAGATCGAGCACTTCGTGGACCCCGCGGCTCTTCTCGGTGGCGATCTCGGAGCGCGCGTAGAACGGCGTGTCCTCGAGCGTGCGGACGACGCGGGTGACCGAGTCGCCGCGAGCGACCCGCGGCAGCCACCAACGCGTCCCCGGCAAGGTCGTCGAGACGGACGGCGCCCTCTCGTGTGCGCCGAGGGCGTCGAAGGAGAGATCGACGCGCCTCACCTCGTCGTCGCGTGTCGTCACCTCATACGCAACGTCGGCGCGGCCGCCGCCCTCGACGCGTGACCATCGCCAGGAGCGAAACGCTGCCTCGAGCGGCTCGTGGCCGACGTTGTGATCGAGGTAGCCGTGGCCCCGAAAACGGAGGCTCGGCTCGAAGAGCTCGACGTCGACCCGGGCGAGCGGCGCGAGCGGCGTCCAGGTATGTCGTCCGCTCGCGTCGAGCGCTCGCGGCTCGCCGTCGAAGAGGGTCGGTCGCACGGTCAGTCGACCCTGCAGCCGCCGCGGCCACGGAGCGCAGCGCTCGTCGATCTCGATCGAGAGCGCGTCGCCGCACCACGCGAGGGAGCTTCGACCGAGCCACATCGCGTCGCGCGTGCGATGTGGGGCCATGCCCTCTGTGAGCGCCCAACGCGACTGACGCGGACCGTAGAGCGCGACGTTGACCGCGGCGTGCGCCGCCGCCCTCGGCCGGCCTTCTCGGCGGGCGTCGAAGTAGAACGGCGAGAACGGGTTGCCGATCATCGCGATGACGACCACCCCGAGCTGACCATCGTCACTCAGCGCATCGACGTACCACCAGGCATAGCCACCCGGGCTCGGCTCGACGTCGAACGAAGCTGAGCTTCCACCTCTTCGGCTGCGAGGCACCCGCTCTGCATCGCCATCGGCACGCCCGCTCCGGGGTGCACCGTTCCTCCCGCGAGGATCAGTCTCTCGATCGACGTCTTCGCGCCCGGGCGCTTCAGCGACGCGCTCATGCTCTCCGTCGCCTCGCCGTAGATCGCGCCGTTCGAGCCGGGATAGCGCTCCGCCAACGTCGCCGGCGTCGCGACGCACATCGGCGCCGTGGCTCGCAGCCGGATCCCGCTTCGTGAAAGTCCCCTCGTGAGCTCGTCTTCCGCCATCGCCGTAGACCATCGATCGCTTCCCAGCTCGCCCGTCGCAGGCGCGTTCATGATGAAGAAGAGGCGCTCGGCGCCTTCGGGCGGCGATGCGCTTCCGCGGTCCGCCGCGCACACGTAGAGGGTCGGATCTGCCGGCAATCGACCCGCGGAGAGCGCGTCGTGCTCGGCGCGGTAGTCACCGGAGAAGAAGACGTTGTGTCGATCGAGCTCCACGCCCTCGAGCGTCCCATGTGCCGCGATGGTCAGCGCCGAGAGCGAGCGTCGCGCGCCGGTCTTCACTGCGCGCCGCGCGGGCGCGCCGAGGAGCCCCCGCGCGAGCGCCGCCGAGTCCCCCGCGAAGACCACCGCCGCCGCGTCGATCGTGGACCCGTCCGCGAGCACGACGCCGCGTGCTCGGCCCGAGCGCACCACGAGCTCTACGACCGACGTCGCCCTGCGTATCGTGACGCCGCGATCCACTGCGAGGCGCTCGAGCCCCGACGCGAGCGCGGCCATCCCGCCCTCGACCGACCAGACCCCGGAGTGTTCGACGTGCGCGATGACGTGGAGCGTCGCGGGTGTCGAATACGGCGACGATCCTACGTAGGTCGCGTATCGGTTGAAGAGCTGCCTCAACCGCGGATCTTGGAAGAAGCGCTCGACCGACGCCGCCATCGTCCTGTGCGCGTCGATCCGAAGGAGCGCGGAGGGTCCGAAGTGTCCCGCCAGGCCGAGCAGCTCCGCGAGCGAGGGCCGCTGCGCCGACAAGAATCGCGCGTTCACGAGCTCGAAGAGGCGCGCGCCGTAGGCGGCGAAGGCGCGGTACCCGTCTGCCTCGCGTGGGCCGGCGAACGCACGGATCGCCGCCACGTTCGCGTCGACGTTCGGAAATAGATCGAGCTCGCTCCCGTCGCGGAACCGATGTCGCGCGATCCGCGGCAGCGCCTCGAGAGTGACGTAGTCCGAGAGGTGCGCCCCGGCCGCTTCGAAGGCACGCTCGAGCGTCCAGCGCATCGTGAGCACGGTCGGACCCACGTCGATCGAGACGCCTGCGATCTGTTCGGCGCGGACCTTCCCGCCGACGCGCGCCTCTTTCTCGAGGAGGTGAACGTCGAACCCCCGCCTGGCGAGGATGGCGGCGGCGGTGATCCCGCCTACGCCAGCGCCGACCACGACGATTCGCTCGGACGTCACAGGCTCAGATTGAGCCCGCTTCGGGTCTTCGTCAAATGTTTGTTCAATGTGTTTGACAAACATCTATAGCGACACCAATCTCGTGCTCTATGGACAAGGCGGGCGGTCGTGTCGAGCGCGTGCTCGAGAGCGCATTCGCTTCCACTCGAGATCGGAACGGCCCGGAGCGCCTCGCGACGGCGCTGCGCTACGCCGTGTTCCCGGGTGGCGCGCGACTGCGCCCGCGCCTCGTGCTCGCGACCGCCGAGGCGTTGGGCGGCTTCGATCCAGAGACGGCCGACGCCGCGGCGGCGGCGATCGAGCTCGTCCACTGCGCGTCCCTCGTGCACGACGATCTCCCGTGTTTCGACGACGCGTCGACCCGCCGGGGGAAGGCGTCGGTCCACGTCGAGTTCGGCCAGCCGACGGCCGTCCTCGTGGGCGACGCGCTGATCGTCATGGCGTTCCAGGCGCTCGCCCGAGCGAAGCAGGACCGCCTGGCAGAGCTCATGCTCGCGCTGACGCGCGGCGTGGGACACCCGACTGGCATCATCGCGGGTCAGGCCTGGGAGTCCGAGCCGGAGATCCGACTGTTCGCCTATCACCGCGCGAAGACCGCCTCGCTCTTCGAGGCAGCGTGCGCCATGGGCGCGATCGCAGCAGGCCACGATCCTCACCCGTGGCGCGTCGTCGGCGAGCTCTTGGGCCGCGCCTACCAGGTGGCAGACGACGTCGCCGACGTGCACCTCTCGGTCGAGGAGTCGGGCAAGACCGGGGACCGCGATCGCGTCGCCGGGCGACCGAGCGCGTACGAGCGGCTCGGCGCCGCAGAGTGTCGAAGCTTGGTCGAACGGCTCCTCGGCGATGCGGCGGCGGCTGTCCCCGAGTGCTCAGGTCGCGAGGCGATGCAGGCGTGGCTCTCGCAGGTCTCGCTCGGCGTCTTGGCGATTCGAACGCCCAAGGTCGCGAACGGACGCCCGTCGACGCTCTCGCGGCTCGCCGCGAAGTAACGCCTCAGGGCGCGGGCGTCGGCGCCGCAGGCGGTTGGCCCGCTTCGCCGCGAACACACCCCCCGCGGCATCGGGGCGCCACGCGCGGGCCGCTGCCACGTCGCGAGCTTGACCCCCGTCCGCGTCGTGATACTGTTTTTCCGTTCAGTACCCACGAAGGATGATCATGCCCGAAAGCCCGCTTCGCACCGCCGTCGATCCCGCCGCCCGCGCGCTCCTCACGCTCTTCGAGGGGCCGCTTTCGAGCGTCCGTTTCCCGGACGTCGATCACGACATTTTGGAAGAGCTCGCCGCCGCGGTAGAGCGCGCAGCCGCAGAGGTCGAGCAGGCGCGGACGCTGCTCGCCGCGGCAGAGGCCGAGCTCGACGCCCGCAAGACCGAGCTCCTCGCTCGCGCGCAGCGCGCAAAGGCGTATGCCCGCGTGTACGCAGAGGGCAACGTCGAGCTCGGTGCGCAGCTCGACGCCATCGTCCTTCCCCGGATGCCTTCCCGACTTGGCTCACACGCAGTCGAGCGGCCCGGCGCCGAGCCCGACGTCGCGCCGAAGAAGCGCGGCCGGCCACGCAAGAGCGCCGACGGCGGCACGCTGTTCGAGGGCGCCGCCCCTGCGGGGGACGTCGCGCCTGCGGAGGACGTCGCGCCCGACAGCGCGAAGGTTCCAAAGAGCGACGGCCGCGCGGCCTGAAGCGCGGCCGTCGGCGTCACGCCCGCTCGTCGCCCGCGGGCGTGACGCGCTCGTGAATGTCGGGTGGAACTTCTGCGCCGAGATGCTGTCTCCTCGCCCCATGCAGCGTGTCTCGCGACGGGACCTGCTCGCGGGCGGCTGCGCCAGCCTCGGCGCCCTCGCGTGGGGATGCGACTCCCCGACGGAAGGACCGAAGGTCTCCGGCAAGTGGACCGCGCGCGTCCTCGCGCACCCTCGGGCGGCGCCCCCGTTCGCGCCCTCGAGGCTACGGATCGTCCGCGATCGCCTCTCGGCCGAGACGGCCCTCGCTCCGAGGCCGGTGTCGGGTGATTGGCAATACGATCACCCAGAGACGGGGCAGAGCTTCGAGGAGTACCTCCGAAGCCATCCGACGTTTCCTGCGCGCGGCCAGCGGACGCTCGCGATCCTGCCGCTCGGGGACCTCGCCGCGGGTCGCACGAAGATCGTCGAGCTCGTCGCGGAGTACCTCGGGTGTCACTTCGGTCTGCCCACCCGCGTCCTCGAGCCTCTCGCGCTCCCACTCGCGTCGGTGCCGGCGCACGCGAAGCGTCAGCGATTCGGCTCGACCCAGCTCTTGACGCGATGGCTGCTCGACTCGGTCCTCCCCGCGCACCGCCCGAGCGACGCGTCGGCGCTCCTCGCCCTCACGGGGTTCGACCTCTGGCCTGGTGAGAATTGGAATTACGTATTTGGCGAGGCGTCGTTCGATCAGCGCGTCGGCGTGTGGTCTCTCGATCGCGACGGCGATCCCAGCGCGAGCCCCGCCGCGTTCGAGCTCGCCCTGGTCCGAGCGTTGAAGACCGCCGTGCACGAGACCGGGCACATGTTCTCGCTGCCTCATTGCACGAAGTATCCGTGCGTCCAGGCGGGCATCAACAGCCTGGACGAGGCCGACAAGGCTCCGCTCTGGCTCTGTCCCGAGTGTCTGCCGAAGATCGCGTGGGTGACCTCGACCGATCCGAAAGCACGACTACGCGCGACGCTCGATTTCTGTCGCGCCCACGATCTCGAGGCGCGCGACCACCTCGAGAAGTCGCTCGCCTCGCTTGCGTGATCGCCATTGCCGAGCCCACGCTCGGCGCGGCGACTCAGGCCTCTCCGGTCTTCTCTTTCACGCCGCGCTTGCGGAGCGCCGCCTGCGCGCTCGCGAGCCGCGCGATCGGGACGCGGAAGGGCGAGCAGCTGACATAGGCCAGGCCGAGCTCGGCGCAGAACGCGATGCTCTTCGGATCGCCTCCGTGCTCACCGCAAATGCCGAGCTTGAGATCCGGTCGCGTCGCGCGGCCCTGCTCGGCGGCGAGGCGCACCAGCTGCCCGACGCCTGCGACGTCCAGACTGCGGAACGGATCCTCCGGGTAGATTCCGGCCGCGAGATACTTCGGGAGGAAGCTCGCGACGTCGTCTCGGCTGAAGCCGAGCGTCAGCTGCGTGAGATCGTTCGTGCCGAAGCTGAAGAACTCGGCCTCTTTCGCGATATCGGCCGCCACGAGCGCGGCGCGCGGCACCTCGATCATCGTACCCACCTTGAACTCGACGCGCTGTCCCTCTTTGGCAAAGACCTCTTCGGCGACGCGGAGCACGATCGCCTTCTGGTTCGCGAGCTCGGCGACCGTGCCGACGAGCGGCACCATGATCTCGGGCAGCACGCGCTTGCCCTCGCGAGAGACGGCGCAAGCGGCCTCCAAGATCGCCTGCGTTTGCATCTCGGTGATCTCGGGGTGCGTGATACCCAATCGACAACCGCGGTGACCGAGCATCGGGTTCGACTCCTCGAGGGACGCGACCCGCGAGCGCAGGCGGTGGGGCGAGATCTGCATCGCCCGCGCGACCTCTTCCTGCTGCGCCGGCTCGTGAGGCAAGAACTCGTGCAACGGCGGATCGAGCAGGCGAATCGTGACGGGCAGCCCCACCATCGCACGGAAGATCCCGAGGAAGTCTTCGCGCTGATACGGCAAGAGCTCTGCGAGCGCCGCCTTCCGACCGCGCACGTCGTCGGCGAGGATCATCTTCCGCATCGAGAGGATGCGGTCTTCTTGGAAGAACATGTGCTCGGTGCGGCACAGGCCGATCCCCTCGGCGCCGAACGTGCGCGCGACGGCCGCGTCCTTCGGCGTGTCCGCGTTCGTGCGGACGCCGAGCGTACGCGCCGCGTCGACCCACTCCATGAACGTGCGGTAGTCGTCCGAGACCAACGCGTCCGCGAGCTTCTCGGCGCCGGCGATGATCTCGCCCGTCGAGCCGTTCACGCTCATCGCGTCGCCCTCTTTCAGGGTGACCTTCCCGTTCGTCAGCGTGCGCGCCGCGTAGTCGATGACGATCTCCTGGCAGCCCGCGACGCACGGCTTGCCCCAGCCGCGCGCGACGACGGCGGCGTGGCTCGTCATGCCGCCGCGGCTCGTGAGGATGCCCTCGGCGGCGTGCATGCCGGCGACGTCCTCGGGGCTGGTCTCGGTCCGCGCGAGGATCACCTTCTCGCCGCGCTCTTTCCGCGCCTCTGCGTCCTCGGCGTTAAATACCAATTTGCCGACGGCGGCGCCCGGAGACGCCGCGAGCCCCTTCGCCAGCACGCGGCCCGCCGTTCGATAACCAGCCTCGTCCGCGAACGCCGGGTGGAGCAGCTGGTCGAGGTGACCCGGCTCTACCAAGTTCAGGATGGCCTCTTCGCGCGTGACCATCCCCTCTGCGACGAGATCGACCGCGATCTTCAGCGCGGCGTGGCCCGTGCGCTTTCCGTGGCGCGTCTGCAGGATGTACAGGCGCCCCTCTTGTACGGTGAACTCGATGTCTTGCACGTTGCGAAAGTGCTGCTCGAGTTTGCGCGCCAGCCCGTCGAGCTCGCGGTAGACCGCCGGCATCTTGGTCTCGAGCGTCGAGATCGGCTCGGGCGTCCGCGTCCCGGCGACGACGTCCTCGCCCTGCGCATCAATCAGGTATTCGCCATAGAGCTCTTTGCCGCCGGTCGACGGGTTGCGCGTGAAGCACACGCCGGTCCCAGAGCTGTCGCCCATGTTGCCGAAGACCATCGCCTGCACGTTCACCGCCGTGCCGAGGAGGCCGCGGATCTGCTGCACCTCGCGGTACTTCTTCGCGCGATCGCTGTGCCACGATCGGAAGACCGCGACCATCGCGCGGTCGAGCTGCGCACGCGGATCTTCGGGGAACGCGTGGCCGGTCTCTTTCGCATAGACCGCCTTCATCTTTACGACGACATCGGCCAGATGCTCCGCGGTGAGATCGCGATCGCCCACGGCGCCGACCTCTGCCTTCTTCGTCTCGAGCACGTGCTCGAAGGGCACGCGCGAGACGCCCATCACGACGTTCGCGAACATCTCGAGAAAACGGCGATACGCATCCCACGCGAAGCGTTCGCTCTTCGTCTTCTTCGCGAGGCCCGCGCACACGGCGTCGTTCATGCCCAGGTTCAGGACCGTGTCCATCATGCCCGGCATGCTGACGGCGGCGCCCGAGCGCACCGAGACCAGGAGCGGCCGCTCGGGATCACCGAACACCGCCCCCGTCTGGCGCTCCACCTCTTTCAGCGCGGCGTCGACGTCGCGCCGCAGCGAGTCCGGCAGCGTGCCGCCCTCTTTCAAGACCAGCTCGCACACCGCCGTCGACACGGTGAAGCCCGGTGGCACCGGGAGCCCCGCGGCGCTCATCTCGGCCAGGTTCGCGCCCTTGCCGCCGAGCAAATCCTTCATCGTGGCGTCGCCGTCGGCGGTGCCCCCACCGAACCGGTACACATAGCGAGTCGACATGCGGTGACTTCTATCGCGAGGGCGGCCCGCGGTCGACGCTCAGACGCGCTTCAGCCGGCGAGGAGGCCGCCGAGCACCTCGTCGATGGGCGTTGTGCCCAGAACGCGGCGGTGCCCGCCCTCGAAAGACACCTTTCCCGAGCGCATGCCACCCAGCATCTCCTCGTAGAGCGACGCGACACTGTCGGACGCCCCGAAGCTCTTGAACGTCGGCACCACCGCCGAGAGCGGCGCCTCTTCGACGCGGACGGGCTTGCCCGTGAGCTTCGCGAGCGTCTCTGCGACCTGCGACATCGACACCTCGGGGCCGGCGAGCTCGATCACGCTGGTCTCTCGCGCGCCCTCGACGAGGGATTTCGCGGCGAGCTTGCCGATGTCGACGGTCGCGATCATCGGGATGACCTGGTCCTTGGGCAAGAAGCTCGGGATGAAGCCCTGGCCGAGCGTGCCGAGCGACGCGCCGAGGTTCTCCATGAAGTAGGCGGCGCGAATGAACGTCCACTTCGTGTCGCCGATTTCGCGGAAGACCTTCTCGGCCTCTCCGAGCCCCGCGATCGGGCCCGTGCCCGAGGGGTGCTGGGCGCCGACCGACGAGAGGACGACGACGTGAGGGATCTTCGTCGCCCTCGCGGCAGACGCCATCGCCGCGACGACGCGCGCTTGGTACTTGCGGGCGTCCGCTTCACCGAACGCGACCGGGACCAGGACGTACGCCCCCTCGGCGCCCGTGAACGCGCGCTCGAGCGCGGCGGCGTCGGTGAGATCGGCCACCGCGATCTCTGCGCCTTTTGCGACGAACGGCGCCGCCTTTGCTTGGTCGCGCGCGATGACGCGAACTTTGCGCCCCTCCGAGAGGAGCGTGTCTGCGACGACCTTGCCCGTGTGTCCCGAAACTCCTGCGACGACGAATGTCATGACGAACCTCCTCGATGACCTGTGGTGCGAAGGAACCTAGGGCTCGCCCGACCATTGCACCAATGCATAGTTCGCATGCACCATCATGCGCATGGAGCATCTCTCCGGCGTCGACCTCAACCTGCTTCCCCTGCTCGACGCCCTGCTCGAAGAGCGCCACGTCACGCGGGCCGCGAAGCGCGTGGGCCTCTCTCAGCCTGCCGCGAGCCGGGGCCTCGGACGGCTTCGCGCGCTGCTCGATGACGCGCTCCTCGTGCGCGGGAAGGGCGGCCTCGTCGCGACGCCGCGCGCAGAAGCGCTCCGAGAGCCCGTACGCCGGGCGATGACCCTCGTGGGAGAGGCGCTCGCCCGTCCGCAGGAGTTCGACCCGAAGCGCGTGCAGCGCACCATCCGCGTGATGACCGACGACTACTCCTCGCTCGTCCTCTTCCCCAGTTTGCTCGCGCGCCTCGCGACCGAGGCGCCGGGCATCGAGCTGTTCGTTCCACCGCCGACCAAGCTCAGCACCGCGGCGCTCGAACGCGGCGACGTCGACGTCTTCATCGCGCCCATCCGCTCGAACGAGCTCGGCGCGTCCGGCCTTCGCGCAGAGCTGCTCTACGAAGAGCGTTTCGTCGGCATCGTCGCCAAGCGCCACCCATTCTCGAAGCGCCGTCCGACCCTCACGCAGTTCGCGGCCGCGAGACACGCGCTCGTGGCGCCGCGCGGCACACGCGGAAGCCAAGTCGACGACGCCCTCGCGGCGAAGGGCAAGACGCGACACATCGCCCTCGTCACGCCGCACTTCCTCGTCATGCCGTTCATCATCGCCTCGAGCGACCTCGTCCTCACCCTCGGAGAGCGGATGGCAAAGACCTATTCACGCACCCTGCCCCTTTCGATCTTCGCACCCCCGGTCTCGCTCGAGCCCTTCCGAGTCGGCGTTCACTGGCACGAACGCTCCGACCGCGACCCCATGCTCGCTTGGTTCCGCGGCGAGCTGCATCGGGCGGCCCGGGGGCGGTGACCCCACCGATCCCGCGCCGATTGTCGTGACCCATCAAGGAACGCAGCCGAAAGAGCGCTCCATCACTCGATTGGGGAGGTTGTTCGGCGCACCTCCATGCCAGAGCACGACGACGCGATCGGCGGCGATCGCGACGTGGGGATCGGCCAGGTAGTCCTCTTCCTGGCCCGGCAGGACTGGAATTGGTCCCGACCAGTGACGCCGGGTCTGGCCCCGACTGTCGAGAAACTCCACGTTCATCTGGCCACCTTCAGGCGACTGCCACACCGCGAGGGTCTCGTTCTGATCGACGAGCGGGACGAAGATGTCCTGCCCGCCCGAGTCGGAAAGATGGCGACCATCCTCGAAGGTCGTGGCGCCGTCGAGCGGATCCCCGGCGGGGTCGAGGGGCTGGCGAGTCGAGGGCTCGCCGAAGCCATTGGGCCGGATGTGCAACCAACCCTCTTCCGTTCCGACAAGCCGTTGCCAGCTCGCATACTCGACATCAATCGGGTGCGCAGGCTGCACGACGTTGCCGAGCGCATCGAGCAGAATGAACCATTGATCGCGGGTCTCGGGCACGTCGACATAGCGCGACACGAGGATCCCCACCCGGTCCCGGTACACGCCGAGCGTGATCGCCGCCGGACGTTCGAGAGCGTCCACCTTCACCTCGTGTTCGAGCACGCCATTCGCGTCGAGGACGGCGACACGAAGCTTGTAGTCGTCCTCCCACGCGCTGACGAATCGAGCGCCCGTCCAGACCATGCGCGGCACGCCATACGCCCCAGAGGCGGGCGTCGGCAGGACCGCATCCGTCGTACCCGAGGAGTCGACGAAGAGGAGACCTGGTACATCGTCGGAGCCGACGCGGTAGATGGCATCGAGCGGTAGGCCGCGCGGGGGCTTCGGCTCGAGCGCAAGCACCGGGTCGATCGTCAGGAAGAGGTCGGACCGCAGGAGCTCGATCGATCCAGCCAGATTGCCACTCGAATCGAGGCGACGTCCATACAGATTGGGCTCTTCCGCTCCGCCACTCAGCCCGAGATTCCAGAGCGCGAGAAACCCGTCCTCTGTCGGCGTGATGCTGGTCCCGAAAGCCCAGCGGCAACTCGTGCAGTCGCCGGTGTCGAACTCGTCGGTGCGAAGCGTGACCGTCTCTCCAAGCGGCCCGAAACCGAAGCCTTCGTCGACCTGGCCATCGCAATCGTCATCGATCAGGTTGCAGGTCTCGGCGGCGGGCTCGCGCGGCACGCACGCCGGCATGACGCCGCCCTCGCACACGACGGTCGTCACGCAGCCAGCCGCTCCGCACTGCACGGGCGCGATGCCGTCATCAACGAGTCCGTTGCAGTCGTTGTCGATGCCATCGCAGACCTCGTCACCCGTCGGCGAACACGGATCTTCGACAGCGAGATCGGTGCGCGCTCCGCACGCGACGAGCGCGCACAGACACCAGCCTATGGCGAGAAGCTTGAACATCTGGGCGACGATGCTCGCACATCCGACGGGTGCCGCTTGCGCGCGGCGTGTCACCCGCGACTGGCGCCTGACCTCGGTTACCCTCCGCCTCGCAGACGCCGAGACCCACCGGCTCGCTGCGAAGTCACGGGCAGCGACAGCGCCTGGTTGGACTGCACGCAGCGGGTGCGCAGCGGGCGAGAATTGACCGTCCAGATCACCGCCAAGAGTCGCCCTCATCCGTCCCGCAGCCGCGCCATCGTGAGCGGACCACGCGCCCCGCGGCGCGAAAGCGGATACGGTCGCAACCCGTGAGACCTTCGACGATTGGCGTGCTCGTCTTGCCTTGGGCCCTGGGTTGCGACGGCGGCGCTTCGGCGACGGCGGCGTCGAGCGCCGCGCCCCTGTCGGCGCCGTCTCTGACGAGCTCGACGCCAGCGAGCGACGCGGCGCAGAGCCCGTCGTCGAGCGCCACGGCGACCTCTGCCGCGACGGCGTCTGGGTCGGCCGCCGTGGCGCCGAGCCCGGGAGCGATCGCGAAGCTCGAAGAGGACACCCGCCGCGATCCCAGCAGCTTCAATGGCAAGCACGTAGAGATCGAGGGCCTCTACGTCGGCACCTCGAGTCGCAACATCGGCCCACTCGTCGGGGACAGCTACCACCCGCTGATCGTCGTCGACGTGCTCATCGCGGACGCGAAGGACGATCGCGAGCACACGATCCTGTGTGAAATGGTCACCTGGAAACCACCCCCGGGCCTCGCCGAGCTCGACCGCGTCACGGTCGAGGGACGCGGCTACATCGATACGCCGGCGAACGGCGGAAAGCTCGTGATCGGTACTTGCACGCTGACGAGAGCCGCGGAGGTGCGCGCCCCACGGTGAAGGTGACGGTCACGTCTGCTCGCGTTCCGGCTCGTCGAGCGGCGCGACTGGATCGCCTGTGGTTTGGAGCCCGCGCTTCTCGACCGGATCTGCCGCCGCACTGCGTTGCTCGCGAACGATCTGCAGGGCCTCTTTGGCGAGCCGCGCGGAGAGCGGCCCGAGCAAGAGCCCCCATGGACCGAACGCAGCGAGCCCACCGAACATCGAGGTGAGCAGCACGAAGCTCGACAGCTCGAGCTTTCCGAAGCGCGAAAAGATGGGCCGCAGGACGTTGTCGATCAAGCCGATCGCGAAGACTCCAACGCCCACCATGACCGCCGACGCACCCAACCGATGGCTGAAGGCGAGGCCGACCGCCACGGGCACCCACACGAGCGCCGTTCCGATCGACGGAAGGAGCGACGCGACGCAGGTGAGTAGGCCCAGTACCAGCGCGCGCGGCACACCGAGAGCGAAGTAGGTAATGGTGGCGATGAGACCCTGCGCGGCGCCCGTCAGGCCCACACCCACGAACAGACCGCGGCCCGTTTCATGGAACGCAGCGACGATTCGGCGCGTGTCGGTGACCTGGAGCGGTGCGTGCTCCTCGAGCCATGCATACATGCCGTCCCCATCGACGAGGAAGACGTAGACCGCGTACACGAACACGAAGAGCCCGAGCAGGGCCGTGCTCGCTGCGCCCACCACGCCCCCGAGGACGCCAGCGATCTGCGTGCCATGTTCCTTCACCAGCGACATCACGCGCGAAGGAGAGAGGAGCTCGAGTGGCTCGCTGACGTCGCTCGAGTCGCCGCTCGACACGAGCGATACGAGCGCGCTTCGAGCGCCATCGGACTGCGCGATCTTCTTGGTCAAGTCGATGGCTCCGCTCACCAACGAGAGCGTGGCGAGCACGAGCGGCACGAACATCACGAGGACGAGGAGCAAGACGAGGACGCCCGCCGCGCGATGTCGTCCCCTCAGGGCCTTGGCGATCTTCCGGAGAAGCGGTTTCGCCATGACGGCGACCCACGCCGCGAGCACCAGCGGGGCCCACATCGGGATGAAGGTAAACGCCGCCGCCAGGACGAGCCCGAGCGCGAGCCATCGAAATGCGCGGGTCCGCTGTTCCGGCGCGAGGAGCGACATGACGTCGAGGTTTACCTGGAATGGCCCGGCGATGGTGAGCTTTGCCTCGATTCGGCGACCTGTCTTGCACGTTGTCTCGCCTGGCCGAAGTAGGATGCCCCAATGCTCAAGGTCTACGGCTTCTCTCGAGTGAACAAGGGCGCCCGCGGCAAGACGCGAGATCTCCGCGTGCTCTGGGCGTTGGAAGAGATCGGCATGCCCTACGAGATCATCGGAATGGACCATCCGAATCATGATCTCGATTCACCGGAATTCCGAGCGATGAACCCCTTCGGACAGCTTCCGGTCGTCGACGACGACGGCGTGATTGTCAGCGAATCGGGCGCGATCTTGCTCTACCTCGCGCGCAAGAGCGGCGCGCTCATCCCGCGTGACCTCGCTGGCGAAGCGCAGGTGCTGCGCTGGTGCGTCACTGCGCTGAACACCGTCGAGATGCCCATATTGGCGCTCTGGTTCGTCGGCATCAGCGGAGGCAAAGGCACGGCCCCGAGCGACGCGCTACGCGGCTGGTCGGAGTTGCGTCTCGGCCAGCTCGACGGTTGGCTCTCAAACAGGGAGTTCGTCGCGACCGACGAGTTCACGGTCGCCGACATTTTGATGGCGCACGTCCTCGGAGCCGCCGCGGACCAGGCCCTCTTGAAACCGCACGCGAACATCCTCGCGTACCAAAAGCGCTGCACGGAGCGACCGGCGTGGAAGCGGACCTTCGACGCGTATTGCGACCGTGTCGAAGGCGCCTGAGGGTCGCTCGGGGCGACCGCAGGCTACGTCACGCGGTCGGCAGGATGCGGTCGTCTCGGAGGCCACGGTGACGCCCGACCATCGCTATCCTCGGCTCGTGCTCATTCGTGCTGGCATCCTCGCTGTGCTCTTCGCGCTCGCGGCTTGCAGCGCGCCGTCGGTGCGGTCCTCGCTCTTGCCGCCGCCGCACACCGCCTCGTCGCCGTCTGGCTGCGATCGCGATCAGCTAACGGCGCTCGACGCGCGGGGCGATGTCGACGCCGAGCTCGCCATGCTTGCGGCGTGCAAGAGCGCCGACCCCGAGCTCCTCGCCATGCGCATCGACGCGCTCATCGACGTCGGAGAGACGAGCGCCGCGCGTGATCTGGCGCACACGGTCGGCGATGCGGGACCGCCCATCCTCCGCGTCGCGGTCGAACGTGCTCTCGCGACGAAGGAACCGAGCGCCTCACGAGCCGACGTCGCCGCCGATGCGAGGGCTGCGATTCGCGGCGCGCGCGAAGCCCGCGACCGAGCAGATGCGAAGGCCGCGGGGCGGCTCTTTGCCCGCGCGCGCCACCTCCTGCGCAAGGCGACGGGCTCGCCCGGTCGCGTGTTGGATCTGGAGATCGAGCCCGTCGGTTGGGCGGGCAGCCGGCCGGTGCTTCGAGCATCCGCGCCGACGTCGACGGGAGGTCGCTCATCGTTCGTGCTCGCGACCGAGGTCGACCCGAGCGCGCACACGCTCGCTCCGGTCGCGGCGATACCTTCGGTCGGCGATCACGACGTCGTGCCCTGGCATGGTCACGATGGGAGCTTCCTCGTCGTCGGACCGGATCACGATTCTCTACTCGCGCCCCCGTGGCTCGCCCCCATCGTGTTCTCGAGCGGACAGGCGACCCTCTCCGACGACGGCCGAATCGTCGCCGTCGCGACGCACCCGGGCCTCTCGCTCTTCAGCTTGGCGGACGGCAAAGAGGTCCTGCGCATTCCCAATCTCGTGGCGACGGGCCACGGCCGATTCCTCAGCGGCGGAAAGACCTATGTCGAAGTCGCGCCCACCAGCGGCTCCGGGGCGCACGCGATCGTCGTCGACGTGGCGGGCGAGCGCGTCCTCCTCGACGAGGCGCAAGCAGAGATGTCCGCCCTCTCCGATTCGGGCCGCTACCTCGCCATTGCCAAGTTCGAGGCGAACAAGGTGTCGGTGGTGAGCGCGACGGTCGCGATCTATCTCAGACGGATCGATGCGCTCGATCACGTCACGAGGGTCGAGGCGGGCCTCTTTGCTCTCCCATACGCGCACGCGGATCTCCGCTTCGAGGGCGAGCTCCTGGTCACCACGGCGAGCACGCTCTCTGCCCTGATGACGGAAGGGGAAACCGACGAGCTGGGCGAGATCGACGCGGCCTTGGGGAGGGTGACGTCGGGCCGGGCGAAAGAGCCTGTGTCGCGGAGGGCGCTCTTCGCCGCGATCACGAAGACCGCCAAGAAATTCGTCGCGCCACCCCGCGACGTCATCGACTTCTCTCTGCACTCCCAAACCTTCGACCGAGATCGGGCGAGCGGCACCACGGTCATCGTCGTGGGCGTCCCGGCGCAGGGCATGCCGAGCTCCGTCGACCATCCGAATCTCCTCTTCATCGATCGGGCCGGCAAGCTCATCGCCGACGCGCCCTTCGCCGCCAAGGGAAACATCTCGACTGTTTCGCTGGCTCCAGGCGGCGAAGCGGCCGTCGTGGTCGCGGACGACGGCGCTTACCTCGTCGACGCACGCACGCGGACTGCGGTTGGAGGACTCGGCATTCCCGAATTCGACCTCGCCCCGCTCTGGTCGCCGGATGGGGCCCAACTCCTGACGTTCGGCGGCGTCGTCGACGTGCGCGCTTCGAGCGCCGCCGGCCATCTCGTCGTCACGGCGCTGACCGCGCTGACCCCCTCGAGTGGAGAGTCGCAGATGTGTTGGTTCGAGCCGCTCCTCGCCCCGCGTGAGGCGTGCCCCTAGTAGCTCGAACCTGCGCGAGCTCTTCTTTCGCTTTTTCCCCGTGTTCGCGCTCGCCCTCGCGGCGATTCGGTTCGCGGTAGCAGCCCCGAGCGCGCCTCTCGGCGCTCCGCGTTCCTGTCGGCCAGGGCTTCAAGTTGCTCATTCGCCACTGGCGAACGGTCTCGAGTGCGTTTGATTCGCAAGAGACGTGGGCCGGAGCGGGACGGTCCAGGTCGAGGCGGATGAATCGGCCGATCGCGGAGAAGAGGGCCCGCCTTGCGAGGCCATCCGCAATGTTCTATGCGTCGCTATTGGGTGCCTGGCGTCGCGCGAGGCGGCTCAGGGGGTGCACATACATGGAGACGAGCAAGGCACGCTTATCGAGGCGCGCGTCCGAGGCGACGGGGAGCAGAATGCCCGCGGTCGTCGACGCGTTCCTATCGCTCTTCCAGGCATGTTGGCCCGAAGGAGTTCCGGCGCTTACGGCGCGAGTGGGCCCGTCGCCGTACCAATGGATCGAGGACGCATTCAGCGCCGTTCACGCGGCCCATCCGAGCGCCGCGTTTTGGTGGAAAGACGAGAGCTCCGTATTTCTTGGCGCGTGCGAGAGATTCGGTCTCCTGGCGGGGCTCGCTTGCTCGGCGGATCTCATCGGTCTCCGAGAAGGCGATCCGAAGCTCGCATGGGCACGGCAATCGAGCCTGTACCGGAGAGACGATCAAGCGGTCCTCTCCGCTTTTGAGCCGAAGCTCGACATCGTAGAGAGGCAAGATCGACCGGACGGCAGCGTCGTCTGGCTTCGGACCAGCAAGGTGCCGTATCGGGCAGTGTCGGGGCCGAGCGGCACGGTGGGCGGCTTCGATGTGGTCAGCGCGGCGCGCGCCGCAGAGCTGTCAAAGAAGCTCCGACACTAGGTCGTCGAATAAGAGGGGATTGGACCAAGCCATCGTGCGCAGGTCGTTCGCGGCAGCTCGAGCGCGCTGGCTCCGTCGCGGCCAGTGGCCCGGTGCGCGCAGCAACGCTATCGTGAATTGCGTGTCGATAGCCTGTCCGCGATGTGAGGCCCCGTCCGTCGAGCTCGTCGCGCGTGGGCCGGCCGCCAGCCAATGTACGCGCTGCAAAGCCGTCTTTTCCAACGAGCGCGCGGCCCGGGCGAAGTCCTTCTCGGTCCACGACGGCGCGTCGGGATCCGATGCTGCGCGCAACGCGCTGGCCGATGCGAATGCGCCTGCAACCGCGCTCGGGATCGTCGTGACCCCGCGGTCGAGCCCCGCGGACGCTCCCTATCGCGGGTCCGTGGAGCGGCGCGATGAGGCCGTCATCACGTTGGCCGTGGTGTGGTCGACGGCATACGACCTGCTCGCGGCGTGGTGGCTCGTCACAGCGCTCGTGTTCGCGGCCTGCGCGATGACCCTGCTGAGCGGGTACGGCAGGGTGCCGCCGATCCTCGGCGCGCCGTTCGCCCTGGCGACGATTCTCTCGATCTACGGGTTTGCGGCCGCGCTCGTGAACCGGACGACGATCGAGGTGCGCGGCGCCGAACTGACCGTGCGCCACGCGCCCCTACCGTGGTGGGGCACGCGCACGATCGAGCGCGGGAGAATCGACCAGTTGTTCTGCGATCTCGTCGAGGGGCGAAGTCGGCGCGGACGGGTCGCGCGATACCGCGTGCTCCTGCGTACGACCGACGGAGACGAGCTCGTGCTGGTCCGTGGGCTGATGGAACCCGAACAAGCGCTGTTCATCGAAGCGTCGATCGAGCGGGCGATCGGGGTCCAAGACCGCTCGGTCGCCGGTGAGCTCGCGGAGAAGAGCCGCGCTCGCCGCTGACCAGGGCCCACCCTCAACGCCTACCTCGCCGAGCTCGGCACCAACGCGCGAGCCGTCATGAAAGAGACCCTCGCAGCGCTCGACGTGGGGTCGACGCTGAGAGGTGGGCTTGAGTGCGTCGCAGCTCGAAGCGCTTCGCGCTCCCTTCGTGGAACCCCTTCGTTGCTGAGCGCGCGACCTTTTGCCCCATCAAACGCCGAGTCTGGTGGTCGCCATGGGGCCCCGATACGTTCGAGCCGCCCCTCATCGCTTCCGTGCCGTCAGCGACTCAGCTCACCGTCGATCGGAGCACCATGCACTCGAACCTTACGCTTCCCATCCTTGGCGCTTACGCCACCATGCTCGACCGTCCACCCTTCGGAGCGCGCGTCCTGCGCACCGCGAGCTGCGAGGTAGCGCCATGACCATGCCTCGCCTCGGATACGTCCTTTCACTTGGCATCGGCCTGACCGCAGCCGTCGCGATCGCCGCGTGCGGTGACGACGGAACCACGAGTGCCACAGGCGCTGGGGGCAGCGGCGGTAGCGCGGCGATGACCGGCACCGGCGGCGCGAGCGGCACCGGAGGTGCCGTCGGACAGGGTGGTTCGTCTGCCGAGCTTCAGCTCGCCCAGGCGCAGGTCTTCTCAGGCTGCTCGGGCATCGGGCTCATGCATTGTCACTCGAGCGCGCCGTTCGACGGCAACCTCGATCTGACCGAAGGCCACGCCTGGGCGTCCCTCGTGAACCAAGACGCGACGCAGTCTCCCGGGAAGAAGCTCGTCGTTCCCGGCGACGTCAACGCGAGCTTCTTGATGCAGAAGCTCACGAACGATCTCGCGACCGACGGCTCCGAGGGTGTCCCGATGCCAAACGGAGAGGCCATCATGTGGCAAGAGCTGCCGCCCGAGAAGTTGGCTGCCGTCGAAGCGTGGATCCAAGCGGGCGCGCCGCCGTGACGCGACTTCATGCTGTCCTCGCGCGCCGCCCTCGCTGACCTGGCGTATCGCTCCTCGCTTTGCTGGCCCAGCAACCTTCGCTGCGATGCGCCCTCGCCGACCCGGCGTATCGCTCCTCGCTTTGCTGGCCCAGCAACCTTCGCTGCGATGCGCCCTCGCCGACCCGACGTATCGCTCCTCGCTTT
>Ga0164241_10002106_pt1 | contig 22365 bp, 14 predicted proteins | sample OricomyardsoilBY_FD_108780 | JGI IMG/M metagenome (GOLD analysis project Ga0164241, IMG submission 108780) | Backyard soil microbial communities from Emeryville, California, USA - Original compost - Back yard soil (BY) | ecosystem: Environmental > Terrestrial > Soil > Unclassified | place: USA... | reverse complement strand
TCGAGGTCGTGCTCGATCTTCTCGCCGTGCATCCACTCACGAAGGACGACGTCGACGCGACCTCTTGCCTCGAACGCCACCGGAGCGCGCTCTCTGCGCTCGTGCTCGTCACGTCCGACGCCGCACCCCGTCGCTCGGAGCTCGTTCGCGATTTGGAGTTGCACGGCCTCACGGTGAAGTGGTTCGTCGTGAGAGATTCGGACTCGGTAGACGCGGCGGTCCCCGCGAACGCAAGGGTCATCGCTGCGAGCGATGTCGAAGCTGGCGTCGATCTTCGACGCGAGGTCGCCGCATGAAGAGCCGCCTCGTCGCCCTCTCCATCTTCGCGACCGGCCTCTCGATCGCGCTGACCTCGCCGATCGGAGTCGCTGCCTTCGCCCTCCTTCTTCCGCTCGTCGCCGTCGCCGTCGGGCCGCGCCTCGAGCTCGATCGACTCGCGCAGGCGGCGCTCACCATCGGCGCCATGGTGGTCGGAATCCTCATCCCGCGCCTCGGGTACGGCGCGACGCCGCCGTCGCCAGAAATACTGAGCGATCGCTCGCTTTTGCTCGGCATGCCCATGCTCACGGTCGCCGTCGCGCGCGCCCTGGTTGCTCGCCCGGTGTACGGGGTGCGGCTGACGCTCGCGGCGAACCTCGTGGCGTTGACGGCCGCGGGCCGCGCCGAGACGGGGTTCGTGTTCCCCGCATGCGCCGCGACCGCGGTCCTTCTCGGGAGCGCCGCGCTCCGCGCGTCGGACACCGCGCGCGCCCCGCTCCGCAGACTCGGCAAACGCCACGCGGCCGCCGTCGTCGCGGGCACCCTCGTCGCCGTGTCGCTCGGCGTGCTCTCGTCCATCGCCCTGCCACGCGTGCAGAACGCGATCATCGCGCGCCTCGTCGCGCGTCTCGAGCGCAACCAGACCGGGCTCGGCTCGTCGATGACCCTCGGCGATCTCGCTGGATTGCTGCAGAGCGACGAGGTCGTCTTGCGGGTCCGCGGCGACGCGCCGCCGCTTCTTCGCGGGTTCGTCCTCAGCAGCTATTCGACAGGCCGCTGGGACGTCCCCGAAGATCTACCGGTCGGCGAAGTCGTCGAGACCCCGACGTTGCCAGCCGATCCGGCGGGCTTCGTCGAGCTCGAGATGGCGAAGCGCCCGAGGACCTATTTCACGACCCTCGACACGAAGGACGTCCTCGTCTCCGAGGGCATCTACATGCGAGACCCGTATGGTCTCGCGCATCCGGCCGGCGGCCTCTACGCGAAGAGAGAGTGGATCGCGCGCGGCGGCTCGAACGAGACCCTCGCCCCGAGCACCCGCGACCTGGGGCTGCCGCCGTCCGTGCGACAGCGGCTGACCGCGCTCCTCGCGTCATGGGGCGCGCTCGACGGTCCGCCATCGGCCCGTCTCGCGCAAATCGAGGCGCACCTACGGCGCGACTATCGCTACTCCGTCGATTTCGAGCGCACGCCCAGGGTCGACCCGATCATCGACTTCCTCTTCGTCCACAAGGAAGGCCACTGCGAGTACTTCGCGGGCGCAACAGCGCTGCTCGCACGCGCGGCGAACATTCCTGCGCGCGTCGTCACGGGCTACCGCGTCGTCGAGACGTCACCCCTCGGCTATCACATCGTCCGCGAGCGAAACGCGCACGCGTGGACGGAGATCTGGATCGACGACGCATGGCAGACGGTCGACACGACGCCGGCGTCCGACCTCGCAGCGACAGGCAACGCCGAGACGCCATGGCTCGCGGCGCTCGTCGACGGAGTCTCGACCTCGTGGGAGGCGATCGACGACTGGCTCGGCCGACGGACTCCGTTCGAGCTGTCGTTCCTCCTCGTCGGGCTGTTTGCGGTACTGCTCCTCGGACGTGCGCTGCGCAACCGACTCGCCACGAAGCCCGGCGAGACGGCGTCGCTCGAGGCGCCGCTCCCGGCATATGCCGCGCTCGAGACCGCGCTCGCGACGACGGGGCTCGGGCGAGAGCCGAGCGAGACGTTGGCTCGATTCGCGACTCGGTTGGAAGAGACCGACGCCCTCGCCGAAGATGCGCGAAGGAAGATCGCGAGCGCCGTGCGCGCGTACGCCGGTCTGCGCTACGCGAGCCGCGGCGACGAGCGCGTCGTCTCCGAGGCGCTCGCCGATGCCACCCGCGCCGCGCGGCGCGGGGTCGTCGCTACTTCTTCGGCTTGACGAATCGAAGCGTCATGCGGTCGCTCTCGCCGATCGCGACCATCTTCGCCTTGTCCGCGTCGGCGACCTTGCGGAGCGTCGGCGGCAGCGACCAGACGCCCTCGGGGTGGTCGGTCGTGTCCTTGGGGTTCGCGTTGATCTCGCTCTTCGCGTCCAGCTTGAAGCCTGCGGCTTGTGCACGCTCGATGACGTACGCCTCTGGCAGGTACCCCTTCTCGGCCATGGCCTTCGGGTCGGCGCCGGGCTTCGCCCGATGCTCGACGATGCCGAGGATCCCACCCGGCTTGAGCGCCTTGAAACACTCGGCCATGTCCTTGTCCATCGCGCCCTTGCGCTGCCAATTGTGGAGCGTGCGAATCGCCAAGATCGCGTCGAAGGTGCCGTCCTTCGCGACCGAGAACGTCCCGTCCGAGGCCATGTTCAAGTAGTCGACCTTGCCGCCGAGCTCGGGCGCGACGTCGAGGAAGGCGCGCAGGCGCTTGCCGTAGAGCGTGCCGCGCTCGGTCATCGAGCCGTCCGGGCTCGGACCCGAAACCGTGAGCTTCCCCTTCTTGTAGAGGACCGGCGCAAGCAGCTCGCTGTACCAACCGGCGCCCGCGTCGAGCTCGAGCACGGACATGTCTTGTCGCAGGTTGAAGAACGCGAGCGTCTCGCTCGGGTGCCTGAACTTGTCGCGCTCCGAGTTGCCCGGCGCACGGTGCGGGCTTCGAAGCGTCGCGTCGACCGCAGCCTTGAAGCTCGCGTAGTCCTTCCCCTCGAGCGTCGCGAGGTCCTTGGTGAGCGGCGCGAAGCGCGTCTTCTCCTTCGCGGTGTCGGCGTCGAGCTTCGCGAAGTCCTTCTCGAGCTCCTCACGATCCTTCTTCTTCTTGTCGTCCTCGGGCGCCGCGGAAGAGGTGTCCGACCCGCCGCCCATCATGGACTCGAGGAGGTCGTCCTTCAGCCGCGGGGGATCGATCGGTGCACCGGGCGGCGCTTCGGGGATCGAGCTCCCACATGCCGAGAGGAGGGCGAGGGGGGCGACGACGGCAAGAAGCCGGGAAAACGCGGTCGACATGGCGAGGGACGCTACACCGACTAGGCGGTTTTTTGGGTTGCTTTCAGGGCCCATGGTGTAATCCGGCGCGTGCGCCCCTTTCGCCTGCCTGCTTTCGCGCTCCTGACCCTCGTTGCTGCGGGTTGCAAAGCCTCTGCGGGGGGTGAAGCCAAGACCGGCGCCGACACCCAAGGGCCTGACGCAGAGGTGTCGGCCGAAGCCGACTCGGGCGGCGGATCCTCGTCCGGCACCCGCTCCTCGCTCAAGACCGCAGACCTCCCAGCCCCATCGGGCCCGGCGATGGCCACGTTCCCGTCGTTCGAGGTCCTGCCGGACGGAAGAAGCCTCGTCAGCGTCTTCGTGCGCGGCCCAGTGAAGGTCACCGAGCAAAAGGCCGAAGGCCGGCTCGTGTACGTGCTCGAGGGCGTCGCGGTCTCGGCGCGCGTCAACCGCATGCCTCTCTTGACGCAGGAGTTCCCGACGCAGGTCGGTTCGGTCTCGCTCGAATCGGGCTCGAACGGCGCCAATTTGATCATCGAGCTGCGCGAGAAGGCCACGGCGACCTACAAAGTCGCGGACGCCGACGGCGGAACGCTCGTGTCCGTCATCATCCCGAAGTCCGAGAAATACGGCCGCACGCTGACCAACCAGGACCGGGCCCTCGATCAAGCGGGAGAGGGGAACGACTCCGGCGACGACGACGACTCGGCCAACCTGGAGCCTGGGTCGAGCGACGTCCCCACGAACGCGAACGAGGAGACGGAGCGGCGCCGCAAGCACTCCCGCCGTGAACCGAAGCCGTACGTCATGCGGCCGTTGACGCTCCCGCACATGACGCTCGCTCCGGACATCGCGATCAGCGTGTCCGGCTTCGACACGAATGATCCGGCCACGCATCTCAGCGGCAGCGTGAAGTACGGCATCATCGACCAGCTCGAGGTCGAGGCGACACCCAACGCCTTCCGACTCGCGCCGCGCGGCGCCTATGCCCACCCGAGCTTGGGCTTCACGGCCGGCTACACGGGCCATGTCTTCGAGATCGGCGGGCGCGCGCGCTACTTCCTGGGGCTCGACAGCGAGGACCTCGACAACTTCGGCAGTGGCGCGCTCCTGCTCGGCATCCCGATGCGGATCCACCTCTCGACCTGGGGCCGCATCGACACCGGCGGCTTCATGACGCTCGATTTCGACAAGTCGACCTTTGGGGCGGGTCCCACCGGAGACTCGGGCGTCCGCGTCGGCCTCACGAACACGGAGGCGAGCCCGTTCATCGGCCTATTCGGGTTCTCCGACACGGGCATCCCGTTCAACTTCCTCTTCCAGCCCGCCGAGGCGTTCTGGTTTGGGATCCACGGGGGGCTCGCGATCTACGACTTCAGCGACGTGAGCGAATCGCTGGCGCTCCCGCTCGGCGCCGAGATCGGCTTCACGGCGAGCGACGACTTCAATCCGAACGCCGATTTGGGCATTCGCATCGATTTCCCCCAGCTCATTCGCCCGGCATCCGACGAAGACAAGTTCGTCGAGAAGGCCTACTCGCTCGGCGTGTGGTTCCGCTGGTACTACCACATCTGATCTGACGGCCGAGCCTGGACCTCGCCAGCGTGCGCCGCGCGAGGTCCTCTCGAATCGTCGATCTTCCGCGGCTCGAGCGCCGCGGACCGGCTCAGCTCGCGACGAGGTCCTTCAGACCCTTCATCGCGGTCGCTCGAACCTTGCGCGACGCAGGCTTGCCCTTGATCGTCGTCTTCTCTTTGGTGATCGGGTGAAGGCCTTCGCGATCCTGCGTCGCGGCCGACTCCTTCACCTTGAGCTTCAAGAGGTTCATCACCGCAAGCTCGCCCGGGCCTTGCGTACCGAGCTGGTCCTTGATCAGGCCCGCCAGCGCGTCGAAGACCGCCGTAACCTGTCGCTTGTCCAGGCCGGAACGCTCCGCCATTGCCAGAATGAACTGGGTCTTCGTCAACTTCGCACCGGCCATCGTGGAATCCTCCAGAAGTAGGGGGTCGACTCATTAACAACCGACGCCCGATACCGCAAGCAGAACGCCCCGAGCTGGTCATCGGTTCACTCTCCTCGGGTCGCTTCGGTTTGCTGCTACGATGAGGCGATCATCGCTTTCTTGGAGGTTCTGATGCGCGCTTCTTCCGCGGCGATTCCGACCCACAGTCGGACGGCGACGATGTCTCGGCTGGCCACGCTGATCGTGCTCGCCGCGACGGGCGCGTGCGCGTCGGGCGAGACCGTCCCGAGCGACGGGACCTCATCGAGCACCGGCTCGCCAACGTCTGTCGGCAGCGGGGGCGCCGGTGGCAACACGACCTCGAGCGGCGGCGGCGGCGCGGTGAGCTCCACCGGCGGCGCGACGACGAACGGCTCGGGCGGCGGCACAGGCGGTGAGGGCGGCGCCAAGAACGACTGCGGCAACGGCGTCCTCGATCCCTCCGAAGCGTGCGACGACGCGCTGCTCGGCACGGCCACGTGCACGTCGATCGGTCAGGGCTTCATCGGAGGCACGCTGGCGTGCGCGGCCGATTGCACGTTCGACACCTCTGCGTGCACCGCGCCTCCGAACTGCGGGAACGGCGCGATCGACACCGGCGAGCAGTGCGACGGGACGAACCTCGACGGCAAGACCTGCGGAACGCTGGGCATGGGCGTCGGGACGCTCGCGTGCAGCAGCGGCTGCGCCTTCGATACGAGCAATTGCCACATCTGCGGCAACGGCGCAGTCGACGGCCCGGAGGTCTGCGACGGGCCGAACCTCTCCGGACAGACGTGCCTCTCGCGCGGCCACGACGGCGGCACCCTGAGCTGCGCTAGCGGGTGCCTCATGTTCGACGAATCGCAGTGCACCGACTGCGGTGACGGGACGCTCTCTCCCACAGAGGCGTGCGACGGCGCGAACCTCGGCGGACAGACCTGCCAGACCCAGGGATTCTCCGGCGGCACGCTCGCATGCACCTCCTCGTGCACGTTCAACGTCGCGGGTTGCACCGGCCAGACCTGCGGCAACAACCTGAAAGAGGGCACGGAAATCTGCGACGGGACCGCCCTGGGCGGTCAAACCTGTCAGACGCTCGGCTTCATCGGCGGGACGCTCGGATGCAACGCGACCTGTACCGCGTTCATGACGACCAGCTGCACGGGGTCGGCGTGCAGCGACTCCGTCGACAACGATGCAGACCGGTTCATCTACTCGCCCGACCCGGATTGCACGTCCCCCACCGACAACGACGAGTCGGTCTACGCGGCGAACTGCATGGGCCTCGGCGGTCCGATCTACGACATCACGTTCAACAATCTGCTCGACATCACCGTGACGGGCAGCACTGTCGGCGGAACGAACGCCTATTCGCCGACCGATCTCTCGGACGACTGCACGACGGCGACGGGGCCCGAGACGGTCTTCTTCTATCGCAACGCCGTCGCGCGGAGCCCGGTCTACATCTCGACCGACAACCCCGGAACGAACTTCGACACCGTGCTCTACATCCGACAGGCCAGCTGCGGAACGAACGCGACCGCAGAGGTCTGCAACGACGACGACTTCTTCATCGGCGGGTCGAGCGAGATCGCAGTGAACCTCCCCGTCGGCGACTTCTTCATCATCGTCGACGGCTACAACGGTCAAGCCGGCAACTACGAGCTGACGATCGACTTTCCGTGACCCAGATCCTCCCGCTCGGGCTCGCTCTCGCGGTTGCCGTTCTTCCAGGTTGCCAACAGGCCGCGGGGCTCGACGACTTCGTCGATCAGCCCAGCGCGGGCAGCACCGGTGGCGCGGGCGGCACGGGGGGCGCAGGCGGCGCCGCGACGGACGGCGCCGGAGGCTCAGGCGGCGCGACCGGCACCACCGCGATGGGAGTGGGCGGCGCGGGTGGGGCCGGCGGCGGGGGTGGGGCCGGCTAGAAGCCGGTCGTGCCGCCGAAGAGAAACCGAAGCGAGTTGGGAGCAGCGCCGCTCTCGAACGTGTCGGTCCCGACTCCGAGCAAGAAGTTGAACGAGTGGTCCCGGTGATTCGGCGTGCGAACTCCGCCGACGAAAGAGAATCGGAGTTTATCGAGCTCGAAATCCGAGAGGTGAGCGTCGGCGAAGACGTTGCCCACGGCCGCCTCCATCGTGCCGTCGAGGAACGCCCAGATCGGCCAGTGGTAGCCGAGCGTCAAAGCGACGCTGCTGTTGCCTACCAATCGGCCGGGACGAAACCCCTTCATGAGCTCGCCGTCCGGGATGTCTTCGTTGTGTTTGACCCCGATGAGCTCGGTGAACGGCACGTCGTAGTCATCTTGAATCGGATCTTGGAATTTCACCGCCAACGAGAGGCTGAGCACGCGCTGCGTCTCGGTCAGATCGACGAAGCCCGCGAGCGCGCCGCCCCACGTCACCCATGAGCCCAAATTCGGCTCGTCGACATCGATCGCGTGCTCGGCCGACACGTCGATGGCGACGCCGTGCCCTGGCGCCGGCCGTGTTGGGCGACTGTCGAGCACGACGCGCAGACCGCTCTTCACCGTCGAGTAGGGTCGTCCGTAGCTTACGGGGATGGGCGCGCCGTCCAGGATCCTTCTTCGCAGCGTCGGCGGATCGCAGACACGCGTGATCGTGAGGTCCTCGGCGACGTCGCCCGCGCCATCGCATTCGCCCTCGAACGTGCGCGTCGTGCGCCCCGTGACCCAGCCCTCGAAGAACGTACCGCGCCACGGCTCGATGTGGACGCGTCCGCCGCCACCGTAGGTCGTGTTGCCGTATCCGGCCTCGTCGTCTCGCGTCGTGTCCGGACCGATGCCGAAGAAGGTCAGATCCTGTCGAGTGAGAAAATCGGCTTCGATCTGAAAATACGAGCGCGCGCGCTCGGTGCCGATCGGCGTGGAGATCGGGATACGATCCGCGACGCTGAATTTCACATACTTCACCCCACCGAAGCCGGCGCTCGCGCGGAGATCGTTTCCGTCGGCGATGAAGTCGTCCCAAAAGAAGTAGAGGCCGACGCTCGGTCGAAAGCCGAAGTCGACGAATCCCGTCGGGATGATCCCGATGTTGTGGTTCGGACCGAAGGTCAGAAGATCTTGAATCTTCGTGATGAGGTCGCTCTTCTCGACAGCGACCGTCAGTCCACCGAGCGGGGCGCGCACCAGGTATTCGGTGACGAGGTAGAGCGGAAAGAACAGGACGCGCGGGATCCAGAGCGCATCTTCGCCGACCGAGGTGACGTTCGGTCGACCGTCGTAGTCGCCGAGCTCGGCCTTCTCGCCGGGCGCGAGGCCCTCGCGGGGAGGCAACTCGAAAGGATGGGCAGACGGCGCCGGGCCACCGTAGCTGTCCGGCGCGCGCGCATCCGCCGGCGGAGCCGAGCCCTCGGGCAGCGCAGTCGACGCCGACGGCGCGGCGCTCGGAGAGGCGTCCACGGGCGCCGCGGACGCCGAAGGCGGCGCGTCGACGCCGGTCGGCGCGGGCTGGGCGAGCGCGACGCCGACGAATCCGCAGCTCGCAGCGAACGTCGCCACGAGTCCGCCTCGAAACACCGCCCGCGCCGTCATGCGGGAGTTCTACTCGTCCGACCGCGAGGGCGGACCAGCGAAATGAAGCCGCCTGGCCACAATCGCGCTCGCCGCTCGGGAGAGCGCGGACCGCCTCGTCGCGAAGTAGAGCGCATCAGCCGCCGACAGTGCGGGCGGCCGCGGCGACGCGCTCGATCCAAGCGGACTCGTCGGTCGTGACGGGCGGATTCGGATCGATGCCGGAGGGCGCGGGCCTGGCGGCGAGGCCCGTTCGGTGGACGCGTAGGTGGGCCGCCTCGAGGGTGCCGACCTTCTCGTTCATTCCGTGAAATAGCGAATAGAGATCGGGCCCGACCGCACGTCGCGGACCGGGGCGCACGACGAGCTCACCGCCCTCTCGAAGGTTCGCTCGAAAGCCTGCGACCAGGTGGTCCACCGGATCGGACCAGGCATTCGGGGCGCCCGGCGCTCCCCGAGCGAGGAACGCGGCCACCGGCTCGGCGCGATCCATGTTCTCGATGGCGAGCGTGAGGCCGCGTGCGCGCGCCTCTTCTTCGACGGCGCCGAGCAGCGTCTTGCCGTTCGCGTTCGCCAGGAGCGACGCGTCATCGAACCTCGGCGATTGGATGGGCGGCATCGGATCGAGATCGACGGCGCGCCGCGTGCCCGACCGTGTCACGAGGTTTCCAGGATTGAATACGCCGGCCGGGTCGAACACTCCGCGCAGCGAGTGAATCACGTCGACGCCGAGCCCCAGCTCTCTCCCGAGCTTCGGTGCCTTGCTTCGTCCGACGCCGTGGTGATGGCTCAGCGTCCCGCCCGCATCGATCGCGGCGTCGAGCGCGTCTTGCCAAGTCGAGTCGTAGAGCGCCTCTGACGAGGGTCTATCCGGCGCGCTGCCTGCGAACGTGAAATAGATGCTCGCGCCGTCTGGATACGCATGAGAGAAATGCGCCATCACGAAGACGCGGCTGCTGATGGCCTTTCGCACCGCGTGATACATGGGGACGAGCCGCGACCACGGCGCGGCGACTTCCATCGTGTCGCTGAACGCGCCGGACATGAAGACCGGGGCTTGGCGATAGCTGACGGCGTAGCGGTGCGAGAGCCAATGCCGCGCCGGAGCTTCTCCCAAGTCGCGCGCCCCGTGGCGGAGCGCGATGCGCATCGCGCGCGCAGAGTCGTCTTTGCCGTGCTCGGCATCGCCCTCGAAAATGATGACGAGCGTGACGCCGCCGAACGCGCGATCCCCAATCGCATCGACTACGCCGTTCAACATGGTCGGCGCGCGGAGCGCGAAGCGGAGCGCCGCGTTCTTCAGGCCTCGCGACGTCTTCGAAGGAGAGGACCGCTTCTTCCCCGACACGGCGCCTCGCTTCGCCATCCACGAATCGAAGGCGTCGTAGAGACGACAGACCGCGGGCCGCAGACCGGCCTGGAACATGTCTCGAATCGCCTCGCAGCCCGCTTCGACCGAGCCGAAGCTCAGCGCAGAGAACGTCCTCGACGGAGGCGCCGTCCACAGTCGGAGCTCGGCCGAGGTCACGATCCCGAAGACCCCTTCACTCCCGATCAAGAGGGGCGTGAGATCCGGACCATGGAGTCGCCGATGCAGTCGGACGACGTCGCCGCGACCGATGACGCAGTCGAGCGACACGACCATGTCCTCGATCTTGCCGTAGAGGCCCGAGCACTGGCCGGCGCTGCGTGCGGCGACCCAACCACCGACGGTCGAGCACAAGATCGAAGATGGGAAATGCCCGAGTGTGTAGCCGGCGCGGCCCAGGTCTTCCTCGAGCCGAGACCCGAGCGCGCCCGCCTCCACGTCGAGGACCGAGCGCTCGGCATCGATGCGTTTCACGCGATGCATCGCCTTGAGATCGACGACGACGGTCTCTCGGCTGGGCAGCGTGCCGCCGCATACGCCAGAGCCCGCGCCGAACGGCGCGATCGGCACGCCGAGATCTGCGCAGCGCCGCACGATCGAGGCGACCTCTTCGACGTTGCGCGGCCAAACGACGGCGGCTGGGGCGTTCTTGGCGACCTCGCCGTCACGAACCGCGAGGTGGTGGCGCGGCCATAGATCTCGAGAATAGGAGACGAGGTCGGGCTCTCGTGTCGATACCTTCGCGCCCCCACCTGCATCGCGGAGGGCGCGCTCGATTCCCGCTCGATCCAACCGTCAGCTCCGCTCTGCGAGGACGATCATGCGCGGCGACTCGGACCCGAAGAAGACCCCCGGATGGGCCGGGTGACCCGTCACTTCGACGACCTTGAACCCGACCTCGTGAAGCATCTTTCCGAGCTCGTGCAGGCTGTAGAGCCGAATGGAGTATTCGAGCTCGCGAGAGAGGCCCCCCTCGAACATCGCGGTTCGCTTCACGCGGAGCCGGCTCGTGAAGAAGTCGACGTACATGTCGTCCATGCAGACGCACTGCGCGCCCTCGAACCAGACCAGGCTGGGCGACCGAGGTGCGACGTAGTCGCGATTGACCACGTCGAGGAGCAACATGCCCCCCTGGCGGAGCGCTTTGTGGAGGCGAGCCAGGACGTTGAGGTTCTTCTCTTCGTCGAAGTAGCCGAAGCTCGTGGACCAGACATACGCGCCGTCGAACGCCTCTTCATCGCCGAGCTCGCGCATGTCGCCGCGCACGAAGCTCGGCTGTTGCACTCCTGCCGTCGCCTTTTGTCGTGCCTTGTTTGTCTTGTCGGCGAGGGCCAGCATTCCCTCCGAGTAGTCGACGGCGACTACAGAATATCCTCGGGCCGCGAGCTCGACCGCGTGATCGCCGGGGCCGCACGCCAGGTCCAAGACGACCGCGTGCTTCTCGACGCCGAGAGACTCTTCGATGAAGTCGACCTCGCGCCGGACGAGGTTCTCGTCGGCGCGATCGTGCGTACGCAGATATTCGTCCGAGAAGATGTCGTCCCACCACGGGCGGGCTGCCTTCCTGGCGATCTCTTCGGGTGACTTGGGGTCCTTCTTCTCTTCGGGCTTCGCGTCGGCCTTGCCCTGAGCCGCCTTGGGCGGCGGCGGCGGCTTCTTCGGCGGCGGCGGCGTTCGTTGAGGGATCGCGGCGGCGTCCGGCTCGATCTCTTCGAGATCGTCGCGGTCGAGCGCGATCTCCGGTGCGCGACCATCTTCTTCGATCTCGGGGCGCGTCAACGCGTCGCGTACGCCAGGCGCGACGGGCGTCGCGGCGTCGTCTTCGCGCGCACGGAGCTCGGCGGGCGGAGTGGCCGGAGTCCAACCTGCCTCGAGCACCTGCGGCGCCGGAGGCGGCGGCCAGGTGGCGAGCGCCGAGCGAATCGGAGGCGGAGGATCGCTGCCGATGCTGATGATGCGCAGGGGTTTGACGATCGTGATTTCTTCGGTGATTTCGTCGCCGAACTCGCCCGAGCGAGCTTCTACCGGGTTCTCTTGCGTCGTCGGAGGGTCGAGCGTGGGCTCGGTCTTCGCGGCGGCGGGCGCGGCGGCGGGCGCGGCGACGGCAGGCTTCTTCTTGTTGTCGTCGGGGATCTTCACGGTGCGTCGCGAGCTGCGGCGCTTGCTGGGCTCGCTGGGGCGCGGCTCTGGGATCGCTTCGGCCGCGGCAGCGACAGGCGCGGCGGCTTCGTTCGCGTTGAACGTCCCACGCGCCCGCGGATCGTAGGGGGACCCTTGAGTTCGGGGATCGTAGTCGGCGGTGGGAGCATCGTCGGGATCCACGACCATCGTCTTCTCCGCGTCGAAGTCTTCTTCGGGCGCGGCTGACGCCGCCGGGTAGAGATCGCGTGGGGCACCGGGTGCTGGAGGAACCCCACCGAGCGTTCCCTTTCGGCCGCGCCGATCGGAGGGAGGCGGCTCGCTCCACCCGGACGGCGGCGTCGAGATCGGCCCCGCAGGTCGTGACGGCCGCGGCACCGTCGCGGGCGCTGGGATCGAGCCTCGGCGGGTCGTCTTGGCAGGTTCGTCTTCTTGGTCGCTCATCGGGGCTTCGCGGACGAACCAGAGGGAGAGCCGTTCTGTGGGCCGGATTGCCCGTGCACGGAGTGCAGCGCTGCGCCGAGCCGTACGGCGCCGAACGGATGATCGAGGGTCGGGGTGCCCTTCTCGACGAAGACGACCGCGGTAGAGCCTAGATGGAAAGTGCCGATCTCGTCGCCCCGCTGGACCAAAAACGGTTCGGGGAGGCGGTGGTTGCCCACAGGTACGTCATGGGCGTCCATGCAGCGCACCGTGATGCGCCCCACGATCATCGCCCCGACCATGACGACGGTCACGCGCCCCTGGGAGGGCGTGTCGATGGGGATGGCCACGCGTCGATTCTTTGAAAAGAGCTTCGGAACGTGGCGCTCTCCGATCGCGTTGACAGGATAGAGATCGCCCGGGAGCGAGCGAATCGACTCGATGCGGCCGCCTGCGGGGGCGTGGACGCGGTGGTAGTCCCGAGGGGACAGGTACACGACGAAGTACTGGCCGCCGTCGTAGCGCCTCGCGTCGTCGGCGTCGCCGATGAGCTCTTCGACGCGGTAGGGCCGATCCTTCACGACGATCCGTCCGCCGGTCTCGACCGGACCGTAGGCGTCGAGGCGTCCGTCGGCGGGGCTCACGAGCACGGTCGGGTCGTCCACCATCGGCCGAGCGCCCGGGACGAGCTCGCGCGTGAAGAAGGCGTCGAAGCTGTCGAACGCCCCTTCGGGACGGATGGCCTCGCCGAGGTTCACGTCGTAGGCCCGAACGAACAGACCGACCACGGCCTTGGAAACACTCGGCGAGATGCGTGCATCTGCGAGTTTTCCAACGGCCCGGGTGATCCGCACACGAGGCAGAACGCGGAGCAACTGTGCGGCAGCGTAGGTGGCGACGCTCATCAGACGGGTGCGGGGTCCAAGCATGCTAGGGCCCACGTACTTTCCGGGTCAACCAGTCCTCGCGTTGCACCCCGAACGCGCACCGCGCACTCGATGGGTGCATGCCTTTCGCGGGCGGAATCGTGGCTGGCCGACCTTCGACGGCCAAGGCGCCGTCCGATCCGGTCCGCGAGGGAGACGAAGAGCATGGTTCCGCCCTGGCATGCGGCTCGCTTTTCGGCTCGGCACCGGGCGCCCCGGACGCATCCATCACCAGGAGCTCCATGTTCTCGAGCACCGATCCCCACGAGCATCTCGTGCTCGATCACGAGCCGAGAGCGCGTGAGCCAGGGACGACGGCTATGCTGCCGACCACCGCGCGCGACGTCGCGCCCAGCCCCGCCATGTCGCGTCTCGAGCTGCTCGTCGACCTCGCCTCGCTCCTCGCACGAGAGGTCGACTTCGATGCCCTCCTTCGCACCGCTTGCGAGCGACTCGCGCACGCGCTTCGCGCCGACCGGGCCAGCATCTGGTTGGTCGACGCCGAACGCGGCGATCTGTTCACGCGCGTCGCGCTCTTGCCGGAGCTCCCCGGACTTCGCATGCCGATGGGCAAAGGCGTCGTCGGCTATGTCGCAGAGACTGGCGACACCGTGCGACTGGACGACGTGCGGAGCGACCCGCGCTTCGACCCCTCCGTCGACAAGGCGACTGGATACACGACTCGCACCGTGCTCGTCGCCGCGATGAGAGAAGACGAATCGGCACCGGTCCGCGGGGTCGTGCAGGTCCTCAATCGAGCAGAGGGTCCGTTCGACGAAGAAGACGAGCGCTACTTGGTCGCGCTCGCGACTCAGCTCGCCCGCGCGCTGCGAATGACCACTCTGCGCGGCGGCGGGACGCCCGGCGTCGTCCTCCGCGGACCCTTCAATCGAATCGTCGGACGCAGCGATGCATTGACCCGCGTCTACGAGAGAGTGGGTCTCGCTGCGCAGACCGACGCGACCGTCCTTCTCCGAGGGGAGACTGGGACGGGCAAGGGGCTATTCGCTCGGGCAATTCACGTGAACTCGGCGCGACAGAGCAGACCGTTCGTCGTCGTCGATTGCACGACCCTGCCCGCGCAGCTCGTCGAGAGCGAGCTCTTTGGGCACGAGCGTGGCGCGTTCACCGGAGCGGACCGCCGTGTCGCCGGCAAGGTCGAACTGGCCGAAGGGGGCACCTTGTTCCTGGACGAGCTCGGAGATCTTCCTCTCGAGTCACAAGGCAAGCTATTGCGCTTCCTGCAAGAGCGCCGGTTCGAGCGCGTGGGCGGCCGACATACACTCGAAGCCGACGTCCGCATCGTCTGTGCGACCCATCGCGACCTCGAGCGAGAGGTGAAGCGAGGCACATTTCGAGAGGACCTCTACTACCGCGTGCGCGTCGTCGAGATCGCGATCCCACCTCTGCGCGATAGGGGGTCGGAGGAGATCGCCGATCTCGCGAGGCACTTCGCGGAGGCTTTCGCCACGCGCTATCGACGTCCCGAATCCGTGTTCGAGGAAGACGCGCTCGAGAGGCTTCAGGCGCATCGCTGGCCGGGGAATGTGAGAGAGCTCGAGCATTGGATCGAGAGCGCAGTGGCCCTCGCGCCCGACGGGAGGATCCGAGCAGACCTATTCCCCACGACGACACCGTCGATGATCCCCGAATCGAACGGAACGACGAACCTCCGAATCCCAATGGGGCTCGACCTGGACGAGGTCACTCGTCGCTACGTGAGCGCGACCTTGGACGCTTGTGGCGGCAACAAGAGCGAAGCCGCGAAGCGCCTCGGCGTCGGTCGAAACTCGATCGGCCGTTGGCTGAAGCGCTAACGCAATCCACATCTTCGGGCGAGTACCTCAATCGGAGGATCAGCGCCCGAAGGTGAGCTCGCGGGTATCTCAGGGCCGGATCGTTTGGGAGCCCCGCGGCGACTCCCAAGGAGCCCAGCAAGGAGTCTCGAGGACGAGAGCTGCCCAGGAATACGACTTCGACGTCGAGAAACGTCTTGCGTCGATCCTCATTTGGTATGAATCTCCACCCTCATGACCGACTCCGCAATCCACTCCCTCGTCAATCGATTCGTCACCGACCTCGAGTCGCTCGTCCGTCAGGCGGCGCTCGACTCCATCGCCGCCTCGCTCGGCGTCGCCAGGAAGGCGGCCGCTCCGGCGAAGATCTCGGCGCCCGCCAAGCGCAAGCCCGGTCGTCCCGCGAAGGCCGCGACGGCGGCTCCGGTGGCCAAGGCCGCAAAGCCCGCAAAGGCCTCGAAGGCCAAGAGCGGCGGCCGTGGTCGTCGCACCGCAAAGGACATCGACGCGTTGGCCAAGCAGATCCACGCGTTCGTGAAGTCGAACCCGGGCAAGCGCGCAGAGCACATCAAGGCTGCGCTCAAGATCCCGGCGAACCACTGGTCGCTCCCGATTGGGAAGCTCCTGTCGACGAAGCAGCTCACCGCCAAGGGCGAGAAGCGCGCGACCGAATATTACGCGAAGTGAGCCGAGCGATCAGTCTCGGAACCTGAACCATCAGTCGAGGAAACGGGGCGTCTGCACCCAGTCACCCCGTCTCGACTCCCGCTCGTGCTCGCCGCTCCCGACCGTAGACGTGACGCTCCGACCTCGAGTCGGACAGACGCTGGAGCACTACTCTCGACCGTCAAAGTGAGCGCGCTACTCGCGCTCCGGGTCGCGTTTCTGGTCCTCGCGCGCCACTCCGGCGCCCTTGGAGACGAGCTATCCGGCGTCCAAAATGCCGACGAGCTCGAGCAATTGACGTCTTCGGTCGTAGGCGCTGCTCCCGCCGAGCCGGCAGAGTCGAAGACCTTCGAGCCGCGGCGACTGATAGACGCCATCGAGACGTTCCTCGAAGTGCGCGGCCACGCGCTCGAGGGGCTCGGCGCGCTCTACGAAGAGCTGCGAGCGACAGAGGACCGTCGCGCGCGCGGCGCCCACTACACCCCACCGCGCGTAGCCGACGAGTTGGTTCGAAGGGCGCTGGCGCCTCTTTCGGGAACCGATTTGCGGGTCTGCGACCCATCGATGGGCTCGGGGGCCATGCTCTTGGCAGCTGCAAGAGCGCTCGCCGCTCGGGCCGTCGCCGCGGGTATCGACCCCAGAGAGGCGCCCCGAAACGCAGTCCAGTCCCTCTACGGCATCGACAAAGACCCATTGGCCGTCGAGCTCGCGCGACTCTCCCTGTGGCTCTTCGCACCCGATTTCGCAGTCTTGCCGGCGTTTTTTGGCCAAGACCGACTGCATACCGGAGATGCGCTTGTCGGAATTTCGAGAGAAGAGCTCGGAGACGACGGCGCGTCGTCCTTCAGAGACGCGATCCGAAGGCTCGCTCCTGATGACGCCAGACACGCGGCCGACGCTCTCTATTCGGTCTGGGCAGCGACCCCGGTCGCGCAGAGGCCCCAGTCGTTGCTCGCCGAGCTCGCCCGCTGGCGACGCGATGGAGTCACCCCGACGACTCCCTTGCGGCGACATCAGGCCGACCAGGTTCGACGAGATTTCGCCCCTCTGCATTGGGAGCTCGAGCTCGCGACCGTCTTCGAAAAGCATGGAGGCTTCGACGCGTTCGTCGGCAACCCACCCTGGGTCTCGTATGCGGGTCGCGCAGCCCATCCGCTCCACCCTCGACTGCGCAGCATCTACATGTCGAGCCCCGCTTTTCGTGGGTTTCGCAACTTGCAGTCGCTCTTCATCCGAAGATCCGCGCGGCTGGCCCGACCCGGCGGGAGACTCGGTTTCGTGCTCCCGACATCGACCTCGGATCTGGCCGGCTACGCCGCGACTCGCCATGCCCACGACCAGCTCGCAGAGCCCGACTCCGACCTTCCCGACTTTGGAGATGGCGACTTCGAGGGGGTGTTTCAGCCGTGCATGGGCCTCTTGTCGACACGTCGAGCAGAGCGCGTCGACGCACCTAGCCGAGGTTGGTCCCTTGCCCGCTCCGACCTCGACTCCACGCTCCGCGGAGTCCTCGCGAAGCTCGGATCGTTGCCGAAGTTCGCCCCCGAGACGTTCGGCGAACGGGGTTATCAGACCTCTCGTGGCGAAAAGGTGCTCTTCGAGAAGAGCGCTCGAGGTGCTCGCGCCGTGCCGCTTCGTACAGGGACCGAAGTTTTGCCCTTCCGACTCTCGGCGCCCCGGTTGTTTTGCGATCCCCGAGAGCTCTCGGGGCACTTTCGATCCCCCGTGGAGTGGCAAGCCGTCCGCGTGGTGATCCGTCAGACCGCGCGCTATCCCATGGCGGCGCTCTCGGACGGTGGAGCGTTTCGCAACTCCGTGCTCGCAGCGTTCTCGGACCCGGCGCTCTCGGCAGAGCTCTTGGTCGCCTATCTCAATTCATCCGCGGTTCGCCACTATCACTACCTCGTTCACCGCGACGCCCGCCAGGGGATGCCACAGCTCAAGATCGGGCACCTGCGGGGCCTGCCGGCGCCGCCGCTCGGCTCCGCGCGCGACACGCTGACGGCGCTGGGCCACCTCTATGGGGTTCGCCAGACCGGCCTCTCTGCAGACGAGCAGGCCGCGCTCGATGAAGCCGCCGCGACGCTGCTCGACTTGTCATCCGCCGAAGGCGAGCGAGCACGGGATTGGGCCCGGAAGACGAAGGGCTGATTTTGCCGAGGCGCGCCGCTGGCTAATCGCCTCGAGGCTTGTCGCGTGCAGCGCGACAGAGCGCCGCGAGGATCGCGTCGTCCGGGACGGCCGGCGGCTCGAGCTCGCCACAAGCAATCAGGGGATCGTACGGCCCGCGAGAGATCGCCGTGCGGTGCGCTGCGTCTCGATCGCCAATCCCGAGCTTGCCCCGCATCGACCACCACACCGGATCGTTCGAATAGACGTCCTCCGGCTTCTCGAGGAGCTTCCGGGCCTCTTCGTCCTTGCCGGACTTCGAGAGAGCGCGCGCGTAGAGCGCGCGAACGAGGGCTTCACGGGGAAGCGCCTCGTGCCCACGCGCGAGCTCGACGGCCGCCGCGTCGGCGTGATCCCGGCCGAGCAGCAGCTCGCCGAGTCGGACGCGCTTGCGCACGTCCTTCAGCTCTTTCGGAGGCGGGGCGCCGGGGCGCAGCTCGTCGGGGAGCTCTTTTCCATGTTCGGCGAGGTGGCTCTTCCAGCGCTCGGACCACGTCGTGAACGGCGTCCCCGAGACGTCCGCGATCACCGCGTCGACCTGGTCCGGATCGCCCACGTCGCGGAGCGCCGCGAGGAGCTTCTGCATCGCGCCGTCTCCGGCGTGGTCGGCATAGAACTTCATGAAGCTCTGCACCTTCGCGTACGTGACTTGGGCCTCTACGGCGCTCGGGAGGAGCGCGATCGAGGGCCCGATCTTGTCGATGTCGGGACCGACGTTGTTCTTCTGACCGAAGAACGCGACGTCGTCGGCCGAAGGCAGGTCGTCGAACGGGAGCGGCGTGCGCCAACGTGTCTCTTCCGTTCGTGCCACGCCCTCTTGAAGCCAGAGCGGCGCGCGATCGCGCGAGCCGCGCGTGAGCGCCAAATGCGTCAGCTCGTGTGCGAGCGTGTCCATGAAGGCGTACCCCTTCGGCGTCGCGCGGGGAGACACGATGACGACGCGCCCCCATTTGGCGATCCCGATCGTGCCGGTCGTGCGCGCGGCCGAAAGCGGCAGACCCGTGAGCGCGGACAGCGCCATTTGGTCTCGGACGATCTCCACCCGAATCGGGGTCGGCATGGTGACGCCGAGATCTTTCACGAAGAGCTCTCGAGCGTGCTTTCCGACGTCGACCAGGAACGGCGCGAGCGCGAGATCGGCGTCGTCCTGGAATCGAATCCACACGCCGTCTTCTTCGTGAATCACGGCTCCTGCAGTCGAGCGCTCGCAGCCGCGCGCGACGCTCCCGAGCGAAGCTGCGAGATCGGACTGACTGAGATCCGGGCGCGACAGGATGGCCGCCGCGACCGAGCAGTTGCCCTGATAGAGCTCTGCGCGGGCGCGCTCGATGGCGAGGAGCGGATCGCCCGAGTCGGAGTCCTTCAGCGCCAGACTCGCCTGTTCCGAAGACAGCTCGAGCGTCAGATCACGCGCCTCGCCGGCCTTTTTCGCGTCGCCCGTAAGCGGCGTGTCTCCGCGCGCTGCTCCAGCGACCCCGAGCAACGCGAGCCCGAAGACGGCCTGCGCGAGCGACGCGCGCCACGAGGGTCGGATGCGGCTCACTTGAGGAGTCCTTCTGCGTAGCGCTTCACCGCTTCTCGAAGGCGCGCGTCCGACGGCTTGCCCAGGCCGTCGAGCACGCGCTTTCGGAACTCGTCGGGGTCCTTGTGTTGGTCTGCGCCGGGAACCTCGGTGTCTTGATCGAACATCGGTCCGTCGCCGTCGTTCTGACCCTTCTTGTCTTTGCCGTTCTCGTCGTCCTCGCCTTTGGCCATCTCGAGCAGGCGCTGCGCCTCTTCCTGCTTCTCTCGGCCCTTGTCGCTGTCTCCGGACTTGAGCGCCTTCTCGGCGTCTTTCATGGCCTTCTCGGCATCACCGAGCTTGTCGAGCATCTCGTCGGGCATCGACGCGTCGCCCGCGCGGCCGCGGCGCGCCAGATCTTTGGACTTCTCGGCGAGGCGGCCTTCGTTGTCGCCGGCGTCGCCGAGATCCTTCGAGGCCCGCTCTTTCGCCTGCTTCTTCATCTCCTCGAGCTTGTCTTGGAGAGACTCGAGCGCTTCGTCGACGCGATTGCGCGCGGCCTTCGCTTGGTCGCGGATCTCGTGATCCTCGTCGTACTCGTCCTTTTCGGCGCGCTTCTCTGCCTCGCGCAGCGAATCGACGGCGTCCTTGCCGGCTTCGATCGCCTCTTTGACGTCGCCCTTCTCGAGCGCGCCCGCCATCGACTCGACGCCCTGGCGTGCCTCTGCCGCCTTCTGCGCCGAAGAGCCGGGCGGCCCCCGCTGAGGTAGGTCCTTTACGGCCTCGCGCAGCTCTGCGGCTTGTTCCTTCGCGAGCTGGCGTAGGGCGTTGCGCTCTTCCGGAGTCGTCGCGCGATCCATCGCCTCGGAGACGCGATCCATCTCCTCCTTGTGCCGCTGAATCAGCTCGTCGAGCTCTTTCGATCCCTGATCGGCCTCTTCGCCCGCTTCCGAGGCGTCGCCCTCGTCGACCCCAGAGCCGTCACCTGTTCCCGACTCGACGCCGGGACGGCCTCCGCCACCCACGCTCGAGTAGGGATTGCGAAGTCGATCGGCCAAGTCGAGCGCAGCCAACTCCGCCAGGCGAAGATCGTGGCGGTCGCGCTCACGCCCGATTCGACCGACGCCTCCGCGCGCGATGTCACCGAGATCCGCGCCGAGATCGCCCAGTACGGCGAGCTTTTTACCACCGCCCTCGAGCACCTCGAGCGCGGCCTTCAGACGCTGCGGCGAACGCTCGGCCTCTCCAGGGTCGGACGCCGCGCGACACGCCGCGGCCGATTCGTCTGCGACGTCTGCGAGTCGCTTCGAGACGCGTCGCGCGTCCTCTGACCCGAGACTCCGAATCGCCGCGTCGACGGCGAGGGTGACGTTCTCGGTCTGCTCGATGAGCGTCTTGTATTCATCGGCGGTCGGCACGTTCTCGTAGGCCGCGAGCGCATCTCGCAAGCGACGGAGCTGGCCGGCCACGATGCGTCGTGCGCGGCCGCTGACGTGAAGACCACCGTACGTCTGATAGAGGACGTCTTCGACGACGTCGACGGCCTTCTTCTGAAGATCCTTCTCGACGGGGACGCGGCCCTTCGGATCGGTGACGTCCGCCGTGACGCGCGCGGCGACGAGATCGACGAGGGCGTCGCGTGCCCGGAGAAGTCCTTGGTAGCGCAGCGCCTCGGGCTCGCCGACGAGGGGCGGTACGATCAGAAATGCCGCGCTCTTGCCCCATTTCGGACCCAACACCTCGTCGTTGTCCTTCGCCTCGATCGTGACCTCGACGGGGACGTAGCTCGAGCGAATGAAGGGCTCGCGCGTGGAGAGCTCGTTCGCGCCACGCTCTTCTTTACCTGTCGGCTTCGACAGGGTGCGCCGCTCTTCTTTGCCGCGCGCCCGGAGGACGAGCGCGATCTCGCGGAGGCCATGGTCGTCGCTGGCCTCGTACGCGAGCGATACGCTCGGCGTGTCGACGAGCTTCACCGTCTTCGGGGCGCCCTCGAGCACGACCACCGGCGCTTCGTCCGGGACGCTCTCGACCATGAGCGCATCCTTCTGGAAGACGCGCACGCCGCCGAAGCGCGACGCGATCCGCAGGCGCGTCGTCTCGCCGAGCGTGTAGCGAGCGAGCAACATGCCATTTCCGTCGGGAACGAACGGGACGTCCGTGACGCCGTCGGTGAGCACGAGATCGCGACCGCGCTTCTGCGGCTTCCCGCGCACGGTGAGCACGGTGCCGCGGGGCTGCTCGGTGTGACCGAAGCCGCCGAGGGCTTCGTCGTGCATGCCGACGTAGCTCGGCGGGACCGCGACGATGTCGATCTCGTCCAGGTACACGAGCTCGACCGGAGCGGCGCCGTCCTTGGACGCGAGGACGTCGAGGCCCTCGACGACGCGAAACGGATCGAACGCCGCCATCGCGAGCGCCGCCGCGGCGAGGCCGAATGCGGCGATCGCGATGGTGCGCCCACGCGCGCCCACGCGCTCGGTGATCCGGTCGACCTCGACTTCGGCGAGCTTGCGAGAGAGATGGATCGCGGCGAAGCGCTCGGTCAGCGGATCGCGCGGCGGCTGCGGATCTTGTACGGACTCTTCGGGGACGGCGAGGCCGACCGCGCGATCGATCGCGGCGCCGAGCGCCGGATCGTCCGTCGACAC
>Ga0164241_10002105_pt1 | contig 22367 bp, 15 predicted proteins | sample OricomyardsoilBY_FD_108780 | JGI IMG/M metagenome (GOLD analysis project Ga0164241, IMG submission 108780) | Backyard soil microbial communities from Emeryville, California, USA - Original compost - Back yard soil (BY) | ecosystem: Environmental > Terrestrial > Soil > Unclassified | place: USA... | reverse complement strand
TAGGCAATGCCGCCGAATTGGTAAAAGCAGGCGCCGATGTGTTAGTGGCAGGCAATGCAGTGTTTGGTACAAGTAACCCACAGCAAACTATTAGCGAAATAATAGCAGTAAGTTCAAAATAATAACCATTAACAGCCGTTTAGGGAGCTGATGTTTCAAAGAATTTTCTTTTTTACTATATCAATTTTAAGTGCCATTGCTGCATTTGCACAAGGCACAGGTACTGTTAAAGGCACCTTTACCGATTCCACCGGAAAAACGGTTGAATTAGTAGTAAGTGTGGTGGTTGAAGAAAACCAACGCTACCGTACTGATTCGAAAGCTGACGGAACATACACGCTGCAAGTACCTGCTAATAAGGAAGTAACTTTAGTGTTTTCATCGTTAAATATTACTAAGCCCGAACGCCGCAAAGTAACCGTACCTGCCGGACAAACCGTAGTTATAAACCAAGTGGTAAGTATTAAAGAAAACAACTTGACTACTGCTGTTATCAGCGGTGAAAAAAATCCGGTAGAAGGCCCCAGCACTGCTGAAATAAAAGTGATGGACCAATTGCCATCGCTGAATGATGGTATCGAAGCGTACCTGCGTTTTTTTGGTGCGGGTAGTAATAACGAGTTAAGTTCAACCTACTCGGTAAGGGGTGGGAATTTTGATGAGAACCTGGTATATGTAAACGATTTTGAAGTGTACCGACCTTTCCTTATCCGCAGCGGACAGCAGGAGGGGCTTAGCTTTGTTAATACCAATATGGTTAGCAACGTTAAGTTTTCAACGGGTGGTTTTCAGGCTAAGTACGGCGATAAAATGAGTTCGGTGCTGGACGTTACCTACAAGCGCCCTGTTAAATTTGCGGGTTCGATATATGGTAGCTTATTAGGCTTTGGGGGGCACTTGGAAGGATGCGATAAAAAGCAGCGCTTTACGTTTGTATTGGGCGTAAGGCAAAAGCTAAGCCAGTACATTTTAAAAAGCTTAGATGAGAAAGGGCAATACAGCCCCAACTTTGTGGATGTGCAGGGCTTTTTTACTTACAGGATAAAAGAGAAATGGGCTATAGAGTACTTAGTTAACTACTCGCGCAACAGTTTCATATTCCGCCCGGTTAACCGCGAAACAACCTTTGGTTTATTAACCGATGTAAAGAAGTTTACCGTGTACTTTGACGGGCAGGAAATTGACAAGTACCAAACCCTGATGAACGGGCTTTCGTTAATATACACACCTAATAAAAACCTTACCTTAAAACTATTGGGCTCGCAATACCATAGTACCGAGGTAGAGGCGTATGATATTTTGGGAGAGTATTACTTAAGCCAGGTAGAAAGCGATTTGGGTAAGGATAATTTTGGCGATGTACTATACAGCTTGGGTATAGGCGGCTTGCAAAACTGGGCGCGTAATACTTTAAAATCGGATATATATTATGCAGGGCACCGTGGTACGTGGAGCAAGGAAGTAAAAGGAGTTAATTATAGTTTACAATGGGGTTTGGATTATAAGCGCGAGGTAATACAGGATAAAATCAGCGAGTGGGACCGTACCGACTCGGCAGGATATTCGATACCTTATAACTATGCTATTAATTACAGTAATGTTGATTCGTTAGGGAACCCAATACCTTACGATAAGTTGCAGGTGGGTTTAAACAGTATTCTTAAATCGCAGTTTAATTTGACCAGCAACCGTTACAGTGGCTTTGTACAAAACAGTTGGAAATTTGGCGCTAACAATAAAATAAATGCAACACTTGGCGCCCGCTTTCAGTACTGGGATGTAAACAAGGAGTTTATTGTAACACCGCGTTTTCAATTAAGCATAAAACCTAAAAACCGCGATGATTTAATTATTACTGCTGCAGCAGGTACTTATTACCAGCCACCCTTTTACAGGGAAATGCGCGGGTTTGACGGCAAGGTAAATACATCGTTGCGCTCGCAAAAATCGGCACACTTGGTAGTGGGCGTTAACTATGCCTTTAATGCCTGGAACCGCAAGTTTAGTTTTATAACCGAAGCGTATGGTAAGTACTTGTGGGATTTGGTGCCGTATGAATTTGATAATGTGTTGATACGTTATTTCGGAACTAATTCATCGAAAGGGTATGCAGCGGGTGTTGATTTCAGGTTGAACGGTGAATTGGCCGAGGGACTTGAAAGTTGGGTTAGTTTGGGCCTGATGCACACTGCTGAAAACCTGACTGATGATAAGCATGTATCGTACTTTGATAGTACAGGTATAGAAGTTGCCAATAACACAGCCAATGCATCGCGCATTGTTGATTCCAGTACTACATACCCGGGTTATATTGTTCGGCCTACCGACCAGTTGGTAAATTTTTCCATGTTTTTTCAGGATTACATACCTAAGTTTAAATTTATAAAGGTGCATTTAACTATGGTGTTTGCCACCGGTTTGCCTTTTGGCCCGCCCGACCATGAAAAATATAAAGACACTTTTAGGATACCTGCTTATAAGCGTGTAGATATTGGCTTTAGCGGGCAACTTTGGAACCCGGCTTGGGCTAAAAAGCAGAACAAGTTTAACCAGGGAATTAAAAGTGCCTGGTTATCGTTAGAGGTGTTCAACATATTCGGTATTACTAACACAGTTTCTTACCTATGGGTTAAGGATGTAAATAACATTAATTACGCCATACCCAATTACCTAACCAGCCGGCGAATTAATGCGAAGCTGATGATTAACTTTTAGGTAGGCTGTTTTACAAAAATGCAATTGAACATAATTTTTATAGGATAAAACTGATAAGCCATTTACTAAGACGCGCTCTGCTTGTTGAATAAAGAAATACTCATTACCATTTGCATCTGTTTTTTTGGTAGCAACTTTTACATAGTCGTTGCGGCCAAAGCTTATTGATTGTTTCCAACTATTAAGCGCAGCATTATCGGCAAAAGGAGGCGTGGGGAATTTTAAACCGATGGTTATATTATTCTTCCTAAAAGTAAAGTTCATGTGTGCTTACCTTATAATAACCATTTTGCCAAAGCCCTTTTTAAAGTACTTATCATAACCTTGATCCATATGGTCCATTCGCTTATCATCTAAGCGGGTTACAACGCGGTAAAAGTAAACGCCGTTAGCCAGTTGGTCGCCGTATTGGTCGCGGCCATCCCAAGTGTATTCGGTTATGTTTCGGCCTATGTGTAGTGGGCCTAACTCGTCTTTCGTAATTTCTTTTACTACCGTACCCTTAATAGTCATAATCTGTATTTTCATGTAATCGGGTATTTCGCTACCGGTAATGGTAAATACAAATTGTGTTGAGGTGGTAAACGGATTAGGATAATTAAGCACGTTGGTAACCATTGGCTTATTAACTACTTCGAAAGAGATTTTGTAATCGTAAAAAATGTTGCTTTCAAAGTGCTGTTGGGTAGTGCTGCTGTTATTGCCGCTACGGTCTTTATCTTTTATTATCAGGTCGTAAGTTCCATCAATAGGTAAATCTTTATGTATCTCAACACTTGCTTTGTTGTTGCGGTTTAAATTGGTGGGGTTAGCAGGGTAAAACTTAACGGTTACATCATCGTAAGCTAAGCGTTGCGGGGCGCTTTGGTCGGGCCCTTTTAAGTATATATTTACCAACGAGGTATCATCTAAGGCTAAAAATTTGTTTTCATCTTTTAGTGTTACCAGTATGGTTGGCTTGGCCGAAACTATATCGCCGTTAAAAATATGTTCGCCATCAAAAGTTACATCTAACAATGGGTTTACATTATCGCCAATGCTTTTAAAATTCAATTCGGCAAAGTTATTAAAGTGGTATTGCTCTATCTGGTCGCCATCGGGGTTGGCTTCTACCACAATTTTATTTAAGCCGTTATAGTTGGTGCTTACAATAGGTTGGTCGAAAATGAGGTGCATGGTATCGAGTCCGTGCAATGAATCGTGACGGATGTAAGTAATGCTGCTGCTTTGTTGCGCATCGCGTATGCTGTACTTAACCAGCATACTATCCATATCCACTTCGGTTACCGATTCAAGCCCCAATTCCAAATGCAGGCTGCCGCCTAAGTTAACCGAGTCGGTAAACTTAAACCATGCTGCGGGGTTCATGGCAGCCTCGGGTGGTTTTTTGTAAAGCACACGCCAGTAATCCATTTGCGTTGGCGTACGGTTTACGCTATCGGTACTGCGCAGCCTTAGTTTTATGTATGGGTAATCGATGGCGTTTATATTACTGATAAAGTTATTGGGTATAATACTGCTTAGTAATACCGTATCGTTACCATTGTTAGGTATGCCTATAACATCCACTACATTACGATCGAACGAAGGGTTATCGGATGTGGTGCTTATCCAATGCATGCTTCCCCATTCCACAGCAGGGCCAATTTTAGGCGATGTAAAGCTACCCAAGTACCAAGTGCCGTTAAATGTAATAGTAGCTTCTAAAGCGCTATTGTAATTGTTTTGATGGGCATAGTAGTTAGGGTAGTTGTTATGGCACTTTTGTGTAAAGAAAACAAAAGGCCCGGTAGTGGAACCGTTACGGAACGAATCGGCGGTTGAAAAGCCGATGCTTTGTAATGCCTGCACTAAAGTATTATCCCACGAGGTATATGCCACATCATTGGTTGTGTAAATAAGAACGTACGCATTGCAGGGTATTGAGTCGATAAAGTTTTTAATAGCCTCGCTCCAGGTAATGCCTAAAGTTGGGTGGTTACCACTTGTAGCAAAATCGAAACCATATTGTGTGGTGGCAGTACCCTGACAGTGGTAGTTGCCAAATTTATCGCCAAAATTATCGTAAGGATTAGCGTTGCGGCTATAGAGAGGTTCGCCGGTTAAGTTATCGATAACAGCAAAGGTAATACCGCGTAAAAATCCGCAACTACCCATTCGGAAACGGTACAGGTTATTATTGTTGTAATCGTAGCCTAAGGTTGACGATGATATAGGTCCGCCCACGGCATCGGCTTTGCCTGTTAAAACATGTATTTCATTAACCGTAGGGGGGAACTTGAATTTTCTGTCGGTACTATCTAAACCAATTTGTAGGTAACTGTCTTTCTTCCACTGATAAAAGTGGCTTTGGTTCCAGCCGGGGAATTCATTGTTTAGATAAATAAACGATGTGTAATGCCACTTAGGGCTGCTTGAATCAATGGCTATACGCCAGTAATAAACGGTGCTATCAATATAAGTTAGTGTAGGGGCCCAGTGTAATACACCGCCTGCTTGGGTTATAGTAGTTGTTTGTTTTAATGGCGAGTTGTATTTTTCAGTAGTATCAATCTCGAACCTGTAACCGCGTATAGGTGCAAAAGGGTTAATGGTGCTGGCTTTAAGCGTAACACCCTGCTTAGGCACAATGGCAAACTCATAAGGGTATATGGGTACTACATCATCGTCCTGTATGTTTATGGAAACTTCGTTGTTGTTCCATCCGTTGTTTCCTTCCGCCATTTCATCAATTTCGTAATCGGCATCAACGTATGCATTAAACAGGTTATCGCCGTAACCGGTGGTACCTATTTTGGTGGGCATACGGAAAGTTACCGTATCAATGTAATAAGGTGCTTTTACCACTTTGCGGTAGTAATATGGTATGCCTGCTGGGTTATAGTTGCTGTAATCGAAAATAGTACGTGTAATGGTTATGGCAATTGAATCGTTTATGGCTTTGCCTAAATTGGTAACAATCAGGTTTACATCAAACGAATCGAGCCCCGGTGTTATAGTGTTTGGTGTGAAAAATAGAGATGTATTTTTCTCAATGGCATAATCGGGTTTGGGATATTGGTTTAGCTGTATGCCCGGGTCGCCGTGTAGGGTCATTTCGTAGGCAATCATTACATCGTTATTGTTAGTAGAGCAGCAGGTATATATATCCTTCAGGGTATTTTTTACGGCAATTCCCAATGTAGTATCGTACGATGGGTTGGTAATTTCTTTGTAATAATAGTTGCTGAAATCTTTAAGGCCCGCATCGGACGAAAGGCTGCTGGTAGCCATAAATACTATGGCACCTTTGTCGGCTTCCAATACAAAGCGCTCGCTGAAGCCGGGTGTAGCATCGTGTATTAAACCCGAGAAACAACCGTTGCTTAATATAACCGGGTACTTGCCATAGTTGGTGTAATTTTCGGGCTCATCGATACTAAAATCGAAAGCACCAGTTGCCGAGTGGCCGAAGAAAGTGATTTGCGAAACCCCTTCTTCAATTTTATGGCGTATAACCTGCGACAGCGATTCGCTTATTGGATCGGAACTTACTTTGCTAAAGCTATCAACCTTGGCGCCCCATAGGGTATCCTGTACCATTTTTTGGTAGCCAATTAAAAAATTGCGGTAATTGGTTTGTTCGCTAAGTGTAGTACCGCCGCTAAAATGCAATAACTTTTTTTGCCAAATTTTTTCGGGTATGGTTTGATTGTACGCATAGTTATTTTGCTCGGTTTCGTATTGTTTAACCTTGCTTAGGTAATCGCGCACCTGTGTTACATCAACAGCAGCCAAACGGCCAATAGCTACCAATGGAAAATCGCTATTACGGGTTGATGCAAAAAGGTTATCGCTGCCCGGAAAACCAAAAGTAGGTATTAAGCATTGCGCGGCTGCACTGCCCCCACCCCGCATAACATTGTACTCGCGCCCCTTGCCAACTAAAAATACATGCGTGGGTTTAGTGGCGGTATTGAACGAATCGGAAGCATAACGTATAAAGTTGCGGATAGCTAAAGGCGATTTCTGCACGCCATAAGCAAACTGCTCGTACAACTGATTAATATCAAACATACGTGCTATAAACTTGCCCGAAGTAGGGTTATCGTTTAAATCGCGGTATTTGCGGTATTCCTCCACCCAACGTGTGTTTGTATTATCGGCGGCGTTTAACGATGGATGATAAATAATTAAATAATTACCCTGCTGTGCAACATTTGATGCTGTGTAATTGGTAAAACTGATAGGCGATATTTGTGTTACGGTATTGTAAGTGGCCGATGTGCCGCTAACTAAATAAAGTTCGCGGTTTTGCGATGAAGCGGGTAACACAAACCTGATAGGTGAAGTACCGGGTGATTGTGTGGCGCGAATAAAATAACCATTGGTAATATCGTATAGCAAAGGCTGCTGGCCTTCGTCGTTAAAGTTAGTTACCTCAATATATTTTTTGTTGCCGGGATCGGCAGGTAATTGAAAGTAAAAGGCATTGCTGCCACCAAAATCGAAACTACGGGGGTATGTAATTTCGTTCAGGTAAACAGCATTCTGTTTTTTGCTAATGGCAGCGCCTGTGGCTGAATAGCGGAATGCATTGTTACCATTATTCAGTAACAGGCTAAGGGGTACTTGTGTGCTATATTTTACTAACGAGAACCCTACCCGTGTTGTATCGAGCAAGGCTTGGGAGTTTAGGGTTATATGTACATTGTGGGTTTCGCCGTTGGAGTTGGTTACAAATACGCACTTAACCGTTGCAGGCGGGCCTGCTGCATAAACCGAAGGGGTGGCTAAATTAAAATTCAGTTGCGTTTGCTGCGATGGGTTACTATTGGTTAGGGTACCAAAAAAACTATTATTTACAAACCCTTCGCCATCTTCAAAACTTGATTTGTAAACTTCATCGCTGCTAATTGAATAGTATTTGCCTTCGTAATAACGGTTGGTGTATAATTGCCTTATTATTTGTGTAAAGTAGTTTTCCTTAGGTGGCGGATTAAGCAGGTTATTGGTAGTTTCGGTAATACGCGGATTACCGCCTGTGGTTTTAATAGTTAAGTAGTAAACAGAGGTATCGGTAAATAAACTATAGTATGGGTGTGGCTGAATATTACTGTTTGCATACAGCACACTATCTATATCGCCAATGTTTTTGCGGCCATAAAAATCAATGTAATCATTAGGCCCCATTTGCGTGGTAGATGAAACGTAAATAGGCACCTTTTGCCCATTGTGGTACATTACAAAGCTGCTTGTGTTAAGCAAGCTAAGGTTGGGTATAGCACCGGCAAGTGTTGAGTAAGGTATGCGGTACATACCATCGGCAGCTACTTTTATTTTGTAGTGGGTTTGTGTATAGTCAATCCACTCGTTACCATAAAGCTGTGTTTGCGCTTTAAGTGCCCAGGTGGCTGTTATTAAAATTACCGCGAGTAGAAATCTCCTCATGTGCTACTCTTTTTGTTTTTTATTAATATCAAGCCTTAGCGAAATAACATGCGAGTAAAGGCCTGCGCCGCCCTCTTGGTCCTTAATGGTGGTAAGGTTAGTTAAAGCATAATCGATTGAAATAATTTTGATGTGCACACCTACGCCTATGTTGGGTGCTACGGTAAAGCGTTTTTTGCCCAACTCGTTAGTTGACCTTTGCAGGTTGCCAACGCCTGTGCGCAAAGCAATATCAATATCCTTAGCGGCCAGGTATTTTACTTCCAAGCCTGCTGTAAGGTCCATACTTATCGGTTTGCCTGCTATTAATACATTACGTTTACCATCGGTGGTAAAGGCAAAGTTTACCTCGGGTGTTATTACTACTTTCTTTTTAATTACACCTTCGTAGGCCGCGCCCAGCACAATCATGGGGCTGGTGATTTCTAAGGAGTTTTTAGGCAACTCGTTATTGGTTTTTAGTAACACTTCCTTTTCGGCATCGCTAAAAGTAATGTTCCAACCGTTAAAAGTACCTGTAATGTCGCGCGCCATTAAGCCTAAGCGCCATTGCTTAATGCGGTATTGTAAACCTGCATCCAAACCAAAGCCAAAAGCTTTAGCAAACTTACCTATTTGGCGGTATATAATTTTGGCGTTTACACCTACGGTTAAACCTTTAACGGGTAACACTTGTGCGTAGTTAATTACAAAGGCATAATCGGCAGCACTGAATGAAGTTATTTTGCTGTAGTCGACACTGCCATCGGGTTGTACCAAAAAAAGCGTGTTGGGTATATCATCAATACCAAAGCGGTAGAAAGAAAAGCCAAGTACCCTTTTGTGCTGTTGTATGGGTACGGCAAACGATACGTAATCGTACTTGGCAATGCCTGCAAAATACTCGGAGTGCATAATACCAGCCTGAAAAGTATTGGTTATTTGTACCAAGCCGGCCGGGTTATAATAGTTGGAATAGATATCGGAAGTAGTAGCTACCTGTGCATTGCTCATAGCCAAGCCGCGGGCGCCCACACCAATATTTAAAAACTCGTTACTGTACTTACGCACTACCTGTGCCTTAGCGGTGTAACCTATAACAACCAAAAATGCTAATAGCGTTGTCGCTTTTTTCATATGCTTTTTATGTATTCAGTATTTCCTGCCACCTATAACGTATTATTGGGTCTATATTGCGGAAAGCAGTTAAAAATTGCTCTTTTTCCCGCCCGGTAAACTCAACTTTTGTTGCACCTTTATAAATCCGGCTTAAGCCCTCCACCATTTTCTTCAAATCATCAAACTGATATATGTACCGCGCCGTTTTAAAAAAATGAAATTTAGCTAAAAAAAGCTGCAATTCGGCCTTAGGCATATATCTGTTAAAGTACGCAATTAAGTCATCTTCGCTTGCTTTATCAACAAGTTGGTAATACTTATTACAAACATCTATATGTGAAAGCACTATTTGTCGGTCAATCAGCATTTCAACGGCAATGTGGGCTATTACCGACAGGCGCAAACGTTGCCTGTCCAGCTTCTCATCAATAAAAGACTGTGTAACTTCCTCCATCTGTTGCATTACCATTGGCGAATTATGAAACTTTTTATCGCCTGCATAGTGCCTTAATATGCCGTTATGTACGGCCAACATAGTAGGATGTTGGGGCAAAGGCATGTTTTTTATTACTGAATTATACACTTTAGAGAACGAGGGTGTAAGGTCGGGAATGCCCAACGCAGCAACAAACAAAGGGTTGTTGTCAGTATTTTCGGTATAGTAATGGCTTAGAAAGTGCATTCCGTTTATATTTGCGCAAATTATATCATTTCGCCCATAGTAGTAATGATTGAAATCAGACTTTAGGGTAGGAAATAGTGAGGTGAATTTAAACAGCTAAAAAGCAATAACATAGAATGGGTTTTGTAGATGAATTGAAGTGGCGTAATATGCTGCACGACATAATGCCGGGTACCGAGGATTTGTTAAATAAAGGCATGGTAACGGGGTACATCGGTTTCGACCCTACCAGTGATAGTTTGGGTGTAGGGAATTTAGTGCAGATAATGACCTTATTACATTTTCAGCGTGCCGGGCATAAGCCTATTGCCTTAGTGGGTGGCGCTACCGGTATGGTGGGCGACCCAAGTGGTAAAAGCGCCGAGCGCAACCTGCTTACCCCCGAAATGGTACAGCATAACTTAGAAAGCCAAAAGAAGCAGTTGGAAAAGTTTTTGGACTTTAACTGCGGTGCTAACTCGGCGGAGATAGTGAACAACTACGATTGGTTTAAGAATTACAACTTTCTTGATTTTATACGCGATGCAGGTAAGCATATTAGCGTAAACTATATGCTGGCCAAGGACTCGGTTAAAAACCGACTTGAAAATGGTATGAGTTTTACTGAGTTTACCTACCAGTTAATACAGGGCTACGATTTTTATTACCTATGGAAAAACCAAGGAGTAGGCCTGCAAATGGGCGGTAGCGACCAATGGGGCAATATAGTAACGGGTACTGAATTAATACGCCGTAAAGATGGGGGAGAAGCCTACGCCCTTACTACACCATTAATTAAAAAAGCTGATGGTACTAAGTTTGGTAAAAGCGAAAGCGGCAATATTTGGTTAGATGCCAAAAAAACTTCACCGTTTAAGTTTTACCAGTTTTGGTTAAATGCAGCCGATGCTGATGTGGCCAATTATATCCGAATATTTTCGTTAAGTAACAGAGAAGAAGTGGAGGCCCTTGAAACGCAGCATAACGAAGCGCCGCATTTGCGATTGCTGCAAAAAGCATTGGCTGATGAGATAACAGCACGTGTGCACTCGGTTGAATTATTAAACAAGGCTAAGGAAACTACCGAAATACTTTTTGGCGCATCGTTTGAAGATTTTAAAAAACTGAGTGCTGAGGATATTGAAGATGCTTTTGATGCCGATGTTACATTTACCGTTGATGTAGCTTTGATTAATGCGGGTATTGACCCCGTTAACTTAATAGGTGGCCATACCACTGTGTACCCGAGCAAAGGTGAGGCTCGTAAAAATATACAAGGCAACGGATTGAGTATCAATAAAGAGAAGGTGGGTTTAGAAAAAACGATTAACCAAAACGATTTACTACACGGCAAATATCTGCTGGTACAGAAAGGTAAAAAGAATTATTACCTTATTATTGCCAAATAACAGGATGAAAAAACTGACAGGGACCTTTATTGTAATAACATTGATACTATGGATGGGGCAGTCGTGCACGCGGCAGCCGTTTGCATGTTATAGTACCGATGTAAGCCCCGATAGTTTTTATGTAATGCAGCCCATAACTTTTTACGCCAGTTGTTCCAACGATGCCGATTCGTATTACTGGGAGTTTTATGGTAATGAAGATTCAACAGAATATGGTTACTCGGTAACTAAAACCTTTAAAAACCCGGGTAAAGTAAAAGTGTTTTTACTGGTTACGGGCAAAAGCAAAACCGCATCAGCATCCGATTCAATTATTATTCATCCGTAACTGTTGCGCCCAATACCTGCATCATATTTTGGGCCTTTAGCATCATTTCATCATATTCTTTTTCAGCTACCGAATCATAAGTAATAGCACCCCCTACTTGTATAGATACATATTGCGAAGCGGCGTTGTATTGTATGCTGCGTATTACCACGTTCAAATCAAAATCGCCATTGGGTGTTATGTAACCCACCGATCCGCTATATAAACCGCGCTTGGTGGCTTCGTAGTTTTCAATTTGCTGCATTACCATTACTTTGGGGGCACCTGTCATACTACCCATAGGGAAAGCATTTTTTATAGCTTCGGTAAAGTGTACATCATCACGTATTTGGGCAGTAATGGTCGATATCATTTGTATTACGGTATTGAACTCGTAAATACCAAAAAGCTCTTTCACTTTTACGCTGCCTGCAACCGAGGTGTGTGCAAGGTCGTTACGTACTAAGTCAACTATCATTACGTTTTCTGCGCGTTCCTTTACGTCGTTATACAGTTGTTGCTTTAGCGCTTCGGTTTCAGTTGCATCGGCACCTTTGCGTATAGTACCCTTAATGGGTTGAGATATTAATTGGTGGCCTTCTTTTTTCAGGAACCTTTCGGGGCTGGCACACAGCAGGTATTTATCATGTAGTTTAAAAAAGCTGCTAAAGGGGGCTTTACCACGCGCGTTTAGTTTTTCAAAAACCTGTAAAGGATTAATGGCTATATCTTCGGCATAAAACTCGTTACAGTAATTCAACTCATAAAAGGTGCCCTCTTCAATCTGTTTTTTTATGGCCTCAACATTTTGTAAGTATTGATTTTTAGTAGTGCGCCGGTTCAGTTGTATTGAGTTGTTGGTTGCGGGTTGTTGGTTGTCGGGTTTTATCTTCCCAATTAGTTCAATCAGCTCGAAGGTTTCGGGGTAGTTGCGGTTAATGGTAACTTTATTACCGCTTATTTCAATAACATAACGCGGCTTAAAAAAATACAATTGCGGAAAACGGATGCCATCGTAATGGCGACTGTGTAGTTTTTCAATTTGATTTTTAAGGTCGTAAGCCAGCATACCAAATATGGTAGTACCTGCATTAGCCTGAAACTGTTTTAGGTGGTTGAATGCATCATCGCCACAGGTTATTTCATCCACTGCATCAACGGCCAATACCCATTCCTTGCTATGATATTTACTATCGGTATAAGCATTATTATCAAAAAGGCAAACCACGTTGAAGTAGTTTGCCCATTGTAATGCTTTGCTTTTAAATATTTCTATTTCCGGTAAGGTAAGGGTAGTTTGTTCTGCCAATTAATTAATTGATGAGTTCAAATAGTCCATGCCTTACACCTCCTTCCATATCAATTCGGTTTGATATAATGGGGAAAAATTGAGTGTCTGCCTTTTCATATTGCCTAAAAGATGCATAGGCAATTAAATCAGCTAGTTGAATGAGCCTTGATGCTTTTGAATCAAGAAATAAAGGTACTTCAGCAAGGTTTCTAATTACACCCCATGAGTGGCCGATAGTCCTAAAATCTGTTGCTAAATTTTGGATGGTACTTTCGTATGTAGATTTATCGAAAATTATTATCCCTCTTTGGGTATCACCAGTTTTATGCAATCGCATTAAAAAGTGATCGAACCTACTTGAAAGTTGTTCAAATGCTAATTCAACAGGATCTTTTGGTGAAGCAATTTGTTTATTGATGATACAAACAAAAATTCTATTGGATTTATGGCTTGCCGATAGTACAGACAATGCGTCTTTAATAGCCTGTATTCTTTGCTCTTTTGAAAATTTCCTCCAAATACCTTTTCCTGTATACATTGGGTTGCCGTGCAGTTCAACAGAATTTGGGTCGGCTGGATTAAACCTCTCTGCAATTTTATCTAGTTCCGAAGAAATCCAAAAACTTTGCCGCTCAAAAAGGCAAACTCCGGCTAAAACAAAATGTAGTTGATTAGGGTCTTTAGTACTCCCTGATTCATCACTATATAAAAGATGCATAATTTCAGGCATAAAAAAACAGTCGAGGAGAAACCAAGTTCTCGTGGCCTAAAAAAAGTCAGACCTCTCAACTGTTATTCAAATATAGTAAATATTACTGTAAAAAGCAAATAATTTACCCCACCGATTCAAATGCTTTCTTAAATACCAACTTCTCCCTTTCAGGCCCGGTTGATATCATGCTTACATCTACGCCTAAGGTTTCTTCAACAAAGTTTAAGTAACCCAGGAATGTTTCAGGCAGGTCGTCGTAGTTACTAAAGTTGCGCAGGTCGGTTTTCCATCCGGCAAGCTTTTCGTAAATAGGTGTAATGGTAGTGTTGCAAAGGTCGTAAGGTATTTCGCTGCTGCGTTTACCATCTACCTCGTATTGTGTACAGGCTTCAATAACTTCAAAATCGTTCAATACATCGGCCTTGGTCATAGCTATTTGGGTAACACCGTTAATCATTACGGCGTACTTTAAAGCAGGCAGGTCTATCCAACCGGTGCGGCGTGGCCTGCCGGTAGTAGCACCAAACTCGCTGCCTATTTGGCGCAACCTTTCGCCCATATCGTTATCTAACTCGGTAGGGAAGGGGCCGCTGCCTACGCGTGTGCAGTATGCTTTAGCAATGCCTATTACCTCTTTTATTTTGGTAGGGGCAATACCCAAACCATTGCAAGCACCCGATGTAATAGTATTTGATGATGTTACATAAGGGTAAGTACCAAAGTCAATATCTAACATGGTACCTTGTGCGCCTTCGGCTAATATGGTTTTGCCATTACTTAGCGCGTTGTTCAAAAAGTATTCCGAGTCAATCAGGTTTAATGATTTCAAGAAATCAACTGCATCGAACCATGTTTGTTCAATATCAGTTAAGCTGTATTCAAAATCGTAAATCTTTAGCAGGTGCAGGTGTTTTTCCTTAACACGCTCGTACAGGGTTTTAAAATCGGGGCTTATGGTATCGCCTACGCGTAAACCGTTCCGGCCTGTTTTATCCATATACGTTGGCGATATACCACGTAGTGTGCTACCAATTTTGCTTTGGCCTTTGGCGGCTTCGCTGGCGGCATCTAAAATTTTGTGTGTTGGTAATATAAGGTGTGCCTTTTTGCTAATAAACAAGCGTTTGTTTACATCAACGCCTTTAGCGGTTAGCTGTTCAATTTCCTTACGCAAAGTTACGGGGTCAATTACCACACCGTTGCCTATTACGTTCATGGGCCTTTCGTGCAAAATGCCGCTTGGTACGGTGTGCAATATTGTTTTTACGCCATCAATAACAAGTGTGTGGCCTGCGTTAGGCCCACCCTGAAAACGGGCTATTACATCATATTTATCAGCCAGGTGGTCAACAATTTTTCCTTTGCCTTCATCACCCCACTGTAATCCCAAAAGTATATCTACGTACATGTTTATTATTTAAGCTCCTTTCAGAAAATTAATGGCAGTAGCCTCATCGGGCTGAATGTTGAAAATGGTTTCCAGCTTGGTCATTTGCAACAGCTTCTTCATTTGGTCGGGCAGGCTGCAAAGGCTTAACTCGCCACCGGCATTGCGTGTTTTGGTTAAGGCTGTCATAAGCATACCTAAGCCGGTACTGTTTATAAACTTCATATCGGCCAAATTGAACACCACTTTTTTGTTGCCGCTTTCAAGGTTTTGCTTAATCAATTCCATAACAGGTGCATTGGTGTGTTCGCCCAGTAGGTTTCCCTCAAGGGTAATAACTAAAACGCCTTCCTTAATTTCGTTTTTCATGTGCTGGTAATTTTATTGGTTTTGGGTTTCAATTTCTTTTTTCGAGGCCTCAATTTCGCGTTTTTTCTGACACATGCCACAAACGCCATACATATTCAACGAATGATGCGTAATTTTAAAGTTAAGCAATTCGCCCATCATGCTTTTAATTTGCTGAATCCTCGGGTCGCAAAATTCAACTACTTTTTTACAATCCACACAAATAATATGGTCATGTTGTTTATAACCGTAGCTTTTTTCGTACTGGGCCAGGTTTTTACCAAACTGGTGTTTCTTTACCAAATCGCACGATACCAATAGTTCCAGAGTATTATAAACGGTGGCGCGGCTAACGTTATAGCTTTTGCGGCGTATTTCGTTATAAAGGCTTTCGGCCTCAAAGTGGTCGTCGCGGTTGTATATTTCGTCGAGTATGGTAAAGCGTTCGGTAGTTTTGCGCAGATCCTTGTTTTCAAGGTAAGCCGAGAAAATGTTCTTCACTTCTTCAATATGCTCTTTACGCTGGGTTGAATTCACGCGCTAAAATACCTGTTATTTGATAATATACCAACGCTGTTTTACAGATATGTTAATAAAGGCTTGATAGTTGATTTTTAAATGGTTGCAAAGCAAAACCGCAAAGTGTAATGCAGTAATACAAAATATTTCATCAGATAAAGCAGATTGTACAGATATTAACCCCGGAAAAATGTTAGGGGCATTAACGTTTCTAAAAGTTTTAATATTGAAGATTGCTTCACCCACCTGCGGTGGGGTTCGCAATGACAAAATATCGCAATCATCGTTATAAAATCAGTAACCTAAAACTACTCTGCGTCTTCGCTATCAAAGCGGCCAATTTCGAGGATGCCTTCTAATGAGCCTAAGCGGTTGGTTAAGTCTTCAAGTTCTTCGGTATCGTGTACGTACACCATTATCTTGCCTTCAAATACGCCATCCTCGCTATCAAACGATAACGAGCGCATGTTCAAATTCATTTGGCCTGTAATAATGTTGGTTATTTTATTTACCAAGCCCACATCATCTAAGCCCGTTAACTTAATACCTGTAAGGAAAGCAATTTCATGTTGCTTAGTCCACTTGGTTTTAATAATGCGGTAAGCGTATTTGCTCATTAACTGCACTGCGTTAGGGCAGTTGGTACGGTGTATTTTTATGCCATCGTTAATGGTTAAAAAGCCAAACACGTCATCGCCGGGTATAGGGTTGCAGCAAGGTGCAAATTTGTAATCAATTTTATCGGCGCTTTCGCCCATTATCAGCAACTCGGCGTTTTTCTGTAGGGTGTTTTTAACTATTTCATCAATGCTATCGTTAGCGTTTAACTTATGTACGTTAACGGGTTTAGGCAGTTTAATTTTCCCTGCAAGTACCTCTAATTTGCTTAAGTCGCTTAGGTCGGTTTTTTTAGTAGCTACACTGTAATACAAATCGTGCGGCGACATCATTTTATAATGGCTGCATAGCAAAAGCAGGTTGGCTTCGCTGTTTTCAATTTTTAATTGCTTCAGCTTTTTCTCGAATACATCTTTGCCTTCGGCGGCTATTTTCTTCTTCTCGTCCTTTAGTGTTTGTTTAATGGCCGAGCGCGCTTTGGCGGTAACCACATAATTCAACCAGTCCTCGTTAGGTGTTTGTTTGTTGCTGGTAAGTATTTCAATTTGGTCGCCGTTTTTAAGCACATGGCTAAGCGGTACCAACTTGTTGTTAACCTTAGCTCCAATACATTTTTTACCAACGCCGCTGTGTATTTCAAAAGCAAAATCGAGTGCTGTTGCGCCTTTGCGCAAACGCTTTAAATCGCCTTTGGGGGTAAATACAAATATTTCGTCGCTTAGTAACTCGTACTTAAACTCGTTAATTACATCCAGCGCACTTGTTTCGGGGTTGGCTAATACGCCGTGTATTTTTTCCAACCACTCATCCAGTGCGCTATCGGCGCTGCCTTCTTTATACTTCCAGTGGGCGGCAAAACCCTTTTCTGCAATTTCGTGCATACGCTCGGTGCGTATCTGTATCTCCACCCACTTACCCAAACTACTCATAACCGTAGTGTGCAGGGCCTCGTAACCATTGGTTTTGGGGTTGCTTAGCCAGTCGCGCAGCCTATCGGGGTTGGGTTTGTAAATATCAGTAATGGCACTATACACCCCCCAGCAATCGCTTTTTTCCCTTTCTTGAGGGGAACGTAGTATAATGCGTATGGCAAACAGGTCGTATATCTCCTCGAAGGGTACGCCCTTGTTTTTTATTTTGTTGTAGATGGAATAGATGGACTTGGGCCTGCCGTACACATCGGAGTTAAAGCCGCGGCGGTCTAATTCCTCTTTAAGCGGTTTAATAAAATCATGAATAAAGCGGGTACGTTCGCGTTTGGTTTCGTTTAGCTTGCGGGCTATTTCTTTGTATAGATCCGGCTCGGTATGCTTAAGCGAAAGGTCCTCCATTTCGGTTTTAATGGCATACAAACCCATGCGATGTGCCAATGGGGCATACAAGTACATGGTTTCGCTGGCAATTTTCAATTGCTTTTCGCGCTTTAGCGAATCCAGCGTGCGCATGTTGTGCAGCCTATCGGCCAGCTTTATCAAAATTACGCGTATATCATCATTCAGGGTAAGTAATAGCTTACGGAAGTTTTCGGCTTGTATAGACGAGTTGAGGTCGAATACGCCTGAAATTTTGGTGAGGCCGTCAACTATTTTGGCTACCTCCTTATTGAACATGCGTTCAATTTCTTCCAAGGTTACTTCGGTATCTTCCACCACATCGTGCAGTAGTGCGCAAACAATTGATGTGGCATCTAAACCCATTTCCTCGCTGGCAATGCGTGCAACGGCAATAGGGTGCAGCACATAAGGCTCGCCGCTTTTACGGCGCATATCTTTATGGCTATCGGTAGCCAGCTCAAAGGCTTTGCGTATCAGCTTTTTTTCCTGGGGCGAAATATTTTTTTTGAACGAACGCAGCAAGCCACGATATTCTTTCAAAATACCTTTCTTCTCCAAATCAATATCTATCACCGGTGTGTCTGCCATACTTCTAAACTACTTCAAAAAAGCCTGAAATCAATATATGTTTTCGGAAATTCACTGATGAAACATAATCCATCCTGACATTTTCCGATACTGGTTTTAAAACCTCACCCCGTCCCGGACCAACCGCTACAGCGTATGGTTCGGGGACTTCCCCTCTCCTTAATTAAGGAGAGGGGTTAGGGGAGTGGTTGTTTAATACGTATTTCGCTATCACAAATATGTATATCTTGTTTATTTTCCGAAGAAATCTAATCTGTGTTAAACTATTACCTATGCCTGCTTGATTATAACGCAAGTACGCCGTATATGTTTACCTAACGCTAATATGCTATGCAAAGCAAAAAATATACCATGTTAAGGCAAAGGTTTTTTAACAGCCTTTAGTGTGTTGCCCTAAGCAGTAGTTACCGTTTGGGCTTGTGTTTCAGGCGTTTTGTCAGCTTGATGGGTTAGTTGCATGCCATAGGTGCTGTTGTAAATTTTCGATTTCCACCATAGGCGCAAATCAAAATCGTGGAAGTAGGTAATTTCGCCATTAAAGCTATTGTACATTTCCTCAACCGTTGGCAGGGTTTCTTCAAAAAAAGCTTTTTGCTGCCTAACTGTAGCTTGTGTTTGCAGCTTTTGAAGCAGATTGATAGCCGAGCGTAGAAAAGGCGATAACAGGTTGTTTTTTTTAGTAAAGTAAATGGCGCTTTGTATGGCGCTTTCCATTAACGACGGGGTGTTGTGGCTATAATGAACAATGGCCGCCAGCATACGGCAGTATGCCTGCACATTCAGAAATGTAGTGTTTTTATGATCTTGGCATAGCGTAAACCATTCCAGCGCTTTATCGGTACGCCCCGCCCCGAAAAATAATATAGCCATGTAGTATGACGACATTAAGTTGTTATTGCCCAACAGTTCGGGATTAGTTTGCAGATAATGTTTCTCGGCAGCCAGTACTTCGTCTTCGGATATTTTATTAATGCTGTTTACCATTAACACCATTAACAGGCTTTTGGCATAAACCCGCTTGCGGTAGCTTTCGGTCAGTTTATCTTTAAACTTGGTTTTCTCTAATACATGTAAATAATAGGTAGCTTCTTTTACTTCGTTCAGGTTTAGCGAAGTCATTATTATGTTACTAATGTTGGCCAGGTAGGTGTAAGTAGCTTTTTGGTCAAGTTCCATTTTTGCAAATACATCGTGCCTTAGTTTCATGTAGCGCAGGGCTTCGGCATCGTTATTAATAATGGCAGCGTGTAAATGCAGCAAAGCGTAGGCATGTAGTTTACCCTTATTGCTCATGGCCGGTATATTATCAATGGCTGGGTGCTTAATTAACTCATTTGCCTCTTGTACCAAATCCTCATTTATCAATTCCTGCTGGCCGCGTTTATCATCCACCAATTTCATTTTATAAATCAGTGTGTTCATATACTGTTCCTGCGTTATTTTTTCGGCTATGGCTGCTATTTCATCTTTTACTTTCATTATATCGGCAGGTGTGTACTGCCCCAGGTTACGTACCATTAAGCCATCTTCAAACTGTTTTAGTTGTAACAGTATTTCGTAATTCTCGTTACGGTGCGCTTTTTTGGCAGCATCGCGTATCATATCCAATGCCTGTTCGGTAAGCCCGCGGTCAATCAGGTTTTGTATATCCAGCAAACGTTCGGTAAGTGTGTAGTGTGTACTTTTGCCCGATGCGTAACTACGCATGGCCTTAATTATTTGCTCGTACAGGTAAGCTTTTTGCGCACTAAGGTTAGTTACCTTACTGGTTTTTGCCAGCTGTTTTTTTAGCTTCTGCTCATCATAAATATCAGCTTTATCTAATAAATCAAACAGCTTTAAGTAATCGTTGCCGGTGTCCTTTTCGCCATAGCGGGCAGCAAATTTTTTAAAATAACCTTTTTCGTTTTTGCCCAAAGATTTAATGATTTGATATAAATCATCATTTTGGTTTTCGGTGCTTCGAGTTTTATTTATTTTTTCTTTTAATTTGCTGTTCTTCATATAGTTATGAATTTTTTTGAGCAAAAATAATGCTCATCAATACCTTATTTAAAGCTAATTATTCTTTTGATACACAGATAGGTAAATGTGAAATTTGTTAAAAGAAAATTTCACCCTATGGCTAAGTTACGTTACGTATGTTTATTAATTGCCTGTGCGCTTGTATTATCAATACCTATAAAAGCACAGAATGATATACTGGTAAATACGCAGGTAATACCGCCTTACTCGCCTTATATATCAAGTTATGTAGATCAGCCTAACAAACTAATAGTTACCTTACAAAACCTTACCAACCAAACTAAGAATATTAAGTTGTGGGTGCGTATAGCCGGCGATAACAGTGTTAGCGGTACCACCATGCCTAACTTTAAGCCTTCGGTGCCCATAGTATTAGGCCCTAACCAGTTTAAGCAAATAGATTTTAGCAGCAATGAAACCCGCAGTTATTTTGATGCACAAAATGTAAATCTGGTTGGTATTACCAAGGCACAGTTAATACAAAACCAAGCCTTGCCGGAGGGTAGCTATACCATTTGCGTTAAGGCGTTAGATTATAATACAGGCGCACCTTTATCAATGGACCAGCCATCGGGCTGTACGGTGCCTTTCCCTATTTATTATATCGATCCCCCGCAGGCGCTTACGCCACAATGCGGCGCCGAATTGCAGCCCAATACCCCGCAAAGTGTATTGTTTTCGTGGAGTCCGCCAGCTACTGCACCCGGTAACATACAATACCAGTTTACTTTAAAAGAGGTACCCAATAACCTGAACCCCAACGATGTTATTAAGAATGCGGCATTCCCTGTATTGTACAGTACCACTGTTACCTCTATAACTACCTTGCTGTACAGCGTTGCATTGCCACAATTGGAAAAAGGTAAAAAGTATGTGTGGCGCGTACGTGCCATAGACCCATTAAACGGAGTGCAGTTTAAAAACCAGGGTTATAGCGAAGCGTGTTGGTTTAACTATAAAAGCGATAATATACCGGGCTTTAACCCTAACATAAATACAGCAGGCTTAGATGCAAGTAATATTACCCCGCCTAAAGGTGGGTTTAACCCATACACGCCCTTAGTAACCGAAAACCAAGGCACGGTGTTTATTCCGGTTTTTATAACGTTCACTAATTTATCGGGCAAGTTGGTGTATAAATACCAGGCTTATGGGCAAAAGTACCCTATGCAAAATGCTACTATACGTTTGGTTTACGGGTACCAGTTTCAACCTAACGGCAATGGCGGAAAGCATTATGAAGGATTGTGTATAGATGGAATTTGCAGCGGACAGGAGTTGGATGTAGCCACCACCGATGCCGATGGCAACTTTACCTTTAATGCCATGCCTGCCAAACCTTTTGGCTTAGTAGCGCAGGATTATACAATAGGTAGCGGCGAGTTTAAGAGTAAAGGCAGTGTGTACCGGGTTTGTTATATAGTAATTGAAAACCCCCATGCTGAATTTTACAATGCGCCCGAAACATTTTATAGTCCCGAAATGGGCAGCACTACTAACGTGGGCGAAGTAATATCGATAGTAAAAAGCTGTAAGCTGCAAGTTACTGTTAAGCGCACCGGCAGCGCCAGCAATGCGCTTGAAAACGCTACTATAACTTTGGCTAATGCTAATGTGTATTTATGCCGCAAGCCTATAACTACGTACCAGAAAAAGGTTTTTCCGAAAGATGATGGCAACCCCGATGAACAGTTTACAGCGCCCGGAGAGTTAAACGGGCTGGAAGTAGTAGGCAAATATCACACCGATGGAAATGGTACTGTAACTTTTGATAAAATAATAAGGCATAATAACCCCAACTACCGCTACTATGTATATGCCGATTTTGAAAAAAACCAAACAGGCTAGTATAACTACGTAGCGGTAATCGGCCCCGAGCAAGTTACGTACAAGCCCGTTTATGGGGCAGGCGGTGGTGTTATTGG
>Ga0164241_10002104_pt1 | contig 22369 bp, 18 predicted proteins | sample OricomyardsoilBY_FD_108780 | JGI IMG/M metagenome (GOLD analysis project Ga0164241, IMG submission 108780) | Backyard soil microbial communities from Emeryville, California, USA - Original compost - Back yard soil (BY) | ecosystem: Environmental > Terrestrial > Soil > Unclassified | place: USA... | reverse complement strand
TGATATGCTCCCCTTTATCACTTTAGTCGCCTTCGACGTCGAGACCACGGGCCTCGAGCCCGAGCGCGAAGACATCGTCGAGCTCGCCGGCGTGAAGTTCACGCTCGAGCGCAAGGACGGCAAGCTGGCCTGCAAGGAAGTCGCCCAATTCCAGAGCCTCGTCAAGCCGACCAAGTTGATTCCCGACGAAGCGACGCGCGTGCACAAGATCACCAACCAGATGGTGGAAGACGCGCCCGAGCTGAAACCCGTGCTGCAAAACTTCTTCCGCTTTTGCGGGCTGAGCTCCGTGCTCGTCGCGCACAACGCCGCGTTCGACACCGCGTTCGTGGCCAAGGGCGTGCGCAAGCACGGCCTCGTGATGCCGCAGAATCCCGTGGTCGACAGCCTCAAATTCGTCCGCAAACTCCTGCCCGAATACGCCTCGCATCGCCTCGGCGAAGTGGCGCGCAAGCTGGGCGACCAGACCGCGCTCTCGCTCAACCAGGCCGACCTGCATCGCGCGACCTATGACTGCATCGTGCTGATGGAGGTGTTCGCCGCCTGCCTGCGCAAGCGCTATCAGGACAAGGATTTGCTGATGGACTGCGCCCTGAAGTCGCTCGAATCGCTGCACGGCCCGTCGTTGCGCTTTGCCCAGTTCGCGTAGGGGGGCGAATGTCATTCGCCCCTACGCAAACTGCTGATCGTCCCCATGTGATTGCCTATACCGACGGCTGCTGCCTCGGCAACCCGGGCCCGGGGGGCTATGGCGTCGTATTGATGTCGGGCGGAAACCGCAAGGAGGTTTCCGGTGGGTTTCGTCACACGACGAACAACCGGATGGAGATCCTGGCCGCGATCGTGGCCCTGGAGACCCTCAAGGAACCCTGCCACGTGATCCTGCATTCCGATTCGCAGTATGTGATCAAGGCCATGACCGAAGGCTGGGCCGAAAAGTGGAAGTCGCGCGGATGGCGCACGGCGTCGAACGCGCCCGCGGCCAACCCCGACCTGTGGGAGCGCATGCTGCGCGCGCGCATCCGGCACCGCGTGGAATGGAAGTGGGTCAAGGGCCACAGCGGCGTCGTGGAGAACGAGCGCTGCGACCAGCTGGCCAACGCCGCCGCGAAGGGCGAACTGCAGGAAGACACCGGCTACGGGGCCTGAGAAGGCCTTTCGAAAGTCGTTCGACACAAGGCCGTAACCCCCTCGCAATTTCGTTTTTGGAATCTTGTGGCACCCTCAGCCAAGGATTTCACATGCGTTTCAGTTCCCTTTTCCTCGCGGCCTCCTGCGCCCTCGCCGGCGCGCTCGCCGGGACGACCTCCGCCTACGAGTTCAACAAGCTCTACACCTTCAAGACCCAGCCGCTGCTCGGCGGGAAAGGCGGCCCGGACACGGCCTGGTACTTTGCGGCCGACACGAACGGAGCCGGGAAGTACCCGCGCACCACCGTGCCGATGCGCGAAGGCGGCAACTCCGACCTGTTCCGTGACGCTTCCGACGCGAGCGGCCAGACCTTCTGGACGATCAACGATCGCGGCGTGAACGTGGCCTACGAGCCCTCCGGCGGCAGCACCTTCAAGGTCTTCCCCTACCCCAACTATCACCACAAACTGACCCGCTTCCAGGTGGTCGGCGACAGCGTCCAGGTGCTCTCGCGCGACAGCATCAAGGGCATCGATTCCGGCTACACGGTCGGCACCCCTTCAACCAAGGCCCCGTCGGGCGAGATCGCGCTCAAGATGCGCGTCGACTCCGCGAAGGTCGACTCCAGCGTGGGCAACCGCGTCGCGCCTTCGGCCAACGGATACGACTTCGAAGGCATCGTGAAGAGCGGAAACAACTTCTTCCTCTCCGATGAGTACGGCCCCTTCATCGTGCGCGTCGACGCCTCGACGATGCAGATCACCAAGGAATGGTACCCCGCGCACGGCCTGCCGAACGTGCTGGCCCGCCGCCGTTCCAACCGCGGCATGGAAAGCCTCGCCCTCACCCCCTCGGGCTATCTGGTCGGCATGATGCAGAGCGGCATGTACAACACCAAGGGCGGCAAGATGTCGAACGCGAAGGACAGCACCCGCGTGCTGCGCGTGGTGTGGTTCAACCCCGCCACCGAGCAGGTCAAGGAGTTCGCCTACCTCGCCGACCGCAAGGGCGGCAACCGCAAGCTGGGCGAAGTCAAGATCGGCGCGATCACCGCCGTCAACGACTCGACCTTCCTGCTGGTCGAGCATGGCGTCGACAAGTCCGACAAGTACTGGATGGATGTCTACAAGATGACGATCACGGCTGCGGCCACGAACGTGACGCTGGCCACCGATCCCGACAGCCTCGGCACCTTGTATGCCGGCGGCACGAAGACGCTCGAACAGCTCGGCTATATCCCGGGCGACAGCGCCAACCTGGCCGGCGCGGGCGTGGTCCCCGTCAAGAAGGAACTGGTGTTCCTCGATGTGATGGGCAAGACCCCGTGGCCGCACCTCAAGCCCGAGGGCATCTCGCTGATCAACGACTCGACGCTCGCGCTCGTGAACGACAACGATTACGGCATGACCGACAAGGGATCCGACGGCATCGCGCACCAGTTGCCCGCCGGCCAGGCGCTCTCGCAGCTGATGTACTTCAACCTGAAGGCCTCCAATGCGACGCCGGTCCTGCGGACAGCCTCCGCCCGCCCCGCTTTCTCGGTGGTCACGGATCGCAGCGGCTGGCGCGTTCAGGGTGCGGGGGCCTTCGAGGTCTCGCTTTCCGACGCGCAGGGCCGCGAGCTTTCCCGCTCCTCCTCGACGCAAGGCTCGGCTTTTGTCTCGCGGGTGAAAAACGGCGGCGTGTACTGGCTGACCATTCGCGCGAACGGGATCCATGAGTCCCGCCGCGTGGTGCAGTGGTAAGGGCAACGCAGAGGCAGGACCCGAAAACCCTGCAGTATCCCAAACCCTGAATCCGGAAGGGAGCGGCAAAGGCCGCTCCCTTCTTTTTTGTCCTCTTTCCTCCCCCCTCCTCCCCTCCCCACCAGCGCTTGTGTTCCCGTTTTATCCCGGCGGCCTCCGGGCCGCCCTGACCTTCCTCTACCCTCCACCAACCACCCTCAACGAAGAGAGGCCCTCACCGAATTAGTTTTATTCCATGACGACACGCCACAATTACAAGTATTACGAATTCGTGATGGCCGCCTTCGTGACCGTCCTGCTGTGCTCGAACTTCATCGGGGCCGCCAAGCAGGCCGTGGTGACGCTGCCCCTGTTCGGCACGGTGACCTTCGGCGCGGGCGTCTTGTTCTTCCCCATCTCCTACATCTTCGGCGACGTGCTGACCGAAGTATACGGCTACGGGCGCGACCGGCGCGTGGTGTGGGCGGGCTTCGGGGCCCTGGTGTTCGCCTCGCTGATGGCGTGGGTCGTCGTGCACCTGCCGCCCTCCGGCAGCGACTTCATGCGTACCTACCAGGGCCAGCTCGAAGGCGTGTTCGGCAATGCCTGGCGCATCGCCGCGGGGTCGATGATCGCCTTCTGGTGCGGCAGCTTCTCCAATAGTTTCGTGATGGCCAAGATGAAGATTTCCAGTAATGGAAAGCACCTGTGGATGCGCACCATCGGCTCGACCCTCGTGGGCGAACTCGTCGACTCGTCGCTGTTCTACCTCATCGCCTTCTACGGCATCTGGGCCACCGGCGACATCGTCAAGGTCGCGTTCATCCAGTACCTGTTCAAGACCGGCTGGGAAGTCGTCATGACCCCTGTCACCTACCGCGTCGTCGCCTTCCTCAAAAAGGCAGAAAACGAAGACTTCTATGACACCCACACGAACTTCACGCCGTTCTCCTTAAAATGATGAAATTTGAAATCAGAAAGATGAAATAAGGGCAACCCGGGTTTTACAGGCCCTGGAAGGCCCGATTCGACGAATCCAGACTGCTTTACGCTTTCATATTTCATATTTCAGGTTTCTAATTTTCCTCCCCCATGCCCTCTTCCCTCGACATCCTCGGCCTTCCCCACGCGGATCTCTGCGCCGAGATCGGAAAGCTGCACGGAAAGGCCGGCAAGGGCGTTTTCCACGGCGACGCCGTGTTCCAGGCCCTCTACAAGCACGGAACCTTTGACCCCGCATCGCTGCCCGCCTTCGCCGACAACCCGGCCCTCGCGCGCAAGGTCGCCGAGCACTTCCGCCTCGCGCTGCCCGAGATCACCGACAAGCAGGGCGACGGCGACACCTTCAAGTTTTTGATGAAGACCGAGGGCGGCCTCGAGACCGAGAGCGTCGTCATCCCCATGCGCCACTACAAGACCTTGTGCGTCTCGTCGCAGGTCGGCTGCAAAATGGGCTGCCGTTTTTGCGAAACCGCGCAGATGGGCTTCCTGCGCAATCTCACCGCCGGCGAGATCGTGGCCCAAGTCTTTACCGCCCGTCACGTTTTGAACGAACCCATCGAGAACATCGTGTTCATGGGGATGGGCGAACCGACCGACAATCTGGACGCGGTCATCGCGGCGGTTCGGGTCCTGTCGGACCAGCGCGGGTTCTCGATCCCGCTGGGCTCGATCACGATCTCCACCGTGGGCAACGTCCCCGGCATCCTGCGCCTCGCGAAGCTCGCCGAGAAACCCCTGTCGGAGGGCGGCCTACGCCACTTGCGTCTCGCGGTCTCGCTCAACGCCCCCACCGACGCCATCCGGTCCGACCTGATGCCGATCAACGGATCGTGGCGCATGGAAGAACTCAAGGCCGCGCTCAAGCAGTGGCCGCTGCCGCGTCCGCAGGACTTCCTGTTCGCCGAGTACGTGCTGATCGCGGGCGTGAACGACGCGCGCGAGGACGCCCTGGCCCTTGTCGACTACCTGCGCGACCTGCGCGCGGTGGTCAACCTGATCCCCTACAATCCCCGGCGCGAGTCGCCCTACGCCCGCCCCACTCCCGAAGGCGTCAGCGCCTTCTTCCGCACCCTGATGGACGCGGGCCAGGCGTGCCGCATCCGCGGCACCAAGGGCGACAGCGCGATGGCGGCCTGCGGCCAGCTCGGCAACCGCGCCCTCGCTCGTAACGCCGGAGCGCGCCGCAAAAGTTCCGCCCCGGCCGTATGATCCGTTATGCCGACATCGACACCGCCATCGGGTCGTTGCGGATCGTGGCGGATGAGACGGGTCTCCTCTCGCTGGCCTATCCGGGCCAGGCGGAAGACGCGCCCGCGGGATGGCGCGCCGACCGGAAGTTCTTCAAAGAAACCGAAGCCGCGCTGAAGGCCTTCCTGTCGAAAGGCGCGCCTTTGCCGCCCGTGCTGCCTGTTCCCTTGGGGAATCGTCACGGATCGGAATTTCAGCACAAGGTGTGGAGCGCGATCGCGAAGATTCCCTTCGGCCAGACGCGCAGCTATGGCGAGATCGCCGAGGCGATCGGCCACCCCGGCGCCGCGCGCGCCGTCGGCACGGCCTGCGGCGCGAATCCCCTGCCGCTCTTCGTGCCCTGTCACCGCGTGCTCGCGGCGCGCGGCGGCATCGGAGGCTATGGATTCTCGGGGATCGAACTCAAGAAGCGGCTCCTGCGCCTCGAAGGCTCGTGGGACGACTAGGCTAAAGGAACGCGAGCCCGGAAAAGATTTTCCCCGGTGACCGCCCGCCGGGCTAAAGAGCCGCCACCCACTCCTGCAACAGCTCCGCCGTCGCGGGCACATCGGGATACCAGCGCGCCGCGCCGCCTTCGTGAGGATCGAGCGACGGGTTCAGGCCCACGGTGTCGAGCGTCCAGACCGGGCCGAAGGCCTTCCCCGGCCGGCGCAGGATCAGATGACGGGGATGAGGCCCCTTCGGGCCTTCCACCGTTTCCCAATAACCATACGGCCCCGTGCGATGCTCATCGGTCGGCCCGAAATAGGCCGCGCAGCGCGTCCCCGCCGCCGCGGCCACATGCATCAGCCCGCTGTCGTTGCCCAGGAAAAATTTCGCCGCGCGCAAAACCCCCGCCGTCTCTTCCAGGGACCGCGTGTCGATCTTGATCAGCGCATCGCGGCAATCCATCGCCACCGCCGCGCGCAAGGCATGCTCCTCCGGTCCGCCCACCAGCACGCAGGGCCACCCCGTGGCCTTGTGAATGCTGCGGATCCAGAACGAGAAGATCTCGGGCGGCAGGCGCTTGTCGCCCATCCCGCGCTCCGCGCTCGATCCGGGATGACAGGCGAAGAAGGGAGTCGTGGGCATCCCCTCGGGCACGAGCGGCGCAAAAGGCAGAAAGGGCGCGCCGGCCTCCGCCACCGGTTCGCGCAGGAAAGCCTCCACCAGCCGCAGATTCTGCAGCGTGTCGTGCGTCGGCTCGAGCGGCAGCGAGAAATCCTGGATCCACTCCGGCAGGCGCTGGTGCGGGTAGCGAAACCCGGCGCGATAGCCGGAGCCCGTGAGCAGATCGAAAAGGGAAAACTTCCAGTGCGAAGAAGGGAACAGCGCCACGCTGTGCGTGTAGTGGTGCGCCCGCACCGAGGCCAGCACCGAGATCCCGCGACGCATCCCGTCGCGGTCCGGATCCCAGGCGGGGACTTCGCCGAACAGCCCGCTGCTTTCGGCCATCGAGGCGATCCCCGACTTCAAGGCCAACAGGGCCACGCGATCCGGCCCCAGCCCGCGCGACAGCGCCTTGAGGGCCGGGGTGGCCATGATGAAGTTTCCGATGCCGATCGGGCACAAGACGAGGGTTTTCCCCGCGCGAGGGTCGGTAAAAGCTTTAGCCACCGTTGAAAGATGCGCCCGGGAGGGCGCGCTTGCAAGTCTTAACGAGGCATCGGCGACAGGCTCACGGCCTTGTATTGGGCCTTGAGTCCGTCGATCTCGGCATCCGTGGCGTTCACCGCCTTGAGCTCGTATTCGTCCCGCATGTCCGAATACGTCTCCCGCATGCCGCTCGCGCCGATCTGCGTCACCGAACCATAGTCCACAAGGCCGCGCATCACGCCGACGCTCGAGACCCAGGTCTTGACCTGCACGTTCATGAAGGCGTTGAGCACGAACACGCCGCAGCTGTAACGCTTGTCGTTGAAGGTGAGCCACTCCTTGCCCTTGTATTCCTTTTCGAGCCGCAGCCCGCGCCACGGATTTCCATCGTCGCGCACGCTCCAGAATCCGCCGGGAGCGAGCGGAGAGACCATTTGCAGCATCCGGTCCGAGAACGCCGTCGTGTCGAGCGAGGCCGTGGCCTTGAACAGGTCCGAGGCGAAGGTTCCCGACGAGGCCTTGAACACGTATTCGAAAAGGCTGTCGCCTTCCTGCACCACCAGGCTGCGGCTGCGGCGCGCCACCACGGTGTCGGCCCAGAGATCCCACTCGGTGCGCGAGAGGATGCGGCCGGTGTAACCGTCGAAGGTCGTGTCCTTTTCGACCAGCGTCGTGCGCAGCGTGTAATCGCGCTCGATGGTGCCGTCGACATTTTCGCGCACGCGGGTGCGCAACATCACACGGTTCTCTCCCGAGGAGAGCGTAATGCGCGGAGAGACCGAATCGAAATTCGTCGAGGGATCATTGATGCAAGCCGTGAAGAAAAGAGCGGAGGCCGCAGCGGCGGCGAACGAAAGAAAGGAGAGTGCGGGTTTCATGTCCTCGCGTTAATGCGAAAGACATGCCATGTATGTGATTTAACTGCCAAGACAAGATGACAATCATCCACGAGACATTCAGGGTGTTTGTCATTTTGCCGACGCGAATTTGAAATTTTGTCTAAGATGAAAACGAAACGCTCCCTCCGCGAAGACATTCTGGCAAGCCGCAGCGACGACAAATGCGTCAAAATGCCCTAAATTCAATGCCACAACGTACCACCCGACCGCCTCCCTCTTCCTAGGTTTAACCCAACCTTGACCGCCGCGAACCCTCATTCCCGCCCCCGCCTGTACTCGCTTGATGCCTTGCGCGGCCTCGCGGCCTTGGGAGTCGTGCTGTGGCACTGGCAGCACTTCTTCTCCAAGGGGATGGGGCTTCCCTACCGCATCGAATCCCTGCCGTTTTTCGGCGCGCTCTTTCCCTTCTATCGCTTCGGATGGCTGGCCGTGTTCCTTTTCTTCTCGCTGTCGGGCTTCGTGTTCTTCTGGCTCTATGCGCGCGGCCTGCGCGAGCGCACGATCCCGGCGCGCACCTTCTTCGTCTTTCGCTTCGCGCGCCTCTATCCGCTTCACGCCGTGACCCTGCTCGCGGTGTTGGCCGGACAAACGCTCTTCCGTCACCGCAACGGGTTCGACTTCGTGTATGTCCACAACGACCTGCGCCACTTCATCCTGAACCTCTTCATGGCCTCGTCCTGGGGCCTCGAAAAGGGCTGGTCCTTCAACGGCCCGTTCTGGTCGGTCTCGGTCGAAGTGTTTCTCTACGCCGTGTTCTTTCTGTTCTGCCGCGCGACCTCGGGACGGCGTTTTGCGAAGAACGGACTTTTACTGCTCGTCACGGGTCTCGCGGGATATTTCGTGTTGACCCCGCACGTCGAAATGCTGGGCAAGGGCTGGGGCGCTTTCTTTTTGGGAGGCGTGGCTTACACCCCGTGGGCCCGCCTCACGTCGATGGGGAATGGAAGCGGTCCGACGGAATTCTCCCGCCGCGCGGCGGGGATGACTCGCGCTCGCTGCGCGGCGCTCGGAATCACCGCGCTGACGACCCTGCTGTGGGGCATCGCCTTCTGGCTCCGCCTGCGCTTCCCTCACTTCGTGTGGCCCCCCCTCGGATTCCTGAGCGGAACTTCGGGCTGGCGCCTCTCCGAACAATTCGTGGGCTCGGTCACGCTCGTTCTCTCGCCTCTCACCGTGCTCTCGGTCGCCTCGCTCGAATCCGCCTTCGGCGGCGTGGCCGATGCGGCCCGCCGTCTCTCGTGGCTCGGCGACCTGTCCTACGCCTCGTACCTGCTGCACTTCCCCCTGCAGCTCGCCTTCGCCCTCATCACCACGAGCCTGTCGATATCGAATGGATTTTACCGGTCGCCTGGCTCGCTGCTCCTGTTCTTCTCGATCCTAATTCCCTTGTCGCTCGCGGTGCACCACGGGTTCGAAATGCCGGCGCAACGATGGCTGCGAAAAAGGCTAAATTTCATCCCTTAAGCCCTTAAAAACCTCGAAAAATCGAGAAAAATCGCATGTTTCGACCCCTGAGCCCCGACGTTTCGTTCCCCAACCTCGAAGAAGCCATCCTGGCGCTCTGGGAAAAGGACGATGCGTTCCGCGAAAGCGTGCGCCGCCGCCCGGCTTCGAAGACCTTCGCCTTCTTCGACGGGCCCCCGTTCGCCACGGGCCTGCCCCATTACGGCCACTTGCTCGCGGGCACCATCAAGGACATCGTCCCGCGCTACTGGACGATGAAAGGCTACCGCGTCGAACGCCGCTTCGGCTGGGACTGCCACGGCCTGCCCATCGAGAGCCTGATCCAGGACGAACTGAAACTGCATACCGTGCGCGACATCCGCAATCACGGCGTGGGCGCGTTCAACGAAGCCTGCCGCGTGGGCGTGCTCAAGTACACCAAGGAATGGCGCCGCACCGTGTCGCGCATGGGACGATGGGTCGACTTCGACAACGAGTACAAGACCATGGACGCCGACTTCATGGAGTCGGTGTGGTGGGTGTTCCAGCAGTGCTTCGAAAAGGGCCTGATCTATCAGGGTTACCGCATCCAGCCTTACAGCCCCGCGCTCGCGACCCCGCTGAGCAACTTCGAGGTGAACCAGGGCTATCGCATGCGGCAGGATCCCTCCGTCGTGCTCAGCTTCCCGCTGGAAGAATCGGATGAGTCCATTCTGGTGTGGACGACCACGCCGTGGACGTTGCCCAGCAACCTCGCCATCGCGGTGAAGGCCGACCTCGACTACTCGCTCGTCTCGCACGAGGGCAAGAAGTACTGGATCGCCGAATCGCGCCGCCTCGTTTACTTCGGCGAAAGCTGCGCGATCCTCAAGACGGTGAAGGGCGCCGACCTCGCGGGACGCCGCTACAAGCCGTTGTTCGAATACGCTCCCTACATGAGCGAAAAACAGTACTCGATCTTCGTCGCGGAGTTCGTGAGCGACGCCGACGGCACGGGCGCGGTGCACATCGCCCCCAGCTTCGGCGAAGAAGACTTCCAGCTCGGCATGCAGGAGGGCCTGGGCCTGTGGGATCCGCTCGATGCCGAGGGCCGGTTCACGAACCTCGTGCCCGCCTGGGAAGGCATCGGCGCGAAGGATGCCGACAAGGACATCCTGCACCACCTCAAGGGTGAAGGACGTGTCTTCCGTCACGAAACCTTCGAGCACAGCTACCCGCACTGCTGGCGCACCGACGTGCCCCTGCTGTACCGCGCGCAGAAGAACTGGTTCCTCGCGCTCGACAAGGAAATCACCAACGCGGAAGGCGTGACGAAAACGCTCAAGCAGTGGATGATCGATTCCAACCAGCAAATCCGCTGGGTGCCCGAGCACATCCGCGACGGCCGCTTCGGCAAGTGGCTCGAGGGCGCGCGCGACTGGAACCTTTCGCGCAACCGCTTCTGGGGCACCTGCATCCCCGTATGGATCGCCGAGGACGAGGATTCCTCCAATGGAACTCCCGACATGATCTGCGTGGGCTCGCGCGAAGAGCTCGAAGCCCTGACGGGCGTGAAGGTAGAAGATCTGCACAAGCACATCGTCGATGACCTCGTGATCCGCACCTCGGACAAAAAGACATTCGACCCGAACGGCAAGGCCTATCGCCGCACGCCCGAAGTTCTCGATTGCTGGTTTGAATCGGGCTCGATGCCCTACGCGCAGAATCACTTCCCGTTCGAGAATGGGGCCTCCTTCGGGGACAATTTCCCCGCCGACTTCATCGCCGAAGGCCTCGACCAAACGCGCGGCTGGTTCTACACGCTCACCGTGCTCTCCGCCGCGCTGTTCCAGAAACCGGCGATGAAGAACGTGATCGTCAACGGGATCATCCTGGCCGAGGACGGCCAGAAGATGAGCAAGCGCCTGCGCAACTATCCCGATCCGAACGAGCTGATCGACCGCACGGGCGCCGACGCGATTCGCCTCTTCATGATCGACTCCGCCGCCGTGAAGGGCGAGGAGCTGAAGTTCTCCGAGGCGGGGGTGAAGAACATCACGCGCGCCGTGCTGCTGCCGTTGTGGAACGCGGTCTCGCTGTTCACGACTTACGCCAACGCCGACGCGTCGAAGGGCCAGCTGACCTGGCGCCCCGGTGAAGACCGCCGTTCGTCGAACGAACTGGATCGCTGGATCCTCTCCGACCTGCAGGCCCTGCTGGGCAAGGTCAAGGTCGAAATGGAGGCCTACCGCCTGTACAACGTGGTGCCGGCGCTGGTGGAGTTCATCGACGACCTCACCAACTGGTACATCCGCCGCTCGCGGCGCCGCTTCTGGAAGTCGGAAAACGACGGCGACAAGAACGACGCCTATGCGACGCTCTACAAGGTGCTCGTCGATTTCTCCAAGGCCCTCGCGCCGTTCCTGCCGTTCCTGAGTGAACAGATCTATCAGGTGTTGGTGCGTGAAACGGACCCCGCAGCTCCTGTTTCCGTCCACCATACGGATTACCCCCAATTCGATGCGTCGCTTTTCGACGAAGCGCTGAACGCGAAGATGGCCCTCGCCCGCGAGGCGGTGGTGCTCGGCCGCGGCTTGCGCGCCGAACGCAACATCAAGAACCGCCAGCCGCTCGCGCGCCTGATCGTGGTGGTGCGCGGCCCCGAACAGAAGGCGTGGATCGAGTCGCTCAAGGGCCTGATCGAGGATGAGCTCAACGTCAAGGACGTCGAGGTGACGTTGAACGAAGAGTCCTTCGTGACGTACAAGGCCAAGGCGAACTTCGTGACCTTGGGCAAGCGCCTGGGCAAGGCCATGAAGGATGTGGCCGGAAAGATCGGGGCGCTCACGCATCCCGAGATCCGTTCCATCCTGGCCGGCAAGGAGCTGATCCTTGGGGAAACGACTATTACGGCCCCCGATTTGATCCTCGTCCGTGAAGTTTCTCCCGACCTGGCCGTCACGGCCACAACCGACCTCACGGTCGCCCTGGACGTGGCCATCGACGAGCCCCTGAAGCTGGAAATGCTGATGCGAGAAGTGGTTAGCCGGATCCAGGGCCTGCGCAAGGATTCGGGGCTTTCCGTGACGGATCGTATCCAGGTCAGCCTGGCGGGCGTTTCGGAGCGGTTGCGGAGCGCGGTTGAAAGCCATGTTGGCTATATTAGCGCGGAAGTATTGGCCGAGGCGATTCGCTTCGAGGAAGCCGCTACGGGGGCCTCGAGCGGCGCTTCAAGTGACATGGATGTGGAGGGTGAAAAGGCCCGCATCTTCGTCCGGAAGGCCGGCTGACGACCGACGATCGGTGGATAAAATCCCGCCCTCTACAGGCGGGTTTATTTGTGAAAGGGAATCGCATGAAAAAGTCTTCGAAGAAAACCGCCAAGCCGGCCGCCAAGAAACCGGTCGCGAAGAAAGCCGCCGCCAAGCCCGCCAAAAAGGCGGCGACGAAAGTGGTAAAGAAGGTCGCCAAAAAGACGGCGAAGAAGGCTCCGAAGAAGGCGGCTCCCGCGCCCAGGAAAGCCGCGAAAAAAGTCGCGAAGGCCGCGAAGCCTGCACCCAAGCCCGTGAAGAAGGTCGCCGCCAAGGCGACTTCCAAGGCCGCACCCAAGCCGACCGCGAAGGCCGCGACGAAGAAGGGAATCGCGAAGGCGGCCCCCAAAACCACTTCCCAGAACGTCTCTCAGGCCAAGGCTGTCGTGGTCTCGTCGATGCCCGCGCAGTCGGCCGTCAAGGCTCCCAAGCCCGCGCAGTCGAAGATCCAGCTGCAGGCCCCCGACACGAGCGGCCGCAAGCGCCTGAACAAGGACGAGCTCAAGTTCTTCGAGAACCTGCTGAACGGCAAGAAGGAAACCCTTCTGCAGGAGCAGTCCTACCTCGAGGACAACGCGCTGCGCCTGAATTCCAAGGACGGTGCGGGCGACCTGTCGAGCCATGCGTATCACCTTGCCGATCATGCCACCGAGACGCAGGATCGCGAGCAGGCGTTTCATCTCGCCAGCCGCGAAGGCCGGTTCCTCTACTACATCGAAGAGGCGCTGGATCGCGTGCGCGCCGGCACCTTCGGCATCTGCAAGAAATGCGGCACCTTGATTCCCAAGGCCCGCCTCGAGGCCGTTCCCACCGCCAAGATGTGCATCAATTGCAAGTCCGCGCAAGAACAGGTCGTAGAGGGAGAATAATCCCCCTCCTTCGCTGAAAGCCGGTTGTTTTAAAAGGACCTCCTCCGGGAGGTCTTTTTTTTGCGGTCGGCCATCGCACCGCGCACTGAATATCATTCTGAATCGTGACATTACTAACGTTTAGCCACCCATGAACCGTCGCCGCGCGTCCATTCTTCCCTTCAGGCTCCTCCATGCCGCCTGCTTCGCGTTGGGCGCGCTCGTCTTCACCGGCTGCTCGGTCACGACCAATCATTACGTTCTGGACGCGAAGGGGAAGGTCGCCGCGACGCCCATCCTTCCCGCCTTGAACACCGCAGGCAAGGACGGCTACACCTCCGCCGGCATTCGCGTGGCCCGCCGTGAGGTTTCGAAGGCTTCCTTGCAGGCACGCTTCGACGGGGACACCGTTTACTCCTATTCTCCCGGGGTGATGCGAACCGACATCTATCATACCCGGCCGGGCAATTATCTCTTGGATCTGGGGAGCTTCGACGTCGGCGTGGACTTGCGCGCCGCGCCCAACCGGCATTTCGATTTCTTCATGTCCGCCGACACTCGCATCGATGCGCCGAGCCTTTACTATTCGGGCATGATGGGCATCGGCATCACGCTCACCACTCCCATCCTCCATTTTCGCGCCGCTCCGGCGATCGGGATGCACCACAACCAGGTGACCGTGACCGACTCCCTGGTGGAACATTGGGAAGGCCCGTATATCGACGACTTCGATACGACCTATGTGCGTCATGTGCGGGAAAGGAATTTCGACGGCTTCGGAGCCGTTTCCTTTTCGGCGTGGCTGCCTCAAAGCCTCGTGGGTCCGCTCGTGCCCTACGTCCAATACCAGTACCAGACCCTCTTCCTGCAATCCAAGCTTCTTTCCGAGGATGCATTGAAGGTCAACACCTCCACCTGGGTCGCAGGACTGAACTGGTCGGCGTCCCGGTACCTCGCCCTCAACGTCGCCTTCGCCCGCGCCATCGTCTTCAACGATCTCAGCCGCAAGGCCGACTACAAGATCGAAACGGGCATGGAATTCAAGGTGGAAAACTAGGGGACAAGGGTGGGCAAAACGGCTGGGAACCCAAGTTCACTTCTTCGTCGTACAACCCCGCCGATTATCCGCGCTTCGCCGCGAAGAACCTGCGTATGACGAAGCAATAGCCGTTTTGTGAAGCGACTTCGGGATCGCGAAGGCATGGCACTTCGATTGCTTCCCTTCGCGGCATGCCCCGCAAAACATTCTTCAAGACCTTCTTTTTCCTGTCCGGCCTGACACTGGTTCTGCTCTCAGGCCTCCTTGCCTTTGATTTCCTTCGCGACTACCGCCTGAGGATTCTCCCGGGCCTGCAGGGCTTCTCGCGACGACCTTCCTTCTCCCTGCTCGACTCTCTTCCGGCGCTGTCGCCCGGCCTCGGAGAACTCGAGGCCTTCAAGCTCACGGCCGACTCTTCGCTCAAGGCCAACGAGGACCGGTCCATCTGGCTGGGAACCTCGCCGGGAAGGATCACGCTCGAATACTTCTCGGGCCGGACCCGGTTCGACTCCACGACCTTTTACCTGTGGTCGAGCGACTCGCTGACGGCCTCTCGCACCTTGCGCGGCGCGCGATCGATCCGGTGGAATGTGGAGGACGCCAGGCGCATCCGCGACTGGGTCGAGGTGGTGGGCATTTACGTGTCGCGGCCGCGCCTCCTGGACATCCGAACGCCGGACACGTCTGTCACGCTGTTCGAGACGGTGGAGGGAAAGACGCTTCATATCGTGCGACGCGGGTATCGCGATCGCGGAGAGAGGGTCACGGATCCCGATACCTCCTACCCTGTGAGCGCTGCGGGAGACGTGCGCGAACTGACCCTGTTGGCTCGGGGAAACTCGCTCGCCATCCTGAATCCTTCACCGGCCCCGGTTCGATTGCGCCTCGTGCGCCTGCGCGGAAAGCGTTGGGATCTCTGCGTGGTGAAGCCGCGCTCAGCCTCTGTTTACAGGGGTTTCCTTGCGCAAGCGCAGGGGCCGGTCCTGGCCTATACCGAAGCGGGAAAAGCATTGCCTGTTAGCCCCGCTCGCCGCGCAACGTTGCCTCAATACTTTTGGCTGGATCGCCGTTAGCGAATACAGGCCGGGGGCGCGGCTTCAAAAGCTTCCTCATTTCCCATTCTTTCACCTTCTTTCACATCGGTTTTTGTTGTCAATGTGACTTTTCATCAAAAGTCATCTGACAACTTTATGCGCGCGACTGTAATTTCTTGCGAACGATTTTCTGGATCCCGATTCGACCATGACGATTCCTTCACGCACCCATCCGGACGGCACACAAGTTCACGCTCTGTGTCCGGCATCCCCTTCCGTGAAAACGGTTGCGCGTTTTAAGTCAATAAAATCAGGGGTTTTGTGCGTCAGCGAATTCGCGGATCATCCGGCATCGGGATTGCTTTGGTTGGCGGTGGGTCGATTTTCGACCCGCACATCAAACCAAGGAGACACGATGAGAACTGAAAAATCAGGGGGATGGGCCGGTGGCATCCTCATCACTCTCGCGATCAGCGGCGCCGCGCTGGGCCTCACGGCCTGCAACGCGCAACCCCAGGAGAACGAAGCGGTGAGCGCCGGCGAGGATCATTTTCACGAGAAGAGTTTTTCGTGGGACAATCCCGCCGGCAAGGTCGCGGCGAGCGGAGGGCTCGCCAAGACCGCTGCGGCTGAGACGCACTTCGGAACCCAGGCCGAACTCGAACAGGCGGTGGCGGACATGGACGAAGCCCTCAAGGCTCCGGGCTATTCCGACAGCCTGTGGAAGCCGATCGACTATGCCTGCAACGAGCTGACGCTGGGGCTATGGAACAAGTACGGAACGATCTCGATCGGCGACTCCGTCGTGCTGGATGAGACTTCGCTCAAGGCCGGCTGCCGATACATCGGGGAAGACGGTGCGCTGGCGAAGAGCGCCATGGCGTCGTATCCCAATGAGGCCGTTGACCGGCAGTATCCTTACAAGCTGATCGGCGACTCCTGGGATGACTACAGCCTGATCGTCTACAAGTCCACCGGAGGCGAAACGCAGTTCAAAAAGGACCGAAAGAGGTTCGGGATCACGGGATGGTACGACACCGATGCGGACCGGATCGGCGTGCGCATCTATCTGATCGATTGCCCCTCCTCGGGTGCCCGCAATTGCGTGCTCCGCAAGACGCAGACCAATTCGAACAGCCATGACGATTACGCGAGCGAGCGCGATATCGCCGTCGGCATCAACGCCGGCCTTCACGTTTCGGATGCGGTGGTCAGCATGCATTCGGCGGACCATGCGGGCCTTCAGTTTCGTGCGACCTCTTCGTCCGGACTGTCCACTGTCAATCAGATCCTGAACCCCACCTCCTACGCCTATGTCACCTGGTAAACACGAATCTCGGCGCATCGGTTATGACAGGCACCTGCCCTAGACCGAAACCCGAATCCCGGCCTGACCCCCGTCAGGCCAGATTCTCTCACTTCACCCTTCACTCACTCAAGGAACCCCATGACCTCGAAACTCCTGTCTTCCGCCTTCGCCACCCTGGCTCTTTGCGCTTCGCTTCATGCTGAGAGCTTTGTCGCTCTTGACTTCGGTTTATCTTCGACGAAACCCATTCTGGGAGCTTCGTGGTTCTCCGGAAAAAACGAATTCAACGCCGGCCTGAAGTCCTTCGGATGGTCGGGTTCCGGTGAACACCTTCTCGCCCCGGGAATCGGGTACAACCGCTCTTTCACCGACAATGGATGGTATGCGGGCGTCGCTTATGCCCCGGAATACAACGTCGAAGACGTGTTTTCCGTGACGACGGTCTCAGGTGTTTCCACGGTGACCAAGGAACGACAGAAGGGATGGAACGCCGGCAACGTGTCGCTCGGCCTCGGCAAGCAATTCCAATGGACGTCCTGGGGCATCAACATCGATGGAAGCGTCCTGACCTCGGCGGACAAGAACTTCGTCAAAGATTGGGGCTTCTGGATCGGCGCGGGTGCGTCGTATCGCTTCAAGCTGGACTAATCACCGCAGTCCGGAAGAGAGCGGCTAGGAGCCGGTGCCCGCCCAGGAGGCCTCGTCCTTGCGATCTTTCACGAAGATTTGCACGTGGCGAGGCTTGAGGAACAGCTTGGCGCCGATGCCCACGCGGAGGGCGCGGAACCGGGTCTTTTCGAGCTCGACGCGCACCGGCTCGGTGCGGCCCGCGATGGCGAACTGCAGACGGACGATGTTGCCGATGGTCTGCGCGAAGCGCAGCTCGGCGGGGATGAAATCCTCGCCGTCGGCCTGAAGGCTGACCTCGAAGTCATAGGGCCGCACGTAGGCGTGCGCGCCTTCCTTGTCGTCGAGCGCCGACTCCTCGGTCACATTGATGTTCCGGCCGGCGGCGAGCACCTCCTGGCGCAGGTGACCGGTGAACAGGTTGGTGAGGCCGAGGAACTCGTGGACGAAAGGCGTGGCGGGCGCGTCGTAGACTTCTTCAGGTGTCCCGACCTGCTCGATCTGGCCCTGGTTGAGGATCACGACGCGGTCCGAGACCTCCATCGCCTCTTCCTGGTCGTGCGTGACGAACACGCTGGTGATGCCCAGCTCGTCGTGCAGGCGGCGGAGCCAGTGGCGCAGCTCGAGCCGCACCTTGGCGTCGAGGGCCCCGAAGGGTTCATCCAGCAGGAGCAAACGGGGCTCGACCGCCAGGGCGCGGGCCAGCGCGATGCGCTGGCGCTGGCCGCCCGAAAGTTGGGCCGGATACCGGTCGCCCAGCCAGTCGAGCTGCACGAGCTTCAGCAGCTCGGAGACGCGGCTGTGAATGTATTCCTTGGTCGGGCGCTGGGCGCGTGGCTTGACGCGCAGGCCGTAGGCCACGTTCTCGAAAATCGTGAGGTGGCGGAAAAGCGCGTAGTGCTGGAACACGAATCCGACCTGGCGCTCGCGCACGTGGTCGCCCGTGGTGTCGCGCCCCTCGACGAGGATGCGGCCCGAGTCGGCGGCCTCGAGGCCGGCGAGAATGCGCAGAAGGGTCGTCTTGCCCGATCCCGAGGGACCCAGCAAGGCCACCAGTTCTCCCGACGGGATCTCGAGGTTCACGCCGTTGAGGGCGTGGAAGGTTCCGAAAGATTTGCGGACGTTCTCGATCTTGATGCTCATGAGTGGATCGCTCCCTGTTCCGGAACCAGGTTCTCGGCGGCTTTGATTTCAGCGCGGACGCCGCGCTCCAGAATTTTCTTGACGATCAGCGTGATCACTGCCAGAAAGGCCAGCAGCGAGGCCACGGCGAACGCGCCCGTGAAGTCGTATTCGTTGTAAAGGATCTCAACGTGCAAGGGCAGCGTGTTCGTCTCGCCCCGGATATGCCCCGAGACGACCGACACCGCGCCGAACTCGCCCATCGCGCGGGCGTTGCAGAGCACCACGCCGTACAGCAAGCCCCATTTGATGTTGGGCAGCGTGATGCGCCAGAAGGTGTTCCAGCCGCCGGCGCCCAGCGAGATCGAGGCCTCTTCCTCTTCGGTGCCCTGCGCCTGCATCACGGGGATGAGCTCGCGGGCGACGAAGGGAAAGGTCACGAAGATGGTGGCCAGCACGATGCCGGGAACGGCGAACACGATTTGCCAATCGTGATTCGAAAGGAATTCTCCGAAGTATCCCATTCTTCCGAACAGGAGCACGAAGACGAGGCCCGCGATCACGGGCGACACGCTGAAAGGAATGTCGATCAAGGTGATCAGGAAGTTCTTTCCGACGAAGTCGAACTTGGCGATGCACCATGCGGCGGCCACGCCGAACACCACGTTGAAGGGCACCGCGATCGCGCAGGCCATCAGGGTCAGCTTGATGGCCGAAAGCGTGTCGGGCTGCGAGATCGCCTCGATGTATCCCGAGATGCCCTTGGCGAAGGCCTGGTGGAACACGGCGGCGAGAGGCACGAGCAGGATGGCCGAGATCACGAGGATCGCCAGCGTGATCAGCAAATAGCGCACCCAGGCGGGCTCGCCCACCGCATCGCGCATGTGCGCGCGCGGGGTTTGCAGCGCAACCTCGGGAGCGGCCGGGGGAGAGATGAAGGTCTTTGAGGCAGACATGAGTCGCGGCTCCGGGAACAGGACGATCAGAGCGAATACTTGCGGCGGTTATGCCACTGTATCCAGTTGATGAAAAGCAGAAGGATGAAGGAAATCACAAGCGTCACGGCCGCGATGGCGGTGGCCTCGGCGTACTGGTATTGCTCGAGTTTCGTGATGATGAGCAGGGGGGTGATCTCCGTCTTCATCGGCATGTTGCCGGCGATGAAGACGATCGAACCGTACTCGCCTAGCGCGCGGGCGAAGCCCAGCGCGAAGCCGGTGAAGAGCGAGGGCGTGAGGACGGGAAGGATCACGCGGCGGAAGGTCTGCCAGCGCGTCGCGCCCATCGTGGCCGAGGCCTCTTCGAGTTCCTTCTCGAGATCCTCGAGCACCGGCTGCACCGTGCGGACCATGAAGGGAAGGCTGATGAAGATCATGGCGACGATGATGCCGATGGGTGTGTAGGAGACGTGGATGCCGATCGCGTTGAGGGGCTTGCCGAGCCACCCGTTGACCGAGAAAACCGTGGTGAGGGCGATGCCGGCCACGGCGGTCGGCAGCGCGAAGGGAAGGTCGACGAGCGCGTCGAGGATGCTCTTGCCCTTGAACTCATACCGCGCCAGCACCCAGGCGATGAGCAGGCCGGCGAACAGGTTGAAGAAAGCCGCGACGAACGAGGCGAAGAACGTGATGCGGTACGAGGCCAGCACACGGGGGGCCGTGACCGTCGCCCAGAACTCCGGCCACGACAGGGTCGAGCTCTTGAGGAACAGCGCCCCGATCGGAATCAAGACGATCAGCGACAGATAAAAGATCGTATACCCGAATGTCAGCCCGAAACCGGGAAGCACACTGCGTTTTTTAAACTGAAAGGGCATTCGATATCCTTGAGAAATCCTTGCGAACAGGGGCCCTCTGAGTCGTCCTGAGAGGGCCGAAAAAGCAGAACGGGAAATGTAGAACCGGCGACCCCGGGTCGGGAGCGGGGACTCCCGTTTCCCGCCCCGGGGGGCATTAAATCAGCGTCCGGGACGGCTTAATTCGCGTAAATCTTGTCGAATTCACCGCCATCGTCGAAGTGGATCTTCTGGGCCTTGGTCCAGCCGCCGAACACCTCGTCGATCGTGAACAGCTTGATTCCCGGGAAGTTCGTCTTGCGGGCGGCGAACACCTTCTCCGAACGCGGACGATAGTAGTTGCGCGCCGCGATCTCCTGACCTTCGTCGGTATACAGGAAGTTCAAGTAGGCCTTCGCGATCTCGGTCGTGCCCTTCTTGTTCGCGACCTTCTCGACCACCGCCACCGAAGGTTCGGCCAGGATGCTCACGCTCGGGTACACGATCTCGAACTGGCCCTGACCCAGCTCCTTCACCGCCAGCCAGGCCTCGTTCTCCCAGCTGAGGAACACATCGCCGATGCCGCGCTGCACGAACGTCGTCGTCGATCCGCGAGCGCCGGCGTCGAGCACCGGCACGTTCTTGTAGAGGGCCTTCACGAACTCGCGCGCCTTCTGCTCGTTGCCGCCGGGCTGACGCAGCGCGTAGCCCCAAGCCGCGAGGTAGTTCCAGCGCGCTCCGCCCGAGGTCTTCGGGTTCGGCGTGATCACCGTGACGCCCTTGCGGGCCAAGTCGTTCCAGTCCTTGATTTTCTTGGGGTTGCCCTTGCGGACCAAGAACACGATGGTCGAAGTGAACGGCGCGCTGTTGTTCTTAAGCTTCTTGCTCCAGTCCTTGGGCAGCAGCTTGCCGATGTTGGCGACCGCGTCCACGTCGGCGGCGAGCGCCAGCGTGACCACGTCGGCCTGGAGGCCGTCGATGACGGCGCGGGCCTGCTTGCCGCTGCCGCCGTGGCTCTGCTGGATCTTTAGCGTGTTGCCGGGATGCGAGGCTTCCCACTGCGCGATGAACGCCTTGTTGACGTCACGGTACAGCTCGCGCGTCGGATCATACGACACGTTCAGCAGGGTGTAGTCCTTGGCGGACGCGGCGCCGGCCAGCGCGAGCACCAGGCCCAGGGCGGAAGCGCGGAAGGAAAATCGGTCGCAAGTCATTTTCGGTTCCTTGTTCTGGTTTTATGAAGATGAGGTTGGTGTGAATCCGTGAGCGTGTCCTTAGAAGGACACGGTGAAGCTTCCTGAGAGCACCTTTTCGGCCTCACGATTGGTGACGACAGGGTCCAAGGTCGAGGTGGCGGTGGTTCCCGCGCCGCCGGTGAACTTCGTGTATTCATACGCGGCGAACAGCACCACGTTGTTGTTCAGGTACCACTTGACAGCGCCCCCCGCGCCGAAGGCCTTCGTGGCCTGCTTCGAGGGATCAGCGTAGCGGATCGTGCGATTGGTCGAGAGGGAATCGAAGGCATGGTCGTCAAGGTCGATGCCGTGCACCCGGCCCAACAACTCGATCGCGCCGATTCCGTCCAGGGTCGGGAAAGCATTGGCCTTCTTCACCTTGATGCTCTTGTAGGTGTTCTTCTCACCGGTGACAAGGTAGCTCGCCGTCAGCGCCCAAGCCTTGTGGGTCAGATCCTTGTTGAACGTCGCCCGACGGATGTTCTGCATGGTTTGGGTGTATTCGGCGATCAGGCCGAAGGGCCCGACGTAGTAGTAGGCCTGAGGGGAAAGACGCGTCACGGTTCCCTCGGAGGTATCCTGCGCGGCGTAGCTGAAGAAGGTCTGTCGGCCCGTGGAATACGTGGAGATGCCGTTGCTGACCGCCGCCGTGGAGGTCAGCACGGTGGGCGTGCCGCCCGCAGCCGGGGTGTTGTTCGTGCCGCTCGTCGCTGTCGAAACGTTCGCGGTGACCGCTGCGTTGTTGTACTGACCTTGGTGGCCCGTCGAGCCCGACACGCCGATGCCCAGCCCGCTCAGAAAGTCGAAGTCGCTCTTAAGGAAGGGCTGAACAAATACGCGCAGAGCCACATCCTTGTCGTCGTTGTTATCGCCGGTGTTGTTCTGACCGTCGCGCGCACCATTAAACACGCCCACCTGGTAATCGAACAAACCATCGCGGATCGATCCGAAAAACTGGATGCCGATGTCGCGGTTCGGCTGCAGGGCCGTCACGAAGGAACCTTCAATGAAGGGCGCGCGCGGAGTAGAGATCAGGCGCTCCAGACCCGTGGGCGGCTTGAACTTGCCT
>Ga0164241_10002103_pt1 | contig 22375 bp, 18 predicted proteins | sample OricomyardsoilBY_FD_108780 | JGI IMG/M metagenome (GOLD analysis project Ga0164241, IMG submission 108780) | Backyard soil microbial communities from Emeryville, California, USA - Original compost - Back yard soil (BY) | ecosystem: Environmental > Terrestrial > Soil > Unclassified | place: USA... | reverse complement strand
CGCCGGGTCGCGTTTTTGGAATTGTGGCGGAACCGCAAGAACCTGCCGAAACCGGCCTCAACGCCAACCCTCAACACCGCGAAACAGACGTCCAACGACCCTCTTTTGCAACGGGCGCAAACCCTTCGCGATTCGATCGTGAACCAAGCCCAGGGCCTCAAGGGCGAGAATCCCTTTGGCGACGACATGGGGACGACGCTCGACAACTATGTCAAACAAATTGGGGAACTTTCGTCGATCGAGCGCGAGTTGAGTTCCGTCGTCTCGTCGTTCCGCCCCAACGAAATGGAAGAAGAGAGCCTGACCCTTCGTGGAAAGATCGAGTCCACCTCGTCGTCCACGCTCAAACGCGAGTATGAAAAGTCGTTGGACGAACTGAGCCGTCAGCAAAAATCGGTGTCCGATCTGGCCGAACAGCAGGAAATCCTAGGGCTTCGCTTAAAATCAGCCGTGGGCAATTTACAGCAAATGCAAGTCGATCTAGCGCGCATCAAGGGACTCTCCGATGGCCGCGGCGAGGAGACTTTTGTGGCCATCAAGGATCGCAGTGAAGAATTATCGCGCTATTTGGAAGACTATCGTGAGGGACTAAAAGACCTTTCGGATTGAAAATTCGGGTATAAATCGCTAGATTGGGACCCGAGGAGTTCCCATGCCCGTTTGGAACCGTATTGTTGAAATCTTGAGCCCCTCCGCCGCGCACCGAGGACAGGCCGAAGTTCTGTTGCAGGAGTACCGCCGCCGGGGCTGCTTGGCCCACACGGCCAAGGAACTCTTGGCGCTTCCCGACGAGACCATCGCCGTGTTTTACCAGCTCCTCATGGACAATCGGGTTCCCGTCAGTCCGGTGTCTGATCTTCAAGATTCCGGATGGCTGGCCGAGGCCGGGGCGTGTTTTATCAACGTCCGAGCCACGGGTTTGAACGATTCAGAGTTTGGTAACTTTCTCCAAGCCGCGAAGCTTCTTCCCGGAATTCGTGTCCGCTCCCTCCATTTGGCACCCTTTCTTGAGTATGAATTTGGGACGATTTATGCGGTTCGAAGCCTGAAAACGATTGCTCCGCAGCTTTTGCACCCCCAGCTCTTGCAAGGGGGACTCAAGGCCAGCCTTCAACTCGATGCTTTTTTGCAAGCGGCCCACGCCTTGGGTCAGGCGGTCGGTTTCGACCTCGAACCCCACACGGCGCAGTACTCGATACCGGCTTTAGAAGTCCCCGAGGCGTTTCGCTGGATCAAGGTCTTTCCGTTGGACCGCAATTGGCTCGATTACATGCTGACGCCCGAAACCGTGTACGCCCGCGATGTGCAAGAACGGCTCGTCGGCGAGGTGCGGTCGCTGATTGGTCAATTTCTCAAGAAGCATTCCCTGCACACGTTCGACGAAGAAGAAAACGACTCGGCGGATACCCTGGCTCAAAAACGCAAGGCCTTTCAAGACGCGGTTCAATTGATGATTGCCGAAGGCTATTGGACTGTGCCTGCCCACACCTGGGACGGTGAAGGCCTTCCAAAATTCAACGGCTACCATTCCGACGGTTACCCCGTTTTTCAATACCTCAACAGGCAGGGCAACGACTCAAGCGGTCACGCCTACCACATTGTGACGCCGTTTGCCTTCTATCACCACGTTCCCCTCCAGGGTATGGCCTTCAAGCAAAAGCCCGAAATCAACCCCGCATCCGTCGATCTTTTGTGTTCCGCCTTTCAGTATTGGCGTGACCGGCATCATTTTGACTTTGTGCGCCACGATTCGGTAGACCACGTGTTCGACTCCGTTTTTGACGGTGACGGTAACTGGCCCATTTCGGATCGTCCCACCCCCACCGTACTGGCCGAGTTTATTCGCCGGTCAAAACTTCCCGGCAAACCTTACATTGCTCATCTGGCCGAACGCCTGGGCAACGAAATGGAAGACTATTCTTCGGTCGGTTACGACCTCATGTTGGGAAGCGACATGATGGAAACGGTCGGCTGGGCCCACCTGGATAAATCGTTTCGTCTGCACGGCCAACTGGCTGATTTCAATTCCCGCCGCAAAAGCCCCTTCGCGGTGGCCTACGCCGTGGACACGCACGATACGGGCAATCCGTTTTTTTGGGGCGAGAGTTTGACCGAAAAACTCAGTCCCGACGACATGAAAAAGCGGCTCTTTCTCAGTCGTTTCTTAGGCTGCGGCAGGGGATCGCGGCCTAAGTATGAGGTTATGGGACTGGCAGATCGATCCACGGGACTGTTCCCCGCCAATGTTTCCGAAAAAAATCTTACCTGGGCGGGCGATGCCGAGTTCAACGCGGCCTATCACCGGCTTGAAGATCTCTACAACGAATGGCGCGGGCCGCTGACTCTGGGGCGGTTGGTAGCGTTTAACGCCGGACCAACCGTTTCGTGGTGGATCATGGAAACAGCGGGAAACCTCGTGGTTTGCGCCGTTTGGTACGAAGACACGTGGGCCTTTAGCGAAACCGGTGTCGAGCATCGTGACGCCGCCGACCAGCGGACCTTGCCCCGGGGAGAGTTTCCCCTGACCCAACGGGAACTCGCGGCCAAAGCAGGACGAAACTGGAATATGAGGGCCCTGCGAACCGAAGAATTGTCGAAAGAAATTAAGCTGTGGATCGTCCCCGCAAAGGTTTAGGCGATTGTCTTAAATCTTAAACTGGGAGACGACGCCGGCCAAAGCCTCGATCTGCTGAGCATTTTCCTGACCGACTTCTTCCAGAACGGTGGTGCTGGTTCGGATCTGCTTTGCCCCGTCGTCGATGCGGTGCATGCTTGTATTGAGGTCTTCGCTCACTGCGGCCAAGTTTTGCATTTCGTCGCGGATCGAGCGGCTCCCCTCGGTGATTTCCACGACGTTGTCTCGAACGTGGGTGGTAATTTCGTTGATTTGGGCGATCGCCTCGAGGATTTGGCGGGAGCCTTCGTTCTGTTCCAACATGGCCTGTTTGACCTCTTGCTCAAAGCGGTTGAGGGTGGCGATTTCGGTCAGCACCAGGCCAAAGGCCTGTTCGGACTCTCCGGTGGACTCGACGACGGTTTTGATCTCTTTGAGGATTTCGCCAATGTCGGCACTGATTTCACCCGATTGCTGGGCGGACGACTCGGCAAGTTTGCGAATCTCTTCGGCGACGACGGCAAAACCCCGCCCGGCATCGCCGTCGTGCGCGGCTTCGCTGGCCGCGTTCATGGCTAAGAGGTTCGTCTGCGACGCAATAGACTTGATGACCCCGTTAGCCTCCAAGAGCCGATGACTCTGTTCGCCGACCACACGGGCTCGTTCGGCCACGGTGCCCAACTTGGTCTTACCTAAATCCGACGCGGTCAGCAGTCGGCCAAATTCGTCGCCCATTTGTTCGACAGTCTTGGTCACGGACTGGATGTTCGACATCATCTCTTCGATGGACGCCGACGACTGGGTTACCGAAGCGGCCTGCGTCTCAATATCCTGACGAAGCCCCTCGATACTGCGCACAATTTGGGAAATGGTCGCGCTGGTTTCCGTCACGCTCGCACTTTGGTTTTGAACGCGGTCATTGACATCTTCAACGGTTTGCCCAATGGAGCCCACCGCCTCACTCACCTGTTCAATGGAATGGCTCAGTTGGTTACCGACATCACCCAGCCGCGCCGAGCTTTCGTCAATCTGTTTGACCGAGTGAGCAAGGTCCTCTTGCATATGGTTCAATCCGCGCATCAACTGCCCCAACTCGTCACGGCCTTCGAGCGCCTTGGTGTCTACTTTAAAGCGAAGGTCCCCTTGGATAATGGCGCTGGAAAGGGACAAAGCCGTTCTGATGGGCTTACGAATCATGGTCACGAGGATCAGGCGCAAAATGAAAGCAATCAGTACCGCTAGGATGCCTATTGTCAACAGAATAGTGAGTCCCGTCCGAAAGGAGAGTGTTTCCATCTTGATGATGTCGTCGGCTTCGCCCGTCTGGCTTTTGACGAGGCTGTCCAAAATGGATTGAGACCCGTCGAGGTGTTGGTCCAATTGCGACGAGATGATTTCGAGCGCTTCCTTCGCCTTCCCTTGCCGCGACAAGGACAAAATTCCGTCGAGTGAGTTCGAAACAAGCTCCAATTCGTTCAAGGCTTTCTTGCTGAGGTCGGTTTGAGCCGCGTTAGAATTCGTTGCGGCGAAGTCATTGAGGCGTTTGACCGCGTTCTTCAAATCCGCATGGATGGCGTCTTCAATCTGAGGCCGTGCCTGAGGATCTTCTGTAATGTGATCAAGAAGGTCCCGATCCAAAAGGATGATGTCTTTTTCGGCCAGGGCAATATCAAGCGTTGATTTTAAGCCGTCTGTCGCCAACAGCTTCGAGCCGCGGTCCATGCGTGACATCGCCAAGACCGCCGTGACGGTCACAATCACCAAAAGGATGGTCACCAGTCCAAACGCTGCCGACAATTTCGCTCCAACACTTATTTTCTTAAACAACAATGGTCTCCTGTTACTGTACGCGCAACATTAGTACACGCCGCGGTCGCTGAGGTAACGCTCCGCTTCGAGCGCCGCCATACAACCCGAACCCGCCGCGGTGATCGCTTGGCGGTAGACCTTGTCCTGAACGTCGCCGGCGGCAAAGACTCCTTCGACGGTCGTTCGGGAGGTTCCCGGAACGGTCACGATATAACCAGTGTCGTCAAGCTTGAGTTGGCCGTCAAGGAACTTGGTGTTGGGCTCGTGGCCGATGGCGTAAAAAAGCCCGGCGGCTTCGAGAACTTCTTCGGTACCCGTTTTCTTGTTGGTCACCCGTACTCCCGAAAGGATCTTCTCTCCCACAGCTTCTAATGCCTCTGTGTTCCAATGGATTTGGATCTTGGGGTTTGACTTGGTTCGATCTTGCATGGTTTTGCTGGCGCGAAGGACGTCGCGGCGAACCAAGAGGTGTACGGTCGATCCAAATTTGGTGAGGTAGGCGGCTTCCTCACAGGCTGTATCGCCGCCGCCGATCACGACGAGGGGTTTGTTTCGAAACAGGGGAAGGGCACCGTCGCACACCGCGCACGCCGAAATGCCCCGTTGCCAAAGGCGGTCCTCGCCGGGCAACGTTAGGCGTTTTGCGGTGGCACCGGTCGCTAAAATGAGCGTTTGAGCAAAGAATTCACCGCTATCGGTCGTCACTTTAAACGGCTGTTGACTGAGGTCAACCGAATGAACCGTCTCCGTTTCAATCCGGGTTCCGCAGTGGACGGCCTGTTCGCGCATCCGGTCCATGAGCTCTGGACCGGGGAGACCTTGAGGAAATCCAGGAAAATTTTCGATTTCGGTTGTGGTCGTCAACTGCCCTCCGGCCGCGATTCCTCCGGCCATGAACCCTTCAAAAAGAAGCGGAGATAGGTTTGCTCGGCCGGCGTAAATGGCGGCGGTGTGTCCGGCGGGGCCGGAGCCGATAATAATGACGTTTTCGACGGTACTCATGTCATTTAATATAGAGAAAACTCGTTTGAGCGCATACCGGCCCCCGAGAGATCGTCCCTTTACTACAACCCCAACCTTAGTTAGAATCGGTCTCCACAAGGGGTCTCTCATGGCGTTTTCGTTGAGCATTTATCCTTGGGTCTTCACGGCCCAGTACGACGGCAAAGGCAATTGGCTGGAGCGGTTCGACGAAAAACCCCACAAAACTCCCGCCGAAGAAGACGCCTTGCCTGAGGCCGAACTCCAGTCTTTGCTGGCGCGGCGCAACTCGTTTCCCGAACTCCCCTTAGTCAATTACACGACCCAATACGGCATGGGATGTTTCGAAGGACTCAAGGCCTTTCCCCAGCCCGACGGCTCGCTCAAGTTGTTCCGGCCGGACCGCAACGGTGCCCGTATGCAAAAATCGATGGAAGGGCTGATGATGCCTGGGTTTCCCGCCTCCCGGTTCGTCGAGGCGACGCGCGGGGTGATTGCCCGCAACGCGTCGCTGGGTTTCAGGCCCGCCTTCGATCCCAGCTGGGAAAGCGACCTTTTTCAAAACGCGTCCGCCGTTTACCTCAGACCCTTCACCTATTCCGAACCCGCCATCGGCCTGGGACTGTCGTCGCGCCCATGGGTTGTGGTCATCGGCACCCCCGTCAGCGCCTACTTTAAAGAAGGCTCGAGCGCCGCGGTCACCACGGACCGGATTCGAGCGACTCCCAAAGGGACAGGCTGGATCAAGTGCGATGCCAACTATGTCATTCCGACGCTTGCCAAGAAAGAAGCTGAAACCCAAGGCTACATGGAAGCCATTTTTCTCGACGCCAAGACCCAAAAATACGTGGAAGAGGGGTCAAGTTGTAATTTCTTTGTTTTGACGAAGAACGGCACCCTCGTTACCCCCGTTTTGGGCGACACCATCCTGCCCGGCATCACCCGCGAGTCGATCCTCACCATTGCGCGGGACCTGGGTATTCCCACCGAAGAACGTCGGCTGGAAGTCAAAGAAGTCATGGCCAAGGGCGTCGAATGCTTTGTTACCGGCACGGCGGCCGGGATTTCGTACTTGGACAGTTTGACACACCAGGGCAAGGTAAGAGTCTTTAACAATCGAAAAATGGGCGAGGTGACCAGCCGGCTTCTCAAGACGCTCAAGAGTATCCAGCACGGGGTGATCGAAGATAAGCACCACTGGATGGTCCAGGCTTAGGCTTGCATCTCGCCGTTTTGGCGTTGCCTCTGGGTCGCGCTCGACGTACCCACGGGCACGCCTGCGGGGGGCCTTCGCTTCGCGGGGCGGGCTTAGTCGATCGGTTTGAGATTGGCTTCGATTTGTGCCCTCTGCGGTTCTAGAAAGGGTGCCAGGACGATGTGTTCACCCAGGGTATTGGGGTCCTCGTCGACGCCGAAACCGGGTCCTTCGGTGGCAATTTCAAAGAGAATCCCGTTGGGTTCACGAAAATACAGACTGCGGAACCAATGCCGATCGACCTTGCCGCTGTTGCGGATTCCCCACGAGTTGAGATTGTCGGCCCAGGCGTCGTAATCGTCATCAGGAATCCGAAAGGCCACGTGGTGGACACCTCCGGCACCCTGGCGGGCCTGAGGCAGTGACGGTTGAACCGCGACGTGAACCTCTGCGCCGGCTCCTCCGGGACCCATTTCGTACACATAAACCTGATCGCGCGCCTGTTCCGGGTGAGGGTAGGTTCGAACTTCCTTTAGCCCAATTCGTTCTAAGACTCCGTGTGTGGGAGCCAACTCGGGCACCGAGAGGTGTACGGGACCTAGTCCTCGAATCTGATGAACTGTCGGCACCGGGCTCTTGTCCCACGGGGTACCGCCGGCCAAAGCTCCATCGTCGACAAACTGCAGCCGTTGACCTTCGGGGTCTTCAAAGTCCAACGTCAGCCGACCGTCGCGCTCCACGACAGGGCCGTGAACCACGTTTAATTCGTCGAATCGTCTTACCCAATAGTCAAAGGACTCGGGTCCCGAAAGGCGAAGCGCTGTTCGAGAAATCGACCGGTTTCCGCGGGTCTCGCTCAACACCGGCCAGTCAAAGAAGGTAATGTCGCTTCCGGGGCTTCCCGTGGCGTCGGCGTAAAAAAGGTGCCACGAACTCACGTCGTCCTGATTGACCGAACGTTTGACCAGGTGCATTCCCAACGCCTGCGTGTAGAAGCGATGGTTATCGCGAATCCGGGCCGATATGGCCGTTAAATGATGGAGTCCTTTGAGTTCCATAGTTGTTCCCCTTGTTGGAGCCAGTCGGCCGCAGCGTTCACCTCGGGCCGGGTTAGCTGGTGGCCCCCCGGCTGCCAGCTCAACGTGACCAATGCCCCTGCTTTTTCTAAAAGATCCGAAAGTTGCCTGGTTTGGGCAACCGACACCAGGGGATCGCGTTCACCTGCGCCCAAAAAGACGGAAGTGCCAGTCAGGTTCAGCGGCGATTCAGGGACGAAGGGGACCATGGCGTGAAACAAAACGGCCCCGCATAAAACCGGCGACCCGCTCAGCAGAAGGCTCGCGGCGATGTTCGCGCCGTTCGAGAAGCCAACCGCCACGACGCGGCGCGGGTCAAATCCGTAGTCCTTCGAGGCGTCGAGAACAAACGTCTCTAATTGCTTCGTCCGAAACGCGAGGTCGTCGAGATCGAAGACTCCTTCGGAGAGACGACGAAAAAAACGAGCCATTCCGTTTTCGTCGACATTTCCCCGTGGACTGAGCCGATGGGCACCCGGAAGGAGGGCTGCCCCCAGTTCGAGAAGGTCGTGTTCGGTGCCTCCCGTTCCATGGAGGAGCAACAGCGTCGGTGCCTTGGTCCTGCCGGGGTGCCATTCATAGATGTGGTTCAGTTTGTTCATCATCGTTCTCCTGGTTGGACCATTGTCCTGTCTTCCAATCGAGAATTTGCCGGGGAAAGAACCGGCCCTTGTAGGCCATCGTCGCGTTCCCCTGAACCCAGTAGCCCAGATAGTACCAACGCCTTCCCCGCTCGACGGCCAGTCGGGCCTCTCGAAGGAGGCTGTAGATCCCAAGGCTTCGGGAGCCAAAATCTTCGTGAAACACAAAATACACAGAACTAAGCCCATCGTGGGCCTCGTCGCAAAAACCAAGGCCCGCCAAGCGCCCGTTTACCCGGTATTCTGTCAGGAAAGAAGGAATCGATTTCAGAAAAAAAGTACGCTCAAAATCCTCGCGGTGGGCTTCCTGGCCAAACCGCGTCAGACTGTGGTGGGCGTAAAGTTCAAAGTATTCGTCTTTGGGACGGAGGTCTACGACCTCAAAACGTACGTCGTCGTTCTTACGCCAAATCCTTTTCTGGCTAGCACTTAACTGGATCCGAGAAGCATCGACGCGTACCGGGCGGCAAGCTTGGCAGTCCACACAATGAGGACGAAAAAAGAACTGTCCAAACCGCCGCCAGCCCGCACTCAAAATGTTTTCGGCATCGTCGAGCGTACCGTCAGTGCCAAAGAAATACCTTTGTACAAACTGCCGGTCAGGAAGATACGGGCAGGCCACAGGCTCGGCGTCGCGCGGGGGCCCGTCAAGGCGCACTACAACCCCTGAGTGGCGTGTTGAAACGACTCCAAAACCTGTTCGTGAAGCGCGGCAAGTTTGTCCTGTTCACTGAGGTGAAGAGCCTTGAGAACGCCGGGGTTGACCTGGGAGTAGCTCAAGAGATCGGCCTCGATGGAATGAAGACTGGCGGCTAAATGGACGACGCAGGTGACCGGCTGAAGCGCGGGAAGCGCCGATTGAGGCTGATTTTGATACCGAATGATTTGAATAAGATCTTCGGGGAAGTTCCACTTTTCGGCAATTTTAGCACCCAAATCCGATGGGTTGATCGCCTGAGTCAGCTCGTCAAAGAGTTCAATGCTAAAACCCTTCGCTCGGCAAAACGCAAGAATGTTGGCGCTCTGATCGGGGTGGAGGAACGATAAAATAATCTGCCCCAGATTGTAAAGAATGCCCGCAATCTGCGCTTGCCCTTGGTCCTCTCGTGAAAATTTAAACTCCCGCGCCAGTTCCGACGCGTAAAAAGAGACACGAGTGGCGTTGCTCCAAAGCTGTTTCTGCTTGGCCATGTATTGATCCAAAAGCTTGTGAGCGCCGTAAGGGTAAATGAGGTCTTTGAGACCCTGAATCCCCACAATGCGCACGGCGTCTTGGAGGTTTTCAATGCGCTTACGCATGCCGTATTTAGCAGAGTTGACGAAGCGAATCAGGTCGGCCGTCATCGCGGGGTCATGGGACAATTGAGCGGCCAAAACGTCAAACGAAACGTCTGGGTCGCCCAATAATCGCACAAGACGTTCGAGGTTTTCGGGAAAGGGCGGGAGCGTGTCGATGACGTGAATGATTTCATCGGCCAGCAGGTTGACCCGTTCCAGCTTGACCGCGTTCATGGGGATCGTGAGGGACGCCGAGGTGTCGCCGTTGACCTGCGACAGGTCAAAAGACTTTTCCGTCAGTCCCATTTTGCGAAGCATGAGCACCATGATGACGATACCCAGGCCGGCTCCCTCGCTGTCGTCGAGAACCTCGCTGAAAGCCTCTTCCATGCTCTCAAAGGCACGCGACCGGGCGATACGGTCGTAAACCCGGGTGAGCTCTTTCGGCATAATGGGAACATTGTTGCGAACACTCAAATAGAGGATCGAATTACGAATGAGGAAGGTGATCTTGATGTACAGGTCTTTTTGTTCTTGGAGATCAAGGTAGTGCTGAATATTTTCAAGGGTGTCAGACTTGAAGCTGCGCATACCCTTTTCATAGTCAGCCTGAACGTCGAGCTTGAGCCCTTTCTCCGTAAAATAGACGCGCTTCGTGTTGGCCTTTTTGGCGTTTACGGTCAGTTCTTTTAAACAATAGGCCAAGTGATCTTTGAGACCACCCTGACCCAATTCATCAAGATAAATCTGAAGAATTTCCTCTAAATCGGCTTCCGTGTGTGGAGGAAGCTGATGGGTCTTGATCACCAGGGGGATGCCGTTTCGCGCGGCATGCTCCACCTTGTTGCGATCGATCTTCATCGCTGTTAATCCTTGGGATGAGCGGCCTCGCGCATCCGTTCCAACTTTTTGACGACCAGAAACCCTAAGCTATGCTCGGGGTACTGACCTTTTGCGTTCATTTTCCCCAATTCCATCCCCGAAAGCAAGAACATTCCTTCATCAATTGTTTGAACAGGGAAGATATGAAAGTTTTTCTCACGAACAGCGCTTTGAACTTCGTGGTTAAGAACGAGGTTTTGGATATTTGAGTGAGGAATAATCACCCCCTGCGTCCCCGTCAGGCCCTGCTTTTTGCACGTGTAGTAAAATCCCTCGACCTTTTCGGTGATCCCTCCCACCGGCTGAATCTCACCCCGTTGGTTGACCGACCCCGAAACAGCCAGGTCTTGCCGCAGCGGAACCCCGGCAATGGCCGAGAGAATCGCGTACGCCTCGGTCGAGCTGGCGCTGTCGCCGTCGATGCCGCCGTAAGACTGTTCAAAGCCCACACTCGCCGAAAGGCTGAGCGGAAAATCCTTGGCAAAGCGATCACGAATCAGACCGTGGAGAATGAGAACACCCTTGTCGTGGATTTCACCGGAAAGTCCCGCTTCGCCTTCGATATTGACGATTCCGTCTTCTCCCGGACCGGCCACCGCCGTGATCCGCATGGGACGGCCAAAGCTCCACGAGCCGCGGTCTAACACCGCCAATCCATTCACCTGGCCGATGGCCGACCCGGTCACGCTGAGTAAGATTTGTCCCTCAGAAACCTGTTCGTCCATCTTTTCTTCGGGAAGCGAAAAGAGGTAATTGCGTTCTTCGAGGGCCCTCGCGACGGCTGTACGGTCAATCGTGGTTTGTCCAGCCCGCCGCGCCCAATACGCGCTCTCGGAAAGCAGATCGGCAATCTGACTGAACTGCGTGCTCAAGCGCTTGCGATGCCCAGCGAGCCGAACCCCGTATTCCAAGACCTCCTGGCGTCCCGTGGCGTCGATGGGAGGAAGATGATTCTTTGTTAAATGGGCTTCGATGAAGACGCGGTACTCGTTCATCGTGGTGGGCGTGAGGACCATGACAGGATCGAACTCGGCGCTGATTTTAAATAAACGTTCGAACTCCGGGTCCTCTTGGACCAAAAAGTCGTAGCTTCCCGCCGTCCCCATGATGACGACTTTGACTTTGAGATGGGCCGGTTGCGGTTTGAGGCTGGAGACGGGGCCGAAGGGTCCTGCCGCCGATTGGATTTCGACCTGACCTGTCTGAAGGGCCTGTTTGAGAAGGGGCCAGCTTTCTTCCTGGCCGACAATGTCCTCGGCCCGAAGAACCAGGTATCCGCCGGCTGCCTGGTGAAGCGATCCCGGCTTGATCATCATAAAGGTGGAGCGGCTTTCCCCTTGAGGATCTTGGCGGGACTCAATTGTCCCAAAAAGGTTTGCGGGAGTGGGGCGGGTCTCAAACACAACAGGCAATTGAGGGGAGGCGTTGTGTTCCACCAAAATGTTGACCCCATAGCGTGCCAGGGGAGACTGTCCAGGGTCCTCCAAGGGTTTGTCGCCGGTAAAGAGAAACAGGTTGGCCTCAACGTCTTTAGAAAGGGAAGCGAGCCATTTTTTCACTTCTGGATCGGGAAAGGCCCGGTTAAGCGACGAAATCGGGTGCCGGAGAGCGGGGCGGGCGGCGGCCATTTGCAATTTTTGAAGATCGCGTTCCATTTGCGAGCGTGCGTCCCGTAAGCCGTCGAAAAGGCCCCGCATTTCATCGATGTGCCGATAATAGCGCTCGCGTGTTTCGTTCCACAGCGTTTCCGGGACCAGCCCCGCGGAAACCTTTTCTTGAAGTTGGTCGAACGACAAGGTTTGATTGTCGAGGATGGGCAAAATATCCATCGCCCCCGGCTCCGTTTCCGAATCTTCGAGCTGCATCATTTTAAAGCCGTGTTGGGCCAGGCGGCCCTCAAACTCACTGACAAGGTGAGTTTCACGAAACTCCGTCTTTTTGACGATTTGGTCACGCTGCGACTTGTAGGCTTCCCCCGCCAACTCCTGGCGAATACGTACCTTTAAGGTTTCGACCAGCTCGTGCAGGCGAGTCTTGAACGGCGAGGCCTTTCCCGGGGGGAGGCGCAAAAAAACAGGATTGTCGGGACGCGAAAAATTGTTGACATAAACCAGGTCTAAGACAGCGGACGAGGGGGAGAGACGAGACAAGATTGTCTTGACGGCTGTTTGGCGGCCGCTCCCCGGAGGGCCTGAGACAAAAATATTGTAACCGGGCGCGTCGATGGACGTGCCCAATTCGAGGGCGCGTATGGCTCTGGGCTGACCAATGAGGACCGTGGAGGCGGGAGTGTTTAACGGATCTTCTGTGTCAGAGAATTCAAAACGAAGATCCTCTTCGGACAGCTCGAAGGGAGGGGGATTCATGGGGACCTCGGGGCCATAGGATAGGGGCGTCAACCTTGAAAGTCAAGAAAACGGGTTCTATACTGCCGCCATGACGCTCCCCGAACTCGATCATTGGCTCTCCGAAACACTCGATCACCGGTCCTGGATGGGAAAAGACAAATCGCTCAACGGGCTTCAAGTCGGCCGAAAAAACGATCAAGTGCGAAGGGTTGCCTTTGCCGTCGACGCCTGCCTTCAAAGCTTCGAGCGCGCCGCCGAGGTCGAGGCCGACGTGCTGGTCGTCCACCACGGACTCTTTTGGGGGCAGCCTTTGGCGGTGACCGGCGACCATCTTCGCCGTCTTCGCACACTGCTCGATCATGATGTGGCCCTATGGGCGTCTCACCTGCCTCTCGACGCGCATCCTCAGTTTGGCAATAACGCCGGCATTGTTCAGGCTTTAGGACTCACCGATGTCCAGCCTTTCGGGGCCTACCGGGGAACGCGCATTGGATGGAAGGGGCGCTTTCCTCAAGCTTCCTCGTTGGAACGGATAACAGACACTCTCTTTCGCGGCCGTGAAAACGTCCTTCAGATTCTTCCGTTTGGGCCAAAGGAAATCGTCACGATCGGTGTGGTGTCGGGCGGAGCGACCTCGGAAGTGTCCCAAGCTATTGACGAGGGCTTAGACCTCTACCTTACCGGCGACGCCGATCACACCATTTACCACCAGGCCCTTGAGGCGGGAATTCATGTGATCAGCGGCGGACACTACGCTACCGAAACCTGGGGAGTGCGGCTCCTGGCTGCCGAGCTCCATCGCGCCACCGGCGTTCCCACGCAGTTTCTGGACCTTCCGACCGGATTGTAATACCATGTCGCCATGTCAGAACGTCCCTCTTTATTCGTCCGCGTAGGATCACTCTCTCTCGCGGCGGTGATTATTGTCATTGACCAGATTTCAAAGGCCCTCGTCGCTTCGCACATTCCCATAGGAACTGTCGGCTGGTCGTGGGGCGGCGATTTTTTCTACCTCATGCACCAACGCAATACGGGCGTCGCCTTCTCGTTGGGCAACGCCCTTCCAGAGGCGTTTCGGCACATTTTATTTATTGCCATTCCTGTTGTCGTGCTCGTCGCCCTCGGCGTGTACATTTGGCGGGATCGGGCGCTCACTTCCTGGCAACGATGGGGCCTGGGTCTGATTATGGGCGGCGGCTTGGGCAATATTCTTGACCGCGTGTTTCGCCCGGGCGGGGTCGTCGATTTTCTGAGCTTTAAGTTCTATGGGTTTCTGGGAATGGATCGGTTTGCGACCTTCAATTTTGCCGACTCTTGCATTACCGTGGGCGGGGCCATCATCGTCCTCACCTTTATTTTCCGTAGACGCAAGGCATGAATCTCCGGCGAAACACGGTGCTCTTTTTCTTGGGAGCAACCGTGTTGAATGTGGTTTTGCTGTTCTTCTATTTCCTTGTTTTTCAAGGAATTGTCGCTCTTTTTCTTCCCAATCGTCAGGGTTGGGTGTCTGTTGGAGTCTGGGTCCTTTTGTTTCCCGCAGCCTTGGCGGCGGGCTGGTTCACCAATCGGCTTCTCTACCGTCTTCTCAACGAGAAATATCAAATTGAGAAGAAGATCGAGACTGAGATTTTCAAGAACCTGTTTTGAGACTGCGGCCTAATATCCGTCGCTCATGGCGCGGTTTTGGTCCTTTTTATAGAGCTCGTTGTACACGAAACCACGGTTTCGCAAGGTCTCGCGGATTTCATCGGGAAAGGGCATGTTCCGCCAGAAAATGCCGCGTACTTCCTTGTCCAACTTCTGAGTCCCTTCGCTCTCTTTGGTCAGCCAAATAATGTAGTCCTGGATAAAGGACTCTTTCACGTCGCCGCGTAAACCCTGGTCTGTGAACCATTGATAGTACCAGCCCGTTAAGCCCTCTTCCATCCAGCGGTAGCCGGCCTTTTCTTTCACGACCTGCCAACGCAGATCGCCCAAGGCGGTCATGACCGAAGTCCGCAAATTTTTTGTGTACATCGGTACCGCAATGCGGCCCCGGCTCGTGGAGCGGTTGAATTTCTCAAACGGTTCCCAACACAGTCCAAACTCGCCGAACGAGGGAATGAGGATCACGTGGGGCACAATACGGTTCGTGGTGTTCTTGAAAACGCGGTGGAAAAGGCCGGGATCGAGCCGCTCCACCTGAGCCATAATGTTGAGGACGTTTTCTCGGGTACCAATTTCTTCCAGGCGCTGGGAAAGGTACTGTTTCATGACGACGGGAAAATGATTTCCCTGGCGTCCAACGGCCATTTTTGCGATCTGCCGCAGACTGCCCAATTCTTTGACGACGACCTTGCTGTCCATCGCCGCCCCTCCGCCTTCCTTGACCTTTTCTTGGGCGGCCTTGAGTTCGGTGTGCATCTTTTCAAGATCGCGGTAGTACACGGTGATTTCCCGGTCCAAAAGCGAGATCTTTTTGAGGGCGTCTTGAATCGTCGCGAGAGCACTTCGCTGTTGTTGGCTCAGTGTATTGGGCAGGTGTGAAAACGTCGCGTGCTTTTCGTGAACCCGAGCTTGAGCGGAGGCTTGGACAATGGAATCCTCAAGATCTGTCATTTCTTTAATCTTGATGGTGATCAAGTTGGATTGGGCCTGACTTTGGCCCTGGAGCTTCTCTAAACGCTGAAGATTCAGCGAATTGTCGACTGTCCCCTTTTTCACAACGCGCACTTCTTCGTCGGTCGCTAGGGGGGCCACTTCGCCGCTTCCTACTTTGAGAAGCCATTCGTCGGTATAATGAATAGGCTCTCCCAGTTGATTGTCGTAAATCGTGGAAGAGAGGTTGGTTTTTTGTTCGGGCGACAGAAGGCTGGGAAGGAGAACGCCGAACCGGATGGCAAGCCTTTTAGGTTCCGGCAGAGACGGCGAAAGGTTCCGCACGGTGGCTTCAAGGAAATCCCACCACGCGGGAATGAAGCGCATTCGATTTTGACCACGGGTTTCCGCGTCTTGGGCGTTGATCAGATCTGTAAAGACCTTGTGGACGCGTGCCGCGATTTCACCCATATCGGCCAAAACAATCTTGTAATAGTTGGGATTGTCGAACCATGGTTTCGGCTGCTCAGAGAATTGTTCAACACGTGCAAAGCCGACCTTGTTGAAGTCAACGGAAGAAGACCCTCCCAGCTCGTCCTGAGTCGGCTTTGGACCTTCAAAAAGGTCATCAAACGAGGGGCCGGAGGGGGGACCGCCAACTTGGAGAAGGGCGGCGATTTCGGGGTCGATGTCACCGGAATACTTGTCGCTCATCCGAAGCATTGTGGTGTATGGCATCGGACTTGTCCAGCGAAGCGGGTCAAGTCTCGTCAAATAGGCAAAAAAAAGACCGCCGAAAGGCGGTCTTTCCTTGGAGCTGAGGGGACTCGAACCCCTGACCCCTACAATGCCATTGTAGTGCTCTAGCCAACTGAGCTACAGCCCCGGAATGAGGGCCAATATAGCGATTGACCCCCATAGTGTCAAGTTACGATAATCGCGTGCGAGGTAACCTTTATGACCCCCGTCCGTATTTTTTCAACGGGCTGCGCTGTGCCGGCAACGATTCTCACCAACGATGATTTGGCGCGCACGCTCGACACCTCAGACGACTGGATCTTTCGTCACACCGGTATCCGTGAACGAAGGGTGGCCGGCCCCCACGAGGCAACCTCTGATTTGGCAGCAGCGGCGGCCCTTCAAGCTCTTGCCCGCGCTGGGGTTTCTGCCCTGGACCTCGACCTTATCTTGGTGGCCACCAGTACGCCGGATTATTTGGGTTTTCCGTCAACCGCTTCCTTAGTCCAGGACCGGTTAGGAGCAAGGCGCGCGGGGGCGATGGACTTGTCGGCCGCCTGCACGGGGTTTGTCTACGCACTGGAAACCGCCCGAACATTTGTGGCCAGCGGCACCTCCCGATGGGTCTTGGTCATTGGTGCCGACGTCAATAGTCGGATTCTCGATTGGAAGGACCGCAACACCTGTATCCTTTTTGGAGACGGAGCCGGCGCGGCTTTAGTGGGCGTTGGGACAAACGAATCCTGGTTTGTTCCTTCGATTTTGCGGTCTGACGGCTCGGGGGGAGAAGCTTTGCTGCGGCCTGCCGGCGGGACAAGAGTGCCTGAAGTTCACCGTCCTGAAGACACCGCCGTAGCGATGGACGGGCGGCGCGTTTACATCTTTGGGATTCGTATTGTAAAAGACGTCATTTTGGAAATTTTGAGGCGAGAGGGATTTACGGCGGAGGACGTGGATTGGATCGTCCCCCATCAAGCGAATGTTCGTCTTATTGCGGCGGCGGCCGAGCGGCTGGGTGTTCCCTTTGAAAAATTTTTCGTCAATATGGAGCGCTACGCAAATACTTCGGGCGCGACTATTCCCCTGGCGCTTGCGGAAATGGAGCAGGCAGGGCTTCTCAAACGAGGCCAACTCATTGTTTGCGTCGGCTACGGAGCGGGTTTAACCTGGGGGGCCAACCTTTTTCGTTGGTAGGTGACTAAGTTGTGGACGGATAGCAGAGGTTTCGCTTGCCAGTCTACAGGCCACAGTCTAGAATCAAATTCGCCCCCCGAGGCAAAGGAAGGACGGCATGCCCAAGCCCGACGGTTACATCGAAATCCGCTTTGGTCCCCGGTGGAAATATATTTCTCCGGCCCGAGTATTCATTCAAAACTTCATTGCGATTGCTTTATCGGACCAAACAAAAGCCGACTCAATTGCGATGGCGACCAGCGAACTTCTTGAGAACGCGGTTAAGTACGGCGCGAGCGAGGACACACACTGTATCGTTCAAGCGTATCCAGAGACGGGCGTCATTGAAGCTTCGGTCACGAATCACGCCTCCGCGAAGGGTGCCCAGGAAGTGAAGGAACTTTACGAGCGAATTATGTCTGGCGATCCGCTGGAAGCGTACATTGCTCAAATGCGCGAGGCGGCCACGCGGACAGACGGAAAAAGCCAACTTGGTTTGGCCCGTATCCGCTATGAAACAGGCGCCGATGTCAAACTTGACGTGACTCCTGACAATAGGGTCACGATTACCATCATCGTAAAGTGAGGTCTAAGCCATGAACAAATTAAATATTGAACCGGTTCAACAAGACAAGATTAAGATTGATATTGTCGATAACGCTGAAGGTTTAACGACGAAATTTGTCGGCGATATCGACATGGAAGATCCGAGCATTCTCCTTGATCCTCTCTTTGAGAAGATTCACCAGGGAATGGTCGCCAAGAAGGTCCCTTTCGTCGTAGCCGATTTTCAAGCACTCAATTTTTTGAACTCGTCGGGAATCAAGGCCATTGCCAAATGGATCATGAAATTGGCCATGTTGCCGCCGGATCAGAAATACCAAATTCGAATTGCCCACAACAAAGCGATTACGTGGCAGGTGACAAGCCTTCCCACGTTAACGTTCTTGGTGCCTGGGGCTGTTAAAGTCGAATGAACCTTACCCGCCGCCAGTGGTTGGTGACGGGTCTGATTGGGGTCTTGTCGGCGGGTTTTTGGGTGGTGACTCTTTGGCACCCCCCGCTCGCCGTGGCCTCGTTAATAGACGCCGTCTGGCTCGTCGCAGGATTGCTAGCCGGATGGCGTTTTGTTCGAGACTTGCCGGAGTCTCCTTCGACACCTGAACTTCCGCCTCTGTTGGACTCTCCTCGTCCTCCCCTTGATCATAACAATCTTGAACCTCCGTCAGAAGAAATTCTCTCGGCTGGTCTGCCTCAGGATCACGTTTTAGGCTCCGCGATACCGAGCGAGGTCTTAGAAGGCGTTGAGGCCCTCCGTCAACTCGAAGCCGCTTGGGAAGTGGATGTTTTTCAGCAAGACATGACCCTAATGTCGGGCAACGCGGGATTCATTCGAGAAAACGTCGACCGAGCCTTTGAAATTGCCGACAACCTGGCCAATTCGGCCCAACACGCGTTTTCCTTGTCGGAACGAGTTCAAAAAGGCGTGACGGTTGTTACAAACGCCCTCCTCGAAAGCCTCAAACAAACCGAAGTGCTCTCTGAACATTCCGCGCGGATCACAGGAATTTTGGAACTGATGAGCGAGGTCTCGGACAAGATCCACGTTTTGTCCATCAATGCGTCGATTGTTTCCGCCCGTGCCGGGATCGCGGGCCGCGCGTTTGAAGTCGTTGCCAAGGAAATTCGATCCTTGGCCAAAGAAACCGAGCACTCTTTAGGCAATATCGTTGAAGTTATCGAGTTTCTTCGTTCGTCGATCGCCAAGGTGATCAAAGTTGTTCGTGACGCTGACGCGGAAACCGAACAGGAAAAGAATTCACTGATTGAGGTCGCCGGTGCGCTTCAGGGCGTCATTTTGGGGGTTGAGATTGTCAAAGCTGTCAGTGGATTTGCCAAGGAAAAGGCTTTGGAGCAAGACCAGCTTTCGCATGGAATCAGTGAGCGTCAGACCAAGCAAACCCACGAATGGAAAGTAAAAGTGGCCGCCGTTCGGGCCAGCCTGGAAGAATGGATCGCAAAGGAGTAGACCATGGAATTGTTCAACTATCTGCAGTTGTTCAGCTTTATCCCCGTTCTTGGTTTTGGGGGAATCTTTTGGTTCGAAAGGATGCAACGGCACGGTGCCCAAAAACGCACGACCTACCTCTTTTTGTCGCTCTTAACACTAGCGATTACAGGGGTTGTTCAAACGTTGGCGTGGACCTTTCGCGACGTAGCCCCCTTCCTCTGGGCCCAAGTCTTTGTTGTCTCAGGGCTTTTGTACTTTCTTGCCTTTCTCTTTTTGGAATACGCCATTCACGTCAAGCGAATTGAAGAAAGCTTTTTGTCGACAGACTTTCGTAAGGCCCTGATGACGTTGAGACCTTGGGCCCTTTTGGTAGCCTTGGTTACGGTGTTGGTTCTCGCTTTGGCACCCTCATGGACATGGAGCCACCAAAACTTCCCGCTCAATCTTTTCCTTTCCGACGACGCGCGCCAAAATCCCATTTTGGGCTATGTCGGTCAAATGCGGTACCTCGCGATTCTGTTCACCATTTTCCTTGTTGTCGCGGCCATTTTGGCGGCAAGACGAGTTTTTGATCTTCAAGAGGGTGTTATCCGGCGCCGAGGTTATCCCTTTTATGCCCAGATTATCGTCACGGTCATTCTCCTGATTTCGATTCTCTCGGCTCCCCAATCGACCTCGGTAGCCACTGCCAACGCGTTGGCCTTCGGTTGGTTCGCGGTGCTCAACCTGATTTACATTGTTCGTCTTATCGAGGAATTTTTCTTTTGGTCCCAGTACAACCTGCGGAGCGATCGAAACAAGATGGAACAGCGTCAACACACGCAAAACCTTCTGATCCGGCGCATCATTGGTTCGTCTGAAGTCGACGACATGGCGACGATCCCCGAACTGATGGAGGCCTCGCTCGAAAAGGCTCGAAGCCGAATGGTTGTCAACGAGTACAAGATTACGGGAATGATGGCGTACCGACAGGTGGGGAATATTCTGAAGTGCGAGGACCCTTCTCATATCTTGGGCTACTGCACACCGCTGGCGGACAGCAAATCGATCAAGAGTTTAGACAAGGCCCGCCTGACTGACATCATCATTCGAACAACGTACGAAATGTCTGAACTTCGCGAAACCATGGCGGAAAACCTTAAAGACTGGGGCAAACGCCTCGTCAAAGAAGCCATGACGACAAAGCAAATCCAAATCACATCGGACCTTCCAGACTCCTTAAAGGGACTGCACCGGTTAGTCATTGTGGTGCCTGTGCTGGATTCGAACAATTTCATGGGTGTTCTTGTGGCGTTTAAGGATTCCTTTGATCGGCTGTATCCTGCCGAGCGGGATGTTTTGGGCGAATTGTCTGAAAACCTTTCGACCGTTTACGCGCTCATGTCGGGCAAAAATATCCAGAGAGAACGTAATAGACTTCAAGGAGAAATGAACACCGCCCGTAACATTCAGACCTCGATTCTGCCCACTAAAATCGAGATGCCGGGATACGAGGTCGGCACACACATGGAGACAGCGACCGAGGTTGGGGGAGACGTTTTTGACTTCGTCCCCAGTCCGTATGGAACCTACTTCGGCATTGGCGACGTTGCGGGCCATGGGCTTCCGGCTGGAATGATGGCGGTGATCTCTGTCGCCGCGTTGCATGGTGCCTTAGGAGCCTCAAAGGTGTTGGGAAAACAACTTCCCTTGGACGAGGTCTACGATACCGTGAACCGAGTTTTGTGTACCCTTAACCGCGACCGTATTGGGAGCGACAAGTTCATGACTCAGAATTACTTTGTCGCTCATGATAACAAGATTGAACACGTCGGTGCCCACCTGCCGGCGGTCGTGTGGCGCGCGAAGACTCAGTCGGTCGAAGAACTCAAGGGTCTGACTGACAAAACAGGATTCTTGGGGATTTCAGAATTTGTCGTTTCACAGCAGTCCTTGGGATCGTTTACGATGGATAAGGGCGATGTTCTGATTCTTTATTCTGACGGGGTCAGTGAAGCGTTGAACGCCAACGGAACCATGTTCGGGCTTGAAGGCATCAAGAACTCCCTGGTTGAAAACGCCGCAAAGACACCGCAAGAAATCATTACGGCAACCTTGGAAGACCTCAAACGGCACGCTTCGACGGGTGACCTCAAGAAACATTCAGGGCATTACACCGACGATATTTCGTTTGTGGTCTTGAAGAAGAGTTAGTTGCTGGGGCTTGAGGGGGTGTGGATCGCCCCATAAACCTGGGCGATCCCTTCGAGCGCGTGATCCGGCTTGGCCTTGGCCTGGCCGGATTGAGCCAGGGATCCATCCAGACGTCTGAGTGTCCAGGTGGACCCTTCGGGAATGACTTGAAGGACCAGGTCAAAGGGAGAGTGATTCGTCCCCTCCACCGACCACCCGGTTTGCCAAGCATAGGCGTGTAAGGCCGAGCGCCAAGCTTTCACGAGGCCAGGGTCGCCTAAAATGGTGGTTTGCACAGGCAGTCCCCATCCATTGTTGGGCAATGCCGCGGGATTGAGTTCATAGAGTTTCTCCAATGCCTGGTTTCGCGTTTCTTGGCCCGAGGCGGACTGGGCCAAGCTGAGCAGGGCTCGTTCTCGATCCTCATTCTCGCCGGGAACTTGGAGTTTTGTCAGCGCTTGTTCCAAAAGGGGACGATCATGTTTGAGAATCCCTTCCTCAACGAGAAAGGATGCCTGGGAATTGGGGTTTTGAGGCAACTGCTGATTACGGACAAGAAAGAGGTACTTCAGCGCCAGGGCCGGTCGGTCCCGATTGGCCAGTGAGAGCCCGATCCAAGCGTCGGAGGAGTTTTGGACGGCTTCCGATGACTGGGCCAATTTGGTAAGCCAGTGCCGCCAAACTTGTTCGTTGTACCACCACAGAGATGCCTCCTGAACCTTGTTGACGACCCACAAACCCCAGTCGAAAAGCGAGGCCCGCGGTAAGAAGTCGAGCCTATAATAGCGAGCGCGGTGAAGTTGGGCGCTCAGTTCAGCCAGATCGCGGCGAAGTTTATCGTTGGTTACGCCGTAGTTGAAAATCCAGGAATCGTCTTTGT
>Ga0164241_10002102_pt1 | contig 22375 bp, 16 predicted proteins | sample OricomyardsoilBY_FD_108780 | JGI IMG/M metagenome (GOLD analysis project Ga0164241, IMG submission 108780) | Backyard soil microbial communities from Emeryville, California, USA - Original compost - Back yard soil (BY) | ecosystem: Environmental > Terrestrial > Soil > Unclassified | place: USA... | reverse complement strand
TACTTGGCCATCGCCTGGCCGATCGCCTTGCCGTTGTCGAGCGCGTTGATCGTCAGCTGGATGCCGTTGCCGGCGTCCTCGGGCGTGCAGCAGTTGACGACCGGGATGTCGGCCGCCTTGAGCTTCTCGAGCTGCTTCGCGAAGGTCTCGCGCGTGTAGGACGGGATCGCGATGACGCCGTCGGGCTTGATCCGGACCGCCTGGTCCCAACCGGCCTGCACGGTCTCCGGCGTGAGGCCGGTGTTGATGGTCCGCACCGTCCACCCGAGCGACTTGGCCGCCGCGCGGACGTGGTCACCGGGCGGGATGCACGCGGGGAACCCGCACTGCAGCAGAGCGACCGTCTTGCCCTTGGGGACGGTCTGGCCGATCGGGGCCGTGACCGCGATCTGCGTCGGGCGCTGCAGGAGCTCGTCCGTCGCCTTCTTGGCGTCGGCGATGCCGGCGTCCGCCGCGGGTGCCGCGGCGGTCGTGGTGGCGGCCGCCTGGGTGGAGCCCGACGAGTCGTCGTCGGACGACCCGCTGCTTCCGCACCCCGCCGCCAGGACGAGCAGTCCGATGGCTAGTGACGTCAGGCCCAGCCTTCTGAGCCGATGTCCATGACTGAGCATGTGAGACCTCTTCTCCTCCGTGTTGCGGGAACCGCTCGGGGCACGAAGGTGCCGCCGGCGGAATCGGTCCATCATCACCAGCGTCATCGCGCGGGTCCGGGGCAGTTCCGCGACCACTGGAGAGACCTCCAGAGACCTCCGTGGTGGACCACTCAAGCCACCTCCGACACGGGTAGGAACCAGCCATGACCCCCGAACCGCAGCAGTCCGTCGTCCTCACCGAGACGCGCGGCGAGACGCTCGTCATCACGCTCAACCGGCCGCACCGCCGCAACGCCCTGAGCGCGGACGTCGCCGAGCCCCTGCGCGCCGCGCTGGCCGAGCTCGACGCGACGCCGGAGCTCCGCGTCGGCGTCCTCACCGGCGCGGGCGACCACTTCTGCGCCGGCATGGACCTCAAGGACACGCCGCTCGACGACGAGATCGACGAGTTCGAGCGCACGTTCCAGCGGATCCTCGCCGAGCCCGCCGCCAAGCCGCTGATCGCGGCGATCGAGGGCTACGCGGTCGCGGGCGGCTGGGAGCTCGCGCTGGCCTGCGACATGATCGTCGCCGGCGAGGGCTCTAAGTTCGGCCTCCCGGAGGTCCGGGTCGGCCTCGTCGCCCAGGGCGGCGCGCTGCTCGAGCTCCCGCGGCGGTTCCCGTACCACGTCGCGATGGAGCTCTGCCTGACCGGCAAGATCGTCGGCGCGAAGCGGATCGCCGACTTCGGCGGCATCAACGCGCTCGTGCCCGACGGGACCGCGCTCGAGGCGGCGCTGACGCTCGCCGGCGAGATCGCCGCCAACGCCCCGCTCGCCGTCGTCGCGACCAAGAAGGTCGTCAAGAACGCCGGCGGCTGGCCCGCCGACGAGGCGTGGCGGCGCCAGGAGGAGATCGCCAGCCCGGTCTTCCACTCCGCCGACGCGAAGGAAGGCTCGCTGGCGTTCGCCGAGAAGCGGCCTCCGCGCTGGCAAGGCGCCTGATCAGCGCAGCTGAAGGGCGAGCTGCACGGTCAGCTCGTCCTTCGCGCTGCCGACGATGTCGAGGCCGGTCTTGCGCGTGACGCTGCCGAGGCGGTAGCGGATCGTGTTCTCGTGGACGTTGAGCTCCTGCGCCGTCTGGCGGATGCTCCGCGAGCACGCGAAGAACGTGTCCAGCGTGCTGATGAGCACGGCCGCGCCGGGCGTCGGATCGTCGAGCAGCGGCGCCATCACCCCGCGCGCGAAGCGCGCGCCGCGAGCGGCGTCGGTGCCGATCGTCAGGAGGTGCCCGGCGCCGAGGTCGTCGGCGGCGACGACGGGCTCGCCGCCCTGCTCGAGCGCGTACTCGGCCTCGGCCACGGCGTGGCGGTAGTCGCCGGGCTCGCGGCACGGGCTCGAGAGGCCGGCCCGGAGCGCGGCGCCCGGCTCGTCGCCGAGCAGCGCGAGCGCCTCGGCCGCGACCTCCTTCAGGCGGCCCATCGCCGCCGGCACCGGCCCGGAGGCGTCGAGCTCGAGCAGCACCGCGATGCGCGAGCCGACCTCGACGGCGAGCCGCCGCGGACCGCCGGTGGCACGGCCGAACGCGTCGGCGACGGCCTCGGGCGCGAGCCCCGGCCGCTCCGGCAGCAGGCAGACGACGTGCGGCGCGCCCAGGTCGAGGCCGTACTGCGCGGCGGACGCGGCCGCCGCGGCACCGGCGCGGCCGGCGAGCAGGTCGGCGACCAGCGCCCGCAGGCACCGCGCCTTGTAGGTCTCGGCCCGCACGATCAGGTCGACCATCGCCGCGGCGCGGCGGACGATGTTGGCGTCGAGGACGCGCAGCCGGCTGGCGCCCTCCTCGAGCAGGATCACCCCGGCCTCCGGGCTCTCGCTCGGCGCGCGCAGCAGGAGCAGCCGGTGCTCGCGCAGGCCCTCGGACCCGGGCGCGAGGATCGTCGGCCGGCCCGGCGTGGCGCGCGCGACGGCCTCGTCGACGTCGGGCATCGCCGCGAGCGTCGCGGCGAAGGCGGGCGCGCGGTCGTCCGGGGTCGCGGCCGCGTCGGCGGCGGCGCGCAGCGGACCGCGCCCGTCGTAGAGCGCGCACGACTTGCCCGTGAACTGGGCGACGACCGCGGCGACCTCGGGCAGGCCGCCGCCCTCGGCGACCAGCGCGGCGAGCCGGTCGCCGAACGCGACCGTCGCCTGCAGGACGCGGTTCTGGCCGTTGAGCGCCTTGGCCTCGGTGCGCAGTCGGTCGATCTCGAGCGTGCGCGCGACGACGCCCGAGGTGAGCGCGGCGAACATCTCCAGCAGCTCGATCTCGCCCTGGTCGTAGGCGCGGGCGCGCTGGCCGTCGTCGACGAAGATGAGCCCGATGATCTGGCCGTCGTCGGTGATCGGCACGCCCATCAGCGAGCGGATCCCCCACGCCAGCACCGCCGCGCGGACGGGGCGCGAGTCGTGGCGCGCGTCGGTGACCGGCACCGCCCGGCCGGTGGCGAGGATCTCGCGCGTCAGGCCGTCGAACTCCTGGCCGCAGATCGTCCGCGGGATCGCCGTCTCGGTCCACGGCGGGCCCTGGGCGCAGCGTCCCTCGAAGAGCCCGGTGTCGGCGTTGCGCAGGTAGACCGCCGAGCGCGAGACGTCGAGCAGCTTGCGCGCGCCGTCGGCGACGAGCCGCAGGAGGTCGTCGACGCCGACCTCGCGGTTGACCTTGGCGATCGGCGAGAACGCCGCGACCACCTTCGAGGGGGCGCCCCGCCCTCGCACGGCATCCGCATCCACTCCCAACGCAGTCGCAGCCATCTCTCTCCTCCGACTCGTCCGACGCAACCTAATGAGTGCTAAGTCAGGAACGTATCCGATCGTCGCTGCCAGACGCAAGGCCTGCCCTGCGCTCGCGTTTGGAGGCATCTACAACCCAACGCCAGCACAGGGGGAAACCTGTTTACAAGCCCTGTCCGACCGCCCGCGCGTTTGGTACGTTGAACCCGTCTTAGCTTCTGACTTAGTGACCAGTAAGGGCAGATAGGCACCACGTGGCCGCGACGGACCCCAGAGCAGACAGCGCGGTCCCCGTGACGGCCGTCGGCACGCGCGAGCGGATCCTCGAGGCCGCCGGCGGGCTGTTCCGCGACCGCGGCTACGAGGGCACCAGCATCTCCGACATCGGCCGCGCCGTCGGGATCTCCGGGCCCGCCGTCTACCACCACTTCGCGGGCAAGCAGCGGATCCTCTTCATCTGCTGCGAGCGCGCGGCGCTGACGCAGATCGAGCAGGGCCAGCGCGCGCTCGCCGAGCCCACGCCGCTCCAGCAGCTCGTGGCGTTCGTCTACGCCGACTGCGTCTACCAGCTGCGCAGCCTCCAGGCCGCGCGCCGCTACGGCTCCGGGGCCTACACGTTCCGCGAGCTCGTCAAGGTCCTCACCGAGGACGACCAGCGCCACATCAACGACCTCCGGCGCACGCTCTTCGACACGCCGCGCACGATCATCCGCGCCGGGATCGCCGACGGCTCGTTCGAGATGGTCGACCCCACCGCGACGAGCTTCGCGCTCTTCGGGATGACCCACCAGGCCGTGGCCTGGTTCCACCTCGACGGGCGGCTCGCGGTCGAGGAGCTGGCGCGGACCTACGCGTACCAGGCGGCGAAGATGCTGCTGCCCAACCCGCGCGCCGACGGGCTCCGGGCGCAGCTGTCGGACCTCGCGCCGCCGGCCTAGTCGAGCTCGAGGCGCGCGAGCGCCCAGGGGCGCAGCTCGCGCTTGAGGATCTTGCCGTTGGCGTTGCGCGGTAGCGGCTCGGCGTGGATCATCACGCGCTTGGGAACCTTGTAGCCGGCGAGGAGCTCGCGGCAGTGCGGGATCACGGCGTCGGCGACCTCGTCGCGGTCGAGCACCACGATCGCCACCGGCACCTCCCCCAGCCGCGCGTCGGGCACGCCGACGATCGCCGCCTCGCGGACGCCGTCCATCGCGTGGATGACGGTCTCGGTCTCGCTCGGGTACACGTTCAGGCCACCGGAGATGATCATGTCCTTCTTGCGGCCGGTGATCGTCAGGAAGCCCTCGTCGTCGATCCGCCCGAGGTCGCCGGTGTGCAGCCAGCCGCCGGCGAACGCGGCCGCGGTCTCCTCCGGGCGGTTCCAGTAGCCGATCATCGTCGCCGGGGAGCGCACGAGGACCTCGCCCTCGCCGGTGTCGGAGATCGTGCCGTCGAGCTGCTCGACGGCCAACCGGCAGATCGAGACCGGACGCCCGGCGGAGCCGGCGCGGCGGATCGCGTCCTCGGCGCCGAGGATGCAGACGACGCACGGGAACTCCGACATGCCGTAGCCCTGCACGATCGAGCACCCCGGGAGCGCCTGCGCGATCGCCGTGATCATGTCCAGCGGCACCGGCTCGGCGCCGGTGACCACCCAGTGCAGCGAGGACTCCTGGACCTGGCGCTGGCACTCCGGCGACGCGAGCAGCTGGCGCAGCAGCGTCGGCACGAGGAACGCGTGGGTCACGTCCTCCTCGGCCACGACGCCGATCACCTTCTCGATCGTCGAGCCGCCGGTGGGCAGGATCACGAGCCGCGCGCCGATCCACAGGCACGCGAGCGTCACCGTGTGGAAGCCGGCGGCCCACGAGAGCGACGGCACGACCAGGAACGCGTCGTCGGTCGTGAGCTTGAGGTCGAGCACCTGGGCGAGCGCGTTCCAGAGCACGTTGTCGTGGGTCTGGACGGCCGCCTTGGGCTGGCCGGTGGTGCCGGAGCTGTAGTAGAGGACGAGCTCGTCCTCGAGCGCCACGACGGTGCCGGTGGGCACCGGCGCTCCCGCGCGCAGGTCCTCGTAGTCGACGTAGCGCGCGCCCGGCACCACGGGGCGGGCGCCGCCGACGCCGATCACGATCTCCGGCCCGACGCCGGCCTTCTCGACGGCCTCGCTGCCCGCCGGGTCGACGACGAGCACGCGCGCCTGCGCGTCGCCGCACAGGTACGCGATCTCGGTCGGCTTGAGCATCACGTTGACGGGCACGCAGATCGCGCCGATCTCGGCGATCGCGAACAGCAGCTCGAACCACTCGAAGCCGTTGCGCAGGAGCACCGCGACGCGGTCGCCCTTGCCCACCCCGGCCTCGAGCAGGCCGTTGGCCACGGAGTAGCTGCGGTCGCGCAGCTCCTCGTAGGTCAGGCGCTCGCCCTGGAAGCGCACGGCCTCGCAGGTGCCGCGCGGGCCGGCGGCGGTCCGCTCCAGCATCGTCATCAGCCCGGCGCGCACGCCGATGGCGCCGTCCGTCGTCGTCGCGTTCATGCCCCGTCCCTCGTCTCCGTCGCGTCCAGCTCCAGGATCACCTTGCCGACCGCCGCGCGGCGCTCGAGCGTGCGCAGCGCCTCGGGCGCGTCGGCCAACGCGAACCGCGGGCCGACCACCGGGCGGATCGCGCCCTTGCCCACCATCGCGTCGAGCGCGTCGCCGATCTTGCCCGGCGTCTCGGGGTGCGCCGCGACCCACGCGCCCCACGCCGCGCCGACGACCTCGGTGTTGGTCATCAGCAGCCGGTTGACGCGCACCTCGGGGATCTCCCCCGAGGCGAAGCCGGCGACGACCAGGCGGCCGGCGGGCGCGAGGCTGCGCAGGCTGTCGACGAAGCGCTCGCCGCCGACCACGTCGAAGACGACGTCGACGCCGTGGCCGCCGGTGAGCGCGCGGGCCTCCTTGGCCCAGTGCTCGCCGAGGACGATCACGTCGTGCGCGCCGGCGGCGCTCGCGGTCGCGGCCTTCTCGTCGTCGCTGACGACCGCGATGACGCGCGCGCCGAGGCCGAGGCCGACCTGGATCCCGGCCGTCCCGAGGCCGCCCGCGGCGCCGTGGACGAGCAGGTGCTCGCAGGCCGCCAGGCGTCCGCGCATCGCCAGGCAGAAGTACGCCGTCTGGTAGTTGACGACCAGCGCCGCGCCCGCGGCGAAGTCGAGCGCCGCCGGGAGCCGGAACGTGAGGTGCGGCTCGGCCGCGGCCCGCTCGGCCCAGCCGCCGAAGTAGGTGCACGCGCAGACGCGGTCGCCGGGGGCGAAGCCGCTGCCCTCGGGCGCCGAGGCGACCAGGCCGGCGACCTCGATGCCGGGCACGAACGGCGGGTCGCGGCGCTCCTGGTAGCGGCCGTAGGTGTAGAGGAGCTCGGGGAAGCTGACGCCGGCCGCGCGCACGTCGATCACGACCTTGCCGGGATCGTCGGGCGGTTCGAGATCGACGAGGTGCAGGCCGGCCGGCCCGTCGAGCGACTGCAGCTGCTGCGCCTTCATCGACGCCACTACATGGGGGCCGCGCGGGCGTGTCAAGTCGCCCCACCGGGCGCGGACCGCCCGCTCGTCGGTTTCTCCAGCCACCGCCGGGAGCGCCGGCCCGGCCGCGTCGCGATCCCGTCTAGGTTGCCCCGATGCACGCCCGCACGCCGCCGGCCGAGCAGCCCGTCGCCCCCGCGCTCCAGGCCTGGCTCGCGTCGCGGCTCCCCGGCCGCGGCCCGTTCACGATGACGCGCCTGCCCGGCGGGAACTCGAACCAGACCTACACGCTGGCCGACGCGGAGGGCACGCTCGTCCTCCGGCGCCCGCCCGACACGGCGGTCGACTCCAGCGCCCACGACGTGCTGCGCGAGCACCGGCTGCTCGTCGCGCTCGAGCACAGCGACGCCCCGTCGGCGCGCCCGATCGCGCTGTGCACCGACGCCGACGTGCTCGGCGTGCCGTTCCTGGTCATGGAGCACATCGAGGGCCACAGCATGACCGACGCCCTGCCCGCCGACAGCCCGCCGCAGCCCGAGGCCGCGCGGCAGATCGGCCTCGCGGTCGTCGACGCGCTGGTGCGGCTGCACGCCGTCGACTGGCGCGCCGCCGGGCTCGAGGGCTTCGGCAAGCCGGACGGCTTCCTCGAGCGCCAGGTCCCGCGCTGGCGCGCGCAGTACGAGCGCGTCCGCGTGCGCGAGCTGCCGCGCTTCGACGAGGTCGGCGACTGGCTCGAGCGCCACCGTCCCGCGACCTACGCGCCGGGGATCCTGCACGGCGACTTCCACGTCGACAACTGCCTGATCGCGTTCGCGCCGGAGGCCGAGGTGCGCGCGATCATCGACTGGGAGATGACGACGATCGGCGACCCGCTGCTCGACGTCGGCCTGCTGCTCGGGCTGTGGGGCGACGAGGATCCCGCGGCGCCGCCGCTCTCCGGCACGCAGGGGATCACCAAGGTCCCGGGCTCGCCCACCCGCGCCGAGCTCGCCGAGCGCTACGCGGCGCAGGCGACCCGCGACCTCGACGACCTGCACTGGTACGTCGTGCTCGCGCTGTGGAAGGTGGCGGCGGTGATCGAGGGCGCCTACTCGAACCTGGTCGCCCACGGCGACGACCGCTCGTACACGCGCGCGCTGGAGAGCGACGTGCCCGCGCTCGTCGCCCAGGCCGCGGCGATCGCCGACCGCGGAGGGATCTCGTGATGGCCCGCGAGGCCGCCCCGCGCGGAGGGCGGGCCGCGAGGGGGCCGCTCGCCCGCACCGCCCCGCGCGGAGGGATCTCGTGAGCGGGCCGCTCAGCGGGATCCGCGTCATCGAGATCGCCGGCATCGGGCCGGGGCCGTTCTGCGCGATGGTGCTCGCCGACATGGGCGCCGAGGTGCTGCGCGTCGACCGCGCGGCCGAGGTCGACGACCCGGCGATGGCGACGACCGCGGAGCTGCTCGTCAAGCGCGGGCGCCGCTCGGTCGCCGTCGACCTCAAGAACCCCGAGGGCGCGGTCGCGGTGCTGCGGCTCGCCGAGCGCGCCGACGTCCTGATCGAGGGCTTCCGGCCCGGCGTCGCCGAGCGGCTCGGGATCGGCCCCGACGCCTGCCTGGAGGCCAACCCGCGGCTCGTCTACGGCCGCATGACCGGCTGGGGCCAGACCGGCCCGGACGCACTCGAACCCGGCCACGACCTCAACTACGTGGCGATCACCGGCGCGCTCGCGGCGATGGGCCGCCCCGGCGAGGCGCCCGCCCCGCCGCTGAACCTCGTCGGCGACTACGGCGGCGGCGGGATGCTGCTCGCCGTCGGCGTCCTGGCGGCGCTGCTGGAGGCGCGGACCTCCGGCGCCGGCCAGGTCGTCGACGCGGCGATGGCCGACGGCGCCGCGCTGCTCTCGACCGTGTTCTTCGGGATGCGCGACCTCGGCCACTGGAACGAGGAGCGCGGCGCGAACCTGATCGACGGCGGCGCCCCGTTCTACGACGTCTACGAGACGTCCGACGGCCGCCACGTGTCGCTCGGGGCGATCGAGCCCCAGTTCTACGCGGCGATGCTGCGCGTCCTCGGGCTCGAGGACGAGGCGCCCGCCGACCAGATGGACACGCGCGCGTGGCCCGCGTTCAAGCGCCGCGTCGCCGCGGTCGTGCTGACCCGCACGCGCGACGAGTGGTGCGCCGCGATGGAGGGCGCGGGCGCGTGCTTCGCACCGGTGCTGACCTTCGACGAGGCGCGCACGTACCCGGCGAACGTCGCCCGCGAGCGGTTCGTCGAGCACGGCGGCTTCGTCCAGCCGGCGCCCGCCCCGCGCTTCGGCCGCACGCCGAGCGCGATCGCCGCGCCGGCGCCGCTGCCGGGCGAGCACACCGAGGCGGCGCTCGCGAGCTGGGGCTTCACCGGCCCCGAGATCCGGGCGCTGCTCGACGCCGGCGCGGTGCGCGCGGCGACGACGCGAGATCGGTGAGGCTCAGGCCCCCGTGAAGCGCGGCTGACGGCGCTCGCGGAACGCCGCGATCGCCTCCTTCATGTCGCCGGTCCGCGTCGCCAGCACCTGCGTGCGGTTCTCGAGGTCGATCGCCTCGCCCAGCGACGGCGCGTCGACGTTGCGGTGCAGGACGCGCTTGGTCATCGCGACGCCGAACGGCGAGTTCGCGGCGATCTGCGCGGCGACCGCGTCGGCCTCGGCGAGCAGCGCATCGGCGGGGACCATGCGGTTGACGAGCCCGATCCGGACCGCCTCCTCGGCGTCGACGATCCGGCCGGTGAGCATCAGCTCGGAGGCGATCCCCAGCCCGACGGTGCGCGGCAGCAGGTGCGACACGCCGACGTCGCCGCCCGACGCGCCGACGCGGACGAACGCGCCGCTGAAGACGGCCTCGGGTGCGCACAGCCGCACGTCGCTGGCCAGCGCGAGCCCGAGGCCGCCGCCCGTCGCCGGTCCGTTGACCGCCGCCACGACCGGCTGCGGGAGCTCGCGCAGCGCGGTGGCCAGCGCGCCGAGGCGCTCCTGCCGCGCGAAGATCTCGACGGCGGGCTCGTCGGTCGCCGACGCGACCTCGCTCAGGTCCATGCCGCTGCAGAACCCACGGCCCTCGCCGGTGAGGACGACGACGCGGATCGCGCGGTCGGCCGCGATCCGCGCGAGCGTCGCGTGCAGCTCGTCGACCATCGCCCACGTGAGCGCGTTGAGGCGGTCGGGCCGGCGCAGCGTCAGGCGCGCCACGCCGTCGACCGCCGGGTCGAGGGACAGCGTCGCGGCGGGCACCGCTACGCCGCCTGCTGCGCCGGGCCGGCCGTGCGGTCCGGCGGCGGCGCCGGCTGGGCGGGAGCGGGATCGCGCCGCGCGCCGCGGCGGATCCGCGTGCGCTGCACGCCGGTGACGGCCAGCGACGCGATCAGCACGACGCCGGTGAAGACGTTGGACGCCCACACGGGCGCGGCCGCGAGCGAGAGCCCTTCGGTCCCGGTCCCGAGCAGGAGCACCGCGATGATCGTCCCCCAGGCGTTGAAGCGCCCGGCCTTCAGCTGCGTGGCCCCGAGGAACACCGCGGCGAAGCCGATCAGCAGGTAGGGCGGCCCGATGCCCGGCGAGCCGGCACCGACGCGTGAGGTCAGCACGATCCCGGCGATGCCCGCGGTCAGCGCCGAGATCATCAGGCTCAGCGCCTGCAGCGGCCGGGTCTTGACGCCCGCGAGCCGCGCCGCGGTGCTGTTGAACCCGGTCGCGTAGAGGCGGCGGCCGGTCGCCGTGTGCTCGAGCAGGAACCAGATCAGCGCCGCCGCCGCGAGCAGGTAGAAGACCGGCAGCGTGACCCCGAGCGCCGTGCCGCCGGCGATCCGCTCGAAGCTGCCCGCCAGGCGCTCGGTGTTGATCGGCTCGTCGTTGCTGATCATCGTCGTGGCGGCGGCCATCAGCGCCGCGGTCGCGAGCGTCGCGATGATCGAGTCGATCTTCAGGATCACGACGACGAACACGTTCAGCAGCCCGAGCACGATCGCCAGCAGCAGCGTCATCCCCACGCACACCGCGATCGCCCAGTGCGTCTCGGCCAGCAGGTAGGCGATGAACATGTTGCAGAGGCCGACGTTCGCCGTCACCGAGAGGTCGAACATCCGCGTGCACAGCGGCACGACGAGGCTCAGCGCGACGAGCCCGGTGACCGCGTTGTTGTTGAGGATCCCGCGGACCGTCTCGAGCGTCGGGAACGTGTCGGGCAGCCAGATCCAGAACACGGCGATGATCACGATCCAGACGTAGACCGCGCCGATGTTGCCGAAGGACAGAAGGCGCTTCGCGCCCTCGAGGGACCCGCGCCCGCGGGAGGAAGCCGTCACGTCAGCCAATGCGATCACCCTGCTCGTTCGGTTCTGCGGCACCCTCGGTGCCTTCCATGGCATGCAGCAGGCTGGCCTGGCTGATCTCGCCGGCACCGAGCTCGCGGACGGCGCGGCCGTCGCGGAGCACGATCACGCGATCGCACAGGTTCACCAGGTCCTCGACGTCCGACGACGACACGACCACGCCGAGCCCGTCCCGGGCCTCGCGCCGGATCAGCTCGTAGAGGACGCTGCGCGCGCCCACGTCGACGCCGGCGGTGGGCTCGCTCAGCACGAGCACGACCGGCTCGAGCGCGAGCGCCTTGGCCACGATCGCCTTCTGCTGGTTGCCGCCGCTGAGCGTCGGGAACGGGCGCGCGGGCACCGGCGGCACGACCTCCACGCGGGCGATCCAGTCGCGGACCGCGGCGAGCTCGCGGCGGTGGCTGATGCGGCCGGCGCGCACGTGCCGGCCGATCGTCGGAAGCGTGATGTTCTCGCCGACCGTGAAGTCGGCGAGCGAGCCCTCGGCCGCGCGGTCGGCGGGCACGAACGCGATCCCGAGCTCCATCGCCGCGAGCGGGTCGAGGCCGGTGGCGCGCCGGCCCGCGACGTGGAAGACGCCACCGGCCGGCGGGCTCAGCGCGCCGGCGACCGCGTACGGGATCTCCTCGCGGCCGGAGCCGAGGATGCCCGCGAAGCCGAGGATCTCGCCCCGGCCGACCGCGAACGAGAGGTCGTCGACGAACGCCGACGCGAGGCCGTCCACGGTGAGCGCCGGCGGCGCGTCGCGCAGCGCGTCGGTGCGCTCGTGGCGGACGACGTCGTCGACCGCGTGCCCGACGAGCAGCGACGCGAGCTCCTTGGGCGCGAGGTCGGCCACGTCGCGCGTCGCCACGTGGCGGCCCTCGCGGATCACCGTGACGCGGTCGGCGATGTCGAAGATCTCGTCGAGGCGGTGCGAGACGTAGAGCACGCTCATGCCCGAGGCGACGAGCTCGCGGACGATGTCGAACAGCTTGCGGACCTCGACCGGCGGCAGCGCCGCGGTCGGCTCGTCGAGCACGAGCAGCCCGCTGCTCGGCTCGAGGCCCTCGAGCGCCCGCGCGATCGCGATCGACGCGCGCTCGACCGGCGTGCACTGGCCGACGGGCTTGAAGACGTCGAGCTCGACGCCGAGGCGCGCGAGCAGCCCGGTGACCCGCGCCGACTGGTCGCGCCAGTGGATCGTGCCCACCGGCGTGCGGCGGCCGTAGCCGCGGACGAGCGCGACGTTGTCGATCGCGTTGAGCTCGGCGACGAGGCCGAGGTCCTGGTGCACGAAGCGCAGCCGGCCGTCGGCGTCGGCGGGAGCGCCGAGGTCGAACGGCTCGCCGCCCCACGACGCGACCGGGTCGGGATCCGGCTGGTGGAAGCCGGCCAGGACCTTGATCAGCGTCGACTTGCCCGAGCCGTTGGGCCCGACGAGGGCGTGGACCTCGCGCGGCCGGACGTCGAGGTGCATGCCGTCGAGCGCCCGCTGCCCGGGGAACGTCTTCGAGAGGTGCTCGATGTGCAGCAGTGGCCCGGGCTCCGGCATCGGGGCGATCATCGACCATCCGGACCCCGCCCCACCCCGACCCTCCGGGGCGCTCTTGGAGAGACCTCCAGATCGGCGTCAGGGCGCGACGCGGCCGGTGCCCGGCCGCAGCAGGAACCCGCCGTCGACCCGCAGCACGGCGCCCGTCGTGTACGACGACGCGTCGCTGGCGAGGTACAGCATCGTGCCCACGATCTCGTCGGGCTCGGCGATCCGCTGGAGCGCGAAGCCCTCGACGTCGCGCGCGAACTCGTCCATGTCCCAGTGCTCGGAGATGTCGGTCATGAACGCCCCCGGCATCACGCAGTTGACGCGCACGCTCGGCCCGTAGCCGCGCGCGAACGCGAGCGTCAGCGCGTTGAGGCCGGCCTTCGCCGCCGCGTACGGCAGCACGCCCGCGTGCGGATCGACGGCCGAGACGCTGCCGACGTTGACGATCGACCCGCCGCCGTCCTGGAGCATCCGCCGGCCGACGAGCGTCATCAGCCGGAACGCGCCCTTGAGGTTGACGTCGAGCACCTTGTCCCACAGCGCCTCGGTGACGTCGTCGGGCGTGTCGTAGATCGGCGACATGCCGGCGTTGTTGATCAGCACGTGGACCCGGCCGAACCGCTCGTAGGCGGCGTCGACGAGCCCGTCGAGCTCGTCCCACCTGCCGATGTGGCACGCGTACGCGAGCGCGTCGCGGCCCGTCTCGCGGCGGACCTCGGCGGCGACCGCCTCGCAGCTCTCGATCCGGCGGCTGGCGATCACCACGTCGGCGCCGGCGCGGGCGAGCCCGAGCACGATCTCGCGGCCCATCCCGCGGCTGCCGCCGGTGACGATCGCCGTGCGGCCCGTCAGGTCGAACTTCGAGAACGCGTCGCTCATGCCCGCGCTTCTATCAGGCCGTGAGCGCGGCGATGCGGTCCGCGTAGCGCTCGAGCGCGGCGGCGTGGCGCGTCGGCACGTGCTCGGTCGGTGGGTTCGCGGGCTCGTAGCCGCGCAGGATCTTGCGCGCGACCGCGATCTTGTGGACCTCGTCCGGCCCGTCGTAGAGCCGCGACGCGCGGGCCCAGCGGTACATCTGCTCGAGCGGCATGTCGCCCGTGTAGCCGAGCGAGCCGTGGATCTGGATCGCGCGGTCGAGCACGTCGTGCATCACCGGCGCCGCGTGGTACTTGATCATCGCGATCTCCTGGCGCGCGCCCTTGGCGCCGACCTGGTCGATCTTCCAGGCGGCGTGCAGGATCAGCAGGCGCGCCGCCTCGATCGCCGCGGCCGACTCGGCGACCCAGTTCTGGACGGTCTGCTTCTCGCTCAGCGGCCCGCCGTGGACGTTCGTGCTGACGGCGCGCTCGCAGAGCGCGTCGAACGCGCGGCGGCAGACGCCGACCCAGCGCATGCAGTGGTGGATCCGGCCCGGGCCGAGGCGCGCCTGGGCGAGCGCGAACGCCTCGCCGCGGCCGCCGAGGAGGTTCTCCAGCGGGATCCGCACCTGGTCGTAGACGACCTCGTCGTGCGTGTGGACCTTGCCGGTCCCCTCGGTGTCGCTCATCAGCGAGAGCGTGCGCGTGGTGACGCCCGGGCTGTCGGTGGGGACGATGAACATCGACGCGCGGTGGTGGCGGTCGGCGTCGGGGTCGGTGACGCACATGACGATGTGGAAGTCGCTGCGCTCGGCGTTGCCGACGCAGAACTTCGTCCCGTCGACGATCCACTCGTCGCCGTCCTGGACGGCCGAGGTCTGGAACTGCGACGGGTCCGAGCCGGTGCCCTGCTCGGACATCGAGTAGGCGCTCCAGAGGCGGTTGTCGAGCAGCGGCTCGAGCCACTTGACCTTCTGCTCGGGGGTGCCGGCGATCGCGATCAGCTCCGAGTTGCCGGAGTCGGGGGCGTGCACGCCGAACACCGGCGGGGCGAGGTCCGAGCGCCCGAGGATCTCGTGCATCAGGCCGAGCTTGACCTGGCCGAAGCCCTGGCCGCCGAGCTCCGGCGACAGGTGCGCGGCCCAGATGCCCTGCTCGCGGACGCGCTCCTGGAGCGGCACGATGAGCTTGCGGAACTGGCGGTAGTCGATGTCGAGCGTCTCCAGAGGCAGCACCTCCGTGCGCACGAGATCCCGCATCCACTCGAGCTTCTGCTCGAACTCCGGCTCCGTCGAGAAGCTCCAGGTCATAGTCCCCTCCGGAACGCTTGAGAGTTGGCAAGTGAGTCGCCTGAGAACCTAAGTCGGACCGGCGGGGAGGTCGACCGGCGGCTTGCCACGCCTTGTGGGTATCTCCACCCGGCGCGTCAACCGCCCACGACGAGCGGCGCGATCGGCCCGCCGTGCAGCCGCGGAGCGGGGAATCCGGCGAAGCCCTCGGGGTACGTCTCGACGCCGAGCAGGCCCGCGCACGCGGCGCAGTGGTGCTCGGCGAGCATGATCCGCGGCCCCTGCGTGCGCTCGCGCACGTACATCGACAGCTCGGCGAAGCGCTCGGCGATCGGCAGCTCGCGCGTGACCGCCTGCGTGCGCCAGTTCTCGGTCGCGGAGCCGAGCGAGGCGCCGCAGTACGCGCAGCCCCAGGCGTCGTCCGCGCGGTCGAGGACCACGGACACCCCGGAGGTCGCCGGCGCGCCCTGCTCGCGCTCGGGGTCGGCGCCGATCCGGGCGTGGCGCATCGCGCGCCGGACCTCGGCGGTCCGCGCCACGTCGACCGCGCCGTCGTCGGTGAGCACGACGCCGTAGGTCGCCGTCGCGTGCTCGGCCGTGACGTAGCCGTCGCGGAGATCGAGCGCCACGCGGTCGGGATCGCGCAGGAGCGGGTCGCCGACGCCGCCGCCTCCGCCGCCGCTCATCCGGACGACGTCGCCGCGCGCCATCGCGAGCCGGCCCTTGTTCGACGGCTGCGGCGGGCGGTCGCCCTCGAGCAGGTCCTCGAGCGGCTGGCGGCCCTCCTCGATCAGGCCCGCGATGTTCGTGCGGTGGTAGCTGCTCCAGTCGTTGGTCGACGCCGCCATGCCGCCGCCGGCGCCGCGCGCCGGGGTCTCCGCGCAGCCGACGGTGACCGCGCCCGCGAGCCCGTCGGTGCCGTAGATCGCGTACGCCGACTCGATCGACTGCCCGCCGCGGAACGTGCCGGGGCCGCCGGAGTTCGGCGTCAGCGTGCGCCACAGGTAAAGCACGGGCTGCTGCGCCTCGTTGGTCTCGATGCTCGTCATGCCGCAGCCCGGGGTCGGGGTGACGCCGTAGCAGTCGAGGCCGTCGAACGTGCTCTGCGCGCCGCCGCCGCTGCCGGTCACGAGGTCCTGGAAGAACACGACCGTCGGCGCGCCGCCGTGCCCGAGCCCGGCCAGCGGCGTGAGCGCGATCGCGTCGTGCGCGGTCCCGCCCAGGCGCCCGCGGATCACCGGGTCGTCGCTGAGCGCGAACGCCTGGTTGAGCACGTCCTTGATCGCGCGCGTGAGCTGCAGCCCGGCCATCGCGTGGCCGGCGCTGACCGGCGCGGGCGAGACGGCGTTGACGATCGTGCCGGGCGCGCCGTTGTCGATCGCGATCGGCCGCCACAGGCCGGCGTTGAACGGCAGGTCGCCGTAGCCGAGCGTCGTCAGGACGGCGGCGATGACGCTGCCGTAGACCACGCCGGTGGTGCCGTTGACGAACGCGTTGACCTGGTCGGCGCCGGCCACCGTGATCCGCATCTCGGAGCCGTCGATCTCCATCCGGCAACGCATCTCGAGCAGCACGTCGTCGCCGTGGCCGTCGAACTCGAGCCACTCCGCGGTCTCGTAGACCCCGTCGGGGAGCTTCTCGATCCGCGCGCGCAGCGCGGCCTCGCTGAGCGACTTGTTGATCTCGCAGTACGCGCGGAAGCGCTCGAGCCCGAAGCGGTCGATCAGCCCCGTGAGCTTCTCCTGCGCGACGTTGTTGGCGGCGATCATCGCGCGGATGTCGTTGAGGACGAGGTCGGCGATCCGCACGTTCGCGGCGATGTAGCCGACCCAGCCGGGGTCGAGCGAGCCGTCGCGGATGATCTGCGTCGCCGGGAACAGCAGGCCTTCCTCGAAGACCGACAGCGCGCCCGGCGCGAAGCCCGAGACGCCCATCCCGCCGACGTCCATGATGTGGACGTTGGCGAACGACCAGCCGACGTGAGCGCCCTCGTAGAACTGGGGCATGATGATCCCGACGTCGCCCTGGTGCAGCGCGCCGCCGGAGAACGGGTCGTTGACGATCCAGCCGTCGCCGGGCTTGGGCACGACGTCCGGGCCGAGCGACTCGATCACCGCGCGCGTGCCGAGCAGCGACGAGCCGGCGTGGAACAGCACGGTCGCGGAGATGCTCAGGTGCTCGCCCTCGACGTCCATCAGGCACGTCGCGAAGTCCTGGACCTCGTAGACGACCGGCGAGCCCGACGTCCGCGTCAGCGCGATCGCCATCTCGTTGGTGATGTTCTCCAGCGCCTTGCGGTGGATCTCCACCGAGACCGGGTCGTACGTCTCGGTCGCCACCTAGGCCTCCTTCTTGGTCAGCAGGACGTTCATGTACTCGTCGCGCGCGGCGACGACGCCGCGGGGAACGAGCAGCGTGGTGTCGACGGCCTCGATCATCGCCGGGCCCTCGACGCTGCTGCCCGGCGTGAACCGCGCCTCGTCGTAGATCGGCACGACCTGGCGCACACGCTCGCCGGGGAGGTAGACCTCGCGCTCGGCGCGGCGCATCTCCTCGGGGGCGCGCGGCGCGAGCGGCCGCGCGGCGATCGGCGGGCGCGGCAGCCGGCCGGTGACCGTCACCGAGCAGTTGAGCATCTGCTGCGGCGCGCCCGGCCAGGCGGTGCCGCGGCCGTAAGTGCGCTCGTAGGTCTCGTGGAAGCGGTCGCGCAGGACCGGCACGTCGTCGCCGGTCAGCTCGCGGTCGGGCAGCGACATCGGCAGCGCGTGGACCTGGCCGGCGAACTGGAAGTCGCCGCTGCGGGCGACGTCGATCGCGTCGGCGGAGAAGCCCTCGTCGGCCATCTCGCGCGTACCGGTCGCCACCATCTCGCGGGCGAGCGCGTTGATCCGCTCGAGCTCGTCGCCGCTGTCCAGGCGCGAGTGGATCGTCTGGTCGTAGCGCAGCACGAAGTCGGAGACGAGCAGCCCGCGGGCGCAGAACACGGAGCTGTTCTGGGGGATCAGGACCTTCTCGATCCCGAGCACGTTGGCGATCTCGGCCGCGAACCACGGGAGCGTCCCGCCGTAGGCGTAGAAGACGAACTCGCGCGGGTCGTAGCCGTGCGAGACGCTGACCTCGCGGACCGCGTTGGCCATGTTCGTGACGACGAGGTCGTGGACCGCGGCGGCGGCCTCCTCCGCGGACCAGCCGAGCGGCTCGCCGAACCGCTCCAGCGCCTCGACCGCGAGGTCCTTGCGCAGCGTGACGCGCCCGCCGAGGTAGTTGCCCGGGTCGATCAGGTCCATCGCCACCATCGCGTCGGTGACCGTCGGCTCGGTGCCGCCGTTGCCGTACGCGGCCGGCCCGGGCGTCGACCCGGCGCTGCGCGGCCCGACCTGCGGGACCCCGCGCTCGCTGATCCAGGCGATGCTGCCGCCGCCGGCGCCGACCGAGATCACGTCGACGAGCGGCAGCGCGGTCTTGAAGCGCCCGACGTCGATCTGCTTCTCGACGTGGACGACGTTGTCGTAGATCAGGCCGGTGTCGAAGCTCGTGCCGCCCATGTCGCCGAGCAGGACGCGGTCGTGCCCCATCCGCACCGCGAGCTCGTTGGCGCCGGTGGCGCCGCCGGCCGGGCCGGCCCCGAGCAGCGCCAGCGGCATCTGCTCCGCGCGGCGCCGGCTGATGCCGCCGCCGAGCCCCTGGAAGAACGCCACGTGGCCGGTCAGCCCGGCCTCGTGCAGGCGCGTCCCGAGCGTGTCGAGGAACCGCTTGGCGTGCTCGTGGACGTAGCAGTTGAGGATCGCGGTCATCCACCGCGGGTACTCGCCGCGGACCAGGCTGACCGCGTGCGACGGCGTCACGAAGACCTCGGGATGGCGCTCGCGGGCGATCTCGGCCGCGCGCTGCTCGTGCGCGCCGTTGGTGTAGCTCGACAGGAAGCAGACGGCGATCGCGCTGACGCCGCGCTCCTCCACGAGCACGCGCACCGCCTCGGCGACCTCGTCCTCGGCCAGCGGCGCGATCTCGGTGCCCGTGTGGTCGATCCGGCCGCGCACCTCGAGGATGTCACGGCGGTCGACGAGGTCGGGCATGTTCGTCTGCAGGTGGTCGTCGAGCGCGTGCGAGCGCGGGCCGCCGGCGATCCGCAGCTCGTCCTTGAACCCGGCGGTGACGAGCACGCCGACCTTCGCGCCGCGCAGCTGCGTGATCGCGTTGGTGACGACCGTCGTCGCGTTGACGAGCAGCTCGGTGCGCGAGAGCAGCTCCTCGCGCGACACGTCGAGGCCGGCGGCGGCGACGTCGATCGCCTCGAGCACGCCGCGGCTGAAGTCGTCGTAGGTGGTCAGGGCCTTCCCGCGCGCCTCGCGCTCGCCCATGATCACCTGCACGTCGGTGTGGGTCCCGCCCACGTCGACGCCGACGAAGGTCTCGTCCTCCGAGGTCGCCCGACCGTTCATCGACAAGCTGTCTCTCCTCCCGCCGCGCGGGCGTTCTCCGTACCGGCCATCGCGACCGATCATCGAGCATCGGGCCTCGCGCGCCCAGACGGTCCGCGCGCGGCATGTGGACCCCTCCAATCGGCGGGGCGCGGCGGGGATGCCCCCGGCGCCCGAGCCGGGCATAGTCGGGGATGCGCCCGTAGGGCGCCGATCGACCGACCAGCAGGAGGAGCAGCCATGCCGCAGCCAGCACACCACCCCGGATCGCGGGCCCTCCGATGAGCGCGCTCGCGGGCAAGCGCGCCCTCGTCACCGGCGGCGCGTCGGGCATCGGCCTGTCGACCGCGCGCGAGCTGACCGCGCGGGGCGCGCGCGTGCTGGTCGTCGACATCCAGGATCCGCCGGCCGACCTCGAGGTCGCCGCCGCGGTCCGCGCCGACGTCCGCGACCCCGACGAGTGGCGCCGGATCGGCGCGCTCGCCGAGAGCGAGCTGGGCGGCCTCGACTACGCGTTCCTCAACGCCGGCGTGGTCAGCGCCGAGTCCGACATCGCGAAGATCACCGACGACGACTTCCGCCGCACGCTCGAGGTCAGCGTCAACGGCGTCTTCTACGGCACCCGGACCGCCGTCCCGCTGATCGCCGCCGCGGGCGGCGGCGCGATCGTCGCCACCTCCTCGCTGGCCGGGCTGATCGCGTTCTCGCCCGACCCCGTCTACACGATGGCCAAGCACGGCGTGGTCGGGCTCGTGCGCGCGCTCGCCGGGCCGCTGGGCGAGCAGGGCATCACGATCAACGCGCTGTGCCCGGCGATCGTCGACACCGCGATCCTCAACGAGGAGCGCCGCGCCGCGATCGCCGACGCCGAGTTCCCGATGATGACGCCCGAGGAGATCACCGCCTCGGTGATCGAGCTCTTCCTCGGCGAGGAGTCCGGCGGGGCCTACGTCTGCCAGTACGGCCAGCCGGCGGTGCGCTACCGCTACCGCGGCGTCCCCGGGCCAGCCGGCCACCAGCGCCCGCCGAGCGAGATGTCCGGGATCTAGACGGGCGCCTGGCGGTCCCAGGCGCCGGCCGCCCCCTCGGCGCGCAGCGAGAACTTCTGCACGCGCTGGGTGGCGGTCTTCGGCAGTGCGGCGCGGACGCGGACGTAGCGCGGGACCATGAACGCCGCGAGCCGCTCCTCGCAGAACGCGACGAGCTCGGCCGGGTCCGGCGCCTCCTCCCCGCGCGCGACGACCACGATCATCACGTCCTCCTCGCCGAGGTCGGACGGGACGCCGACCGCGGCGCTCTCGGCCACCGCCGGGTGCGAGTTGACGACGCGCTCGACCTCGTAGGACGAGATGTTCTCGCCGCGGCGGCGGATCGTGTCCTTGATCCGGTCGAGGAAGACGAAGTACCCGTCGGCGTCGCGGCGACCGCGGTCGCCGGAGTGGAACCAGCCGCCGGCCATCGCGTCGGCCGTCGCCTCGGGCGCCTTGTAGTAGCCCTGGAAGAGCACGTCCGGACGCGTCGCGCGGATCGCGATCTCGCCGGCCTCCCCCGGGTCGGCGACGGCGCCGTCCGGACGCCGCACCTCGACCTCGGCCCAGCTGACGGGCACGCCGAGCTTGCCGACGCGGACGTCGTCGGGCGGGCTGCCGAGGCAGAACGTCGCGGTCTCGGTGAGCCCGTAGATCTCGAGCACGTCGAGGCCGAAGCGCCGCTCGAACGCCGGCCACAGCTCGGCGGGCGCGGCGCCGCCGACGGTCAGGCGCAGCGGGTTGTCGGCGTCGTCGGGCCGCTCGGGCTGCTTGAAGAGCATCGTCAGCATCGCGCCGATGTAGTTGAAGACGGTGGCGCCGCGGGCGCGCGCGTCGTCGAAGAAGCCGGAGGCCGAGAACCGCGGCGCGAGCACCATCGGGACGCCGGAGACGAGCGCGCCGATCGTCGTCAGCATCTGCGCGTTGACGTGGAACAGCGGCAGGCTCGTGTAGAGGACGTCGTCGGCGCGCACGCGGACGTGGCGCTGGGCGAACTCGAATCCGGCCGTCGGGTAGGCGTTGTGGCCGTTCATCACGCCCTTCGGCGGCCCGGTCGTGCCCGAGGTGTAGAGCACCGAGGCGAGGTCGCCGGGCCGCACGTCGGCCCGCGGCGCGGACGCGTGGCCGCCGGCCAGCGCGGCGGCCAAGGGCTCCCAGCCGGCGACGGGCGCGTCGGTCCCGCGGAGCAGCCGCCGTGCCGGCCCGCCGGTCCCGCACGCCGTCTCGTAGGCCTCGCGCAGCGGCGCGTCGACGGCGACCACCGCGGCGTCGCTGTGCTCGACGACGTAGCGCAGCCCCTCGCCCTTGAGGCCGGTGTTGACCGGGACGAGGACCGCGCCGAGCAGCGCGGCGCCGAACCACAGGTCGAGGAACTCGAGCGAGTTGGGGAGCATCAGCGCGACCTTGTCGCCGCGCCCGACGCCGAGGGCGGCCAGCGTCGCCGCCGCCCGCTCGGCGTGCGCGAGCGTCTCGGCGAACGTGCGCTCGGCGCCGTCGAAGTGCACGAAGCGCGCGTCGGGGGTCAGCGCAGCCCGGGCCTCGAGCACCGCGGGCAACGTCGTGGGATCGCCGAGCCGGCCGGTGTAGGTCACCGGCTCATGGGCGTCGTCGCTGGGCATCGGCCCACTCTCCACCCGGCGGCGCCGGTGCACACCGTCCTCCGCGCGCGGCGTTGTGCGCGGCGACAAACGCCGCGCCGCCGTCACATCCGGAAGATCGGCTTGCGCCGCGGCCCGAGCGGCGCGTTCGCGCACACCGAGAGCGCGAGCCCGAGCACGTCGCGCGTGCTGCCGGGCTCGATCACGCCGTCGTCCCACAGCCGCGCGCTCGCGTAGTACGGGTGGCCCTGGGTCTCGTACTGCTCGCGGATCACCGCCTTGCTCGCCTCGATCTTCTCCGGCTCGGTCTCGCGGCCGACCATCGTCAGCACCGTCGCGGCCTGCTCGCCGCCCATCACGCTGATCCGCGCGTTCGGCCACATCCACAGGAACCGCGGGAAGTACGGGCGCCCGCACATGCCGTAGTTGCCGGCCCCGAACGAGCCGCCGACGATCACCGTCAGCTTCGGCACGCGCGCGACCGAGAC
>Ga0164241_10002101_pt1 | contig 22386 bp, 25 predicted proteins | sample OricomyardsoilBY_FD_108780 | JGI IMG/M metagenome (GOLD analysis project Ga0164241, IMG submission 108780) | Backyard soil microbial communities from Emeryville, California, USA - Original compost - Back yard soil (BY) | ecosystem: Environmental > Terrestrial > Soil > Unclassified | place: USA... | reverse complement strand
CCCCGCCGTCCCGCGAACGTCGACGACCGTGGTCCCGGCCTGCCCGGCGTCGCCGCCCGGCCCGCCGGCGTTCGCGTTCGCGCCGGCGGACCCGCCACCGCCGCCCGCCACGAGCAGACGACCGAGCGGATCGCTGCCGGGGCAGGAGGTCGCGGAGGCCGCGCAGACGCGGACGTCCGTCGCGCCACCGCCGCCGCCCGTGCCGCTGCAGCCCGCGAGGCCGCCGCCCAGGAAGGCGAAGGTCTCGCAGCCGGCGGAGGCGTCGGTGCCGTTGGCGCCGACCTCGAGGTACAGCGTGCTGCCGGGGGTGACGGGGACCGCGCCGGAGACGCGGGCGCCCCGGCCGCCGGGGATCAGCGTCCCCGCGCTGCCGCCGTACTGCCCCGCCCCGCCCGTGCCGCCCACCGCGACCACGCCGATCGACGTGACGTCGGCCGGCACGTGGAGCGTCTGCTCCTCGCCCTTCGGGTGGTACGTGATGGTCAGCGGCGCGGCCTGCGCCGACGCGGCGGCGAGGAGCGTCGCCGTGACGGCGCACAGCAGGAGGAACATGAGACGCACCCGGGGGCGCGGAAGAAGCGGGGGCATCGGGGGAGGACCTCCATCGAACGGCTGGACCGGATCGCGAACGCGTGAACATACGCGACGAACAGCGGGGTCGAGCCGATCTGGCGCGATCGCGCCGAAAGAGTAGGGGCGATCCCTACCGGCGGGGCGGAGAAACCGCATCGCCGATCGTCGCCGTCGTTACGCTCGCGGCATGCGATCCCTTCTCGCCGCCTCGACCGTCGTCCTCGCGCTCACCGTGGTGGGCACACTGCCCGGGACGGCGCTCGCCACGAAGCGCTGCCCTGAGACGGTCGTCAAGAACGACGGCGGAGGCTACGGGCTCATCGTCAGCCAGCTGAAGGTGTCCGGCATCCCCTGCCGCACCGGCGCCCAGGTGGCGTACGGGTTCTGGAACAAGCGCAACATGCACGGATGGCGCTGTCGCACGAGCAGCCAGCCGCGCACGCTCTGCCACCGCGGCAGCAAGCGCGCCTCCTTCGTCTTCGGCGGCGACGCGGGATAGACCACGTCCGCCCCCACAACGGCGAAAGCCACCCGGCGAGAGGTGGCTTTCGGTTCGAGACTGCCGAGAGGGCGAACCTGTTCGGCGTCCGAATAGCGGGGGCAGGATTCGAACCTGCGACCTTCGGGTTATGAGCCCGACGAGCTACCAGACTGCTCCACCCCGCGGCGGTCAGACGATGTTAGCGAATCGTTGACGAAACCGACCCCACGCCCCCGGGCTGGGACAGACGGCAGGATGGGTCAGACCGAGCGGGGGCGGCGCTTGCCGGCCACCCCGTACGGGACCTTCCAGGCCGGGCCGATGCGCTCGGCCAGCAGGGGCTCGGCGGACGTGGCGGCGACGAGCCGCTCGACCAGCCGCAGGTCCTGCGTCCAGTCGGCGTCGCGCTCCGGGAGCTGCGGCCGGGAGGTGACGAGCCCCTCCGGGCCGGCGACCACGACGAGGTCGTTCCAGCGGGCGGGATCGTTGTCCAGCTCCGCCAGCACCGTGGCGACGGCGGGCGGGGGCGCACTGCCGCCGGCCGGAGTCACCGTCCCGTCCTTGCCGTGCAGCTGGAACGTGGGGAAGGCGGCCCGGACGACGACGATCTGCCGCAGGCCGCGCGTGTTGAGCAGCTCGAGCCCTTCGCCGACCTCGTCGACGCCGAGCCGGACGAAGACCTGGAAGCCGCCGCGCGTGCCCCAGAGGACGTGCGGCTGCGCGCCGATCCCCACGCCGACGGGCGGGGCGATACGAGCGCGCAGGCCCAGCGCCTCGGCCCGCTCGGCCTGCTCGTGCTGGGCGGGCAGCGGACGCACGGGCGAGGACGGAGGGACGGCCGGCGAGGCGTCCGCGTCCGGAGCCACGGCCGCGGCCGGCTCCGGAGGGCCGGTCACCGGGGCGACGGGGGCGGGGAGCACGCCCGGCACGGGCGACGGCGGCGCGGGCACCCCGGCGTCGGGCACCAGCTCAGGCGCCGTCTCGGGCCCGGCCGGGGCGGCCGGCTCGGGCGCGACCGGCTGGTCGCGTGAGCGGCCCAGCGCGGCCCGGAGCTTGGAGAACACGGTCACCCGCCGAATGATCCCACGTAGGATCGCCCCCATGCGCAAGGCCGACGACATCCGCTTCCGCCTGTGGATCGCCCGCACGTCGGCCATCACCCCGCTGATCTGGCTCGTGGTCGCGTTGGCGCTCGGCGTCGTCTCCCCCCGCCTGGACCGGGCGCTGGACATCCACACCGGCATCAGCCCGGACGCGGCGCGCGCGATGCTGACCGCGACGGGCAGCGGGATGATCGCCTTCACCGGCTTCGTCTTCTCGCTCAGCCTGCTCATCGTGCAGTTCGGCAGCCAGGCCCTGTCCCCGCGCGTGGTCCCCGAGCTGCGCCGCGATCGCTTCGCCGGCCACGCCCTCGGCGCCTTCGTCGCCACGTTCGTCTTCTGCCTCGGCGCCACGCTGGACATCGGCGACGGCTCCAGCGGCGCGACGCTGATCACCATCTCGATCGCGTTCCTGCTCCTCATCACCAGCGTGCTGTTCTTCCTCGGCCTCATCCAGCGGGTGACGACCGGCCTGCAGATCCCCGTCGTGCTCGGCCGCCTCGGCCGGATGGGCTGCGCGGCGATCGGCGCGGTCTACCCCGAGCCGTACGGCGGCGACGACGCCCCCGCCTATCCCCCGCTCCCGGACGACGCCGTCGTGCTCTTCCACCACCACGACCCGGCGGTGGTGGCGACGGTGGACGTCGCGGCGGTCCGCGCCGCCGGCGCGCGGCACGACGTCACCGTGGCCCTGGTCCCCGCCATCGGCGAGCGCGTCGGCCACGGCGACCCGCTGCTGCGCATCACCGGCGACGGCGCGAGCGCGGACGCCGCGGACCTGCACCACGCGCTGCGCCGGGCCATCGTGTTCGCCCCCGCCCGCACGATCGAGCAGGACCCCGCCTACGGCTTCCGCCTCATCGTCGACATCGCGATCAAGGCGCTGTCACCGGCGATCAACGACCCGACCACCGCCACCCAGGCGCTGGACGAGGTGGAGGACATGCTCCAACTCCTGGCCGGTCGCGCTGTCACCCACGGCGACGCGCGGGTGCGCATCCGCACCGCGACGTGGGACGACCTCGTCGACCTCGCGCTCACGGAGATCATCCAGTTCGGCGCCCACTCCGTGCAGGTCACGCGCCGGCTGCGGGCGCTGCTCGACACGGTGGCGGCGACCGCGCCGCCCGAGCGCCAGGCCGCGCTGACCGCCCACCGCGAGGGGCTGGACAAGACGGTGGCCGGGGCGTTCCCCGACCCGTCGCTGCGGGCGATCACCCAGGTCCCCGACCGCATGGGCCTGGGCCTCTCCGGCGGCTGACCGCCGGGCCGACCGGAGCCGGTCAGGCTGGGCCGGGCTCCAACGCGGTCTCCGGCGCCTCGCCCGCCTCCTCGCGCAGCGCGGCCATCCGCGCCCGGCGCGGCGCCAGCAACTCGGCGAGCACGACCTTCACCGAGGCGGCGACAGGTACCGCGAGGATCGCCCCGAGGACGCCGAACAGCGCCGCACCGGCGATCACGCTGGCGATCGTCACGAGCGGGGAGATCTCCACGGCGCGCCGCATCACCGCCGGCTGGATGAGGTAGTTCTCGACCTGCTGGTAGACGATGATCACGAGCACGATCGCGATGGCCTGGGGCAGCCCGACGGTCAGCCCGACGAGCCCGAGGATCACCCCGGCGATCGTCGACCCCACCTGGGGGATGAGGTCGAAGGCGGCGACGATCACGCCGAGCACGGCGGGGAACGGCAGCCCGATCGCCCACGACGCGAGCCCGGCCACGGTGCCGGCGATCGTGGCGATCACCATCTGGCCGAGCAGCGCGTTGGTGATCGTCTCGTTGACCTGGTTCTGCACGCGCAGGTAGGTCGCGGCGCGGTCGGGCGGCATCAGCGCGGCGATGTTCCTCAGCACCGAGGGCAGCTCGATCAGCAGGTACAGCGTGAGGAACGCGAGCGTGACGATCGCGAACGCGCCGGTGACGAGGCTGCCGCCGATGCCGAGCACCGCGCTCGCCGTCTCGGGCAGCGCCTTGCCGAGGTTCTGCGCCGCCTTGGTCGCCTCGTCGGAGAGGTGGACCTTGTCGTCGATCTGCTGGAAGACGTCGCTCGTCTTCAGCTCGTCGATGTACTGCGGCAGGTGGGCGACGAACGTGCGGAACTCGGAGTAGATCGGGACGACGACGACCGCGATCACGATGCACACGGCCACGAACACCAGCGCGTAGAGCAGCAGCGCCGACCACACGCGGGACAACGAGAACCGCCCCTGCAGCCAGTTCACGACGGGATGCAGCCCGCAGGCCAGGAACCCGGCGAGGAAGAACGCCACGAGCGTGTCGCCGAGCGACACGACGAGCAGGACGACGACCACGAGCAGCGCGATGCGCAGGACCGTGCGGCTGGACATCGTGACCTGGACCACGGCCTCGGGCGGCGGCGTCTCGGCTGCGCGCGGGGCGCCGTCGGGCGGAGGGCTCATCGCCTGCGAATCTAGCCGGGCGACCGGTCGTCAGACTCCCGTCCCATGGCCCACGTCCTCGTCACCCGCCGGCTGCCCGGCCCCGCCGTCGACCGGCTGGCCGCAGCCGGGCACACCGTCGACGTGTGGGAGGACGACGTGCCGCCCGCGCCGGCGGTGCTGCGCGAGCGCGCGGCCGGGGCCGACGGCCTGCTCTGCCTGCTCACCGACCGGGTCGACCGGGCCCTGCTTGACGCGGCGCCCCGCCTGCGCGCCGTCGCCACGTTCGCGGTCGGCGTGGACAACATCGACCTGGCGGCCACGGCGGCCCGCGGCATCCCCGTCGGCAACACGCCGGACGTGCTCACGGACGCGACCGCCGACCTCACGTGGGCGCTGCTCCTGGCCGCCGCGCGGCGGGTCGTCCCGGCGGCCGGCGCCGCGGTCGACGGCTCGTGGCGCACCTGGGATCCCACCGGCTTCCTCGGCGCCGACGTCCACGGCGCGACGCTCGGCCTGATCGGGCACGGACGCATCGGCCAGGCGGTCGCCCGGCGCGCACGGGGCTTCGACATGACCGTGCTCCACACGCGGGAGACGCCGCTGGACGAGCTGCTGGCCGCCAGCGACTTCGTCTCGCTCCACGTCCCGCTCACGGCGCAGACCCGGCACCTCATCGACGCGGACGCGCTGCGGGCGATGAAGCCGAGCGCGATCCTCGTGAACACGGCGCGCGGGCCGATCGTCGACCAGGCGGCGCTGCGCCTCGCGCTGAGCGAGGGGTGGATCGCCGGGGCGGCGCTCGACGTCACCGACCCGGAGCCCCTCCCCGTCGACGATCCGCTGCTGGCGGCGCCGAACCTGCTCGTCGTCCCCCACATCGGCTCGGCCACCCGCACCGCGCGGGAGCGGATGGCCGCGATGGCGGTGGACAACCTGCTCGCCGGCCTGGCCGGCGAGCCGATGCCCTTCCCGGTCTGACTTCGAGGAGCCGCTCACGCTGAGCGAACGAACGGCCGCGTCGAGCCCCACCTGAGTCCCGCTCAGCGGGATCGAGGTGGGGCTCGGCGGACAGGGGGATCCACCGACGTCGTGGCACAAAAGTCGCGTCAGGCGCGACGGATGTGCCACGGATCGAGCCCGAACCACTTCGTTGGCACATACATAGCCACCAAGGCCGATGGATGTGCCAACCAGGTCTCTCTCACCCTGCCCCGCTGCCGTTCGAGATGAGACGGCGTCGAGCCCCACACGAAGCCCGCTGAGCGGGATCGAGGTGGGGCTCGGCGGACAGGGCGCGATCCGCTCGGGTCAACCCAGCAGCTTGGCCTTCTGCTGGGCGAACTCCTCCTCGGTGAGGATGCCCTGCTGCTTCAGCTCGGCGAGCTGCTTGAGCTCCTCGATCACCGAGGCCTGCGACACCGGCGCGGCGGCCGGAGCGGGCGCGGGGGGCGCGTACTGCTGCGGCGGCGGCTGCGCGGCCTGCTGCTGCTCCTCGTACTTCTCCTCCTGCTTGGCGGTGTGGCGGTCCTGGACCTTGTTGCTGACCGCCGTGGCGGTGCCGGCCACGACCGCGGTGCGCGCGGCCATGCCCAGCAGACCCGGGCCCCGTCGTCTCATCAAAGGCATGAAGGCTGCTCCCTCTCGGTTCTAGTTGGTGCCGGCCGCGGCGGCCAGCGCGATCTCGACGGCCTCGGCCGGGATCCGGTCGTGGGCGATCAGGCGTCCCTCGGCGTGGCGCACGCCCTCGGCGAACTTGGCCGCCCAGGTGTTCTCCCACACCAGCAGCGCGGCGGAGCTGCCGGGGGTCAGGCCCTCGGCGGCGATCTCCACGTCCTCCTGGGTGAGCAGGTCGCCGAGCTCCACGCCGATCTTCTCGAACGGCGCCGCCTCCTCCGCGGAGAGCGTCGACAGCTCGAGCGCGATGACGCTCCCGTCGACGTCCTTCGTGATGAAGATCAGGTCGATGATGCGGATGGTGCCGGCGCTGACGAGCTCCTCGAGGGCAGGGACGATCTCGCCCTTGAACTTGCTGCCCGGAAACTCGACCAGGACGTATTCGACGGGTCCCAGGCTCATGCTGCACTCCAGTCGGTGAAGGGTCGGTTCATCGCCTGCGAGCGTAGTGCATGGCGCGGCCCGGGAAAATGGTCCAGATGGGGTGAAGCGATCGGTCGATAGCCTCCTGCCATGCGCGTCGCCGTCGTGGACATCGGGACCAACTCCACCCGGCTGCTGGTCGCCGACGTGGACGACCAGGGCCGCGTGACCGAGCTCGACCGGCGGTCGACCGTCACCCGGCTCGGCCAGGGCGTCGACACGTCGGGCACGCTCGCCCCCGAGGCGATGGACCGCGTGTTCGCGGCGCTCGCCGGCTACCGCGAGGCGGCGGACGCGCTGGACGTCGAGGCGACGACCGGCGTGCTGACCAGCGCGGTGCGCGACGCGAGCAACGGCGCCGCCTTCCAGGCTGAGATCCGCGAGCGCTACGGCTTCGAGGTCGACACCATCACCGGCGACCGCGAGGCGCAGCTCACGTTCCTCGGCGCGACCAGCGAGCGCGACCCCGCGGCCCAGAGCGGACCGACGGTGGTGATCGACATCGGCGGCGGCTCGACCGAGTTCGTGCTGGGTGACGGCGGGGACGTCACGTTCCACGTGTCCACCCAGGTCGGGGTCGTCCGCCAGACCGAGCGCCACTTCACCGACGACCCGCCGACGCACCACGAGCTGACGGCGATGGCCGACGAGGTGCGGGCGACGTTCCACGACCAGCTGCCGCGGGAGGTGCGCGAGGCGGCGCGCTGGGCGATCGCCGTGGCGGGCACCGCCACCTCGGCGGCGGCCATGCTGCTGGAGCTGGAGCCCTACGACAGCGCGCGCGTCCACGGCCACGTGATCTACCGCGCCGAGGTGGAGATGCTGCTGGCCCGACTGGCCGAGATGGACGAGGAGGAGCGCCGCCGCGTGCCCGGGCTGCATCCCGACCGCGCCCCGACGATCGTCGCCGGCATGCTCGTGCTGGCCGAGGCGCTGCGCGCGTTCGACCTGGACGAGGCCGAGGTCTCCGAGCACGACATCCTGCGCGGGGCCGCGATCACCCGCGCCCAGGCCGGCTGAGCCCTGCGCCGCCGCCGGCCGGAACTGCATCATCACGATGCATATCCGCGGTGGCCGCGCTCTGGACGTTCGTCCGATTGCCGCGGCGCCATCCCGTGGCGGATACTGCCCAGAGCCGGCGAGTTCGGGGGGTCGCCTCACGGTGTGCGTTCCCGGCGAACCGGTCCATAGGTCCGAGCGACATGCGTCGCCCACGCGCGACGTCTCCCGCCGCCTCGGATCCCGGCTCCGGTCAGTGCGACCACCCCTGCCCGTTCTGGTCGGAGCCTTTCTGGGAACGCCGCCCTGGACCGGGGCGGCGTTCTCGCGTTCGGGGACGACCGCGTATCCACGGTGACGGTCGCCGGGCCGATGTTGGCACCCCGGCAATACGGCTCATGGGACCCCCCGAGCACGCTATGTTCGCTTCCCCCCGCAGCCTCGCCCGTTCGCTCATGACCCCCTCCCCGCCGCCCAAGAAGCGCCACCCGTACGACCAGTGGGCGCCCGACAGCCGTGCCCTCGATCTCGTCGGAGACAAGTGGACGCTGCTCATCGTGCGCGACCTGTCCCCCGGGCCCCGGCGCTTCGTCGAGCTCCACCGCGTGCTGCCCGGCATCTCGACCGAGCAGCTGCGCTCCCGCCTGCACCGGATGGTCGCCGACGGCCTGCTCACGCGCCGGCGCTACCGCGAGGTGCCGCCGCGGGTGGAGTACGAGCTGACCGAGCGCTCCCGCGACCTGCTGCCGATCATCGCCGAACTGGTCCGCTGGGGCCGCCGGCACGAGTGGTCGACCCCGCGCAACGGCGAGCACGTGGACGTCGGCGCGGTGCTGCGCGCCGCCCCGGGCTTCGGGGTGCCCGCCGACGCCAAGGGCGTCGTCCAGGTGACGGTCAACCACGACGAGACGCCCGCGCACTACCGCCTGACCCTCGACAACGGACGCCTCACCGTCCACGAGGAGCACACCCCGGAGCCCGACGCCGGGCTGCACGGCACCCACGACGCGTGGATCGCCGCGCTCGGACCGGACTCCGACCACGCGGTGCTGGACATCGTCGGGGACCGCGGGCTCGCCGAGACGGTGCTGCGCGCCCTCTCGCTGCTCGACGAGTAGGACCGCCCTGCCCATCCTGTCTTCGGCATGCGCGTAGTACGCGCATACCGAAGACAGGATGCCCGGGGAGGGTCTCGAACCCCCACGCCCTTGCGGGCAGCCGGGTTTAAGCCGGCCGCGTCTACCGTTCCGCCACCCGGGCCGCTCAGCGCGCCAGCCTACTGCGACCGACCCGGAGGACCGTGCGCAGGCCGGCGCGCCCAGGTCGGTGGATCGCTGATCCGCACAGCCCGTAGGCTGCGCAGCAGATGGTGCGAGGAACGCGACGAACGTTGGGCGGACTCATCCCGAGTTCATTCGCGCCCTCGCTACCCTGGAAGGCGCAACTTCGGCCTTCCGCCCGCGTTACAACGGGCGAGGAAGTCCTCTTCTCGTGGAAGTCACAACCCTGAACACCACAGGCGCCGCCGGACTGCGCGGGCCCACCCCCCTCCTCCGACTCCAGTCGGATGAGCGGCTCGTCGCGCTCACGCGCAAGGGGAACCAGGCCGCCTACGAGGCCCTCGTCGCGCGGTACCAGTCCCGCCTGCTCGCCTTCTGCCGCCACATGCTCGGCAGCAAGGAGGACGCCGAGGACGTGCTCCAGGAGGTCTTCGCCGCGTCGTACTCCGCGCTGATGGCCGACGACCGCGCGATCAACGTGCGGCCGTGGTTCTACCGCATCGCCCGCAACCGCTCGCTCAACCACCTGCGCCGCAAGAGCGCCGTGGGCGTCGACTCGATGGACATCCATCTGGCCGACCACGGCACGACGACCGCGGACCGCGTGCATCAGCGCGAGGAGTTCCGCCTCCTCATGGGCGACGTGCAGGAACTGGCCGAGACGCAGCGCACCGCACTGCTCCTGCGCGAGATCGACAACCTCTCCTACGACCAGATCGCCGAGGCGATGGACACCACGGTGTCCTCGATCAAGTCGCTCCTGGTCCGCGCCCGCGTCAGCCTGGCCGAGGCCTCCGAGGCCCGCGCCATGTCCTGCGAGGACGTCCGCGCCGAGCTCGGCGAGGTCGCCGAGGGCCTGGCCAAGCTCAGCCCCCAGGTCCGCCGCCACTGCCGCCAGTGCGAGCGCTGCGGCGCGTTCCGCGACCACCTGAAGCAGACCAACAAGGCCCTGGCGCTCGCCCTGCCGGTCGCGCCCTTCCTGCTCATCAAGAAGCTCGTCCTGGCCCACCTGGGCACGACGGCCAGCGCCGGCACCGCGTCCGCCGCCGTCGCCGCCACGGCCACCAGCGCCGGCACGGCCGGCGCGGGCGGCTTCCTCTCCGCCTCGGTCGCCACCATCGCCTCCAAGACCGCCGCCGGCCTCGCCGCCGCGGCGATCGTCACCGCCGGCGCCGTCGAGGTCGACCGGGCCCAGAACGCGCCGAGCCAGCGCGGCGAGCCGGTCGCCCAGGCCATCGCCCCCGTCAAGCCCGTCCCGCAGGCCCCCGCCGAGCCCGTCGCCGTCGCCTCCGTCGCCCAGCCGACGGTGGCCGACACCAAGGACCTGGCGGCCGCCACGGCCGAGCGCGAGGCCAAGTCCCGCGCTGCCGACGACGAGCCGACGGCCACGACGCCCACCGAGACGACGCCGGCGGAGCCCACGCCGACGACCCCGACGACGCCCACGGAGACGACGCCCGCCGCGACGCCGCCGCCCACGACGACGACGGAGACCGGCGGCGACACCACCGTCCTGCCGCCCACGGTCATCACCGACCACACCGGCGGCACCGTGCCGACCGACTCGTCCGCTCCGCCCGTCGCCCCGGTGACCACGCCCGCCCCGCCCGTCACCGCCGGCCAGCCGGCGACCCCCGCTCCGGCCCCGCCCGTCGAGGCGCCGACCGCCACGGTCACGGCCCCGCCCGTCGACGTCACGGTCACCGCCCCCACGGCGCCCACCGCGCCGGCGCCGGACCCCGCCGCGCCGGGCACCAAGCCGTAGCGCGACCCGCCCGTCGCCCGGCCCGACGACCCGACCGCTGCGGCTAGGGCCGCTCGGTCCCGAAGTTGAACGAGCGCAGCGGCAGCTTCAGCGGGCCGTTGGCGCCGACCGCGTCCGGGAAGCCCACGTAGATCGGCACGTACGGCGCCCGCAGGTCGACCTGCACGCCCTCCGTCGGGTTCGGCAGGTCCGGGTAGAGGAAGAAGCGCTTGCCGTAGAAGAGGTTGCCGGCCTGGCGCGGCCCGTCGCAGGGACCGCTGAGCCGGCCCTCGTAGGTGATCACGTAGCCCGGGTACAGGTTGACGCGGGTCCGGCCCTCGCCGCGCAGCGAGAAGCAGCGGATCTCCCCGCGCAGCTGGGCGATCGACCGGGTCGCGCGCACGGTGAGCATGGCGCCCGGGTCGTCGCCCACGTAGGCGCCGAGCGCCAACGGGGTGATCGTGTAGCTCTGCACGCCCTGGGTGCCCTTGGAGACCTGTTCGGTCGTCTGCAGGCGCAGCTCCTCGTCGCCGCGCGGCGTGACCTCCTCGAGGCGGTCGTCGCGCAGCACGTTGACCGCGACGGGCTCCTTCACGACCACGACGGTGCGCGAGGCGTCCGGGTCGTCCAGCAGCCGGAGGACGACCCAGATCGCCACGAGCACGCCCAGGACGATCAGCGCGAGCCGCACGCGCGGCCAGCGACGGCCCGTGACCTCGGGGAGGGTCGGGCCGTATTCGGGGCGGACGATCGTGGACATCGCGGGAGACAGTAGGCGATCGGGCCGGATCAGGGCCCGGCGTCGTCGACCGCCACCAGCGTGGGCGCGGGCGGGCCGCCGTCGATGCTCGCCGTGTAGGTGCCCTTGCGCTGGCCCGGGATGCGAGCGGTGCCCTCCCCGCCGGCGGGAACCGAGACGGTGACCGGCGGCGTGGTCGCGAACACGATCTCGTGGGCCGCGCCGTCTGCCGCCTTCACCGTCACCGCGATCGGCAGCTGCGGCGGCACCGTGATCTGCCCGGGGCTGAGCGTGCCGTCGGTGAGCGTGAAGTCCGCGGGGACGCGGATGCCCTCCTCGTCGCCGGCGTCCGGCTCGGTCGTCGCCGGGGCGGTGGCCGTGGGCGCCGGGGCCGGGGTGGTCCCGGCCGCCGCCGCGTCGCCGGGCTGGTCCGTCGCCGTCGTCGTCTCGACCGAGACCGACGGATCGGTGAACGTCGTCGTGTCGTCGTCGCCCCCGCAGCCGACCGCGCCGACCGCCAGGCCGGCGGCCAGCACGACGGCGACGATCGCCCGGCGCCTACTCACCGACCGAGAACAGCGCTTCGAGGTCGTGCCGGGAGAAGACCTCGAACGCGACCATGGTCTGGGTCCGCACGACGCCGTTGAGGTTGCCGATCTGCACGGTGACCAGCTCCGCGAGCTGCTCGTGCTTGGCCAGGTGGACGATGGCGACGAAGTCCCACTCGCCGGCCACCGAGTACGCCTCTGAGACCCCGTCGATGTCGGCCAGCTCGCCGCCGAGCGTGGTCATCGCGTCGCGGTCGCACTCGACCATCACGAAGGCATGGGTCATGGCGTGAACGTCTCCCCGGGCTTCAGGACGACGACGGTGCCGGCGCCCGCGGCCTCGACGTCGGCCTTGAACGCCTGCGCGTCGGTCTCGATCGGCGGGAACGTGTCGTAGTGGATCGGGATGACCGTCTTGGCCCCGACGAGCTTGGCCGCCTCGACCGCGTCGTGGCGATCCATCGTGTAGTGGCCGCCGATCGGGATCAGCGCCACGTCGATGTCGTCCCGCCGGGCCGGCAGGGCCAGGTCGCTGAACAGCGCGGTGTCGGCCAGGTCGTAGATGACGGTGTCGCCGAACTTGATCACGAAGCCGCCGGCCGGCGTGACCGTGCCCTTCGGGGTGGTCGACGTGTGGACCGCCGGGACGAGGCGCGCCCAGCCCCAGTCGTAGACCGCGGTGCCGCCGAAGTTGGTGTCGATGACCTCCAGGCCCTCGTCGGCCAGCTCGTTGGCGATCTCCACGATCGTCTGGACCGGGGCGCCGGTGCGCTTGGCGATGTCCACCGTGTCGCCGAAGTGGTCGCCGTGGCCGTGGGTCAGGAGGATGTTCGTCGCCGCGATGGTGCCGGGGTCCGCGGCCGCCTTCGGATTGCCGGTGAGGAACGGGTCGATGAGGACGCTGACGTCGCCCTCGATGAGCTGGAAGGCCGAATGGCCCAGGTAGCGGATCTCCATGGCTAGCTGCTCTCCTGATCGGAAGGGGTCGGTGGGGCCGGCGGCTCGTCCGGCGGGGGGTCCTGCAGCTCGTGCGCGAGCTGGAAGCCGACGGCGACGCCCACGAGCATGCCCAGGCGCACCTCCTCGGCCACCAGCGTGCGGAGCTGGCGCAACCGCTCCTGCTCGTCGGCGACGCCCGCGACCGAGCGCAGGTGCTGGTCGTGGGCCTCCTCGAAGTACTGGTCGTGGTGCAGCGCCTCGGCGAGGATGCGCTGCAGACTCGGGGCGGCGTGCACGACGATCTCGCGGGCGTGGTCGATGCGGCTGGCGTCGCCCAGGCGGGCCACGGCGGCATCGACCTGCTCGGCGGTGTAGGTCGGGTCAGGCACGTGAAGCAGTCTAGATGGACGGCGCGGCCGGCTCGTGACCCGCCGGTGACCAGCTCCTCAGCGGTTGATCCGCACGAGCAGCAGGCCGCCCAGGAACCCGGCGGCGAGGCCCACGGCGCCCGCGATCGGGTCGGCTTCGGGAACGACGAAGCTCATCGCGATCAGGACCAGGCCGAACACGAACGCGCCGATGAGGTCGTCGTCGTCGTCGCCCTCCCCGCGCCGCTCGGCGAGCAGCGGCGGCACGGCCCACGCACAGAGCATGGCCAGCGCCGCGCCGTTGGCGCCGCACACCACGACCTCGGGCGTGAAGGCCAGGCCGGCGGCGACGCCGCCCACCCCGCCCACGAGGTAGAGGCCGATCACGGCGGCGTGACCGTCGCGGCGCTCCACCAGCATGCCGAACAGCGCGAGGCCGAACAGGGCGACGAAGGCGTACCAGCCGTTGAAGTGGATCAGCGGGGCGTACAGGAGCTTCCAGATGCTCTGGTCGAAGACCGTCGCGACGAGCAGGCTGGGCCGCACCGCCTGCACGACCGGGATGAGGACCAGCGCGGCGACGACCAGGAAGATCGTCACCCACGGCCGGCGCGTCGGGTCGGCCGCGATGCCCGGGATCTCCCCGGGCCGGAGCTTCGGCAGCTTCGCGCGGCGCGGCGGCTCGACCCGCGGCTCGCCGCCCTCGCGCTCGATCCGCGGCGCCCGCTTGCGCAGGCGATTGCCGCAGTACGGGCACTCGGTGATGTACGGGCTCACCTCTGCGCCGCAGCTCTTGCACACAACGAAGAGATCGGGACCCCGGCTCATCAGAGTTCGATTGTAGGCCTCCGCTGCGGTCAGAGCGACCGACGGGCTCCTACGCGCCCCCGCTGGCGCCCACGATCTCCGCCATGACCTCGCGCAGGTCGTGGTTGGCCTCGTACACGACGACCTGGCGGTCCGCCCCGTTTCCGTTGTCGATCAGGTCGACGACGGCGTCCAGGTCGTCGGCCGAGCCCAGGTCCTGGGCGTGCTCGCGCAGCCGGTCGACGAGCCGCCGGGCCAGGACCTTGGAGGCGATCCGGTCGCTGGAGGGCAGGTCCACGAGCTCGCCGTGCAGGCCGTGCCGGGCGGCCAGCCACTTGTTCTCGTCGAGCATCGACCACGGGTAGTGGGTGAGCGGCTTGCCGGCGTCGTAGTGCTCGCTGAGCTCCTTGACCATCGCCTGGACGAGCGCGGCGAGGCCGAGCGTGTGCTCGATGCGGGTCTGCGCGTCGCACACGCGCATCTCGACCGTGCCGAAGATCGGATGGGGCCGCACGTCGTACCAGAGGTACGTGTAGTCCTCCATCACCCCGCTGGCGACCATGAAGTCGATGTCCCGCACGAACCCGTCCCAGCCGTCGTAGGCGGGCGGGATGCCCACGCGCGGGAAGGCGCGGAAGATCGGGGTCCGGGTCGAGGCCAGGTGGGTGCGGTCCGCCCGCCAGAACGGCGAGTTGGCGCTGAGCGCCAGCAGGACGGGGACGTGCACGCGCATGCCGTTGGCCACGTGGATCGCCTTGTCGGGATCGTCGACCGCGACGTGGACGTGGAGGCCGAAGATGATCTCCTGGCGCGCGACGAAGCGCAGCGCGGAGATGAGGTCGCGGTAGCGGTCGCGCGCGGCGATGCGCTGGTCCTCCCACATCGCGAAGGGATGCGTGCCGGCCGAGGCGATGGCCAGGCCGCGCCCCGCCGCGGTGGACCGAACCTGCTCGCGCAGGGCACGCAGCTGGGTGCCCGCCTCCCGCGTGTCCCGGCACGGATCGGTGGAGATCTCGAGCACCGACTCCATCAGCTCGGGCTTGATGTCGCCGTCCGGCGCGTCCTCCAGCAGGCTCTCGATCGCGTTGACGAGATCGAGTCCCTCCCGGTCCACGATCATCAACTCCTCCTCGATGCCGATCGTGTACGCCGGGCGGTCCGCGGTGAAGTGATGCTCCATGCCCGGGGAACCTACCCGGGCGGGCAGGCGGCACACGCCGGTGGTTCGTAGTATCCGCGGGACCAGATCCCGAAGGAGAGACGGAAACCGCATGAGCGACACGACCCTTTCGCACGCCGAGATCGAGGCCCTGCTGGGCGACGAGGCGTCCGACCTGCTCGGGTTCGACAGCCCGAAGGTCTCGCAGGAGCTGCTGCATCTTCCGGGACCCGACTTCGTGGAGCGCGTCTACCGGGAGAGCGACCGCAGCTCGGCCACGCTGAGCAACCTGTCCCGCCTGTTCAACACGGGCCGCCTGGCCGGGACCGGCTACGTGGGCATTCTCCCCGTCGACCAGGGCATCGAGCACAGCGGCGCGGCGAGCTTCGCCCCCAACCCGAAGTACTTCGACCCGGGCGCGATCGCCGAGCTGGCCTACGAGGGCGGCTGCAACGCCCTGGCCTCGACCATCGGGGTGTGCGGCGCCGTCAGCCGCACCTACGCGGACAAGCTGCCGCTGATCGTGAAGATCAACCACAACGAGATCCTCAGCTACCCGAACACGTTCGACCAGACCATGTACGGGTCGGTCGATCGCGCGTGGAACATGGGTGCGATCGGCGTCGGCGCGACGATCTACTTCGGCAGCCCCGAGAGCCGCCGGCAGATCTGGGAGGTCGCCCAGGCCTTCGAGCGCGCGCACGAGCTGGGCATGTTCACCGTGCTGTGGTGCTACCTGCGCAGCTCGGGCTTCAAGCGGGACGGCAAGGACTTCCACACCGCGGCCGACCTGACCGGTCAGGCCAACCACATCGGCGTGACGATCCAGGCCGACATCATCAAGCAGAAGCTGCCGGAGCTCAACGGTGGCTACACGCAGATCGCGGCGGACGGCGAGTCGTACGGCAAGACGAGCAAGCTCGTGTACTCGGAGCTGTCGAGCGACAACCCGATCGACCTCACCCGCTACCAGCTGCTCAACTGCTTCGCGGGCCGCTCGGGCCTCATCAACAGCGGCGGCGCGTCCTCGGGCGCGACCGACAAGGCCGAGGCGGTGCGCACCGCGGTCATCAACAAGCGCGCGGGCGGCACCGGCCTCATCAGCGGCCGCAAGGCGTTCCAGCGCCCGATGAACGAGGGCATCGACCTCCTCAACGCGATCCAGGACGTGTACCTGGACGAGGCGATCACCATCGCCTAGGACGCACGCTTCGTGACGGGACGGGGCGGGGTCGTGACGACTTCGCCCCGCTTCGCGTCGCGGCTGCAACATCGGGTGCCCGGCGCCCGCCGCGGCCCGTAGGTTCGGGGGATGCCGTCGCGTCACCTCCGCTGGGTCGTCCTCGCCGCCGCCTTCGTGCTGGCGATGGTCCAGTTCCTCCCCCACGACCTGCTCTCCTCGATCTCCGGGGACGAGGGCGACGACTCCGGGACGGGCTCGGCGTCCACGGCCCGCGTCGTGCGCGTCGTCGACGGCGACACGATCAAGGTGGCGATCGGCGGGCGCACCGACCGGGTCCGCTACATCGGCGTCGACACGCCCGAGACGGTCAAGCCCGGCACGCCGGTCCAGTGCTTCGGCCACCAGGCCAGCGCCCGCAACGCGGCGCTGGTCGCCGGGCAGGAGGTCCGCCTCGTACCCGACCGCGAGGCCCGCGACCGCTACGGGCGGCTGCTCGCCTACGTCTACCGGACGTCCGACGACCTGTTCGTCAACGCCGCCCTGGTGCGCGACGGGTACGCCCGCACGTTGACCATCCCGCCCAACGAGCGGTACGCCGCCCGTTTCCGGCAGCTGCAGGAGGAGGCGCGCGCCGGCCGCCGCGGCCTCTGGAAGGCGTGCTGACGGCCCGGACGGGCTACTCTTCGTAGGTCATGAAGATGCGTCAGAGCATCGCCGAACTGGAACGTCAGTTCGTCGAGGATGCGGTCGAGGACCGCGAGCGGGCGGAGGCATTGCGCCGCCACGCCGATCTGCGCACGCGCAAGCGCAGCCTCGACAAGATGCACAAGAACGGCTCGCTGCGGTTCGTCCTGCTCTTCGTGATCCTGCTGGGCACCGCGGTCCTCGTGACCGTCGCGATGTTCCAGACGCTCTACATCGTCATGTCGTAGGCGGGGCGGGCGGGTCGATCCGGTCCGTCTCCCGCGTACCGCGGATGTCGAGGTAGACCTCGCTGCGGAACACCGGGATGTCGCGCGGGGCCTGGATCCCGATGCGGACCTTGTCGCCCACGACCGAGAGCACCGACACCTCGATGTCGTCCCCGATCATGATGCTCTGATTCGACTTCCGTGTCAGGACCAGCACCGTGCGCGACTCTCCTTGTCCCAGCCACCGCGTGGTTGCGGCATCCCCCTCGACGACCGGCCCCACGTGCGTGGCACGGGCGGGTGGGCCGATTTCCGGGGGTTTCCTATAGTGTCCGCCGCCCATCATGGCACGTAGATCTCTCCGCCCCCACTTCAACCAAATCCGGCTCTGGGTCCAGCAGGGCCGGACCGACGCCTGGATCGCGCACCAGCTCGAGGTGACCGTCCAGCAGATCGAGACCTTCAAGCGCGAGAACGACCTCTCGGACGCCGAGGCGCCCGAAGCCGCCGGCAGCGACGCCCCCGCCTTCGACGACGAGATCGATCTCCGCGCCGAGGATGACGCGCTGATCGCCGCCGAGCTCGAGGCCGAGGCGAAGGCCAAGGCCGCCGAGGAGGAGCGCCTCGCCGCCGAGAAGGCCGAGGCCGACGCCAAGCGCGAGGCCGAGCGGGCCGCCCGCAAGGAGGCCGGCGAGGACGACGAGGACGAGGACGACGACAAGCCCCGTCGTCGTCGCGGACGTCGCGGCGGTCGCGGTCGCGGTCGCAAGGGCACCGGCCCCTACGAGGGCACGTTCGACCACGGCGAGGAGGGGTACGGCCTGTGGCTCGACCCCGCCGTCGCCGACGACGGCGTGTACGCCGAGCACTGGGCCGGCCAGCGCGCGATCGAGGTCGTCGTCGAAGCCGACCAGATCATCATCCGGCGCGTCGGTGACGCCGCCGACGCCGACGCCGGCGAGCCCTCCGAGGACTGAGCCTGAGCCGTACCCGCCCCCAGGGGCGGCAGCAGCACCACGAGTGGCGCCTCATGTACCGACTGGGTACATCAGGCGCCACTCGTCGTTTCGGGGCACGCGTCCCCCGCCCCGCCCCGCGCTAGAAGTGCTCGACGCGGCGGCCGCCGGCGTAGTCCGACGCCTCGCGGACGTAGCGCGCGAACGCGGCGTCCCCCACGAGGCGCGTGTCCCACGCCCACGGGGCGTCGGGCGCCTCGCGGGCCGCGAGGTCCAGGCACCAGTCGGTGCCGCGCTCGTACAGCTCGATCAGCTCGTCGGTCGTGAACGTCCCGCCGAGCCGGCGCCGCAGCTCCAGCACGATCGCCTCGGTGACCCGCTCCTGGGCCACGGACATCGGCGGCTCGGCGCGGTCGAGGCGCTTGGCCGCCTCCCGCCAGAGTTGGATCGCGTTCTCGAACTCCATCACCGCTCACGGTAGCGCGAGCGGACCTCCGGCCTACTTGCCGTCCTTCGACAGGCCGGAGACGACGAAGGCCTTCTCGCCGGGCTTCACGTAGCCCTGCTTGCGCGCCTCGACCTCCACGGCGCCGGGGGTCTGCAGGGCCTTGCGCCGCTGCACGAGCCGCGCGTGCTCGGCCTGCAGCTGCTGGACCTTGGCCTTCTCCTCGCCCGCCCGCGCCGTGGTCGCGAAGTAGGAGCGCACCGGGTTGACGTAGAGCAGCAGGAGCACCGCGACGAGGGCCAGCAGGGCCCAGCGGGTGATGCGATCCCAGCGCACGCCGCCGGCGACGCGCGCGAAGTCCGCGGTGCGGCCACGGCGAGCGGCAGAGCCTGAGGCGGGAGGAGCCATTGCGGCCCTCTTTCGCCCCTGCCCACCACTTCCCTCCCCGTTACGTGAACTGAGAGGAATCCTGCCGGAGACGTCGAACGGCCCGCCGAGTGGCGCTTTTCAGGTCTATACGACGTGAAAAGTGACCCTCGGCGGAGAGGTGGTCGAGCGATGGGGCTCCGGGTCGGGGATGGGGCTCCCCTGCTGTTGGTCCTCTTTGAGCGGTGGGGTGGGTTTCCCCTCCCGGCTTCCGTCATCTGCGGACGTCCCCGGCGGTCCTCCGGGGGTTCGATAGGCGCCGTCCGGGGAACCCCACCCCACCGCCTGCGTCCACGAGTGACACCTGGCTACCGCTAGGCGAGAGCGAGCTGTCACTCGTGGTGACCGGCCACGCCAATCGACGCGCACAGGACGCCGGGAGGGTCGGGGAGGGGGCTCCCCGGACGGCCGCCTATCTGAGAGACGGAGTCCCTCGACCGCGACGGCAGATGACGGAAGGCCGGGAGGGGAGCCCCATCCCCGACCCGGAGGCCCGAACCCCCAACGCTGAGGGTCACGTATCTCCCCGCATAGCGGCAAAAGGTGACCCTCGGCGGGATTCGGGCGCGAGCGAACGACGACGATGATGGGCGGCCCAGGCGGGCCGCCGGAGCGCTAGCTCAGGTCGGGCTTCTCGGGGCCCATGCCCCGGGTCTCGACGCTGCCGCCCCCGGCCAGCCCCGGACGGGGCAGCGGGCGGGGCGTGTCGCGACCGACCTCGCCGGCGGGCAGCTCCGGCGTGGAGGCGCCCGCGTCGAGCTCCTCGTCCGGGCCGAAGACCTCCAGCTCGGACTTGCCGTCGAGCAGCGCGAGGAACTCGTCGGCCTCGATCGTCTCGCGCTTGAGCAGGACGTTGGAGATCGACTCCAGCGCGTCCTTGTACTCGGTGAGGATCTGGCGGGCCCGGACGTGCGCCGACTCGATCAGGCGACGGACCTCGTCGTCGATCTCACGGGCGATCTCGTCGGAGTAGTCGGCCTGGGCGGAGAACTCGCGGCCCAGGAACGGCTGGCTCTGATCGTGCCCGAAGACGCGCGGCCCGAGCTTCTCGCTCATGCCGAACCGCATCACCATCTGCTTGGCGCTCGCGGTGACCTTCTCGAGGTCGTTCGACGCACCCGTGGTGATCTCGCCGAAGACGATCTCCTCGGCGGCCCGGCCGCCGAGCGTCATCGCCATCGTGTCCTGCAGCTCCGCGCGGGTGGTGAGGAACTTGTCCTCCTGCGGCATGGAGATCGTGTAGCCGAGGGCCTGACCGCGGGAGATCACGGAGATCTTGTGCACCGGGTCGGAGTGCTCCAGGTAATGCCCGACGATCGCGTGGCCCATCTCGTGGTACGCGGTGATCAGGCGTTCCTTCTCGCTCATGACCCGGGTCTTCTTCTCCGGGCCGGCGATCACGCGCATGATCCCCTCCTCCAGCTCGACCTGCGTGATCTCACGCTTGCCGTGGCGGGCGGAGAGCAGCGCGGCCTCGTTGACGAGGTTGGCCAGGTCGGCGCCGGTGAACCCGGGCGTCTGGCCGGCGAGCGCGTCGACGTCGATCTCGCGGGCGAGCGGCTTGCCGCGCGTGTGGACCTCGAGGATCTTGGCGCGGCCCTTGCGGTCGGGGCGGTCGACCATGATCTGCCGGTCGAAGCGACCGGGGCGCAGGAGCGCGGGATCGAGGATGTCGGGACGGTTCGTGGCGGCGATGAGGATCACGTTGTCCTTCATCTCGAAGCCGTCCATCTCGACGAGGAGCTGGTTGAGCGTCTGCTCGCGCTCGTCGTGCCCGCCGCCCATGCCGGCCCCGCGGTGGCGGCCGACGGCGTCGATCTCGTCCATGAAGATGATGCACGGGCTGTTCTGCTTGGCCTGCTCGAACAGGTCGCGGACGCGGGAGGCGCCGACGCCGACGAACATCTCGACGAAGTCCGAGCCGGAGATCGAGAAGAACGGCACGCCGGCCTCGCCGGCCACCGCGCGGGCCAGCAGCGTCTTGCCGGTGCCCGGAGGGCCGTAGAGCAGGACGCCCTTGGGGATGCGCGCGCCGAGGGCCTGGAACTTCTTGGGGTTCTCGAGGAACTCCTTGATCTCGTGGAGCTCCTCGACGGCCTCCTCGGCCCCCGCGACGTCCCGGAACGTGATCTTGGGCGAGTCCACCGACATGCGCTTGGCCGTGGACTTGCCGAACGACATGACCTTCGAGCCCCCGCCCTGGACCTGGTTCATCAGGAAGATCCAGAAGACGATGAAGAGGAGGAACGGCAGCGCGAACGTGAGGATCGAGATCCACGGGTTCGACTTGGTGTCCTCGATGTTGTACTTCGCCAGCTTCCCGGCGTTCTCCGCGGTCTGGAGCTGCTCCTGGAGGGCCGTGGAGGACGAGGTGACGAAGCCGACGTCGTACTTGCTGCCCGTCTTGGGCGTGACCGCGACGACGCTGTCCTTCGGCTTGAGGGTGACGCTCTTGAGCTCGCCGCCGTTCAGCTGCGCGATGAACTGGCTGTACGTCGGGGTGGGCTTGCTGTCCCCGGGGCTGATCAGCTGCTGGGCGAACAACGCCAACACCAGCACGATGAGGATCGGGAACGCTGCGCTCTTGAAGAACCGGCTCATGAGGGGATCACTGCCTGGGCGCGGCGGGTCGCTGACGCTGACGCAAGAACGCTCAAGACAAAGGGGAGGCTAGCAGCCCGGGGCGTTCGTCAAGCCCCTACGACTCCTTGAGGGTCGCCACGTACGGCAGGTTCCGCCACCGCTCGGCGTGGTCCAGGCCGTAGCCGATGACGAAGCGGTTGGGGATCTCGAAGCCCACGTAGGTCGGCTCCAGGTCCACCTTGCGCCGCTCCGGCTTGGTCAGGAGCGAGCAGACCTCGATCGAGCGCGGGTCGCGCGCGCCGAGGTTCCGCAACAGATATTGCAGCGTCAGGCCCGAGTCGACGATGTCCTCGACGATCAGGACGTCCCGCCCCTCGATGCTGGCGTCGAGGTCCTTGATGATCCGGACCACGCCCGAGGAGTCGGTCGCCGAACCGTAGGACGCGACGGCCATGAAGTCGACCTCGCACGGGATCGAGATGTTGCGCATGAGGTCGGAGAGGAAGAACACCGCGCCCTTGAGCACCCCGATCAGCAGCAGGTCGCGCTCGGCGTAGTCGATGCTGATCTGCCGGCCCAACTCCTGGACGCGCCGCTTGAGGTCGTCGGGCTGGACGAGGATCTCGCCGATCTGGTCGCGCAT
>Ga0164241_10002100_pt1 | contig 22387 bp, 16 predicted proteins | sample OricomyardsoilBY_FD_108780 | JGI IMG/M metagenome (GOLD analysis project Ga0164241, IMG submission 108780) | Backyard soil microbial communities from Emeryville, California, USA - Original compost - Back yard soil (BY) | ecosystem: Environmental > Terrestrial > Soil > Unclassified | place: USA... | reverse complement strand
AGAAGCTTCCGTAAGCGGCACCAGGCCACCCCATTCGATCGAGCTCGAGCTCACCTTCAGCGCGAAAAGTCCTCTCGAGGTCGCAAGGTCGCAAGAGTCAGTTTGCCACCGCGCCACGGAGCTGACTTTCCAGAACCGGAAGGCCTCTTCACGTCGGAAAAGTCAGTTCGCTACCGAACTGACTTTTCAGAACCGGAAGGCCTCTTCACGTCGGAAGGCCTCTTCACGTCGGAAGGCCTCTTCACGTCGGAAAAGTCAGTTCGCTACCGAACTGACTTTTCAGAACCGGAAGGCCTCTCACGTCGGAGGCCGAGCCCCCAGGCGTGCTCGGCCTGCGGCCTGCGCGCGCCTGCCCCTCCCATTCGGGCTGCGCCCGAATGGGAGGGGAGGGATGAGGTGAGGGTGGGGGCGGCCGTCGCGCTCGCTTCTTCACGGCTCGCTGCTCTGGGTCCTGGCGAGCGAGCCTCAGCGCGTGGCTTTTTCGACGGTTTGCCAGGTGCGGGTGGTGATGGTCTGACCGAAGGTTTTTTGGAGCAGCTGCATCAGGGCGGGGCCGCGGGTTTCGGTGGCGTAGTCGCAGAAGGCTTCGCGGCCTTGCAGGCGCAAAATGCGAGCGCCGGGTAGCTCGAGCGGTAGGCGCGGCTTCGGTTGAGGGGCTTCGCGAAGGAACGTGATGACGCGTTTGGAGCGAGGTTTGGGCGGGAAGGCGGCGTAGGGCGAGGTTTGCAGGAGCGCGCGCAGGTCGTCGACGGAGCGAACGAAGGTGACGAAAGCGCGGCCGAGGTGCTGCTGCATGGCGGCTTCGGCGCGGCGCGTGAGCGCAGATTCGCTGCGGCTGCTTGCGCTGAACACGACGTTGCCGCTCGTGAGCAAGGTCTTGACGTCTTCGAAGCCGGCCAGCTCGAAGGCGCGCTTCAGCTCCGGCATCTTCGCGTTCATGGGGCTGACGCCGCGTAAGAACGCCACGTAACGGGTCGAAGAGCGAGAGCCCGACAAGCGGGTGGGGTTTAGCTAGCCTTGCTTTCGAAGTCCACGGGTCTGGGCGGCGGGCCTTGACGTTGCCACCAAAGCGTCCCATCCCACGCCTCATGCGGCATCCTTGGCGCTTTACGGCTTCGGCGCTCGCGCTGGCTTGCGGCGTGCTGCTCGCTCCTGCGCAGGCGGCCGCGCCCCCGCCTTGGCCGATCGCCGTGCAGAGCTTTCGTTTGGTGGAGCGCGTGTCGGGGCCGCTGAACTACTACAGCGTGCGGCCCGGACCGCCTGCCCACATCCACAGCGACTACCAGCCCGGCAGCAAGACGGCCGTGGTGGGCTACGATGCGAAGCCGTGGCAAGCGCGCGCCCGCAAGCTCCGCTGGCGTTGGCGGGCGCTCACCTTGCCGCGGGGCGGCGACGAGTGTCGCGACGGCAAGGGCGATTCGGCGGCGGTCGTGTACGTCACGTGGAAGCGTGGGCTCCGCTACTACACGCTGAAGTACGTGTGGAGCGCGGTGGGCGCGCGTGGGGCCGTCTGCGACAAGAAGCGCAACCCCTTCCTGGCGCAAGACACCGTGATCCGCGAGTCGGGCGCACCGCTCGACGAATGGCGTAGCGTGGAGCTGGATCTGCCCACGGAATTTCGTCGTCATTTCGAAGGTGGCGACGCCAAAGCCGCGGTGCCCGACCTATTTGGAGTAGGTTTGATGAGCGACGGCGATCAGACGGGCAGCCCAAGCAGCGCGGACTTTGCCGACTTCACGCTCGAGTAGCGTCCGCGCCGCTGACTCACCTTCGCCTACACCGTGCAGCGGCGGAGCCGCTGAAGGCCGCGTGCCTTCGCAACCACGAGAGTTAGAAAGCGGCGTCCCGCTATTTTGGCTTTTGAAATCGGCCCGGCTCAAGCTACCGTGAAAACGTTGATTGCCGCTGTCTCTGCAGCGAGTGCTGGTAGGCGCTGAGCTGAAAGGTTGATCTCGAGTGAACAAGACATGGGCCGCGCTTGGTTGGGTAACGTTGATAACGCTCGGCACGGTTGCAGCTTGCGGAGGCAACCCCAGTGTCTCGACCAACGATCCGGGAACGGATGGTGGCGGTCAGAGCGACGGTCCGGACAAGGGCGGTAAGTCGTCCACGGGCATGCAGCCCGGCATCAACCTCGGCGGAGACAAGGGTGAGGATCCGACCGCGGGCGCGAGCACCGATCCTTGCTCGGTAGCAGAGCCGCCGCCCGAGTGCTTCATGCTCGAGCCTTCGGGCCCTGCTTGCGGTGACGGCGAGCGCAACCAAGACAGTGAAGACTGCGACGACGGCAACAGCCTACCCGGCGACGGCTGCTCGGGAACGTGTCTCGTCGAAAACTATTGGGAGTGTCCGGAGGAAGGCAAGCCCTGCGTGCTCACGTTCGCCTGCGGCGACGGCACGTTGAACCCGGGTGAAGTTTGCGACGACCACAACATCGCAGACAACGACGGCTGTAGCGGCGACTGCTCGATGCAGGACAACAGCTACGTCTGTAAAGAGGGCGAGAGTTGCACGCTCCTGTACGCTTGCGGCGACGGCCGCGTGAACGGCAGCGAGCAGTGCGACGACGGCCAAATGCCGCCCGCCAGCAACGACGGCTGCGACGCCACCTGCAAGAAGGAAGACGGCTGGGAGTGCTCGAAGCCCGGCCAACCGTGCAAGAAGCTTCCCGTCTGCGGCAACGGCATCAAAGAGCTGGGCGAAGTTTGCGACGACCACAACATGGTCGGCGGTGACGGCTGCTCGGCCATCTGCAAGCCGGAGGGCGGCTACGACTGTCCGACGGCCGGTGAGGCCTGCGTGCCGCTGTATGCCTGCGGCAACGGCGTGCTGGAGCCCGGCGAGCTGTGCGACGACAAGAACACCGCCAGTAACGACGGCTGCAGCGCGGACTGTCTACACCAAGACCCCGACTACTTGTGCGTCGTGGGCAAGGCTTGCGTCAAGATCGTGAGCTGCGGCGACGGCCGCGTGAACGGCAGCGAGCAGTGCGAAGACAACGACGCCGTGCCGACCAGCGGCGACGGCTGCAGCGCCACCTGCCAGATCGAAGCGGGCTGGAAGTGCCCCAAGGTCGGTCAGGCGTGCACCGTCATCACCTATTGCGGCGACGGCAAGGTGCAAGCTGGCGAAGCCTGCGACGACGGCGGCGGCATGAGCCCTGCCGGCGGCGACGGCTGCAGCGCCGGGTGCAAAGTAGAGGCCGACTACAGCTGTCCTCCCACCGGCGGCAAATGCACGTACCTGCCCACGTGCGGCGACGGCAAGATCAGCGGCTCCGAGGTTTGCGACGACGGCGGCGGCGCGACCCCCAAGAGCGGTGACGGCTGCACCATGACCTGTACCATGGTCGAACCGGGCTGGACCTGCCCGCGCGCCGGCAAACCGTGCAAGACCATCTGCGGCGACGGCGTGAAGCTGGGCGTCGAGCAGTGCGACGACGGCAACGTCAAGGACAGCGACGGCTGCAGCAGCACCTGCAAGATCGAGCCGGGCAAGACCTGCGATAACGCCGTACCCCAAAACTGCACCGGCAACGCCGTGTGCGGCAACGGCGTGAAGGAAGGCAACGAGCCCTGCGACGACGGCAACGGCGATTGGCGCGACGGCTGCACGCCCGACTGCAAGGTCGAGCCCACCTGCACGACCGGCGCCTGCACCGATAAGTGCGGCGACGGCATCTTGCTGCCCAACGCTCCGGACACCGCCTGCGACGACGGCAACCAGACGTCGGGTGACGGCTGCGACGCCAACTGCAAGGTGGAGGCCGGCTACACCTGCGCGGTCACGCCGACCAGCATGGTGCTGCCGATGACCATCCGCGATTTCATCGGCTGGTGTCCGACGACCTACAACTTGAGCGACGACAACGGCGCCTGCGACGCCGTGCTCGCCGCGGGTGCAAACAACAACTACCCGATGGGTCATTTCGACTTCGAGATCAACCCGGGCGCGGGCGCGAACACCGTCGGTACGGTGAAGGCGCAGCTCGACGCGGACGGCAAGCCCGAGAACGCGTATGGCGCCGGGCCGCTCACTCCGGCGGCCGGCAACGGCTGGACTACGGGCCAGACCAACTTCCAGTGGTGGTACCGCGACAACCCCAAGTACAACAAGACGCTGAACACGCGCATCACGTTGGTCGAAACTCCGGCTGGCTCCGGAACGTTTGTGTACGAGCGTAACCCCTTTTGGCCGCTGGACGCGACGCCGACTCCGGGGACGGATCCCAAGCTGCAAAGCTTGACGGTCACCGGCGCGGAGAAGACGCAAGACGCTAGTCACAACTTCTACTTCACGTCTGAGGTTCGCTACTGGTTCCAGTTCACCCCCGACGCGGGCAAGGCCGATCCGAAGCTGACCTTCTACGGTGACGACGACGTGTGGGTGTTCATCAAGAACACGCTCACCGCCGACATCGGTGGCATCCATGGTCAGGTGGAGAGAAGCGTCACCATCAAGGACGACGGTGACGCCACGGTTACCCGAGCGGCTGGTACCGCCAACATCGACCTCAACCTGGTGGCCGGCAACATCTACGAAATTGTCGTCTTCCAAGCCGAGCGCCACGTCACCGGGTCGAACTACCAGCTGACACTGCAGGGCTTCTCGGCTGGCACCTCGGTGTGCACGCCGAAGTGCGGCAACGGCATCGTGACCGGCGAAGAAGAGTGCGACGACGGAGCGAACAACAAGGCCAGCCCCGGTTACGGCGAGTGCGCCACCGTGACCTGCACGCTCGGCGGCTACTGCGGCGACAAGGTTCGCCAGATGTCGTTCGAGGCGTGCGACAACGGCACCAACACCGACAGCTACGGCAACACCAGCTCGGGCGCCTGCGCGCCTGGCTGCGTCAAGCCCGCGTTCTGCGGCGACAACCAGGTCAACCCGCCCAGCGAAGAGTGCGATTTGGGCGCGGGCAACACCGCCAACGGCTACGGCGGCTGCACCACCAGCTGCCAGCTGGGCCCATACTGCGGTGACGGCATCAAGAACGGCAACGAGCCGTGCGACGATGGCGTGAACGACGGCACCTACAACACGTGCTCTCCCAACTGCGCGCTGCCGCCCCGCTGCGGCGACTCCATCGTGCAGAAAGACTGGGGCGAAGAGTGCGACGACCCGAGCGATCCGAACTGCGCCAACTGCAAGCTGGGCGCGCAGTGCGGCAACGGTAAGGTCGACTCCGGTGAAGAGTGCGACGACGGCGTGAACAACGGCGGCTATGGCCAGTGCTGGCCCATGTGCAAGCGTGGTCCGCGCTGCGGCGACATGATCGTGCAGGTCGACGACGGCGAAGAGTGCGACCTAGGCCAAGGCAACAACACGGGCGCCTACGGCGGCTGCAACGTCGACTGCAGCAACGGCCCCTACTGCGGAGACGGCGCCGTCAGCGGGACGGAGACCTGCGACGACGGCGTGAACGACGGCCTGTACGGTAGCTGCAACGCCGACTGCACGCCCGCCGCGCAGTGCGGTGACGGCAAGCTGCAGCAAGAGTGGGGCGAAGCGTGCGACGACGCCATCCCGGCCGACGCGGCCAACGGCTGCGTGATGTGCACGTTCGCAGCCTGCGGCAACGGCTTGCCGGAGCCCGCCAAAGGCGAACAGTGCGACGACGGCGTGAACGACGGCGGCTACGGCGAATGCGGGCCGATGTGCAAGCTGGGCCCACGTTGCGGTGACGGCGTGGTCCAGTCCATGTCCGAGCAGTGCGACGACGGCACCTTCTCGGGCAAGTACGGCGAGTGCGCGCCAGGCTGCGTGTACGGCCCGTACTGCGGCGACGGCAAAGTGCAGAAGCCGTACGAGGAGTGCGACGACAAGAACAAGAAGTCGGGCGATGGCTGCAGCCCGGCCTGCAAAAAAGAAGTGAACGTTCCGAAGTAACGACCGGGCTTGGCGCGGCGGAGCCTTCTCGTGGGAGGCTCCGCGGCGCTCGCGGCGCTCGCGGCGCGCCGGCTTCGCTCGCGGCGCGCCGGCCTCGCTCGCGGCGCGCTGGCTTTGCCCTCGCCGGTTTCAGCCGAAACGCGCTACGTACCAGTTCTTCTTGCCGCGGCGGATGAGCAGCACTTCGTCGTGCAGCAGCCAGTCCAGCCCGATGGAGCTCTCGGCGTTGGGGGAGCGGCCGTTGATGAGGATCGCCCCGTTGCCCAGGAACTCTCGCGCTTCGCGCTTGCTCTTCACGACTCCGCTGTCGACCAGCAGCTCGACCGCCGGATAGCCAGCCCCGCCCAGCTTGTCTTTGGGCAGGCTGGTGGATGGCGTGGTGCCGAACAGATCGGCGATGACGGCCCGAGAAAGCTCGGACACGTTGCCCGAGAACAACGCCTCGGTCGCTTTCTGCGCCTGATCCAGGCCCTCGGGGCCATGCAACAGCTCGGTCATGTGCTGGGCGAGGGCGCGGTGGGCGCTCCGCGCGCCCGGGTTGGCCTGGTGCTCGGCTTCCAGCCGTAGAATCTCCGCGTGAGGCAAGAACGTGTAGGTGCGCAGAAACTTGGGCACGTCGGCGTCGTCGCTGTTCACCCAAAATTGGTAGAAAGCGTAGGGCGAGGTACGGGCCGCCGTGAGCCAAATCGCGCCGCTCTCGGTCTTGCCGAATTTGCCGCCGTCGGCCTTGGTGACCAAGGGCGTGGTCAGGCCGAAGGCTTCTTTGTGCTGGGTGCGGCGGATCAAATCGACGCCGGCCACGATGTTGCCCCACTGATCGGAGCCCGACGATTGCACGGTGACGCCGTGGTGCTGCATCAAGTAGGCAAAGTCGTAAGCCTGGAGCAGCATGTAAGAAAACTCGGTGTAGCTGATACCCTGATCGCGGTTGTGCAGGCGCTCGCGCACGCTATCTTTCTGGATCATCATGTTGACCGAGAAGTGCTTGCCGATGTCGCGCAGCGCTTCGATGAAGCCGAGCTTACCGAGCCAGTCGGCGTTGTTCAGGATCTGGGCCGCGTTGGGGCCTTCGAAGCTCAGCAGCCGCTCGAAGATCACGCGCTGCCCGGCCACGTTCAGCGCCACCTGTTCGGGCGTCAGGATCTGCCGCTCCGCTTCTTTGCCGGAGGGGTCGCCGATCATGCCGGTGCCGCCGCCCGTCACCACCACCGGGGTGTGGCCCGCTTGCTGAAAGCGGCGCAAAAGCAGGATTTGCACCAGGTTGCCGATAGTCAGCGAATCTTTGGTCGGATCGAAGCCGGCGTAGACTTTGCGCGGCGAGGCCAGGTGCGCGCGTAGGCCAGCGGCGTCGGTCTGCTGGTGCAGTTGGCCGCGAAACTCGAGATCAGCGAGGAGGTCCATCGGGGGGCAGCACCTTAGCATCGACCCAATGCAAGGGGCCCTGGATCGCGCCGGTCGGGCCGGAGCCACCGCTGCTGGCCGTCAAGACGAAGCCGCTCGTGGACAGCGCCAGCGCCTGAGCGGGGCTGGCCAAGGCCGGGGCCTCGCAGCCCAGGATCACGAATGGACTCAGCAGCACGTTGCTGCCCGCTTGCAAGAGGTCCGGGTTCTTCTGCACCCCGCGGGCGAGCGGCTGCTCTTGCTTGGTGAGCGCGTCGTAGCCAAGCACGTCGTTGCCGCGCCAAATCAGCGCCCGAGTGCCGCTCGTGGCCAGCACTCGGGAGCCGGGTGGCAGCGGCAAGACCTCGCGGCGCTCGAGGTCGACGATGCTGGCGTCGCTGCCCGGGTAGAGCGGGACGAGGCGTGTATCGATGAGGGCCTGGCGATCGGTCGAGGTTTCGTACAGCTCGCTTTGCAGGTTCTTGGCGTAGCCGCTGGCGAACAGCCAGACCTCGCGCTTGCCGCTGGCCGGGACGCTCTTGGCCGCCCGACCCTTCTTGGGCGGCGGCGGCGGCGGCGGCGCGCACGTGGCCAGCACTAGCCCGCGCTCGGAGTCCGCGAACAGCACACGTCCGCTGCAGCTGGCCGGCGCCAAAGGCGCGCGCTTCCCCCCTTGATCGAGGCGCAGGCTACCATCCGCTTCGCGCACCAGCAGGCTCGCGCCGAGCGGGGTCACCAGCTCCGGCACGTCGCGCACGGCGCCTGTCTCCCGCGTGAGCACGGCGCGGGTCAACGCGTCGCCGCGGCCTTGGTAGGCAAAGCTGCGGAAGCGCGGCAAGCTCGGCTTTTCGCAAGCGCTCTTGCGCGGCGGCTCTTCGGGCGCGGGCCAGTCGAGCTTGCCATTGTGGTTGGTATCTTCGCGTAGCGCGTCGAACACCACGTAGCGGCCGTCGGCGCTCAGCTCGAGCTGAAACACTTCTCCCGCGCCGCTCGCCACCACTTGCTCGTGGCCCGAGTCGAGCGCCCGCACCACGATCTGCGAGCTGCCCGCGCGCCCGCGCACGTAGGCCAAGTATTGGCTGCGCGCGTCGAAGCTCAGCGTGCGATGCTCGGCGTAGTCGACGCGCGCGCGCCGGACGTCGGCGCCCAGCGCGGACAAATCGACGCGTGTACCCGAGACGGCATCGATCAGCAACGCGACGCCGCCCTGCAGCGCCACCACGTAGCGCCCGTTCGGAGCCTGGGCCAAAAGGTCGTCGATGGCCTCGCCGCTGCCCGAGCCGAGCACCAGCTTTGCGGCCTTTTCCGCGCTATCGCACAAAGCTACCCACGCGCCGCTCTGCGACGCGGCCAAGAGCTGCACGGGCCCCGGGCTGCCGATGTCGCCCAAAGAAACGGGCGCGGCCTCGGGCGCGGGAGCCGTGGGAGGCGCTAGTGGCGCCGGATCGGCCGCAGCAGTCGTGATGCCAGCCGCAGAGGGCAACGGCGCGTGCGGATCGGGCAAGGCGGGAGCCGTCGAAAGCAGGGGAGGGACCGCGAGCGGAGCTTGTCCGGCGCAGGCCACGAGAGCTAAGGCTCCGCTTACCCGAAGGGCTCTCATCTCGACCGAAACGACGCCGCTCAGCCTTTGCGTAGCTTGAGCTCGGGCGAAGAGACCCGAATTCGCTCGCTGTCGGGCAAGCTGCGCGGCGCCACCGCTTGCACTTCGGAAGTTCGCTCGACGGAAGGTTGCGAGCCTTGCGGACCCCGGTACGAGCCGGGCACGGGCGTGAGGCGCGGCGGGTGCGGCGCCTGACCCCGGTGCGATGACAGAATTCTTTCCACCTCTTGGCTGAGCGAGGGCGGCCGAACCGAATGCGACGCCGGGCGCCGGGCGGAGGTGGGCGGCGGCTCGCTGTCGGTGTTGCGTAGCGGCGACTCCGTCCGCTGGTAGTACACGTTGAGGCTGGCTCGATCGGCCAAGACCTCGGAGCTTAGCTTCATGCCGCCGCCTTCGCGAGCCGCGCGCTCGGCGGCGGTGACGGCGCCCACGGCCAGGTGGCGCAGCACGCGCGTGGCGCGTGGTCGCCCGACCACCCCGACGGTCAAATTGAAGCCCAGATCCAGGCGCTTGAGCTCGAACAGCGTGGGCACGTCGACGAACGGATGGTCGAGGAAAGCTTGCAGCCGGGCCACCGTGCCTTGGAGGTCTCCGAACTTGGCCACACCGCCTTGGCCCAAGGCGCGGGCCGCCAGCTCTTGGCCGATGGCTTCGAGCACCTTGCCGCTGCCGTCACCCAGCAGGGTGTCGATGAACAGCAGCAGCTCTTCGCCGTCGTCGAGCAAGATGGTGTCGAGCGCGGCGCTGGCCCGCAGCCGATCGAGCGACGCGTGAGGCAGCAAGCGGCGGGGCACTTTCTCGGCCAGCAGGGCGAGCGCGGTCGAGCCGTACTGGCGCTCTAGCGCCTCCAGCACTCCTCGCAAGAACCAGCTTCTGAGTCGATGCATCAAGCTTTTGGTCCCCTCGGAACTTGCCCGTGCACACAAGCTAGCTCGGGTCGCTGCCGAGGGCGAGGAGTATGTGGGTAAAGCTGCGCAGCCTCCGCCATGACGCGCAATTTCGCGCAGTGCGTCAGCGCTCGGAGCGTCGAGATACGAGCGCGTCAGGCTTGATCGAGGGCGCTCGACAGATCGGCCACTAAATCGTCCGTTTCTTCGATGCCGACGGACAGGCGTATCAAAGCGGGATCGATCCCGATCTTGGCCAAGTCTTCATCGGCCAGCTCGAAGAAGCTCATGATGGCGGGCTGCTCAATCAGGCTCTCGACGCCGCCCAGCGAAGCGGCAATCTGGGGGATGCGGGCGGCGTCCACCACGCGGGACGCCGCGGCGCGTCCGCCGCGAACGACGAAGCTGACGACCGCACCGCCGCCCCGCATTTGCGTCGACGCGATCGCGTAAGACGGGTGGCTCTCGAGCCACGGGTAGTGGACGCGCTCCACTTTGGGGTGCTGCTCCAGCACCTTGGCGAGCGCGAGCGCGCTGGCGTTTTGACGCTCCACCCTCAAGGCGAGCGTCTTCAGCCCGCGCATGATCAGGAACGCGGCGTGCGGATCCAGCACGGAGCCGACGACGCCGCGCGTATCACGCAAGAGCGAGATCAGGTGGGAAGGTCCGGCTACGACCCCGCCGAGCACGTCGTTGTGACCAGAGAGGTACTTGGTGGCGCTGTGTAAAACGAGGTCGATACCCAGCGCCAAAGGTGTGGAGTTGACCGGGGTGGCGAAGGTGGAGTCGACCAGGGTGCGGATTCTGCCCTTGGCCTTGACGGTGGCGGCCAGCTTCTCGAGGTCCACGCAATAATTCAGCGGGTTGGTGGGCGACTCGGTCACGACCAAGCGCGTGTTCGGACGCAGCGCGGCTTCCATGGCCGCGAGGTCGCCAGCGTCCACGACCGTGTGCTCCACGCCGAAGCGCAAGAGCGTCTGCGTCACCAGCTGCCGGGTGCGTCGGTAGCAGTCGCGGAACAGCACCACGTGATCGCCGGCTTTGAGTAGGGCGAACAGGGCCGTGCTGGTCGCGGCCATGCCGCTGGCGAACGCGACCGCGTCCTCGGCGCCCTCCAGGGCGGCCACGCGGCGCTCCAGCTCGCGCACCGTCGGGTTGCCGTAGCGGCCGTACTCTTCACGCTCGGGATCCGGATCTTCTCCGCGCATGTAGCGCTCGAGCGTGGCCGTGTTCTCGAACGTGTACGTGGCCGTTTGCGCGATGGAGGGCGTCAGCGTGTGGTGCGAACGGGCCCGTTCGATGCCGGCGTGCACGGCATCCGTGGACGAAGTCGAGTTGTATTTGGAGTCGCTCATGCTGCCTCACCAGCAGCGGGCGCGTGGAGCGCCTGCTGCACCAGCTCGAAAATTTGCGTCGAAACGCGTTCTAGCGCGATGACCTCAGTCGTACGAAGCCCGGAGCCCCGGCGGAGCTTCAGCTCCACCCCTCCGGCGTCCAGCGCCTTCTTGCCGATGGTGACGCGGAGCGGTACGCCCAACAAATCGGCGTCCTTGAATTTGACGCCCGGGCGCTCATCGCGATCGTCCACGAGCAGCTCCAAGCCCAGCTGCTCGAGCTCGGCCTCCAGGCGCGTGGTGGCGGCCACCACGTCTGGCTCGCGGCCGAGCTGAACGATTTGCACCTGGAACGGCGCGACGGCCATGGGCCAGACGATACCGTCCGGATCGTGGTGTTGCTCGACGATGGCCGCCAGCAGACGCGAAATGCCGATGCCGTAACAGCCCATGACCAGCGGCTGCGGCGCGCCCTTCTCGTCCAAGTACGTGGCGTTCATGGCGCGCGAATACCGGGTGCCCAAAAGGAAGATGTGCCCCACCTCGATGCCCCGGTACAGCTTGAGCGAAGCCCCGCACTCGGGGCACAAGTCGCCGTCGACCACGCTGCGAATGTCCACGACCTCGCCCTCGAAATCGCGACCGTAGGCGACGTGCAGCAAATGGTAATCCGTTTCGTTGGCGCCCGTCACGCCGTCGGCGACGCTGGCTGCATCGCGGTCGACCACGAGCCGGCCGCTGAAGCCGACCGGGCCGGCGAAGCCTACGCCGGCGCCCGTCGCGCTCCGCACCTCTTCGGCGCTGGCCAGCCGCACTTCGGCCACGCCCAGCGCGCGGGCCAGCTTCACCTCGTTCACTTCGTGATCGCCGCGCACGACCGCCAGCACGTTCTGCGCGCCCGCCACGTACACCAAGCTCTTGAGGAAGCGGTCGACCGGGATTCGGGTCGACGCCGCAACCTCGGCGATGCCGCCATGGCCGGGCGTGTGCAGACGCTCGCGCGGCAAAAGCTCGGACAAAGCTGGGCCCCGCCGGGGGTAGGGCGGGCTGGTGGCAACCTCCAAGTTGGCCGCGTACGGGCATTGTAGGCACGCCGCCAGCTGGTCTTCGCCGCTCTGCACCAGTACCTGAAACTCCTCGCTCCGAGAACCGCCGATGGAGCCGCCGTCTGCGTCGACGGCCCGGTAGTGAAAGCCCATCCGCTCGAAGATGCGCTGGTAGGCCGCGCGCATGGCCGCGTAGCTCTTCTGCGCTTGCTGCTCGTCGACGTCGAACGAGTAAGCGTCTTTCATGATGAACTCGCGAGCGCGCAGCAAGCCGCCGCGCGGCCGCGGCTCGTCGCGGAACTTGGTCTGAACCTGGTATAGATTCTTGGGCAGGTCCCGGTAGCTCTTGATCTCACGCCGCGCCAGATCGGTGATGATCTCTTCGTGGGTCGGACCGAGGTGGTAGTCGCCGCCCTTGCGATCCTTCAGCCGCAACAAGACATCGCCGTAGGCGTCCCAGCGACCCGTCTCTCGAAAGTACTCGGCGGGAAGCAGCGCCGGCAGCAGGAGCTCCAGGGCGCCGACGCGGTCCAGCTCGTCTCTCACGATGCGCTCGAGCTTGCGCAAGACCTTGAGCCCCAGCGGCAGGTAAGCGTAGATGCCTGCGCCGACGCGGCGCGCGTAGCCGGCGCGCAGCAACAGCACATGGCTCACGCTGGTGGCGTCCGAAGGAGCCTCCTTGAGCGTCGGGAGCAGGGCGCGCGCGTAACGCATGGGTGGGACGCGCGTCCTAGCATGGGCCGCTTTCTGCCACTATAAAGTCTTGTAATTCTGGTAGGTTAACCTTTGCATTTGGTCCCGGGGCCGAGGCGATTTTGGCTATTCTACAGTTGTCGCACCGGAAAATGGGAGTATGGTCCCAGCCCCCGCATGTCGCAGAGCACGCAAAGCACGCAGAGCCAGACCTGGAAAGAAGTCCTAAGCGGTCGAATTCGCGAGGATTGGGCGCGCGAGATCGACGTCTTCGAAACGCAGATCGAGCTGCGCAAGAAGGGTAAGTTCGAGGAGAAGATGTTCGCCGAGACGCGCCTGCGCCGCGGCATCTACGGCCAGCGTTACGACAACGGGCAGCGTCACGACGGCGAGAAGACGCAAGAGCTGAAGTTTCCGTGCGGCGACCTGACCAAGGGCCCCGTCACGATGTTCGACGCGCCCGGCATGATGCGCATCAAGATCCCGTACGGGAAGATGAGCGCGGCCCAGCTCGACGTATTGTGCGACTTGGCCGAGGAATACTCCGATCAAATCCTGCACGTGACGACGCGCCAGGACATCCAACTGCACTTCGTGCACATCGAAGACACGCCCGATCTGATGCGGCGCCTGGCCGCCGTCGGCGTCACCACCCGCGAAGCGTGTGGCAACTCGGTGCGGAACGTCACCGCCTGCCCGTACGCAGGCGTGTGCAACACCGAGACGTTCGACGTGACGCCGTACGCCCACGCCGCCACGTTCTTCTTGTTGGGCCACGACGACACCCAAGACTTCGGCCGCAAGGTGAAGCTGGCGTTCTCGGGCTGCAAAGATCAGCCCTGCGCGCTGGTCAACTTCCACGACATTGGCGGCATCGCCAAGGTTCGCGACGGCAAGCGCGGCTTCGAGTTCTACGTCGGCGGCGGCCTGGGCTCGGTCCCCTATCCGGCCGCGCTCGTCTCCGACTTCATCCCCGAAGAAGAGCTGCTACCGATGTGCCAGGCGGTGGCCCGCGTGTTCTCCCATTTGGGCGAGCGCGAAAACCGCTCCAAGGCGCGCATCAAGTTCTTGGTGAAGAAGCTAGGGCTCGAAGAGTTCAAGCGCCTGGTGTTCGAAGAGCGCGCCAAGCTGCGCACCGACGAGCGCTGGACGTCGTTCTTGGCCGAGCTGCACTCGACCGACGAAGCGCCGCTGAAAGCACCGAGCGCTCTGCCCAGCGCGCGCCCCGCGGGCTTCGACGCCTGGGCCAAGACCAACGTGCTGCCGCAGAGCCAGTCGGGCTACTCGACGGCCAAGATCAACCTGCCGCTCGGCGACTTCTCGCCGGCGCAAGGCCGCGCCGTGGCGGGGCTGATGCGCAAGTACACGGGCGACACGCTGCGCACCACCGTCGATCAGAACCTGATGTTCCGCTGGGTGCCGAACGGCGATTTGCCGGCGTTGTACGCCGAGCTGTCGGCGGTCGGGTTGGCCGACGCCGGCGCCGACACCATCACCGACATCACGTCGTGCCCCGGCACCGACACCTGCAAGCTCGGCATCTCGTCGTCGCGCGGTTTGGCCGGCGAGCTGCGCCGCCAGCTGAAGGTGCTGGAGCCCGAGCTGGATCCGGCCACCAAGGCCCTGCACATCAAGACGTCGGGTTGCTTCAACAGCTGCGCTCAGCACCACGTGGCCGACATCGGCTTTTTGGGAGTGAGCCGCAACGTCAACGGTCGGCGCGTGCCCCACTTCCAGCTCGTGGTCGGCGGAGAGCTGACCAACAACGCCGCCAACTACGGGCTGGCGATCGGCGCCATTCCCTCCAAAAACGTACCCAAAGCGGTGAAGATGGTCACCGACTTTTACGTTCGCGACAAGCAGCCGGGCGAGACGTTCAAGGGCTTCATCGATCGGGTGGGCAAGAAGCCCATCCGCAAGATCGTCGACGAGCTGAACCTCGTTCCCACGTACGAGCAAGACCCGAGCTACTACTCGGACTGGGGTGATCCGCGCGAGTACACGATCGGCGATCAAGGCGTGGGCGAATGTGCCGGAGAGGTCGTGCCGCTGGTCGAAATGGGCCTGGCGGCGAGCGAACGCGAGGTGTTCGAGGCGCAAATTTTGCTCGATGAGGGCAAGCCGGCCGAGGCTGCTTCGCGCGCCTTCAGCGCCATGCTGGTCGCGGCGCGCGCGCTCGCGCGGCAGAAGAACGAGAACCTCAGCGATCAGGCGCCCGAGGTCGTGAGCGAGTTCAAGAAACACTTCGTCGACACGAAGTTGTTCTGGGATCCCTACGCGCACGGCAAGTTCGCGCAGTACTTCTTCAAAGCTTACGAAGAGCCGGTGAAGGACCCGTCCAAAGAGGCGGCGCACATGCTCGTCGAAGAGGCGCAGCTGTTCGTCGACGCGGCGTACGAGTGCTACACGAAGACCGGCAATCTGTCCGGTACGGCGTCGTGAGGGCGAGTCGCAGATGAAATCCGAAAAGCTTCAGATCAAGTTCTTTGCCCGCCCCAACGCCGCCTTCGAGCTCGAGGCGGTCGTGCCGGTGTTCCATCGCTTCATCCGCGAGCACGCCTTCGACGAGCTGATGATCGACGTCGCCGACTACAAGCACGTGCACCAAGGCCCCGGTATCGCGCTGATCGGTGACGCCAACGACTACTTCTTGGACGAGGGCGAAGGCCGGCCCGGCTTGCTGTTCAGCCGCAAACGCCACGGTTCTGGTCCGGAAGGTCGCCTGCGCGAGAGCTTCGCGCGCGCGCTCAAGGCCTGCACTCTGCTCGAGGCAGCGCCCGAGCTGGGCGGCAAGCTGACGTTCGCCACCGACGAGATCTCGATCCGCTTGCCGGATCGGCTCCGCGCGCCCAACGACGACGCGACCTTCGCCGAGGTCTCGGCCGAGGTGTCGGCGCTCCTCACGAAGCTCTATGGCGCGGGCGCCTTCACGGTCGAGCGTGGTGCGCCGGCCCCCGAGGCGCTGGCTCTACGCGTGAAGGCCAAGGCGCCGGTCGCGCTCTCGGCCTTGCTCGGCGCGCTCGGCGGCTGACACGTCGCTCCCGGCCCGGCCCGGCCCGGGCCCGGCCCGAAGCGAGAGCTGCGCGTCAGCCCACGCTCACGCGGTCGCCAACGCGCATGGTGCCAGGGCCATCGTGGATCACGTTCATGCCCAGCCACACGCTGTTGGCCTCGAGCCGGTAGCGGGCCAGCGTGCGGAGCGGCTCCAAGCCCCGCTGGCCCGTGCTTGGATCGACGGTGATCACGACGCAACGCTCGCACCGCTTCACGCCGCGAAACGGAAGCTCGCCTACCCGGAAGCGAACAAGCTCGTCTTCGGCGTAAGGGGGGCCGCCCGAGAGCACCAAATTGGGCCGAAAACGGCGCATCTCCACCGGCTCGGGCAAGCGCGCGTTCAGATCGCGGAGCGACGCCTCGGACATCAGCAAGAGCGGGTAGGCGTCGGCGAAGCTCACGATGTCGGCCGGGCGGGCCCGCTTGGGATTCACCTGCCGGCGCTCCGAGTCGGGCATGTACAAGAGCTTCACGTCGTCGTTCAACAGCTCGGAGAACCAGCGGCTACCGGCCACGTGCTCGCAGGCGCTGCCGACGTCGTCCCAAATCCGGTACGGCTGGCGGGGCTGACTCAGCTCGGCTGGTCGGCGCGGCAGCTCCAGGGTTTCCTTGTTGGCAGCCGAGACGAGTAAGCGCTCACCTTCGAACGCGGTGTCGACCAGGCACAGCTGCGGCACCTCTCGCTGGCTGATGAAAGTGCCGGCCTGGTCCACCAACATGTAGCGTCGATCGTAGGCGAGACCGCGCTCCACCAGCTCGGCGTGCTCGAGCGCAATGCCGCCACAAGCCTTGATGGGGTAGACGAAGATCCCAGACAGTTGCACGCCGGCACTATACGGGCGGTGGCGGAGCCAACGCCAAGAGTTCCGGAAATCTTCGGGTAAACGCGCGGCTCCGAGCGAGCCGCGCGCCGTGAGCGGGCGATGAAGCGGTTGCTACTTGCCGCTGGCGGTGCCGGGGCCAGAGCTTCCAGTCACCTGGCCGCTGACTCGCCCGCCTTCGGCCTGATCGGCGTAGCTCGAGCCCTTGCTCGCGGGGTCGGCTTTGGGCGCATTGGCGGGAGGGTTCTGCGAGATGTTGGTGCGATTCGTGGCGTCGCCCAGCACCAAGTCGACGCGACGATCCACGGCCATGCTGGCCGGGTCGTCCCCGGTCGCGCCCTCTTCGCCGCGGGACGTGACGAGCAGCTTTTGCTCCGACACGCCCTTCTGCAGCAAATAGTTGCGGGTCGCGTTGGCGCGGTTGGCGCCCAGCTCGTGATTGTGCTCATCGGTGCCGCGCGCGTCGGCACGGCCAATGATGGTGATGGTGCGATTCTGGAGCGGCCCGTCTTTCATGCAATTGGCCACGTCGGCCAAGACGTCGCGCCCCCGCGGACGCAGCGTGGCTTGATCGACGTCGAACAGCGGGAGCTCGCCTGGCGCGGCGGGGAAGCGGCAATCTTCCATGATCTCTGGCGACAGGTTGATGCTGGTGCCGCCGTCACCCACTTCTTGGCTGGCCGCGGGCTCGCTGGCGGCGGCGGGCGCCAAATCGCCCGGTTGTACGACCTTGGGCTTCTCTGCGGAGCAAGCGTTGAGGCACAACAGCGCCAACGCGCCACATCCGAGCAACACGTGCCTGTGACAGGGATGCTTTGAAGACTGCATTTTGCGCGACCTCCTCGAAAGTTGCGGACGAGGCTTCACGCACTGCAAGCCTAGGGCCAGCGCGTGGCCGGGCGCGGTTTCCGTACCCGCGCTAGGCGCGCGCGGGTACGGACGAGCCGCGGTGCGACGGGGGAGGAATGGTGCCCGACGAGGGCGGCCCCGCCTCGCCCTCCAGGGGCAGGTCGCGAACCACGCGCGCCGGTACACCCGCGACGAGCGTGTGCGGTGGCACGTTGCGCGTGACGACCGAGCCGGCGGCGACGATGGCCCCTGCGCCAATCGTGACCCCGGGCAACACCGTGCAACGGGACGCCAACCAGCAGCCGTCTTCAATCACGATATCGCCGAAGATGCTCAGCCCGGCTCGCAGGTCATGCGCTCCCACGGCGTGGTTGACGGTGAGAAGGGAGACGTCGTGACCGATGCGCACCATGTTGCCGATGCGTACGCGCGCGCCCAAATCGACGTGGAGCCCGCCGGTGATCAACGAACCTTCGCCGATGCTCAGCATCTCGCACAGATTGCCGTTGCCCGTCAGACGCATCTGGCCTTGGACCAGAGAATGGCGCCCAATTTTCACGCCCGCGGCGCGCAGCATGGCCGTACGTACCCGAAAGAACGCCGGGCTCGGCAACGCCGCCGCCAGGTGAACCAGCACCTGGCGCGACACCACGGGTTGCATGTCTTCGGCGGCCACGCGTAGCACGCGAGCAAGTAAGGTTGAGCTGACAGCCATCCGCTTGAACTCTCGGATGTACCACGTCACCTGCGCCGCGTGGGTGGCCCGTTCGCCTCGCCTCGCGTGTCTCGTGTCTGTTCCGGCCCAGCGTCTTTGACGATTCGGCTCGGGTTACCTCGAGTTACGAGGCTTCGGACCCGCGGCCAGGCCCGCCTCTTTTGCCCACCCTGCGGGGTTCGGTGAAGTATCGAAACAATCGCGAGGCATTCAGTCGCGGCTCGCCTGGCGCACACGATCGAGTGTCATGGCCACGACGATGATGGCGCCGGTGAGGATCTCTTGAATCCAGTTGGGCATGCCGAGGTGCGTGCAGCCCGCCTTGATCACGGTCAGCAGGAGCGCGCCGATCAGCGTGCCCGCCACCGAGCCTTGCCCCCCCGAAAGCGACCCACCGCCGATCACCACCGCGGCGATGGCCTCGAGCTCGAGCCCGACCGAGTCGGTAGGATCTCCGACCGTAAGCGTCGAAAACTCTAGAATTCCGGCCACAGCGGCCAGGAGACCGCCGAGCGTGTACACGGCCAACCTGACCTTCGCGACCGGCACCCCGCACAAGCGAGCCGTCAACTCGTTCGAGCCGACCGCCACCGCGTGACGACCGAGCCGCGTGTAGCCGAGCACGAGCGCGAACAGCAGCGCGACCGCGAGCGCCAACCAAACACCGTAGGGAACCAGCCGTTCTCCCGGCAAGACGGCCATCAAGTCATCGAGCCCGCGCGCGGGCGCGTCGATTTTTTGCTCGTCGGCCAGCCCTTTGGCGATGCCGCGCAGCGCAGTCATGGTGCCGAGCGTGGCAATGAACGGAGTGATCCGTAGCCCAACGACCAGCGCGCCGTTCAGCGCCCCCGCGCACGCTCCGACGGCCAGGGCGGCGAGCACGGCGCTGGTGGGGCTGGCCCCGCTCTGCAGCGCCTTGGCCACGACCACCGTCGCGAATGCCACCGCCGAGCCGACGGATAGATCGATACCGCCGTGAATGATGATGATGGCCATGCCGATGGCGGCGATGGCCACGACCACCGTTTGCCGCAGCATCGTCACCAGGTTCAGCGTGCGCAGGAACGTGTCCGGGGTGAGCGCCGAGAACAGCCCGTACACGCACAGCAGCGCAATGAGCGGCCCAAACCAGGGTTTTCGCAGCCACCCGCGGAGCAGGCTCGTCATCCTGTGGCCTCCAGCAAGAGCCCGTGCTCGGTCAGCTCGCTCACGGGGCGAGCTCGACCCAACTTGCCCCGAACCATGACGGCGATGCGATCGCAAACGCCGATCAGCTCGGGCATGTAGCTCGACACCATCAGCACCGCTTTGCCGCGCGCGGCCAGCTCGTCGATGAGGCGGTAAATGTCGGCGCGGCTGCCGACGTCGATGCCGCGCGTGGGCTCGTCGAGCAGCAGCACGTCGACGTCCTGCTCCAGCAGCCTGGCTAGCGCGACCTTCTGCTGGTTGCCGCCCGACAAGGCTCGCACTTTCTGCTCGGGCCCACGACAACGCACGCCAAGCTTGTCGATCCAGCGTTGGGCGGCATTGCGGCTGTGGGCGGGCAGCGCCAGGCCCCACGGACTGAGCGTGGACGTCCCGGACAGCGCGATATTTTCGGCGATGGATAGGCCCTCGGCCAAGCCTTCACCTTTGCGATCTTCGGACAGCAGCCCAACCTTGCGCGCCGAGAGCGCGACCGGCCGCGCCGGCACCGCCGTGCCAGCCACCAGCACCTGGCCCGCGCTGCGCGAATCCAAGCCATAAATGGCCCGAAGCAGCTCGGTGCGGCCCGAGCCCACCAGGCCCGCAACGCCCACGACCTCGCCCCGGCGCAGGTTGAGGTTGGCGAGCCGGGGCAAGCGTCGCCCCGAGAGCTCGCGCAGCTCGAGCACCGTCTCGCCCGGCGTGCGCGCGGAGCGCGGAAAGAGCTCGGTGACGGTTCGCCCGGCCATCAACGAGACCAGCTCGTCGCGAGTGGTGCCCGCGACGCGTCCGGCCGCGACCGAGCGACCGTCGCGTAGCACGGTGTACTCGCTGGCGATGCGCTCGACCTCTTCCAAGAAGTGCGAAATGTACAGCACCGTGACTCCGTCGTTGGCCAGCCGGCGCACGATGCCGAACAGCCGCTCGGTGTCGGCTCCGGTCAGCGCGCTGGTCGGCTCGTCCAGGATCAGCACCTTGCAGTTGGCGTTCGAGAGGGCCCGCGCAATACTGACCAGCTGGCGATCGGCGGGGGAGAGCCGTCCAAGCGGCGTGTCGAGCCCGAACGTGCTCGCGACGCCGACCTGCTCCAACGCGCGTGTCGCGATTCGGGTGCCGCTCCGAGCGTCGATGAACGGTCCGCGCGTGGGCTCGTGGCCGAGCAGAACGTTCTCGCGCACGCTCAAATCGGCGCAAAAAAGCGGCTCTTGGTAGACGATGGACACGCCCGCTCGCCGCGCTGCTTCGGGGCTCGTCGGGCGAAAGGCAGCGCCGTCCAGGCGTAGCTCGCCTGCGTCCGGGCGTTCGGCGCCGGACAGGAGCTTCATCAGCGTGCTCTTGCCGGCGCCGTTCTCGCCCAGTACCGCGTGCACGGCGCCGGGCGACGCCGCCAGGCTCACGCCGCTCAGCGCGCGCGCCGCGCCGAAGGACTTGTGCAGCTCGCTCAGCTCGAGCCGCATTACGGGGCGGCGCCCAGCCACTCGGCCAGCGGCGGGGAGAGCAACGCCTTCATCTCCGGTTGCTCCAAGTTGGCCTTTTCGATGAGCGCGGCCCCGGTGTCGATGCGGCTCTCGACCTTGGCCTTGCGGAGGTGGAGGACCAAGGTCTTCACGGCCAGGTAGCCCATGTTGAAGGGATTTTGCAGCACCAACCCGTCAATCTTGCCGGCCCGCACGGCGTCCACCAGCTTGGTCGATGAATCGAAGCCGATGAAGCGCAGCTTGCCCGCGAGGCCCGCTTTCTCGAGCGCCAGCAGCATGCCGAAGGTAGTCGATTCGTTCGGGCAAAAAGCGCCCTGGAGCTGACCCTTGCCGGCGTTCTGCGCGAGCAGCAAGTTCTCGCTGGCTGCGAAGGCCGACTCGGTCGTGGCGCCGCCGTATTGGTTGTCGCTGACCAGCTTGATGTCGGGAAATTTGCGGATGGCCTGCAAGAAGCCCTCTTCTCGGTTGTGCGTGCTGGCCGAGCCTTCTTGGTAGCGCAGCAACACGACGTTGCCCTTGCCGCCCAACAGCGCCCCGAGCTTCTCGCCCGCTAGGCGCCCGGCGGCCACGTTGTCGGTCGCGACGAAGCTCGCATGATCGGTGCCCTTGAGGTCGGAGTCGAAGATCACCACCGGCACGCCGGATTTGACCGACGCCTTGACCGGCGCCACCAACGCCGAATCGTTGAGCGGCGCCAACACCATGCCCGCCACGCCTTGCGCCGTGAAGCTCTGCACCAAATCGATCTGTGACTTGAGGTCGTCTTCTTTCAGCGGCCCCTTCCAGATGATATCGACGCTCAGCTCTTTGGCGGCCTTGGCCGCGCCGGCGTGCACGGCCTTCCAAAACTCATGGGTCGTGCCCTTCGGTATCACCGCGATGCGCAGCCTCTTCTCGGAAGAGGCGCTGGGGCTCGGCCCGCCCGCGCCGTCGCCCTTCTTGCAGGCCGTGCCGAGCAGCGGCACCGTGGAGAGCACGCCCAAGCCACAGATGATATCCCTTCGCTGCACGCCCTGGATGCTAGTCGCAGCGTAGCCCCCAGCGTAAGGGCCTATTTGCGGGCCGAAGCGCGCAAAGCCAACGACTTCGCCAAGAGCCAGCCCGTCCGCGGCGAGCTACTCGCGCTGGGCGTCCCCATCTCCGACCGCGTCGACGCCAGCAGCAGCACTGGGCCGTCGCGCAGTAGGGCGTCCGGCGCTCGGGGTCTGGCGCGACCGGACCGCGCGTGTCGCGGCCCTGGAGATGTCGCAGGAGATCGGGAGATCGGGAGCTCTTTGGGTTCGAGCCGCGCGGCTCCGAGCGGCAAATGCGCAGTCGCCAAGCAATGCCGCACGCGAACCCTCAAAATTCTCGACTCCCGCTCTCCCCGGGCGCTCGGGGTCTGGCGCGACCGGACCGCGCGTGTCGCGGCCCTGGAGATGTCGCAGGAGATCGGGAGATCGGGAGCTCTTTGGGT